>Ga0181528_10001474_pt1 | contig 14646 bp, 13 predicted proteins | sample PEATcosm2014_Bin_47_FD_119742 | JGI IMG/M metagenome (GOLD analysis project Ga0181528, IMG submission 119742) | Peatland microbial communities from MTU Mesocosm Facility, Houghton, MI, USA - PEATcosm2014_Bin10_10_metaG | ecosystem: Environmental > Terrestrial > Soil > Wetlands > Peat | place...
AATATGGAAGTGGCTCCAGAAAGTGAGTTGTGGTGGGACGTGAGACAGCCCGCGCAAGGTTCGCTTTGGAATAGCTGGATTCGCTTGGGCGAAGACTTTTACAAGGCGCTTGTCCTTTTGCCCGTGCCGGTGGACATGCGAGCTTTACGAGCCTTGAAGCGCTCACCGTTGGCGCTCGATCTTTATGCGTGGATTTGTTACCGCTCTTTTGTGATCGTGCAGAAACAGCAGCCGCCGCAGTTCACCGCTTGGGAAGTCCTGATGCGCCAGCTAGGGACGGATTACACTGACCCCGACAACTTCAAGAAGAAGGCGAGTAAGGCACTGGCAAAGGTCAAGACGATCTATCCGGGCTTGAGCATAGGCAAAGCCAAGGGCGGGTTTACAGTCCACGCTACGCGCCTGGCTGTGCCTCAAAAAACCGTCACCACGAGCAGCAGCTAATCGACTGGCTTTATGCATGGTGAAACGGTACTTTTCTGGAAATCCGAGTGTTGAAAACCCTGTGATGCCTGAAATTTATCCACGGTGAAACGGTACCCCCTTAAACGGTGAAACGGTACCGGAATTCCCACTTTTAAGACGGTGAAACGGTACCCCTATTAATAGATAAGATAATAGACTTTTTAGTAGTCGCTCATCCCGAAGCTGTGGAGAACTCCGAGGCTGTCTCGCTGCTCCGCTTCGCTACGCAGAAAGCGGAGCGCCCTAACGGGCGGTCAGCGAGCTTTCGCTCGCATTCGGCGGGAGGGCGCTAGCGCCCCTCCCGCACCCACCCCGCACAAGTACAAAAACAAAAGCCTTGCTGGGGATGGCGGGGTAGGTCCAGCCTTTGCGCCTGAATGTAGAGCCATGCAAGATCGAACAAAAAAGCCCCAGGACGAACACGGAGCGATACCGCCTGACCACGGCTATCCAAAATGCGCTAGAGACCGTTTTGCCACCGGACTACGGGTTATGAATCCGTGGTTCTATTTCGTTTTTGGCCGCGTTGATTCCGCGCCGCGCTACGGTTCTAATCTGATTGGTTGTGAACTGGCCGGTCAGGATCAGATCTCCAAGCGGCGATGATCCGCCCAAACTGCTCGCCATAGCCAAAATTATCGGGGTAAAGGTGCCGACCGGCAACCAGGCCGAAAACAACGGCCATATCCGCACCTATCGGCGGATCGACCGCCCAGAGTTCAGTCAGATCAAAGCCGCCGCATTCTTTGGCATTCCACCAAGCCAGCAGGAAATTGGCGATATGTCGGCTCTGATCTGTACAGCCCTCGGCAAGACGGATCAGGCGTTCTAGAGAGGCTTGTTGCTGAGCGGAGAGTTGGGGATGTGGCGGAGCCTCGACAGCGAGAGAAATGGTCGGAGTTGGTCCGCCGAACCAGAGAAAATGCTTCGGGTACCGCTGCGCGTAGTCTTCGATTTCCTCCGCCGAAGCCCCCACAATCTTAGCCGCTTCATCGACAGCTACTACTTTTCGTTTTCTCAGCAAGTCGAGCAGGTTGAGGAATGATCTTTTTGGGGTTATCAGAAGTGGGCGATCAGGTCTCGGCGGCGGCGGTTGTCGTTTTTTCGCTTCATCCGTCATTGCTTTTCCTCTTGTGTCGCATGAAGATCGAGAATTTCTTTGAATGCCTGATCTACTGAAACCTCTCCGTGAAGAAGCCTCCTTCTGACCTCTATTACCTCTTCGGAAGGTTCGCTAGCCACACCAACAGGGGAATCGGCCAACAAAAGCTCCAGCCGTCTGAGTCTTTCCAGAGCTTCCTTTCTGTAAGTAATCAAAATCAGACCATCTGGACGTGGTGGCGGAGGAAGTATTTTTTTCTTCTCTTCGGTCATGGTTCACTCTCCCGCTTTTCTCTACAGCTACGCATCCCTATCCGTGTCGGAGTTTGGCTTTATCACAGCCAACGTCAGGCCATGCCGTGCCGCTTCCAACTTCGCCTGAGCATCTGCATAGAAGCCAGGCAGGAAATCCAGAAAAGACTTCGCAGCTTGTTCATGCTGCCTACAAAACGCAACAACCGCAACCCCCAAAACAATCTTGGCATGGTCATCAACCTTTTTCTGAGCCTTGATGGTTTGCGCCCTTAACCGTCGTTCTGTTGCCGTTTGTTTGGCCAGTTTGTTGGCCAATTCCTTTTTGACGGCGGCAATTTCGGCGTCAGCTTTATCCTTGATCGCCTTTTTCTTCGCTTCCAATTCAACCAGTTTGCTGGCAAGTTCTTGTTGGTTCATGACGACATGATACCTTGCTATTGATAAAAAATCTAGTGTAGGATAAATTTAGAAGTGCGCGATACCTCGTTTGCTTCGCAAACGACGCGCGCCTGCGGCGGGCAGAGGCAACAGCAAAAACAACCGCAAGTGCAACGGCAACATCAAGAACAACGGCAAGAACAACAGCAAGAACCATAAAAATCTATGGCCATCGTCCACGTTGCAATGAAGTCGTCCGCCAGTGCACCGCCAGCGACGGCGCACGCGGAATATATTGCGCGCGCTGGCCAATATGAAAAGCGCGGCGACGTGGTACACGTCGAACCCGGCAACATGCCGGAGTTCGCCCAGGCCAATGCGCGCGCATTCTGGCTGGCAGCGGACACGCACGAGCGCGCCAATGGACGCGCCTATACGGAGCTACAGATCGCCCTACCCCGCGAGCTGAATGATGAGCAGCGCATTGCGTTGTCGCAGGAGGCGGCGCGGGAGTTCATGGGCGACCGTTTTGCGTATATTTTGGCCGTTCACAATCCCGTAGCCAAGGACAAGATCGAGCAGCCGCACATGCACATTATGTTCTCCGAGCGGGTTGTCGATGAGCGGACTCGTGCGTTGCCGGAGGAGCAGTTTTTCAAGCGCAACGGAGCCAAGAAAGACCGGGAATGGAACGATAGGGCGAAGCCCGAAGAAATCCGGGTGAAGTGGTGCGAGATGATGAATCGCGCGATGGAGCGCGAGGGGATTTCCGAGCGGGTCGATCCGCGCACGTGGGCGGCGCAGGGGCGGGAAGACCTTGCCGCTTTGCGCGAAGAAAAGGAGTTGCGCGGCGACGAGCCGGATGCAGTCGAGCGGCGGGAAGAAATTGCGCGGTTGCGCGAGTTGCGCAAGGAGTTGCCAGCGCCCGGACTGGCGAAGCTGGCCGACATTCAGCAACTCGAAGCGGAGGCTGCGGCGCAGATCGCCGCCATCGAGCGGAAGCTCGAAGAAGAGACCGGCATTTTGGACAAGTTGATAGCGAAGGCCAGGGAGGCGGTTGGCCAGGTGATCGAATGGGGCCAGAACATTTTGGCCAGTCCAAAGGTGCCGGTATTTGCGCGTACGCGCGTTGCGCCCGATCTGGTGCGCAGTGGCCCGCCGCCGCCGGCACAGATGCCGGAGACTCCTTCCGTTGCCGATGCCGCCAAGGAGCAACCAGACCGCGGAGCAGACCGGCTACGAGATTTTCTGGCCGGAGTGGACGACTTCGAGCGCAAGGCTGACACGGAGATTGCTCAGAAGCAGGAGGCAGAGCGCCGGGCGGCAATGCCCAGGTCCTCGGTGCCAGACCGGAAAGAGCTTGACCGGCAGCTTCGGGAGATTGCGCGGACCAAGGCGCGGCATCCAGATGGGCGGATTCAGGCCGTCGAGGAGATCATGCAGTCCGAGATTACCGGGCGCGTCCTTGGCTATACCAGCGGCAGGGAGGAGGCGCTTTTCCAGCGGCTCGGAGGGGAACTGGTTCGCCTGGATATGCGTGGCAAGCCGCCCATCGAGGTTGGCAAGGAGATCAACTACGACCCCAAGAGCCAGAGCATCAGCCGGGGTCATGGAATGGAGCGATAGATGGACGACAACGAAGACCTCAAGGCAATCTACGCAGCCGCCCGCTCTATCCAGAGCGCGGCGGCCCAGGCCGTGGCCGAGCTGGCGCAGCTCGTGGCCGACAATCGCGCCATCCCTGGCCAAATCGCCCAGCAGGTGGGCCGGACGGCGCAGGAGGTTCCCCAGTTGGTCAGGCAGTCCGCAGACCAGGCGTTGGCCCGCATCGCGGACGGAGCCGAGAAAGCGATCCGCAAAGCGGCCGTCAGCGATGTGGGAGTGAAGATCGAAGCCGCTATGTCTGGCCCGATGGCGACCATCGACGAGGCTCTGCGGAAGCTGAAGACTTCCGCTGACCAAGCGGAGTATGCCGCCAGCAAGTGGCGGTTCTTCGCCAGGGTGTTTCGCTGGCAGCAACTCGCCATCGCCGTGCTTGTTGGCGTCGTGCTTGGCGGCACCGGGACGTGGTACTTCGCCTACAGGCCGCTCAAAGAAGCTGCCGACTACATCCTATTTCTCAAGGAGAGGCCGGTTTCACCGACAGAGGCGGGGCATGGCGGGGCTGAAGGGCATTCCCGTGTAGCGCATGGCGCGAAGCCAAAAGGCAGTCAGGAGACTCAACCGCCAGCCGTGGACAATCAGGAGCAGCCATAGACCTGTTGGGAGGATTGGTTATGCCGCCCCCTGCGGCCCCGGCACCCCGCCCCACGATTATCCGTAGCTGGATGAATAATCTCGATTTGATGAACGGGGGCGTTACTGATAGGATCGGTCTTGCGTTTTTTTAGGTTACTCGTGGAGACGTAAAATTTGCGCAAATTGTGGCTTTTGCGGTCTGAAAAGCGGGTGGCAAGGCCGGTTCTAGGAGGGGTCTGATGATTTGTGGGGCTTGGAACGTAAAGGAGTGGGCATAATGATTGGCATTTTGTTGCGTAAGTCTATTCTTCATCTAACGGCCCAGTGTCAATTTAAAGCTAAACCTTGTCTTAATCTGGTTCTTTTGCTTGCTTTCATGGGAATTGTAGTATCACAGCAGGCAATCGCCAGTAGCCTTAGCCTCGGTGGAGGAACACTCAGTTGGACTGTGACTACGTCCACACAATCATGTGGACCCGCCCCGGACACGATGACAGTGTATTCATACAGCAGTTTTTCTTTCACAAGCTCTACCGGGGTGGTGACCTCTTTAAGCGGTGGTGGAGCATATTTTGTATGGAATAGCACTTGTGCCTCAGGTGTGCCTCAGGGAGCGTATCCCTCATCTTCCATTACGCTTACAGGATCTACCTTTGTTATTACCTTTGCTCCTCAAGGCGGTGGCGGCGGTAGTGCCACATATACCGCGCTGGCAACCCAGACCATCTCTTTCACAGCACCTACAACGCCGGTCACCTATGGTGTATCGGCGATCACGTTGTCGGCAACAGCCAGTTCTGGACTTGCAGTGGCCTTTACCGTTGTTTCTGGGCCGGCGACCGTCAGCGGCAGTGTACTCACCATCACCGGCGCAGGAACCGTGGTGGTGGCAGCGAATCAGGCAGGGAACTCATCCTACGCAGCCGCTACCCAGGTAACTCAATCTATCACCGTCAATAAAGCTGTTTTGACGGTAACGGCTACTAACGCCAGCCGAAATTATGGCGTCGCCAACCCAACCTTCACCGATACAGTCACAGGATTTGTCAATAGCGATACACTAGCATCAGCCACATCGGGCGCGGCCAGTCTGACAACCTCGGCGACCACAGTCTCCGCTGTAGGTAACTATGCGATCACCGCTGCTACGGGCACTCTCACCGCAACGAATTACATCTTCACATTTCTTAATGGAACCCTGACCGTCACCAAAGCCACACCGACGATCACATGGGCCACGCCAGTAGCTGTTCCCACAGGAACAATCCTCAGTGCGACGCAACTAGATGCGAGCGCCGGAGGAGTGGCGGGTTCCTTTATATATACGCCGTCGGCCGGTACTGTACTGTCAACTGTTGGATCGTATACCCTATCGGCAGCTTTTACACCCACAGATACAACCGACTACAACACACCAGCAGCGCAGACCGTAGTGCTCATAGTCAACTCTCCAAAACCGGTAATAACTTGGCCGACACCGGCCGCCATCAATTTCGGTACGGCGCTTAGCGCCACGCAGTTAAATGCGACGTCGAATGTTGCTGGTTCATTTGTGTATAGTCCAGCATCAGGGGCTATACTGCTGCCGGGTACTGATACGCTAAGTGCGACCTTTACACCGACAAATCCAAGTTACGCAACAGTAACCACGACGGTATCATTGGTTGTCAATCCGAGCACGTCGAGGATTACTTGCTGGTAGCGACCGCCGTTATGTGTTACGTGGCATGAGCCGATCAAACCCCACAGGAGAATCATCATGCAGTGCTTCCTCAGAAAGACAAGCCAAATGCTGGTATGCATCATCCTGCTTGCAAGTTGGCAGCTCCTGCAAGCCCAGCAACGAACTCTCACGGGGGTGTATGACCGTTCGATAAATTTGCCAACGTTTGAGGGAAGGGATGGCCAGCAAGATGCTTCGGCCATTCAGGCATTAGAAGAGTATGTATCAGCGACGGGTTTGGGGCGTTCTGGAAGTGTTACGTTGCAGGGGGATATCGTCATAAGCCCCGACAGTCAGCGGCAACAAGGGACGGCGACGTTGACCGTTGAAGGCTCGAATCGTTTTAGATTCGACATTCATACTTCTACAGGCAATGTGAGTACGCGGATCGAAGGTTTGACTGGAAGCATCCAGCGCGACGAACAGGGTGTGTACAGGATGCCGGCGGAGACCGCAATGTCCGGGGCGATCATCTCGCCGTGGACGATTGAGACATTGCTAAAAGACGAACGCTTATCCGTCGAAAATCGGGGAATAGTTTCAGTCGATGGAAGCAGTCTTCTCAAAATCACGCTGCATCGTCCTTTATGCTTGCACGCCGGAGGATGTGCTCCTGATCTGCAAAAACTGCGTTTGACAACAGACTTGTATCTGGACCCTCATACGCACTTGCTAATCAAGAGCGTGGAGACTGTTCGACTGTCTGAGCAACTGCCGACAAGGAGTCTCCGGGTGATCACATATGGTGATTACCACCAATTGAACGGAGCCGCGATGGTTCCCTTCGAGTACAGAGAAACGCTGAATGGACAACTGATATGGAACCTCACAACCACTGAGGCCTCCATCGGCAATCGGCACGAGCAATCCTACTTTCGGTTCTAAGGACAAAAACGATGAAGACCAGGCGTGTTCTTTGCATTGCATTGTTTCTCCTGTCAATTGCGCTTCCGACCAAGTATCTGTTGGGGCAATCGACGCCAACTTCGATTGGCAAGCCCACAGGGGCAGCAGTGTTTCCAATTGAGCATGGGTTTGTTGACCTGAGCAACGGCAATGTTCATCTGGAGATTCCGATTGAGGGTTATAAGCAGCGTGGCAATGTCCAAGCACCCGCAGCCTTCGTCTACGATAGCTCCATTTGGACGGCTAATGTCAATTCAACGTCTGGCACCGGAAGCTGGTCTCCAACTAATGTCCCAGACAACATTAGTTATTATGACGAATATATTAATACCAGCTATTCAGGATGGCGATTTAATTATGTTCCAGATAATGCCTACTCCTATCAGAGCGGGCCGAGTTTTGCGTGCACGGAATCAAACGGGTCAACGGTATATATATTTCCATATGAAGGGTTTACCTGGTATGACCGCTCAAGCACAGCTCATACATTTGTTATTCAAACGGTGGACATAAGTTACTATGGATGCACAAACTCTGTACCGTATAAGGATACCCCTTCAGGGTCGGCATACGCTACGGATGGGAGCGGATATTATGCCACCGTGACGAACTACTCAGACGTGGCTATCTGGGCTCCTGATGGTACGCAAGTGGTGAATCAGTTGTCGTCGCAATACATTCAGGTGGATCGGAACGGAAATTACCTTACATGCGTTAATCCGGAACCGTCAACGTGTGTCATGGCAGCCGATACACTTGGTCGAAATCCTATCAGTGTGACGTCTGGCGGGGTGAACTCCAGCGGGGAAACTGTCGAATATTTGAATGTGATAACTACGGGCGGCGCAAAAGCGCAGTACACGATTACTTATGAGCCGATAACCCTTAAAACTGATTTCGGAATCAGTGGAATAAGTGAGTTCTCTGGCAGCGTTACGACGATTGCAAGCATTGGGCTGCCGGATGGAACATCCTACTCGTTTAGCTATGAGAATGGTACTTACGGAGAATTGACAGGAATAACACTTCCACATGGTGGAACGGTTGATCTATCCTACACAAGCAATTCGAGTTCTGGAACAACTCTCTCGGCGCGCTGGCTCAGTTCTCACACAGGGTCGAACGGGACAACATCTTTTGCAATGGCGTATTCCGGGACTACAACCAACTCGGTGACTGGCAATTCATGCGAACTTACGTCGGACACTGTGATAAATGCCCCGTCTCAAACAAAATACAATTTCCAGAACTGTGGGGAAGGAACATATGATTACGAAGACGACTACTATCAGAGCAACACGAGTTCTACGCTGGTCTCAAAGACTCTAAAAAGCTATGACTATACGCATAAATGTGCGAATATAGGTTGCTTCAGTTATGGTGGCACTCAGCGCTATCAATGGGTTAATGTGACCGGCATAACGCAAGTTCTCATGGATTCTAGCCTCACGGCGGATATACAGTATTTGTACTCTACGCCGGGAACCGGAGTTCCAACAACTGTTAAACAATGGGATTTTTACTCGGCGAAGCCATCCAGTCTGCCAGACTCGCCTTCAGGATTGCCGACTAGGGAAGTCGATCAGGTATTGGGCTATAACGTCAATGGGGCGCTTTTCCCAACATCGACAACCTATAAAAACTCATCGGGAACAGCAATCTCGCAGGTCACCTATGCCTATGATGGGAATAGCCTGACGGCTGCTCCAAGCACAACTCCAAACCTTCTAAGCGTCAGTGGAAATAGAGGGAATCTTACAACACTGACAGCGACTGATCCTGTTCTGGGTGTTTCTCACGTCTCTTCGTTTTACTACGATACTGCCGGGCAGATTCAGTCTGTCAAAGACCCAAATCTGAATGTGACGAGCTTTACATACGACAGCACCGATACCTTTCCTACCAAAACATGCGCCCCTTCGACCGGGTCTGTCGCTCATTGCACGAGCAAGACCTTCGATACGAATACCGGCCAGGTCACATCGTATACAGACCAGAACAATCAAACGAGTACGTACAACTATGACAGCATCGGAAGGCTCCAGTCAGTAACCTTCTCCAATGCCGGCTCGCCGGTCACGCTTTCCACCATTCAGCACCCATCCGCCAATGAGACCGACATCACGGTTCAGCAGTCTCCCACATCGACCATATCTATCTCGAAGTTTACTGATGGGTACGGCAGGCAGAGCCAAGCGGTTCAAAGCGGGGTATCGACAGAGTGGACCTACGACTCCCATGGCCGTCTGTCCAGCAAAACGAATCCACATATCGCGGGAACGACCTCCGCTACAGATGGAACGTCGTACTTTACATACGATGAGCTTGGAAGGATTCTGACCGCGACCAATCCTTTGGGGCAATCGATCAGTAATTCGTATACAGGAAATACGCGCACGGTGACAGACCCCCTCGGACATCAGCGGAAGTTGGTGTTCGACTCTTTTGGTGATCTTACGTCCGTTGTTGAGCCGAATAGCAGCAACACGTTGAGTTGGATAACCACTTATCAATACAACGGGCTTGGTCAATTGGCCAGCGTCAATCAGCAAGGCGGCACAACCAACACTGCGCAGTGGAGGACCAGAACCTTCAACCACAACGGTTTTGGTTATCTTACCTCGCAGACAACGCCTGAGGCTGGAACCACTAGCTTTGTCTACGACAACGACGGTAACCTCAAAAGCTCAACGGATGCGCGCGGGCTTACGACATCCTACAGTTATGATGCCTTGAATCGCGTAATAAGCAAGACGATTCAGAACGGCGCAACACATACCTATTCCTATGACGCGCAGGATTCATCGGGCGATCAGTATGGGATGGGGATGCTCACGCACATAACCAACGGATCGAGCACAGAACCGGTGCAAGCCAACTTCACGCATAATCCGTTTGGCTATCTTACATCTGAAACCTATTGTTTGCCATCGAACTGCGCAAATGCTTATGTGGCGACCGCTGGCACGGACTATCTAGGAAATGTCACGTCTCTGACATATCCCGATGGACGTGCATTGTCAATGACATATAACAACCTTAATCAACTGACGAGCGAATCGTGGTCATCCTGGAATGGAACGCCGGAGAGCGTTGCCTACTTGTACGGCGTTACATACTATCCGCCGGGAGAGGTTGCAACTGCCACCTACGGAAACGGCGTTTCGCTTAAAGCGACCTATGATGCCAACCAAAACCTCAAGACTCTCGGGTATGCCAAATCTCAGTCCGTCGTTTCTTGCAAGGCATATAGCTGGCAATCGAATGCAGCCAATCTGCAAAGCATCGAAGATGAGGTGCCTGGCGTCACTCGCACATTTACCTACGATCAGCTTGACCGTCTCCAGTCAGTGAGCGATTCGGGAGGAAGCAACCCGCTGAGCGAGTCGTATTCTTTCGATGCATGGGGGAACCTGCAACAGAGTGGTAATTTCTCCTTCGTGCAGTCGTTTGGAGCGAACAATCAGATCAGCACGGGCGGATATGGATACGACGCAGCAGGAAATCTGCTTTCGGAACCCAGCCCTATCAGCAACACATACACGTATGGCGCGGATGGACTGCTGACCGGAAGCAATGGCGCGGCTTATACCTACGATAGCTTTGGGCAGCGGGTACGGAAGGACAATGGGAGCACTTCGCAAGAGTATTTCTACTTTGGTGGCGGGCTACTCGGGATGCGTAATCCGTCCACAGGAGCGTGGACAGACCATATCTACGGTGCAGGGCGATACATCGCATCAGTTGCGGGAAGTTCCTCTGCAACGCCAACTTGGCGCGTTGGAGACCATCTCGACTCGCTTTCCTATCAGACCGACAATAACGGCAACGTCACGAGTTCGACCAATGTGACTCCGTTCGGGCAACTGGCTTCCGATACCAGCGGTGACGCATTTCCTTTCACCGATCATGAGCGGGATGCAGAGAACGGCACCGACCACACTCTCTTTCGCCATTATTCTCCTGGGCAGGGGCGTTGGATTGCTCCCGATCCATCGAATGGAAGCTATTCTCTAGCCGATCCGCAGTCGCTCAATCGCTACTCTTACTTGACGAACCGCCCGATGAATAAGGTGGATAGGCTCGGTCTCGACGATGATGATGATGACGACGATGATGATGACGATGCACCAAATCCTGCACCACCAAACGATCCCAGCGCTAATCCGTTTCCCACTGATACATCCAATGTGCCGATTCTTCCGAATACTGGAACACCGGACTGCGGCGGCAATGGTTGTGGTGGTGCACTCGTATTTAACGCTGGCGGGGATTCAGCAATTGCGACAGGTGATTCAAGTGCTGACGCTGCGCCCTCGGATGGTGGATCGACCTCCGTTGCATCTGGAACAGGAAGCGATTCGATTGCAGGGGATATATTGCTTGGTGGCTTGATGCTTCTAGGCAATGTCCCGGAGGTTGGTACTGTTGCAAATGGAGCCTTGGCCGTAATTTATTTGGCTAAAGGTCAATATGGGCAAGCTGCTTTGTTCGGGGGCGCAGCCATATATTCGACCTTTGGAGGAGTTGGCGGAAGCGAGATTGCTGAAGGGGTTGAAGCACTCAGAGCCGCCGAGACAGTTGGAGAAACGGCACTCGATGCTGCCGGGGAAGCTACTGCTGAGGAGAGTACACTCGTTTGTCGTGGAGGTTTATGCACGGCTGATAGGTTCGCGAATGGAAGCGGTGTCTCGATAGACGCAAGCGGCAATCTACAGGGCGTTTCGGTAAATAGTTCTCCGGGGTCAACCCTTCAAGAGCTAACCTCAACAATACCCAACAGGCAGGTTGGAGTTACCTCCTTAGAAGACATCGAAGCTGCGGGAGGTACTGTTACACCGTCGCCGACCCCGAATAACCCCTATCACTGCACTCTATGTGGGATTTCGCCGCAACAGGCCGAACAGTTGTTTACTCCAACTGTTCCAAATCCTAATTACTGAGGTTCACAATGTGCAAAGAGGACAATGCAATGAGTTTCGTCGAGTTAGAAGAAATACGATTGCGGTGCGCTAGTGCAACTCCAGGACCGTGGAAGTCGTTCATCGAAGGCCGAGATCACACGAGTGGATCGAGTTTTATCATGACCGGGGCCAGTAAGAATCGCGGGAACGATATTGAGTTGAGCGGCGCGACAATAGCCGACCAAGACTTTATTGCTCACGCCCGGCAGGATATTCCTCGATTGCTGGATGAGATTGCGAGACTGACAAGACCGACCCGATAGGGGACTATGAGAACAATGCACAGATTGCTGCTCCAACCAGTAGATCGTTTTAGGGTGCTCGATATGAGCAAACTTCTGACTGTTTGCGTGTTAGCTTCCCTGCTGGTTGGATTGCAGGCAGAAGCTCAGGCCACAACAACTGAGCCTCCGCAGTTATTTCCTCCAGTGGGCAAGACCGAGGCCGCGAAGTCCTCAATTTCTGCAGGCGGAGTAGAAATCCTTTCCGATACATTGGGCGTGGACTTCAAGCCGTTTATGCAAAAACTCCATCGTAAAACAGAGAAAAGCTGGGATCCCCTCATTCCCGACGAGGTGAATCCTCCCAAACTCGCCTCCGGGATGGTTGTGATTCGCTTCAAGATTCTTCCCAATGGAAGAGTCATGAATGGAAGCATGGTTCTGGAGGGGCGATCAGGCCATACTGCGCTGGACCGAGCCGCGTGGGGAGCAATTGTAAATTCGAATTACCCTCCACTGCCAGAAGAATTCAAAGGTCCATTCCTCGAAGTTCGTCTCGTCTTCCTGTACAACAAGAGACCTGTCGTTCAAGATAAGTGATGTTCGAGGCCCAGCAAAGCGGAAAATAAGGGTTAAGGCCTGAGTTGCTGTTGGTAGCGTAACCAGGCGCAGAGTGCGTGTTGGACAAAATCAATACGGATGTCGGCGCTTCCGGTCTCCGTTGGAATATCGGCTCCCGGCATACCGCCCGCGTAGAGGCCATCGCGGATCTGAGCATGAAGCAGGAACGCGATGCCGTGATCGATGGTGCTTTTGACTTCAGTGCGCAGGTTTCCGTTGGGCAGGAATTCGAGGGCTGCCAGCAGGCCCTCCATGCGGGTAGCAGTGGGCGCGGTTCGTCCCGTGGGATCGAATGAGCCGTCGAGTGCTTGATTGGCTGGGTTGCGTAGTTGATCCTTCATCAGCGATTGGCAAATCTGACTGGCGTGGTGAATCAGCTCTTCCCGCGAAGCTGAGGATGCGCTCTGCGAATAGTATGGGAGCAACTTGGCTGTTGCAATAAGTGCCCAGTGATCAGGCGGAACATCTGTGAGCTTGGCGCGGCTTCTTGCCAGATAAGAGAGAGCCTTAGCAGCGGCATTCAACCACACGGGGGAATGGTCTGTTTCATAGAGATCGATGAGGCCCAGAGCCGCTTCTCCTGGATAATAAAGACTCTCGAAGTCTTCGTCAGGGCCGCTCTCTGCGCGATATTTGCTTACGAAACTGCCATCGTTCCTCTGTAAGAAAAGAAGAAAGTGTCCCATTTCCTGCAATTGCTCAAGCGGCACCGAGTTTGGCTTTGTGGCATTCACGCCAGTAAGCGCGACCAGTCCCAAACCGGTCGCGCCCAAATCGGCGGCGGAAGGTTGGGGCAGCGGTTTTGACCATACGACCAGTTGATCGGGACGGACACCCGTTCCTATGTAGTTTTGGCGCATGAAGAACGCCGCTCGCAACATGGCATCGACAGCCTTCTGATCCGGCTTTGAACGTTGCAGCATGGCAAGTGCGTAAATCGCTCCAGCGTGACGCACGATGTTGTAGGAGTGGCTTTGCTGGCCTGAGCTGATGCTGATGCGGTACACAAATCGGCCATCCGGCCCGCACGCGCGTTCCAGATAGCTCGCCGCCAGAGTGATGGCGCGATCAACCTCGGCGTGGGATGGTATCTCAAAGCCAGGAGCAGTGGTGTTACGCACCTGTTTATGGGACTCTGGAACTTGAGCGATAATCGGCAGCACGAACAGTGAAGCCAATAGCAGCAATTGTTCGAATTGCCAGACGGCATGGCGATTGCGGTTCCGCATACACTGTGGTTTCATCCCCGTGCAAAATTCTCCCATTTTCAAGTCTGCCACCAGTCTATGCGTTTTCACTCTCCTTCACTTTATTCGTGTGGTTTTGTGGTACGCAAAGGGTAAGTTTTGACCCACGACCGCCGACCCTTGTTTCCAAGGGCTTGCATGGGTCAAATCTCAAGGCCATAATTAACCCATGAAATACGGCTATGCCCGCGTATCGACTGACGACCAGAGTACAGCCTTGCAACTCGCGGCCTTGAAGCGGGCCGGATGTAAGACACTTTTCAAGGATGAGGGTTTGTCAGGAGCCACGACTAAGCGCCCCGCCCTGCTTCGCTGTCTCAAGGCATTGCAGGACGGCGACACGCTCATCGTCTGGAAACTTGACCGCCTGGGCCGCAGCTTGCGCGACCTGATCGCCATGCTCGATGACCTCAAGGAGCGCGGCGTCAAATTCCGTTCCCTCACCGAGCAGATCGACACCGAGACGCCGACAGGCCGGGCCATGTGGCAGATGATCGGCGTACTGGCCGAGTTAGAGCGCAGCCTTA
>Ga0181528_10001475_pt1 | contig 14640 bp, 7 predicted proteins | sample PEATcosm2014_Bin_47_FD_119742 | JGI IMG/M metagenome (GOLD analysis project Ga0181528, IMG submission 119742) | Peatland microbial communities from MTU Mesocosm Facility, Houghton, MI, USA - PEATcosm2014_Bin10_10_metaG | ecosystem: Environmental > Terrestrial > Soil > Wetlands > Peat | place...
CGGTCCCAGCAGCCCGCTGCCCTTGAAGGGCAACTGGTAATTCGAGCTGGCGACAAAGCGATTCGGGACGTTGTAGTCCGCATTTCCGTAGTCGTAACGGATGCTATAGGGATTCGTAACGGTGGCCGATTCACCCGAGCCTTCGTCCAGGGCGTGACTGTAGGTATAGGAGGCGAGGAAGCTCAGTCCACGCGCTCGACGCTCAGCCGTAACCTGCAACGCGTTGTAGCTGGATACCTGCCTGGTCTCGAGTTCGTTGATCTGAGCGAAGACATAGGCATGGGTTCCAGGAATATTCCCGTAGGGGCGATTCGCTGTAACAGTGGTCGCGCCATTCAATCCCAACTGGCCCGCGTTGATGTCCCGAAAATTGTCCAAGTGGGTGCCCTTCGTTCCGACATAGGCAAATTTGAGGACGGTTGAAAAGGGAATCTGCTGCTCGATAGCCGCATGCCACTGCTCAGTGTAAGGAGTCTTGTCATTCGGATCCACGGCAAAGGCGGGTGTATTGGGGTTCAAAGGACTGCCCGACGTGATAGGTGTGTGAGCATATCCATTCCTCGCATAGTTGAATGGAGTTCCGTTGGTGGCGGCTCCAAATGTGGCCGGATTATTGAACGCCCAATAATCATCCACGGGGACATTGGCCGACAAAGTGGACGAATTGCCGACGTCGGGCGAAGCATGGTAGATGCCAAAGCCGGCGTGAAAGACCGTCTTGTTGGTGATTTTGTAGGCTGCTCCCACGCGCGGAGCAAAGTTCGCGTTGTTGCCGCTCAAGCCGCTGCGCGGAATGCCATTGGTTCCAACCTGTTCGAGCGCCGTCGTCGAGATTGAGGGAACGAAGGCGTATTCCTTGTTGTGAACTTCGGTCCAGGGCCAGCCGAGGAAATTCTCATAATGCACACCCAAGTTCAACGTCAGCCTGTTGTTGACCTTGTAGTTGTCCTGCGCATAGAAGGACAGATCGCTCTGTCGCAAACCGACCTCAGACGGAAAAGAGTAGGTGCCGCTGGTCGGCGCTCCGAAGAGCAAATCGGACCAAGGCAGCCCGGTGTACCGCGTGCCGTAAGCCTCGGAGCCATGCTCAGCGCCGGTTTGGAACATGTTGTATTCGAGACGAATCAGATCGAAGCCGAGATCCAGCGAGTGCTTGCCGCGAACCAAGGTGAGATCGTCGTCCCACTGGTAATTGTTGGTTCCAATGTTCGTGGGGCTGTTGCCCGCGTCGCCGATCGGCGTGTAGCCCGTGAAGGTCATCACCGGCAGACCGTCGCTCAGGGGATTATTTGCAAAATCCACGCCGGGGATGTTGAGGTTGGCGGGGGAGGCAAGGTTCAGTCCCGCATCCCAGTTTTTGGCGTAGACAAAGAAGCGAGTCCAGCCGTAGCGCGCCGTGTTGATGGTGGTTGGAGAGAAGATATGCGTCTCGCTGAGCACAGCCTGATGCGCAGGGTCCGACGCAGGTCCGCAGATGACGTCGCCCACCAGAGGCGTCGGCAGGATGCCGGGCTGGGAGAAAATGTCATGGCCTTGACTATAGCGAAGGAAGGCACTATCTCTCTCGGTAAACTTGCGGTCGATCTTCACATCGAAGTCGTCTTCGTTGATGATCAACAACGGGCCGTAGAAGAAATTGTTGGCTACCGCATTCGCACTCCCATAATTCGGCTGCGCATATTTCTGATAGAAATTCAGAATGTTGATGCCGGTCTGGTCCAAACCTGGAGTGTTTGCTGGAATGATGGGATTGGTTTTGGTATATGTGATGGTCTTGTCAAGTGGGTTCTTGATAACAAGGTTGGGATTCTGAATAAAGTAATCCGTGAAGTCATAACCAGCGGAAGTGATATTGACGTCTGGCACGCTCAGCACATTCGTCTGGCCCTGAGCGAAGCGCTTTCCAGCATAGTCGGCAAAGAAGAAGGTCCTGGGATTGGCCTGCTTGTAAAAGACTGGTCCGCCGAAGGTGGCGCCAAACTCGTTTTGCCGCAAAAGAGCTTTCTGTCCTGTCGGTCCTGGCTTTGGAACATTGAAATAGTTTCTGGCGTCCAGAGCGGTGTTGCGCAGGAACTCGAATACGTCGCCGTGGTATTGATTCGTGCCGGATTTGATGACCGCGTTGATGGTGGCGCCGTTGCCGCGCCCATAGCGCGCATCGGCGTCGTTGGTCTCTTCCGAGAACTCCTGAATAGCGTCGATGGGCGGGAAGACCGCCGTCATGCTGTTATGGTTCTCGTTGTCGCCAATGCCATCCACAAGCGTGCGATTTTCCTGAGGGCGAGAGCCGTTGATGGCGAAGTACGAGGGGCCGCGCTGCTGCGTATAGGGAATACTGACCGATTGGGTTGTTGTCGGGATGGCGCCCGCGCCCAGGCCAAACAGCTCATTGAAGTTGCGGCCGTTCAGAGGCAGATTCCTGACGGCCTCTTCGGAGCGCAGGTTACCAACGCTGGAACTCTCTGTTTCGAGCAACTCCGCGGATGCCTGCACCTCGACGGTCTCGGTGTTTGAGCCCACAGCGAGGTTCGCGTTGACTGCCAAGCGCTGCCCAACTTCCAGCCGGACATGCTCGACAGTGCTCTTGAACCCAGGAGCTTCGACTACGACGTTGTAGTCGCCGGGGTGCAGTGGAGGAGTGACGTAAATGCCCTGCGAATCGGTTTCTGTAGCGCTGGTCAATCCAGTGCCGGCATTCTGCACATTGACATGGGCCTTCGGGATCAACGCACCCCCGTTGTCCTTGACCACGCCGGTAATTGTCCCGGTTTCCACGATCTGCGCCTGGAGCGTCGAAGCGGCCAGGATTAGTAACATGGACGCTAACAGGCTAGGCAGATTTAGCTTTGCGAAGATTTGATATGAAAATCGTACGACTGACATTGAAGCCTCCGAATTTGCGGTCCATTTGGATCGCAAGAAAAATGGCCCACGACGCTTTGTCGTGGGCCATCGCAGTGTGTTGCAGACACCGCTGTCAGATGGGAATGATGCACTTGTCCACGACGCACAAGGCCTCTCGATGGGAGATGTGTGGCACGCGACAACAGAGTGCTCTGGCGGAGATTGGCATCTGAGAATTCATAAAGTTCTTCCTTTCAGTGTGGTCTTGCGAGAGTATCGCCAACGCCTCCAGATGTCGCTAGTGAACAGCGGCAGTTGTAGGCGCATGCAAGTTCACATGGCTGTGAATGCCGGGGAATCGCTCTGCAAGATGTTTGGAGATGGGATTAAGACGCAGGCAGGATCAACAACAGGGGCGGCTGGGAACCGACCCGGCATTACTGAGCAACGAGCTGTGTTTTGTCGCCTGCATTCCCTCTATTCAGCCATGACGAGAGTTGAATGTCAAGCGAGGTTAATGAACTTTTCATCCTGAGTGCAAGCCGCAACACCGCTTGACAGGATTTTTGACTCCGTGCATTATCGAAAGAAATAGATGATTCATCGAATCGCAAATCGCCGGTGTTGTTGTCCTGTCGGATCTCAGGCAGTTGAGCAACCTCGTGCGATAGCGGGCTTGAATTGGTCTTGATGCAATTCTGATCTGGATCGAGCTTCATCCGGCTCACCATCCCCGCCCACGAGATTTAGCTCGTGGGTTTTTCAATGTGCGCTTGTTGTCGCACACATAGCAGGGATGAAAGAGACCGTCGATGGATCCGTTTCACATCATGGCCAAGCCGCACGGGCCGATCTGCAATCTCAACTGCACGTACTGCTATTACCTCGAAAAGGAAAACCTCTACGCAGCCAAAGGGCGCGACTATCGCATGAGCGACGGTGTGCTGGATGCGTACATTCGCCAGTATATTCAGTCGCAACCGGCGGAGCATGTAAGTTTTGCCTGGCAGGGCGGTGAGCCTACGTTGCTAGGGGTTCCATTTTTCGAGCGAGTGCTTGAACTGCAGAAGAAACACGCGGGCGGCAAAACTGTCGACAACGCCTTTCAGACCAACGGCACACTTCTGGACGACGCATGGGGCGAGTTCCTTGCCCAGAACAAGTTTCTCATTGGGCTCTCTGTCGATGGTCCTGAAGAGATTCACGACATGCACCGCGTTGACAAGGGGGGGCAGCCAACATTTGCGCGCGTGATGCGCGGCCTTGGATTCCTCAAGAAACATGGTGTCGAGTTCAATACGCTTACTGTCATCAATCGCTTGAACTCTTATCGCCCAAGCGATGTCTATCGATTCCTTAAGGAGATTGGCAGCACGTATCTGCAATTCATTCCAGTTGTTGAGCAGATGGCCACAAAGCCAGACCCGAATGGCCTTGTCCTCCTGAAGCCTTATGCCCGGCAGCAGACATCTGTCTCGGATTGGTCAGTAGAGCCGTTGCAATTCGGCAAGTTTCTCTCGAGTGTCTTCGATGAGTGGGTGCTGAGCGATGTGGGCCGTGTTTTTGTGCAGATCTTCGACGTGGCGCTTGAGTCCTGGGCGGGGCTTCCACAGAGCCTCTGCGTCTTTGCGCCGCAATGCGGGAAGGCGTTAGCAGTGGAGCACAACGGCGATCTCTACTCCTGCGACCACTTTGTCTACCCTGAGAACAAGCTCGGCAACATTCTCGAAAAGGCAATGTCTGGCCTCGTGAACTCACCTCAGCAAACGCGCTTCGGAAGTGCGAAGCTGACTGCGTTGCCCTCCGACTGCCAGAAGTGCGACGTTCGCTTCGCCTGCAATGGCGAGTGCCCAAAGCATCGATTCAACACTACCGCATCTGGAGAATACGGCCTCAACTATCTCTGCGCCGGGTATAAGCACTTCTTCCATCACATCGACCCTTACATGAAGTTCATGGCAAATGAGCTGCGCCAGAATGGCGCGCCGGCACGGGTCATGGAGTGGGCGCGCAGCAGCGGTCCGGTTCGTACGCACGCGGCAGCGAGAAGGAGTGCCAATGCAACCGCTCTCGCCTAGTCGTCGCTGTTGTTGATTTCCAATCAATTTGCATTGTGAGTGCGCCCTGGAGCATCGCGGCAGTTTGCCGCGATGCTCTTGGCTGCGGTCTCAACTTTCGCTCTGTCAAACCAATTCATTTGGAGAATGCTTTATGAAGGCCACGCAACACATCGGATTGCTGCTCAGCGGGACCATGGCATTTAGCTCGTGGATACCGGCGTGGGCAAAGGATAACGACACCAAACCCCCATCGCCAACTATTCCCGTCCATGACATTCCACCGCAGTCGTGGCCCGAACCGCCCAAAGCTCCGGCAGGCGCGCCCAACGTGGTCCTCATTCTCATTGATGACGTTGGCTTCGGCGCGACAAGCGCATTCGGCGGCCCCATCTCTGCGCCCAACTTCGAGCGGCTGGCAAACGCAGGCCTTCGCTACAACAGCTTCCATATGAACGCGCTTTGCTCGCCCACGCGCGCTGCACTGCTGACAGGCCGCAACAACCACCAAGTCGGCTTTGGGTCCATCGCCGAGTGGTCGGCGCCCTATCCGGGCTACAACACGGTGCTACCCAAGAGCGCGGCTACAGTGGCCGAAGTGCTCAAGGAGAATGGATACAGTACATCTGCGTATGGCAAATGGCACAACACGCCGATGTGGCAGGTAAGCGCCGCGGGACCCTTCGACCGCTGGCCTACCGGGCTCGGCTTCGAACACTTCTACGGCTTCAATCAGGCTGCGGATAATCAGTACTATCCCCGCATCTACAACGACACAACTCCGGTTGAGCCTTCGAAATCACCCAGGGATGGCTATCACTTTACAACCGACATCGCCGATAACGCTATCGGCTGGCTGCATCAGCACGATGCCGTGGCGCACGACAAGCCGTTCTTCATTTACTTCGCCACTGGCGCGACACATGAACCGCATCAGGTTCCCAAGCAATGGGTCGACCACTACAGAGGCCGGTTTGACCGCGGTTGGGATGTGATTCGCCAGGAAGCATTCGATCAACAGAAGAAGCAGGGAGTCATTCCAGCAAATGCTGAGTTGACGCCACGTCCCGATGGCTTGCCTGCGTGGGACTCGCTGACCGCCGAGCAGAAGAAGCTGCTGGCGCATGAGGCCGAGGTCTACGCGGGTTTCACGGAGCAGACCGACTTTGAGGTTGGCCGCCTGCTCGATGCGATTCGCGAGGAAGGCCAGGAGAACAACACAGTCGTTTTCTGGATATTTGGGGACAACGGCGCCAGCGCGGAGGGTGGCCTGGAGGGCCACGACGCGCGCGATGTGGATGGAAAGAATAAGACAATCGAAGCGCGCTCGGACGTCGCGGAGTTACTCGGCAGCGAACTCTATATGAATCACTACGCCGCTTCGTGGGCGTGGGCGCTCAACTCGCCCTTCCAGGGCACAAAGCAGGACGCTGGCCACCTGGGAGGCACCACCGATCCCCTGGTTGTCTACTGGCCAGGTCACGTCAAGAGCGGTGTGCGTGGCCAGTTCTCGCACGTCAACGACATCGCGCCAACGATTTACGACATCATCGGCGTCAAGCTGCCCGACGAAGTCGACGGCGTCAAGCAGATCCCGCTCGAAGGCCAAAGCCTCGTCTATACCTTTGATCATCCCGACGCGCCCACCCGCCACACATTGCAGTACTTCACCACCAGCGGTAATCGCGCCATCTACAAGGATGGCTGGTGGGCGGGCAATCGTTTCCACTCCACATGGGAGCCGAACTTCTATGCGGGAGCAACCGACAAGGACATCGACGCCCACCCGTGGGAACTCTACAACCTGAACGACGACTTCAGCCAGGCGCACAACCTCGCAGACAAGAATCCGGAAAAGCTGAAAGAACTGCTCAAGGTTTTCGATGAAGAGGCGACGCGCAATCATGCATATCCGATTCTGCCTGCTCGCTCATCGCCCCTCGACACAAAGCTGAAGGGAAAGACGGTGTTCACCTATCGCGCTGGTGTTGAACGGCTTCCGTTGCGTTATGCCCCGGGCTTCTACGGACACTCTTACACCATCAACGCCGATGTCGTCGTTCCTCCCGATGGGGCAGAAGGTGTGATTGTTGCCGAGGGCGGGGAACTGGGCGGACTTAGCCTCTACGTGAAGAACAGCCGCATTTACTACGAGGTGAATATCGCCAACGACCATTCCGACCAGCTCATCGCCAGCCGGACGCTTCGTCCAGGCCTCCAGCACATTCAGTTGGACGTGACACCCGATCAAGAGGCGCTTGCAAAGCCCCCCGCTGCGGGGCCGCCGGGCTTTACTGCGCGCGGCCCAGTCTCCGGAGATGTGAAGTTATCGATTAACGGCTCTTCCGCGGGGGAGTCGCGATTCTCCAGCGTCTACGCATCCGGCGAAACTCTTGACGTCGGGAGCGATCTGGGCTCCCCGGTAAGCCTCGAGTACAAATCCCCTTATCGCTTCACAGGCAAGATCGACACAGTCACCATCGAGTTGAAGTAGCCATTACTGTGCGGGGCCGGGAGCCCTGAATGGTTGGCGATTCACTCTGCTCGATTAGCTAACGATCCTGTAACCGAGCCACAACCAAATGAATTAGTCAAATAGGAGCTATATGAACGAGAAAAGAATATTGAAAGCGCTGACATCGACGCTCATACTTGCGGTAAGCGCGAGGCTCTCACTGCATGCTCAATCGGCGCAGCCGTATCAAGGCGTCGTCGGCAGAACCCTGGCCGAGTCAAGGGAATGGTGGCCGGAACCCGTCAAAGCACCCGCTGGTGCTCCTAATGTGGTCTGGATCCTGCTCGACGACGTGGGCTATGGTGCTGCCGGCACATTTGGTGGCCTTATCCAGACTCCCACTTTCGACACCTTGGCCCAGGGTGGTTTGCGCTACACAAACTTTCACACTTGCGCGATCTGCGCACCCACCCGCTCGGCCCTGCTGACTGGGCGCAACAGCGCGTCTGTCCATGAATCGGGCTTTTCTGACGTTACCTCGTCCGCCGGTTTCCCGGGTTGGGATGGACGCGTGCCCGCAACGGCTGGCACCATCGCCGAGATCCTGCGCGATAACGGCTACAACACCTTTGCAGTTGGAAAGTATGGCATCACACCGAACGACGAGGGGACCGACGCCGGCCCCTTCGATCACTGGCCGACCGGCAAGGGATTCGATCACTTCTTCGGCTTCCTTGGTTCGGCAACCGACCAATATAAGCCGGACCTCGTTGAAGATCAGGCGCACGTGACTCCCGATGGCCGTCACCTGAGCGACCAGATCACCGACAAGGCGATCTTCTATATCGACCGCCAGAAGAAGGCCGCGCCGGACAAGCCGTTCTTCCTCTACTATGCACCTGCCGCCACGCACGCCCCACACATGGTCGACAAGTATTGGAGCGATCAATACAAAGGCAAGTTCGACAAGGGTTGGGATGCCTTTCGCGAAGAGGTCTTCGAGCGGCAGAAGAAACTCGGCGTGATTCCCGCCAATGCGATTCTTCCCGAGCGGAATGAAAACGTCAAGGCCTGGGACAAGCTGACGCCGGATCAGCAGAAGCTCTACGCGCGCTTCATGGAAGTGTATGCAGGCTACTTAACTTACACGGACTTTGAGGTAGGCCGCCTGGTCAATCACCTGAAGGAACTCGGACAGCTCGATAACACAGTGATCTTCCTTTCCATCGGCGATAATGGCGCCAGCAAGGAAGGTTCGGAAGAAGGCAGTATCGACCGTTCCATTCAGCGCAAGCCGATCACTGAGGAGGAGAATGTGGCCTATAACCTTGCCAAGATCGACAAGATAGGTACACCAGAGGCCAGGAGTGGCAACTATCCGCTGGGCTGGGCGCAGGCCGCCAACACGCCGTTCCGCTATTGGAAATCGGATGCGAACAGCGAAGGCGGCACGCACAATCCGCTCATTGTCTACTGGCCAAAGGGCATCAAGGATAAAGGCGGCATTCGGACGCAGTACAGCCATGTCATCGATCTTCTTCCGACGACTCTCGATCTGGTTGGCATCAAGGCGCCTGAGGAGATTCGCGGCATCAAGCAGCAGCCGATTGAAGGGACGTCCCTGGCTTACTCGATTGATGACGCCAAGGCGCCTGCCCGTCACACGGTGCAGTACTACTACATCTTTGGCTCGAGGTCCATTTATGACAACGGATGGAAGGCAGAACTCGCGTATCCCAACGACGTGGAAACCAAGCATGTACTCAGTAATCCGCCCCTTGATGAAAACACATGGGAGTTGTACAACCTGAACGACGATCCGACCGAGCGCATCGACCTGGCCAAGAAGTATCCAGAGAAACTGACACAGTTGAAGGCTGAGTACGAAGAGCAGGCCAAGTCGCATCATCTATATCCGTACATCACCTTCGACGACATGTATGCCGGACGCACTCACCACACCTACTTGCCCCAGTGGTATCTTGACCGGCAAAAGGCGCAGGCACAGAGCAACAACAGCAAGTAGCCTTGGCGGCTTTTTTGGTTGCAGTCAGTTCGCGGCTAGCTGCGAACTGGCTGCCGAATTCGCCAAGCATCAGGTCGCCACGGCGTCTCTGAATGACTGAAACCAACAGGAGATTTATGAACGAGAAAAGCATACTGAAGGCGTTGACAACAACGCTGATTTTGGCGGTGGGCGCGAGATTCTCACTGCATGCTCAAGAAGCGCAGCCATACCAGGGCGTCGTTGGCAGAACGCTCGCCGAGTCGAAAGAATGGTGGCCGGAACCTGTGAAACCACCTGCAGGAGCACCAAACGTCGTTTGGATTCTGCTGGACGATGTAGGCTTTGGCGCGGCCGGCACATTCGGTGGGCTCATCGACACTCCGACGTTCGACAGCCTGGCCAAGAATGGCCTGCGCTATACGAACTTCCACACTTGCGCGATCTGCGCTCCGACCCGCTCTGCTCTGCTGACCGGGCGTAATAGCGCGACCGTGCACGTTTCTGGGTTTTCACACACGATCATGTCAGCCGGATTTCCCGGCTGGGATGGCAGGATTCCTTCAACGGACGGAACCATTGCCGAGATTCTTCGCGACAACGGATACAACACATTTGCGGTTGGCAAATATGGCGTGACGCCAGATGAGGATGCGACCGATGCAGGCCCATTTGATCGTTGGCCAACCGGAAAAGGCTTTGACCATTTCTTCGGCTTCCTGGGCTCGCAGACCGACCAATACAAGCCGGACCTGGTGGAAGATCAGGCTCACGTCCGTCCCGATGGCCGCCACCTGAATGACCAAATTACTGACAAGGCAATCTTCTACATTGACCGGCAAAAGAAAGCCGCGCCGGACAAGCCCTTCTTCCTCTACTACGCGCCCGGCGCCACCCATGCTCCGCACCAGGTAGACAAGTACTGGAGCGATCAATACAAGGGTAAATTCGACAAAGGCTGGGATGCCTATCGCGAAGAAGTATTCGAACGTCAGAAGAAGCTTGGCGTTATTCCCGCCGATGCCAAACTTCCAGATCGCAACCCGGACATCAAGGCCTGGGACAAGCTGACGCCAGAAGAGCAGAAGCTTTATGCGCGATTCATGGAAGTGTATGCCGGCTATCTCACGTACACCGACTTTGAAGTAGGCCGACTGATCAACCACCTGAAAGAGACCGGCCAACTGGACAACACACTTGTATTCATTTCAATTGGCGACAACGGCGCAAGCAAGGAAGGCACGCTGAACGGAGACATTGATCGCCCATTGTTTGGCAAGGCTATAAGCGAGCAGGACAACGTTAACTACAATCTGAACAAGATTGGCGAAATCGGCACTCCCGCTGCTACTGAGGGGAATTACCCGCTCGGTTGGGCTCAGGCCGCGAACACACCCTTCAAATATTGGAAGCAAGATGCGAATAGCGAGGGCGGAACTCACAATCCTCTCATCGTCTACTGGCCGAAAGGCATCAAGGACAAAGGTGGAATTCGTACCCAGTACAGCCATGTCATTGACCTTCTTCCGACGACTCTGGATCTGGTTGGCATCAAGGCGCCAGAAGAGATTCGCGGCATCAAGCAACAGCCGATTGAAGGGACATCGCTCGCTTACTCGATTGATGATGCCAAGGCGCCTACCCGTCACACGGTGCAGTACTACTACATCTTCGGTTCGCGGTCGATCTACGACAACGGTTGGAAAGCAGAACTGGCATTTCCCACCGGCTTTACCAAGGGACGCTTGGACGCCTCGCAGCCTTTTGATGAAAATGCCTGGGAGCTCTACAACCTTATTGACGACCCCACAGAGCGAATCGACCTGGCCAAACAGGACCCCGAGGAATTGACGGCACTCAAAGCTGAGTTCGAACAGCAGGCACAGGCCCATCATCTGTACCCCTACATCACATGGGACGACGTATTGAATGGCCGTATTCATCGCACTCCGGGCTCCAAGCCATTCGCTGAGGCCGTTAAGGATGTAAACAAGGCTGCTGAGAACCAGTAGCTCTTATCACTTGCTCAACACCAGCCAGTGAAGTCCAACTCGCCGGCTGGTGTTGAGAGGTCCGGCCTCGCCTGTTTCGCTTGCAAACTATTCGCGGCCTTCCGCGAATAGTTTGCAAAATCTGTTGGCGACCTTTCCGTCGCGTGACCGACAAGGGCGACTCTCATCGTTAAAGGAGTTGCGGCAACTATTCTTTAAATGCCGGCGCCCTGATCAAGCAGCAGAGACGCTGCTCCCGCATCGTCAAACAGGCGAATCGACTGCGACCAAACAAAAACAAATTCCCCAGGAGTCAGCGCCAGCTGTTCAAATGTCCGCCGGCTCAGCTCCGCGGCTACCGACCTTCCGTTCCCAGCAATGCTGAGCTCCAGGCGAACACGCGGTCCAGCGGCATGAATGCGAACCACGCTGGCCAAAACCGCTTTTTGTGCTTCTGGCAGGTCGCGCGAAACCTCCAACTCGTGTGGACGCACAAATCCAATCACACCCTCGATAGGCTCTTCCATGTTGTCTGAACGCTTGTCGAGCGACAGCTCTGCCAGAAGACGTCCATGGAAGAGATTTACATCTCCAAGAAAGTTGTAGACAAACGGCGAGGCCGGCCGATCGTAGATGGCTTGCGGCGTGCCGATCTGCTCCAATTTTCCGTGATTGACGATTGCCACCCTGTCGGCAACCTCCAGCGCTTCCTCCTGGTCGTGTGTAACCAGCACGGTAGTCACATGCAGCTCATCATGGATTCGGCGCAGCCACTCGCGCAGTTCCTTGCGCACCTTGGCGTCCAGCGCGCTGAACGGTTCATCCAGCAGCAGCACCTTTGGCCGCACCGCCAATGCTCGCGCCAGGGCTACGCGCTGCCGTTGTCCACCCGAGAGTTGCTCGGGATACATTTTCGCAAACGAGTCCAACTGCACGAGGTGAAGCAGTTCCTGCACTCGTTCGCGAATCTCTGCACGGGACGGTCTGTCGGCCGCGGCCTGCACACGCAGTCCGAATGCCACGTTCCCAAAAATCGTCATGTGGCGGAAAAGCGCGTAATGCTGAAAGACAAAGCCGATTCCTCGCCTCGATGCGTTCTGGTGTGTAGCCTGTTCTCCATGCAGAAGGATCGACCCACTATCCGGCGACTCAAGGCCGGCAATAATGCGAAGCAATGTTGTCTTTCCCGATCCAGACGGTCCGAGCAGGGCCACAAGTTCCCCAGCTTCGATGGTCATGCTCACGCCTGACAGCGCGGTAAACGAGCCGTATTGCTTTGAGATCTCTTTAATTTGGATGCTCACGATTCAACTTCTTCCTCTTCCGGCAAAGCATGAACACCGGAGGTTACTTCAATCATTTTCTTGACCACCAAGGTGACAATCGCAGCCAGCGTCAGGAGCGAAGCCGCAGCAAATGCAGCGGTAAAGCTGTACTCGTTGTAGAGCATCTCTACCTCCAGCGGAAGTGTGGTGGTTTGGCCGCGGATGTGCCCAGAGACCACCGAGACCGCGCCAAACTCTCCGATGGAGCGCGAAGCTGCCAGGATCGTGCCATAAAGAAGGGCCCACTTGATGTTGGGCAGCGTGACGCGCCAGAAGACGTTCCACCCATTCGCGCCGAGCACCACAGCGGCAATCTCTTCGTCGCTCCCCTGCGCCTGCATAAATGGAATCAGTTCCCTGGCCACAAAAGGAAAAGTGACGAAGACTGTCGCTAAAACAATTCCAGGAACTGCGAAGATCACGTGGAGGTTGTGTTCGGAAAGCCAGGGGCCTAGCCACCCATGCAAACCGAAAACCTCAACGTACATCATGCCGGCGACAACCGGTGATACCGATAGAGGAATATCGATCAACGTAATGAGTAGATTCTTGCCATGAAAATCGAACCGGGTGATGGCCCAGCTCGCAGCAATCCCGAACATCACATTCAGCGGCACAGCGAGGCTCGCAACCAGTGCAGTCAGTCGCAGAGCGGAGAGCACATCCTCCTGCCGGATCGACTCAAAGTACAGCTTCCATCCCTCCGACAGCGCCTGCGCGAAGACGGCCACCACCGGCAGAATCAGAAATCCGCCAAGAAACAGCAATGCCAGAACGATCAGCGCGGCTCGCCCCAATCGCTGCAGAGCGGAAGGCTGAAGCATCGCAGACGAAGGAAGGTTGCTGTGTCCGCTCATACGCGCTTGCCCTCTCTCCGCTGTATCCACCACTGCAACAGATTCACCAACAGCATGATGGTGAACGATAAGGCCAGCATGGCTCCGGCAATCGCGGCTGCGCCCGAGTAGTCGTACTCCTCCAGCTTGGTCACAATCAGGAGCGCCGTAATCTCAGTCTTCATCGGCATGTTGCCGGCAATGAAGATCACCGAGCCATACTCTCCGGCCGCTCGCGCAAACGCAAGTGCCGAACCAGTCAACAATGACGGCAATGCGATTGGCAGGATAATGCGTGTCGTGCGCTGCCACGCATTCGCGCCAAGGCTCGCTGCTGCCTCCTCCATAGCCGGATCCAGATCTTCCAGTACTGGCTGCACACTGCGCACCACAAAAGGGAAGCCCACAAACGACATCGCCATCACGATCCCCATCGGCGTAAATGCCACGTGGATTCCATGTGGCTCAAGATAGCGCCCGATCCAGCCATGCTCTGAATAAAGCGCGGTCAGCGAGATTCCTGCAACCGCAGTGGGAAGCGCAAAGGGAAGATCTACCAGAGCGTCCACAATCCGCTTCCCTGGGAACGAGTACCGCGCCAGGACCCATGCCAGCAACATCCCGAAGATCGCTGAAAGCAATGCCGCCGCTGCTGCCGAGCCGAGCGTTACCCGATACGACGCCAACACACGTGGTGCCGTAACAGTGTGCAGAAAGACACCGAAGCCTCCCCGCGCGGCATGGAGAAGAGTGGCCACAAGCGGGATCAGCACGATGACTGTCAGGTACACCATCGTGAATCCGAAACTTAGGCGGAATCCTGGCAACGGCGAACTCTTTGTTACGAAGCTCCATCGCCACCTAGGATTCCGGCCTTGATTGCCTTGCATTATCGCCATCTCTTGACTCTATTTCCCATAGATTTGGTCAAATGTTCCGCCATCGGCGAAGTGTTTAGCCTGTGCGTTCTGCCAGCCGCCGCAACCCTCCACCACGGTGAACGTATTTACCTTTGGAAAAACGCTCGCGTATTTCTCTGCAACCTGCTTCAGCCGTGGGCGATAGAAATAGCGTGCCGCCAGGTCCTGAGCTTCAGGCGAATACAGATACTCCAGGTAAGCGTGGGC
>Ga0181528_10001477_pt1 | contig 14614 bp, 8 predicted proteins | sample PEATcosm2014_Bin_47_FD_119742 | JGI IMG/M metagenome (GOLD analysis project Ga0181528, IMG submission 119742) | Peatland microbial communities from MTU Mesocosm Facility, Houghton, MI, USA - PEATcosm2014_Bin10_10_metaG | ecosystem: Environmental > Terrestrial > Soil > Wetlands > Peat | place...
GGGTACAGCCAGAGGTACAAGAACGGGAATTTGGACAGGATCAGCGTGGCTGCGATGCCGCTGATCATTCCCCAGAAATAGCCGAATCCATTGAAGCGCCACCAGTACCACTTCAGAATATTTGCGGCGGTGTACCCGCCATACAACGCTGACACAATCCACTGCGTGATCTCGTTGATATTTCTTGTGTGAAGTCCGAAAAAGATGCCGATCCCGACGAATAGCAGCGACACGATGTAGCTCATGACGACGAGCGTGCGGCGGCTGGCGTCCGGATTGATGTAGCGCTTGTAGATGTCGTTCACCACATAGGCCGGCGCCGCGTTGACCGTGGCGGCAAAATTCGACATGTAGGCGGCGAGGAGGCCCGCCAGCACCAGGCCCAATACCCCCACCGGCATGAAATTGCTGAGGGTGCCCGGAAGAATCTGCTCAAAATCGATGTGGGCGCCCATGGCCTTGATCTGGGGGCTGAAGAACACCAGGGCCATGACTGTGAATCCTGAGATCATGAGGTACCGCGGGAAGAACAGGCAGACCGAAACAAACCCATTCATCTTGGACGCCTCCGACGGACTGCGGGTCGCCAGGATTCTCTGCATGTCGTAGTTGGGCGCCGGTCCGGCCAGGCTGACGAGGACGCCTTTGAACAGCGTCATCATGAAGAAGATCGTGAAGAGCGAATATCCATCCTCGGCAATCTTGGCATTGACCGACTGGATCAAGCCCGACCAGTCGAGGTTGAGGCGCCAGCCGAAAAACAGATCCTTCCAGCCGGCGGGGACGGCAGCCGAGATGGCGGCGGGCGAGATCCTTGCCATCGCCACGATCGCCACGGCGGCCGAGGAGATGGTCAGCACCGTAAACTGAAGCAGTTCGGTGATCACGACGCTGTACATTCCGCCTGCAACGACGTAGACGGCCGTCATCAGCATCAAGGTTATGGCGTAGGTGTTGGGCGAGAAATCCCACGGGAGAAAAGGGGCAAGAAACTTGCCGATGCCCGCAAAACCGTAGGCCAGAAATCCAACGACGCTCACCAGGGCGAAGGTGACGACGCTGAGATGCGCCAGAACCGCTCCACGGCCCGATCCGAAACGGGTGCTTATCCACTCGGCACCGGTCATGACGTTGGATCGCCGCATCCACTTCGACATGTAAACCATGAGGAAGATCTGGTTGAAGACCGGCCACAGCCACGGGATCCAGATCGACTTGAGCCCGTAGATGAACACAATGTACACGAGCCACATGGTCCCGGTGATATCGAACATGCCGCCCGCGTCGGATACGCCAAGAATCCAGAACGGCAGCCTCTTGTCGGCCATGAAGTAGGCATTGAGGCCCTTCGCCGCGCGTTTGGTCAGAACGAAGCCGATGATGACCGTCAGGAGCAAATACGCGACGATGATGCTAGTATCGATCGAGCCGAGTTTCATGAGGGGTGGGTTAGGCGGCGCCGGACACCGGGGCTTATCTTGGGCGAGACTGCGCAGGCCAACCGCCGGGCGCACAGGCGACGGCGCTGTCGAATAGATAGCCGCTTTGCCCCGCGCAAGATATTTTCCCGGCGGCGGCAGGGGGGCGCGTCGATGGGGCGGGTACCAGGAATACAATGTTTCGCACAGGGATAACGCCCTGCGGAATGCATCGACCGGTATCCGTCAGGCACTGCTCCTTGCTTGCGGAACACGCCCAGTTGTGCGGTGATCACCGCTACACATGGCGTATCGATTTGGATTGCGAATAGTGGCCTGCTTCGAAGCGGCGAAAGGACTGATCGTGCTGGCGGCCGGCCTGGGGTTATTCCACCTGCTTCACAGGGATGTGGGGGAGGCAGCCGAAAGGCTGGTGCGTAATCTCCACCTTGACGTGGACAGCCATTATCCGCGCATTTTCATCGATGCTGCATCGCGGATGGACGATTCTCATCTCCGTCTGTTGGCGGCAATGGCGCTGCTCTACTCCCTGGTGCGCTTTGTCGAAGGCTATGGCCTTTGGCGCGATCGCCGATGGGCAGAATGGTTTGGCGCGGTTTCGGGCGCGGTATACCTCCCTCTTGAGATCTACAAGCTTTGCGAAAGCTTCACCTTGCTTCATGTGTCGATACTTTCGATCAACCTTGCTGTTGTGCTTTACCTCACGCGGCTTCTGGTGCGGAAGCCGCCCCTCCCGCCTGGTCCCGCCAATCCCCCTGCAGCGTCGGCGAGGGCATAAAAACCGCAGCCCTGGGCTACGCGACAGTCGTTGTCGCGCCGGGGAAATGCCTGATGGGGCGACGGTCGCAGCTGGGTGCGCTCTGGCTGCGAAGCCGCGGCCGGTCCTGATCGCGTGCGCGCTGGCGAACGCAAACGTCAACGTGATGCAAGCGATCGCGTTGCATGCAGCCTGAACCGTCGCCTTCGCGGGCCGGTCCGCCGATGCCAATTGATCCGGGATGCGGTCTCAGCCGTTCAACCGGAAATCGATCTGCCGTTTGAAGCGATCCACACGTTCGGTGATGACGCTGATCTTCTGGCCGAGCTCGAGCCGGCGTTTCGACCGCCGGCCGACCAACGCGGTGCCTGCGTTGTTCAGCTGGTAAAGATCGTCACGCAACGTCGAAATGTGGATCAGTCCAAAAGTCATCGCGTCGGGCAGCTCAACAAACATCCCGTGGTTTCGCACATCGGTGATGACCGCCGCAAACACGGTCTTTTTCTTTTTTGCCGCTTCCCGCTCGAAGAATTCAAGCAGCTTCACCTTCTGTGACTCGCGCTCGGCCTCCGTGCTGTTCTGCTCAGTAAGGCTGAGGTGCTGGGCCAGGATTTCCATCCGGGCGACGTTGTAGCCAAACTGAAAGCCGCGCGGGGCGGCCTGACCCAGATGCTTGACAAGGTACTGATCGAAAACGCGGTGGACCACGAGATCAGCGTAGCGCCGGATGGGTGAGGTAAAGTGAGTGTAGTCTTGTTTGGCGAGGCCGTAATGCCCGTCCGCCGACGCCCGATAAACCGCTTTGCGCAAGCTGCGCAGAAGCTGGGTTCGCAGCGTATAACCCTGGGGGTGCGACTTGAGGATGTTAAGCAGGCGCGAAATCTCGCCGCGTTGGGTGAGGTCGCCAACGGACACCCCGAAGGTTGCGAGTTCCTTGCGGTATTCCTTGAGCTTCTCCTCGTCCGGGTCGTCATGAACCCGGTAAAGTGACGGCAGCCGGTGCTGGCGCGTGACGCGGGCAACGGCCTCGTTGGCTGCGAGCATGAATTCCTCGATCAGCTGGTGGCTCTCGTCCTGCTCGATGCGCTCGAGACGGTCGGCGTAGCCCTGTTCGTCGACGAAGATTTTGACCTCGGGCATGTCGAGATCGAGGCTCCCGTCGCGCATTCGTTCGCGACGCAACCGCAGGGCGATGGCCCAGAGCTGCCGTATCCAGTGTTGAAGGTCGGCGAGTTCTTCGCGCCGAAGATCCGACAACGCCCTGCCGGTCGAGCCCGTTTGATGAGCCGGCGGCAGCGGCAGTCGGCGGATCTTGTCCAGGCTGTCCTCCGTGAGCAGGGCGTACGCCTGATGGTAGGTCAGACGCTTGCGGCTGCGGATGACGGTATTGGCAAACGCCGTGTTGAACAGACGGCCCTTGCGGAAAGTGAGCAGCACGGCCTTCGTGAGACGGTCTTCGCCCTCGACGAGACTGCACAGGCCGTTGGAAAGCTCGTGCGGCAGCATCGGGACAACGGTGCCGACGAGATAGGTGGAATTGCCGCGGCGCTGCGCCTCGGCGTCGAGGGCCGTGCCCGCCCTGACGTAACTGCTGACGTCGGCAATGTGAATGCCAACACGAAGATCGCCATTCGGCAGGGTCTCAACCGACAGCGCGTCGTCGAAGTCCTTCGCATCGTCGGGATCTATGGTAAAGGTGGGCACGGCCCTGTAATCGAGGCGCCCAAACAGCTCGGCGATGCCGACGCGGACGGGAAGGGCGCGGGCTTCGCGGAGGACGTCGTCGGGGAAATCGGGCGCGAGACGGTACTTGTGATAAATCGCCGCCAGTTCGGCGCGCGGTTCGTGCGTGCGGCCAAGTCGAGCGATGATCGTCCCCTCGGGGTTGACGTTGCGCTGCGTCCACTCATCGAGCCTGACGACAACTTTGTCGCCGATGGTCGGCACCGGGAAGACCCCGGAACCGGCCGGGTCGGGCACGCAAATATCGTGGACAAAGCGGGGGTCGTCCGGGGCGACGTAGAAAAAGAGTTTTGTGCGCTGCAGGTTGCCGGTGAGCGTCTCGTGGGTGCGCTCGAGGATGCGAATGACGCGGCCCATGGGCTCGCCGCCATGGCGGCCGCCGCGCGGGCTGCTGAGCTCGTCGCTTAGACGCACAACCACGCGGTCGCCGTGGATGGCGACTCCCGTGTTTTCCGCCGGTATCTGGACCGCCTCCTTTTCGGGTTCACTCGGACCGCGCTCACGAACAACGTAGGCGGAGCCGCCCTGGCGGAATTGAATCCGGCCGGTGGCGAGATCGGCGTCGCGTGGCAGGCAGAGCTTGTCGTTCTTGATCTGGACGAGCTCGCCCGCACCCAGCAACTGGCGGATTTCAAGGTTAAGAGCGTTGCGCTCCTTCCGCGCAAGGCCGAGAGCCCGGACAATTTCCGGCTCGGTGAGCGGCACGTAATGGGGCGCGCGGAGCAACGCCAGAATGCGGTCGTGGAGCTTCATGATCAAAGGATACTGCCGGCGCCGGGTGATCGCAATCGATTAAACAGACGTGCCGATGGCGGGCGCACAAACCGAGCGGCCGGGCCTCTTTGGACTGGCCTGCATGGGGGAGCTTCATTACGTCTTTCCCATGAAAATTATCCACGTTGCCGGCGAAATGTACCCGTATGTGAAGACGGGGGGGCTGGCTGACGCCGTTGGCTCGCTTGCTTCCACGCTGGCGGACAAAGGACACGAGGTTGCCGTCTTCGTGCCGGGCTATCGTGCCGCCCTGGAGAACGTGGAGGTGTCTCGCGCCGAACATCGGCTGGGATTGAGGGTCGAGATGGGGGATCGGATTTGTTCAGGCGAGGTGCGCGTGCTCCCGGTGAAGAAAGGTCTCACGGTATATTTTATCGGACGCGATGAATTCTTCGACCGTCAGTTTCCCTATGGAAATGGCGAGCGCGATTATGAGGACAACGACGCGCGCTTCATCTTTTTCTGCAAGGCGGTGGTGGAGGTCATGCGGATTGCGGAGATTCGCGCGGACGTGGTTCACAGCCATGACTGGCAGGCTGCGCTTCTGCCCCTGCTGTTGCGGTTTGAGGAACGCCGCAGCGGTATCTCCCTTGCGATGAAGACGGTGTTCACGATTCACAACATCGCGTTCCAGGGGATCTTTCCGATGCGTTCGTTTGGCCTCGCCAATCTACCCGAGGAACTCCTCGGCATTGATGGTCTTGAATACTACGGGCAGATCAATCTCATGAAGGGCGGAATCCTGTTTGCCGACCGGGTCACGACCGTCAGCCCTCGCTATGCGCAGGAGATTCAGACCGCCGAGTTTGGCTGCGGGCTTGAAGGTGTTGTTGGGACGCGGGTCGATGATCTTGTCGGGCTGGTCAACGGAATCGACTCGCGCGTGTGGAGCCCGGTCAACGATCGTCTGCTGCCGGAGAGATATTCGGCTGCTGACATGACGGGCAAGACGGCCTGTCGCACGGCATTGCTTGGCAGGATGGGCATGGACGTCGCGTTCACCGGCCCGGTTTTTGGCATGATCTGCCGCCTCACTGCGCAGAAAGGCCTCGACCTGTTGCTGGCTGCAAAGGAGTTCTTTATTGAGCAGGATTGCCGGCTGATCGTGCTGGGCACCGGGGAGAGGCGGTTTGAGAGCGCGTTGCGCGAGATGGCGCAGGCGCACCCGGGGAAAATTGCGCTCAGCCTGATGCACGATGAGGAAACGAGCCACCTCATCGAGGCCGGCGCAGATTTCTTCCTCATGCCGTCGCGTTTTGAGCCGTGCGGCCTCAACCAGATGTACAGTCAGGCTTATGGCACGATACCGGTCGTGACACGGGTCGGAGGCCTCACCGACACGGTTGTGGACATCGACGAGAATCCCTCCGATGGAACCGGGATCATGTGCGCGCCGGTGCTCAAGGGTTTTGTGCAGGCGTTGCAGCGTGCGCTCCAGCTTCATGGCCAGCCAGAGCACATGGCCGAAACAGTGAGCCGTGCGATGGCGCGCGATTTCAGCTGGGAAAAGGCCGCCACCGCCTACGAGCGTTTGTACGAGAACACGGTATAGCCCGGATGCTTCGCACTCAGCTCGACTGTTTGCGTGCAGACTGTTGACAACTCTCGGGCAGCGTCTGCAGCCCGACACATCCGGGCTACTGGTGAAACCGCCCCAAAAAACGCTTCGTAGGGAGACCGGCAAGATTTTGAGGCGTTCCCGCCCCAGCTGTCTTCACTCGGTCTGCTTGGTCGCATGATTGCATCGGTTCGCCGGTGCGTCATACTTCGAGCATGAGATTCGCCGTGGCCGGGGCTTCTGGTTTCATAGGCCATGGACTCGTGCTTCGAATGGAGGCTGAGGGCCATGATGTCATCCGCCTCGTGCGGCGGGAGGCGGAACACCTGAATGAGATTTCCTGGCGCTCTTTGTCAGAGGACGTGGAGAAGCGCCGGCGGCTCGAGGACCTGGACGGTATCGTAAATCTCGCCGGATCGAATCTCGCAGGCGGGCGGTGGACGACGAAGCGGAAAGAAGAAATCCTGCGCAGCCGCGTTGAAAGCACGCGCGCATTGGTGGTTTTGACGGGCGGCCTTGCGAAACGGCCGCGGGTATTTGTGAACGCATCGGCCGTTGGGTACTACGGTGATCGAGGCGAAGAGGAACTCACCGAGGACAGTTCACCCGGCAGAGGATATCTCGCCGAAGTCTGTCAGTCGTGGGAAGAGGAGGTGCGGAGCGCCTGCGGTTTTGGGATTCGCAGCATCATGTTGCGTTTCGGTATGGTGCTTGGGCGCGGCGGTGGAGCGCTCGAGCGACTTGTGCCTGTGTACCGGGCGGGATTCGGCGCCAGGCTGGGGAACGGACAACAATGGGTCAGCTGGATCGCATTGGCAGACGTGCTGGGTGCGACGATGCACGTGCTGAAGGATATGAACCTGACCGGCCCGGTTAACGCCGTCGCGCCTCATTCCGCGCGGAATGCTGAGTTCAGCGAGACGCTTGCCCGGGTCCTTGACAGGCGAACCCATGCGCACGTGCCGGCGTTCGTGCTGCGGACGATGGTCGGTGAAATGGCTGACGAAATGCTGCTGGCGAGCACGCGCGTGCGGCCCCAAAAACTCTTGGATAGCGGATTCCATTTTACGCTCCCTGACTTGGAAGGGGCGTTGCGTGCAGTGGTGTGAGGAACCGTTCGAGACGCGGACCAGACTTGGCACGGGTCTGCGAGCCAAGTTCGCTGGCCGGAAGATTCGGGCTGGCGCGGATGTCTCATGGAGGGCGCAAAGCCCAGCAGGCTGCTAGGGTGAACTCCCCTGCCGCCCATGAGGGATTGCAGCATCGGTCATGGTGGTTTGGGCCCGGGAACTCGGGATAACTCCCTGCCCTAACTAAGGAGAACAGGACCAGGAGTTTGAGGAGGAGGCCGAGTACCCTAAATCGGCGCCCGCGGCTACGATGGGCGCATGAAAGCAAGAGCCGCAATCCGCCAGATCCTCCAAGCAAGCGCGATTGTGCTCGCATTCACATCGACGGTGGGAGCTGCAGAGCGGAGCAGCGCAGGAATGTCCTATAATGGCGCGCTCTCGGATGCACTCGCCATCGCAGCCCACCGGCCGGAGTTGAGCGTCGTGCGCGCCTCGGGCCAATCGATGCTTCCGTATTTTGGGGATGATGCAGTGATCGTGGTCAAGAAGATCGACGCCGCCCGCCTTCGGGTAGGCATGATTGCGGTTTATGTGAGTCGTTTTGGCGATAAGGTCGCGCACCGGATTATCGCTCCAGTTGCCGGTGGTTGGCTGGTCAAGGGCTATAACAATCAGCAGGCTGACAGCACTGTGGTGAACTCCGGCAACCTGCTCGGTATCGTTTACGCGACTTTTAACTCTGTTGGCAGGGCGCCCGTGGCGATGGCGGCGTCGAATCTTCCCACCGTCGAAACCGTTTTCGCCGCTCCGGCAAGATAGTTCGCGGCAATTCCGGGCTTCCCTAGCAGAAGGACGCTGGTATGGTTCCGCGTCACTGATGCAGAGAACGCTGATCATCTTCAAACCCGACTGCTTGGATCAACGGCATGTCGGCAATGTCATCGACCGCTTTGAGCAGGCGGGCTTCGCCGTCATCGGCTGCAAGCTTATGCGGCTGACGCCGGCGCTCCTGCGCGAACACTACGCGCATGTCGCCGACCGTCCGTTCTACCCAAACCTGGAGTCATTCATGAGCTCGCGACCGGTGCTGGTCATGGGTCTGGAAGGCGAGAACGTGGTGCAGCGCGTGCGGGATCTGCTCGGACCGACCGATTCGCGAAAGGCCGCCAAAGGCACGATTCGCGGCGATTTTGGCACCGATACTACGGTGAATGTGCTTCATGCGTCGGACAGCGAGGCGAACGGCCGGATCGAGCTTGCCCGTTTCTTCAAGCCGGACGAATTGTTTCCGAGCAACTAGCCCGCAAATTTCACAGATTTTGCCACCGCTACAGTCACTTATCATCATGCAACACCTCAGCTGGCAGTTGTCACAGAATATGCGGGCTTAGCCAGGATGTGTCGGCCTGCAGACTTAGCCTGAGAGTCGTCAAAAGTCTGCATCCAAGCTGTCGAGTGAAGCGTGAAACATCCGGACTAGCCCTGCCCGGAGCTGTTTGGAGAAATTCGCGTTCGCCCGACTCTCTGAGACTCTCTGAATCATGAAACTCCGGATCCCGCTGGGCGTCTGATCGGTTGTTCCACGAGTGAAATACTTTGTCTTTCTCCTGAACTTTTTGGTGCTGGCGATCGTGCTGGCCGCTGTGCTTGCCGCGCTGGCCTTTGCCCCTGTCGTGCAGACATGGATCGGGGAGGCCTGGCTCGCCCGGCAGTCGGACGTGAAGGGCTCCCTTGGTTCAGTATCCGCGCGCTTTGGCAAACTCGATATTTCTGAACTGGAGCTGCAACAGGAGGGCGCGCACCTGACGGTGCCTTCCTTGCATGCCGAGCTTCCGCTCACCACCGCGTTGTTTAAGCACCGGTTTCTTCTGCGGAGGCTGGTGGCAAAAGGCTGGACGCTGGACCTGCGCCAAAATGCCGAAACTCCGGTTGGGACAGACAAGGGCGTCGGCGCCCCAAAGGTCGGGGGAGCCGCGGAAGCAGTGACTCCGGCGCCGGTGGCACCGGCAGAGAACGTCGCCCGGATCTTCCGTGGCATCCTGAGTCGCGGAGCGTTGCCCTGCGACGTGTCGCTTGACGGAGCCGAGCTTGAGGGGGACGTCGTGCTTGCGGCGCCGGTGGGAACCGTGCCGATGCGGGTGCACGTGGTCATCAAGGGTGGTGGCATCGCCGCAGGGCGGGAGGGCGAGTTTGCATTCGATGCATCGAGCAATGTCCTCGATCCATCGCTTGATGAGATCGCGGTCGCGGGCCATGGACATCTTGTCATTGCGATGACGCCGGCTCGGACCCTCGACCGCATTGAGGTCAATGGTGACCTTTCTGCCAACGGCGGGCCGTTTCCCAACGGGCTCACGTTTTCCGCGGATCTTGCTGCCGCCCGCGGCGCGGGTGATGAAACATATTCGGTGGACGTGAGTCGTGGCGGCCAGCATCTGGCCAAGATTTCAGTCCAATGGCAGGAAGCTGCCGACCAGTTTGCAGGAACGTGGAGACTCGATTTGAAGGATTCTGATGTCGCTCTGTTCACACTTGCATATCCGCTGCCTCACTTTACCGCGACAGGGGAGGGTAAGTTCGATTTTGATGTCCTGTTCAAAAAGATCCATGCAGTGGGCCACATAAAGACCGGCCTGAGCGGCCTGGCCGTTTTTGCACCGTGGCTGGAGCGCCTCGAGCCGGCGACGGTGGAGGCCGATTTTGATGGCACGCGGGTCGGGCGCACGATCCAGATCGATCGTCTGAACGCATCCATGGGAGGAGCAGGGACTGGAGCCAATGTGCACTCGCTTCAAGCGTTTGAGGTCGATGAGCGCACGGGCGAGTTGAAGCCGCGGGATCCGGCTGGCGATTGGATTGACATTTCAATTCACGGATTTCCCCTGGCATGGTTGTCAGAATCGACCGACGCGCTTTCCTTGTCCGGCGGGAATGCGGCCGGAGAATTCCTCATTCGAACGGATAAGGGTGGGTTCGCGGCGCGCTCGAAGACCCCGCTCATTTCGACTGGCGTCTCTGTGCAGCGCACCGGGCATGCAATCGCAAGCAAACTGGATCTGTCGCTTTCGCTGGTGGCCGACCACAATGCCGACGGCTGGCATTTTCAGGCGAGTCCATTGATTATCGGCAGCGCCGGCAGACGCTTGGCCACGGTGGAGGCCAAAGGCTCCTTTCCCACCGGACCGGACGAGTCGCTCGCATTGACTGGAACTTGGGACACTGATCTCCAGGCCGTTGCGGCGGTGGCTCCTGATTTGGGATGGATCAGGGGCCGTGCCGCAGCGGGCGATTTCTCCGCAACCGTGGGATCCTCAACGGAGGTGAATGGCAAGCTCACGCTGCACGGGCAGGACGAGCGTCATTCGATTGCGGCTGGCGTGCATGCGGAGATCGATGCTGACGGCAGGATCTCGTTTCTCTCGCCTGTAAAGATTTCGGACGGGTCGGGCGTTTCAGATGTTACGACCGAAGGAACCTGGCTGCGCGACCAAGCAGGGACGCGTTTCTATATAAAGCTATCGGGCAAGGATGTATTCGCAGAACACCTCCGCTTGATTGCGACATCGCTTGCCGCGGCCGGAGGAGCGTCCCTGGCCTCGACGGATGAAACGGCCGGGCGCAAAAAGATTCGCGACGCCGTTCCGTTCTGGGGGGACTGGGCGGGTAGAGTCACTGTCGGTTTCGGTCAGGTAAAGGCCGGAACCTACATCTTGAAGGACGTCGGCGGCGCGGTCCGTGTGGATCACGGCTCCGTGCATCTTGAAGGAGGGCAAGGTGCACTTGGCGAAAAGCATTTTACCAATTTGGCCGGCTCTATTCTGTTCGATGCCGCTGCTGAAATGCCGTACAGCCTCAAGGCCTCCGCGTCGCTCGACAAAATCGAAGCGGATGTTCTCTTTCCAGCTGCGGACTACAAAAGTGATCCTCCCATCGAAGGCCAATTCGCCATCGCGGCAACGGTGCTTGGGGACGGAATCAATCTGCAGGATTTGCTCGGCCGGGCGCACGAGGAGTTCAATCTGACGTCCACCGCCGGCATCGTCCGGGTGCTGAAGACTGATGTGAACGAAGCAATCCCTCCCGAAACCGAGTCACCGGTTTCGGAAGACTTGGGCCGGGTGGGCTCGGGCGTCGGCTCAATTTTTGGAGTCAACTCGATTGGTTCGGGGAAGCGCACGGTCAGTCCGACGGCTGAGACGGTCATACGATTCATCAACGATATCTCCGAAATCGGATATGATCAGGCCGCGATCAGGGCTGTTCGGGAATCCGACGGAACGATTCGATTGGAGGAGATAACAATGACGGCTCCGGACGAAATGCTAAAGGGCTCTGGAAGCATTCTCGGCGACAAAGGCCTCTCACTGCGTGCGCGACCCTTGAGCGTCGATCTTCGGCTGTCGGTGCGCGGCACCCCGGCCCGGCATTCAGGGAAAGCCGGCCTGCTTTCCGCCACGAAGGACGACAAGGGATATACGATGCTCATGCAGCCGATTCATTTTGGCGGAACGTTGGAACACATGGACCTCCGTGGCTGGCATGACCTTCTCGTGAAGGCGGCGGAGCAAGCCCCCGTCGTCCCACCGAAGAAGGTTCCGTAAGACCGCGCTGTTTCAATGGCTCTTTTGTTCGTGCCAACCTGTGGTCCGATCGGACCAAAATTTTGGTATGGTATTAGAAATTCAGCGTGGCCTGGACGTAACAGTAATTTGCATCCTTCGATCCGACGACGCGGAATGATTCTTTGACGTAGTCTCCGCGGAAGAAGTGCCCGAGGCCGGCCTCAAGCAGGACCCCTTTCAACGCGGTCCAGCCTGCAATCGCATCGACCTCCTGGCCAAGGTTGGCACTGTAACCGGGATTGATCCCGAACCCTTTTCCGCTTCCCGGAGCGGCGCCGGGAGTGTTGCGGGGAACTCCCGCGACATTGTACCAGTAATCGTTTGTATTCTCGAGATACTGCTGGTGAACGTCGAGGGCCAGACTGGTGGTGCTGCTGGGCCTCGTCGTGAACGACAGGCGGTAATCCTCGATATTCTGAAGGCTTGAGAGATCCATCGCGCCGTAAAGTCCATGATTGGAGGGGAGCAGGTTCAGGAATGTCTGGCTCCCTCCATCAACCGGGTTTCGATCTCCCGAAGCACAACTCACGATCATTGCCAGACGCGGAGTCCATGGGAATTCCTTCCAGGTGTAGCCGCCCTGAAGGATGAAGGCCCACGCGTTTTGATCGAGCCGCGGAGCGTTCGTGGCCACAGCGACACTTGTCGCGGGAAACACAGCGGTGCGGTCTCCAAACTGGTACATTGTCTCAATGCCGTAGTCCCACGGAGCGTACGCCCCGGGCTTTGATTTTGCGTGAAATCCAAGCGTATAGGTATCCTGTGGCGCGGTGAACCGGAACGGAGCGGGGACCAGCGACCAGTCGCCGGTGACAATTCCCCGTGCGACGTTGCGGGCAAAGAGGTAGAATTCGACCACTTCCCTCTGCGAGAGACCCGGCAGATCAACATAGGCGCCGGACAGTCGGTCCTGGGAATTGGACTCGTCAAAATGGTTTCCGCGGACATAGGCGAGGTCGGCCGAGAACAAATCCACTCCCAGGAATGAATCCTGATAGCGCACTTTGACCGCATCAAATGTGTGCGGAATGTTAAGCCACATTGCGGCGCCTACGAGACGTTGGTCGCCAAAGTTCAACTCTTGCCGGCCGACTTTGACCGTGACCGGGAATTGTTTCAGGTCGCCGATGGTGACGTAGGCCAGTTCCAGCTGGAGAGGGCCGTCATCCTCGGCGAGGTTCTTGCCGGGCGCCGTCGCGGTGTAGCGGTCGTCGCCAAAGGAATAGCTCGAGCGCAATTCCACCGCAGCGGAGATCCAGTCGCCTGTATAGCCGGCGCGCGGCATCAGGCGGCTGAGCCAGTAGGTGTTGCTGTTCGTCGTCGGCGGAGTCGAGGCGAAGTCGAAATTGGATCCGGCATGGGTGGTGCCGGCGCTTGTCTTGTCTTCGTAGCGCAGGCGCTCGTTCACGCCAATGTCCCAAGCCGTGAGCGTGGGGTCTTCCGCCACCAGATAGCTGTCGATCGCCCCTGGCACGGGCCCGGAGGGCGATGGCGGAACATATTGGGCGAAGGCTGCTGAAGGCAGCAACGCTAAGAAAAGTGCTTGGGTGATTTTGCTGGTTTGCATGTGTCGGGTGCTGACGGGTCAGGTCAATTGAGCGGGGTGAAAAGCAGCAACGGTCCCTCTGTGCGGCTGACGACAATCGCCGGGCGCCTGGAACCTGGCAGGCTGATGGCCGCCGCCGCGCGGGCTTCGCCAACGACGCTGATTCCGGATTGGGCAGGCAACAGCGGCGCGAAGCCTCCGTGGCCGTCGCCCTTCAGGAACAGACCGAGACCGCCGTCGAACCGGCCGGTGGACGGCTCGGGGCCGAAGTTGTTGCCCACACAGAAAAGATCGATCTTTCCGTCTCCGTCGAGGTCGCGCGCCACAATGGAATTGATCGGTGCGATTTGCGCCAGACGCGGCAGAGCGCGGAATTTGAAGGTCCCGTCCGCTTGTTGAAAGAAGACGCCGCTGGCGAGTTCATTCGCTTTCAGACACTGGGCTGCCGCGAGCCTGTCAGGAGGGAAGATGTCACCGATCGTGGCCTTCGAAAACGCCCTGTACGTCGGGAATTTCTTCGGGAGCCACGGAAAGCAATATGCCAGCTTGCTGCGACCGCGCACCGGATAAAGCCGGCCGTGCTCGTATTGGGCCTCAATCAACTGGTCACGGCCGCTGCCGTCCAGGTCGCCGGCATACAGAACGGTCGGCTCGGCCGGAGTTGCGTGGTACTTGGTGTTGAGGCCGACGTTTCCGGCGATGATGTCGAGCCGGCCGGTGCCGGCGATATCCGCGACGGCGAGAGCGCTCCACCAGCCGGTGTGCGCGCCGAGCCCGGACTTCTCCGTGAGGTTCTCGAATCCGTGCCCGGTGTTATGAAAGTAGGCGATCGGTCCCCACTCCAGGGCAAGCAACAGGTCGGGACGACCGTCGTGGTCGACATCGGCCCAAACCGCGGCGGTCACCATGCCGACGTGCCGCAGTCCGGGGGCGAGCTCATCGGTCACATCCACAAGTTTTCCGCCGACATTGCGGTAGAGGAAACTTCGGGGCGTTTCGGGATAACGGCCGGGCACGACCCGGCCTCCCACGAAAACGCCGACCCGGCCGCTGCCGTCAAAATCCGCCGCAGCAACTGCACCGGTGCTTTCGCCGTCAGGCGGCA
>Ga0181528_10001478_pt1 | contig 14612 bp, 13 predicted proteins | sample PEATcosm2014_Bin_47_FD_119742 | JGI IMG/M metagenome (GOLD analysis project Ga0181528, IMG submission 119742) | Peatland microbial communities from MTU Mesocosm Facility, Houghton, MI, USA - PEATcosm2014_Bin10_10_metaG | ecosystem: Environmental > Terrestrial > Soil > Wetlands > Peat | place...
CGTAGCAGGGGCTAAAGCCCAACGTTGATATGATTGGCTTTATCGGCCCGACTGAAGTCGTGCCCTGGTTACAAAGCCATTGGGAATTGCCTCCAGAAGAGTTTTTCCGCAGCCTGTAAAGCCCGTACCCTTCATCCATTTGAGTTTTTCCGCAGCGCGTTTAGCCCCTGCAGAACTTCGGTCTAGCAAAATGCCTTTGAAGAAGAAAACCAATTCAAGGCTGGACCGACTGCCGTTTTTAGCATGAATTCCCGCAGGTAAAATCGCAGTTTCCCGCCAATCCGGCAACCAAGAATCGGCCCTCAGACAGCAAAAGCGCCGCTCCAAGGCAGCGCTTTCGCGGGAAACACAAGGCAGTAAAGCAGCCTACAACGCCGACTCAATCTCAAATCCCCACGCTTCCAGAAGCGCCTCGGGGATATACTTCGAGTTCTTGTTCCGGCGAGCCCACTCGCGCAGACGGGTGGACCGGATATACTGGTCCGGGCTGAGCTTGAACTCCTTCACAATCTGCTCGAAGGAGGTCACTGTGGGCACAACCGGGCCAATGGGCTCCGGTTTGCCCCAATTCGGATTTCCACGACGCTTTGCCATCGATTTGGTTTCCTCAATATGGGTGTCTTGCCAGTACATCCGAGGCCAGGACAGGGGAGATCCAGCCACTCCAGACGTAACCTTACATTCTCATTTTACGGATTTTTTCTTTAAAAATCAATAGCAAAACTGCACTAAGGTAAGAACATTTCGTCCCAGAGAGGACAGGCTACGCCTCAAAAGACTTTGTACCCGATGCCCATGCTGGCCCCGTAGGGCAAGAGCGAGGTGTTCCCAAAGACCGGCCAGTACTGGTATTCGAAATCGAAGGCGCGAAAGCTGAGGCGTTTGCTTACCTTCATATCCACGCCGCCGCCAAAGGCAAAGTTAGTGAATTTGCTGTTGAAACTGCCGCCCGCGAAGTTCATATCCGAGTAGCCAACCAGCGCCTTTGCATACACCTCAGAGCGCCCAAAGCGGTAGACCGGCGCGCGGGGTCCGATCAAGTAGTCGGACTGGTTGATCCCCAGGTATTGATTGAAGCGCAGCCACCGGCCTTCGCCCTCAAGCTGCACCCAGCGCGACAACTTCAGGTCCACGTAGGCGCCAGCGCCAAAGAGCGGCTGGCCGCTGGCGCTGGGAACAGCCTCCGTCGTGTAGGTTTTCAAGTTCGTGTTGCAGCCCGCAGTGCAAAAAGATTCAACCTCCCCAGCAAAATCTGGCTGGAAGATCGAGCCCATTCCGCCAACGGTGACTGAGAAATGGCTGGCAGTGGCTGCAGGAAGGGATTGTGTGCGGGCGGTCAGGCCTCCGACACTCAAGAGAATCAGAGAAAACAAAACAGTCAATCGTTTCATAGGCAGAAGCTGGGTCCAATCCTGGCAGTTCGCGACCGCCGGAAAAACACTTTCAATCGAATACCTTCTAAAACTTCAAGGCCCGAATGCGATGCGTTGCGCACTCGGGCCTTTGTTTGCTCAATCGCAGCTATTGTGGAGGCGGGTTCGAGGTGCCCGTGGTTTGCTGCGCAGCATCACCAGCCGCCGGTGTCGCGGCTGCCGGTGTAGCCGTTGCCGCAGGAGCCGTATCGGCAGGCGCCGCGGGTGGGTTAGCCGGTGGAGCGGAGTCGGCTGTTGGAGTTGCCGCGGGCGGAGCCGTTGTATCGGGCATTGCCGCCGGAGCAGTCGTCGCGGCGGGTGTCGCCGGCGTCAGCTTCGAGGCATCGTAGCGTTGCAGCTTGAAGAAGATCGGCGTCAGCTCCAGCGGCATCTTGTCCCGCGGATTCATGTACGCATAGATCTTGGCGTTGAGCTGATGCACCCTGTCGTCCCACGGATCGGTCTTCAGCCAACTGCCCAGGGGCAGCGCCGGACGCTGCGTCAGATCGTCCCAGTTCAGCTTGGGTGCCTGATGCTGCAAATCCGCCATCCACGGCGTACCGTCGGTCTTCAGCAGTGAGTCGCCCAGCTTGGGCGTATTCAGCGCCTTCAAGACCTTTTCCCGGTCAACCAACTGCGCGTAATAGAGGCCCGCGGAAGGCAACTTGTCCTTGTACATCGAATTCTGCAAGTACTCCATTGCCTTTTTGGCGGCTTCCGCGTTGTCGTGGTCGGAGTGGTACATGTCGATGCGCTGGAAGGTTGCCTCATCGGGGAAGAGCAGCCGGTCGTTGAAGGCGTAGCGGGTGTCGATGTGGTGACCCATTACGATGTGCGCCAGTTCCATTGCCACTACGGATGCGATCGCTTCCTCGCTGGGCAGCGTGTCGATCAGCCCCTTGCTGATCAGAATCGTGTTGCCAACCGTGGTTGTCTCCACCGTGTCGGTGAGCAGGATGCGGGTGTGAACCTGGTCGGTAAAGGCTAGATTGTTCGGCACCTGAAGATTGATTACCAGCTGGTCCAGCACGGAATTTTCATAGCCGCCCGGAGTCAGCGGCGCAACCAGGCCGGCCTCCACCAGGCGATCGATCACGTTGTTTTCTGCCTGCGTGATCCAGGCGCGCGAGGCCTGCAGCGGTCCCACATCCTGCGATGTGTCGCTGTTGTCAACCGCGTCGTCCACCTTCACGCTGACATTTTCGCTCTCCCGCGTGGGCAGCTTCAGCGAGTAGCCCCAGAAGTGCGTCTGCGCCCTCAGGCCGCCCGACTTCTCGCCTTCGATCCGCTGTGTCTCCTCCACATAGATAGCCACCGGCAGCCAGATCCCCGGCTGCACATTCATCCGCCAGCTATCGAAATGGAAGAAGTAGCGCGAATCGTCTTCCGACTTGGGCGCGGTAAACGTTCCGTTGAAGCGGACCACGTTGCCGTCCTGATCCTCGATCCAGATGCGCCCGTAGAAGCGGCCCATGCCGCTCACCTTCGGGTGCACGTCAAAGACCCAGGTGCGCACCGAGCCGAGAAACTCCCGTCGCACATAGTTGAAGACATAGTGCTGATTGTCGAAGTTGTGCGGGTCCAGGAACATCATCTCCGTGAACCCCAGCGGGCTGTATGTAAAATGCGTATCCAGCTTCAGAGCCTTGCTCAACCCGGTAATCGAGCCGAACGAACCCTTGAAGAAGCCCTTCTTGGCCTTCTTTGAGCGCGGATCGTAGCTCTTGTCGAAAAAGCCCTTGCCAAAATCCACGCGGCTCAGCATGTACTCGTCCGAGGTCGGAACCTGGTAGAGCTTGATGTCCGGCTTGGTGTTCTGGATGTAAGTCTCGACCAGCGGCGTCCGCTGCTGAATGTTCTTGATCAGCACCTTTTCGCGGCCAATGGCTCTCTCTACCAGCGCTGCCTGCTCTGGCGTCAGTTGGTGGGTCTGGGAGTACTTTTGTTCCTTCTTCGACCCAGACGCGCAAGACACGCTCAGTGTGATGAACAGGAAGGTGAGGGATATCTTCCGAAACGTCATATCAGGCTCCTAAAACTGCGTTCTTTCCAACTCTTCTACTGGCCGCCTGCACCGTTCCGCCATCCTGCGGCTGTGCAGCCATTGTACTTCCGTTCCTGCCCCGATGTTACGCCAACTGGAAGGTAATCGTAATGTTGGTAGTGATGTCCACTGCCTGGCCACTGCGCGTGGGCGGCCGGAAATGAATCTGTTCCGCCGCTCGGCGCGCCTCTTCATCCAACCCGTGCCCCAGGCCATGCACCACGCCCAGCACCACAACCCGGCCATTGGCCCCAAAAGTGACGCGCAGGATCACGTCGCCCTGGATCTTGAGCTGCTTGGCCTCGGCGGTATATTCAGGGGTTGGGTGGGAGATGATCACCAGTTCCGTGGGAGGCGGTCCTGAAGTTGCCCGCGGCGCAACCACCACTGCCGTTGGCGCGGTAGAAATGCCTGCCGAGGCAACCTTGCCCGTCGTACCCGTTGTACCCGTGCTGGCGGCGTGCGGAACCGCGACCGCAGCCACCTTGCCGCCTGGCCGGCCCTGGTTGTTGCCAAACTTGGTTCCGTCGCCAATGCCGGTCGAGCCCGGCACTCCGTGTGGCGCAACCGCAGCTCCGCGTGAACCGCCATACTCGTTGCCGATTGCCGCCACCGTCGCCGGCCCTCTGGCATTCGGGTTCGGCGTTACGCCAAAAGTCTGCCCAAAATGTACGGGTGCAGTCGATGGCTTGCGGCTGTTGTCTTGCGCCGGCATCGCCGCTGGATGCAGCGCGCTCTTGGGCTGCGGAGCCTCGATCACATTCGGCTTCTCCGTCTTGAAGACCGGCGTCGGCAGCTTCACCTCGGCCACAATCGGCTTGTCTTCAGGCTTCGGCTGCGGCTTGGGCACAACGATCTTCGGTGCCTCGAACTGTATCTCCGGCAGCTTGGGCTCCTCGATCTTCGGCGGAGGCGGCAACTTCACCTTTGGCGGCGGCGGAGGCGGCTTGGTGGGAAGGATCAGCAGCGTCTCTTCATAACGGTGCTGATCGATCGACTTCTTGGCCGTCGCGCCAATGTAGAAAAGCAAAAGCAGAATCAGCCCGTTGATAACAGCGCTGGTGATAAACGAACTGGCACTCCGCTCAGGCTCGGGAAGCAATCCAAATGTGGCCCGTCCTGGAATTGGTTTCACCGGCATAGTTTCATTCCTTGCTCGTGCCCGTCTGAGCCGCATGGTTTTGCTTCGGTGGCGCGGAATTGGCCGAAAACGGAGATTTGCGGCACTTCCGCCAAGCGGCAGCTTAGTCCCCTCGCGGTATCCTGACGCATCTCTCTGAATATATCGACAGACCCCCGGAATTCCGCAACAATCGCCCAATGCGACAACGCCCGCACATCCCGCCGTCCGCTTCGACCTCTCCGTATGACCCGCTCCGGACAGGGATTGACCCAGCCGCCGGATGCCCGGCAATACTCAATCTGTGCTTGCGAACCTTCGATCGGGATCGGGGAAAGAAGAAAATCTCTGCTCATGATGTTATTAAATGATACAAAAAAACTGCCAAAGCCGCTGCAAACTGCCTTTCTCCCAGGCCACTTGCAATGCGGGTTGCCGGTCGATAGATCCCTGGACATTCAAAGTCCCCAATTCATGCCCAAGGCATCGAACAAAAAATGCAAACCCTCTCTTTCGAGAAGAAACCTTGCTGCCTGCTCCCTGCTGCTCAATCTAGGCCAGATGGACTCTTGAATGGCCATCCTCTGCCAAGAAACGGAATGCAATGAAAATCCAGAAAGGCAAGCCGTCTCTGAGACGGACCGCGCCTCCGCTCGCAAGCCGGACCCGCCATGCCCTTTGTATTAAACTTTAGGCTATACCAGAGACTTTGTGAAGGGGCAGGTTTTTTTGTGAAGATACTTGTAACTGGAGGCGCGGGGTACATTGGTGGCACAGTTGCGGCGTTGCTGGATCAAAATGGGCATAAAGCCGTCATATTTGACAATCTGAGCCACGGCCGCCGCGATCTTCTTCCCCCCGGCATTGAATTTATTCAAGGCGAACTCGCAGACCGTCCCACTTTGGAAGACATTTTCACCTCGGCCAAGGCCCAAGGCAGTCCTTTCGACGGCGTTCTGCACTTTGCAGCCCTGATCGAAGCTGGCGAGTCGATGCTCCATCCCGAGCAATTCTTTCGCAACAACACCGCCTCCACGCTGGCCTTGCTGGAAGCGGTGTTGGCCCACGGACCCCGCCGCCTCGTCTTCTCCTCGACTGCCGCCGTCTACGGTGAGCCGGAGGTGGTCCCCATCAAAGAGGATGCGCGCCTGCTGCCCACCAACGCCTACGGCGAGTCCAAATTATTAGTGGAGCACATGCTGGAGTGGTTCCATCGCATCCACGGCCTGCGTTCGGCCTCCTTGCGCTACTTCAACGTGGCCGGAGCGCCTGAGAGCCCGGCGGGCATCACCCGCGGCGAGGCCCACGAGCCCGAGTCTCATCTAATCCCGCTCGTTCTCGACGTCGCCCAGGGCCGTCGCGCTTCTATCCGTATATATGGAGACGACTATCCCACTCCCGACGGCACCTGCATCCGCGACTACATCCACGTCTCCGACCTGGCCGATGCGCACTTGTTAGCTCTCGATGCACTGGAAAGGCCTGCGGCACGCAGTGCCCGTCTCATCTTCAATCTAGGCAACGGCCAGGGCTTCAGCGTTCGCGAGGTCATCGAATCAGCCCGCCGCGTCACCGGCCATCCCATCCCGGCAGAGATTCACCCCCGCCGCCCCGGCGACCCAGCCGTCTTAGTCGCCAGCAGCGAAAAAGCCATCCGCGATCTAGCCTGGAAGCCTCGCTACACCCAACTCGACCAGATCCTCCGCACCGCCTGGCTCTGGCACCAGAAACGGTATGCCTGAGCAACTTTGCAAACTCGCCGAGCGGGAATGTGATTTGACTCTGGCCGAGAATCGTTCGCGGCGATATCGACGTTTATGGGTACTAGCTACAACCGTAGTGTTAGACCGCTTCGCCTACCAAACTGTTGGGGTGGGTGGCCGTAATTTTTACTTGCCGATAGCTTCCAGGGGCCGGAGCAATGGCCTGACTCGTGGTAAAGTTGACCGGCTTGTTCTGGCTGCTACGTCCGATAACCTGTCCACGGGCGGGATTGACGCCTTCAACCATTACCTCGATTACCTGCCCTAAATGCTTGGAATAGTTGACTCTTTGAATCTCGCGCTGACGATCAAGCGCTGCTTGAAGCCGGGTTGCCTTCTCCGCCTCGGGTATGGAATCGATCATGGTCAAGGCGGGCGTATTGGGCCGGCCGGAATATTTGAAGCCGAAGACGCAATCGTACTCGACTTCGGCAAGAAGGTCCATGGTTTGGATGAAATCCTCGGCAGTCTCGCCGGGAAAACCGACAATAATGTCGGTCGAGATTGAGATGGGACGGCGCGCGGCCTTGATCCAGGCGATCCGCTCCAGGTACCAGTCGCGGGTGTATTCGCGGGCCATCAGCTTCAAGATGCGCGAGGAGCCGGATTGCACCGGCAGATGGACATGGTCGCAGAGGGTGGGAACGGCGTCGATGGCTTGGATGATGTCGCGGGTGAAGTCGCGCGGGTGGCTGGTGGTGAAACGGACGCGGCGAACGCCCGGCACCTCGCCGACGGCGGCGAGCAATTCGGCGAAGCTGCGCTTCCCTTCCGGGTCACGGTAGCTGTTGACGTTCTGGCCGAGGAGTTGAATCTCGGTGTAGCCCATTTCGGCGATGCGCCGAGCTTCCGCCAGCACCGAATCCGCCCCGCGGCTGCGCTCCTTGCCACGGGTGAAAGGCACCACGCAGTAAGAACAGAATTTGTCGCAGCCTTCGATGATGGTGATGTAACCGCGATAAGGATTTTTGCGGGCGGTGAACTCGGTCTCGAAGGTCTCGTCGGTCTGGCGGTCGTCGAGGCCGGTGATGCGCGACTCGCCGGCTTCAAGGCGCGCCAGCATCTCTGGCAGTTTGCGATAAGAGGCGGAACCGGAGACCAGTGAAACATAGGGCGCGCGCTCGAAGATCTTCTCGCCCTCTTGCTGCGCCACGCAACCCAGCACGGCAAAGCGCTTGCCTTCCCGGTGCTGGCGTTTGTATTCGTCGAGGCGGTGGAAGACTTTCTGCTCGGCTTTATCGCGGATGGAGCAGGTGTTATAGAGGATCAGGCCTGCATCTTCCTCCGACTCGACCTGCCGGTAGCCTTCGTGCTCCAATGTGCCAATGACCTTTTCGGAGTCATGGGCGTTCATCTGGCATCCGAAGGTCTCTAAGTAGAAGGTTTTTCCGGTTGCCATAGCAAGTCTAAGTATACCGCCCACGGCAAAAAATCAAGCAATTTGCTGCTCAACTGCGCCGTAGGCGGTGTGAAGTGGTCTATTTTTTGACCCAGATTTCGACGCGGCGATTCATCGCCTGCCCTTCTTCGCTGTCGTCAGCGGCGACGGAAAGGCCTGAACCGTAGCCGCGAACGATGGCGGGATGCAGGCCCCTCTCAATGAATTGACTCTCCACGGCCTGGGCACGAGTGAGCGAGATAGCCTGATTGGACGACGGCGAGCCGTTGTTGTCAGAGAAGCCAAAGAGCATGACGCGGTCTGGAGAGATCTTCAAGTCGGCAATCAGCGAGACAACACGATCCAGGTCGGCCTGCGCCTTGTTGTCCAACGCTGTTTCCCCGGACTCAAATCGAAAATCTAGGGAGAGGCGATTCGCGTCCTTGGTCAGCCATTTATATTCCCCAGGTGCTTGCGGGGAGGGTGTTTGCGCCACCTGCGCCACGTTTTGGGTCACGAAACCGCTGTCGCCCACAACGTCCTGGCCTGCTTTGGAGAGAGCGAACTCGAGAAACTGGCGAGCATATTTGTTGGCGGAAGTTGCAGGCACATAGAGATATAGCCTTCTGGAGAGAAGATAATCCTCCGTTCCCACCGTAAGCCGCGTGGGCAGCAGGGATTGAGTTCCCTTCTCCGAGACGGCGATCGGCTTGGCGCTTTGAATGTAAGGCAGGCCGATGAAACCGATGACGTGCGGATCGGCGGCCACAGCGTCAGAGAGCGCCTTGCTGTCCTCAATTCTTTGTGCCCCAGAGGCCAACGGCTTGCCTGCAAGCACCAGGCTCTTGAAGGTGTCGTAGGTGCCGGAGTCATCGTTTCTGGCGTAGATCTTGATTGCTCCAGCTTGGGCGCCAGCTTGGGGGCCGGCTTGCGACCAATCGTTAATTTCGCCAGTAAAGATTCGCTTGATGGTTTCCTTGTTAAGCTGGTTTGCTGGATTGGCCGCGTTGACAATCACAGCAATGCCGTCCAGGCCCAGAATATGCTCGTTTGCCGCGGAGGACATATCTCCAAGCGAGGTCAGCTTGCCAGCCTCTTCAGGCTTGATCTTTCGGGAGGCCATGCCGATGTCGCAGGCGTTGGCGGCCAGAGAGGTGAAGGCCGTTGCCGAGCCATGCGCAGCGATGGTAATCGCAGAGGGCGTGTTGTCGCCGGGCAAGATCCCCTGAACGATCTTTTCTTGGGAGTTTGCTCCGGGAAGAGTGCGGAGATCCGTCGCGCCTTGATCCTTGAGGAACGCTTCTGCCAAGGCCGGCCCCAGTGTGTCTCCAATCGTGTTTGAGCCGGCCAGGCGGAGGATCGTCTTCGGCTGAACCTTTGCCGCCGAAGCATTGGCGGCGTGTAGGCCGCCCCAAACGGCGAAGCCAGCGACCACCGCAAGAAGAATTGAGGCTGCTAGAACTACTCTAGAAGTGTTTGTCTCTTCCTTCCGGGGAGCGGGACTGATCCTTTTTGGAGCAAGATCGTTTTCATCCGCTAACGGCCCTGAGCATTCTGGGCAAAGGAAGGGGGATCCTTGCGGTATGGGAATCGTTTGTCTCTGTTTGGCTTCCTTGCAGTTCTTGAAGTTAGAGCATCTTCCCCATCGAACAGTCATCTTGGCCCACCTCTCTTAATACGTCTTATCAGCAATGGCAAGACCAAGCCTCTCGCAACGATTGTGAGAGGTTGGCTCACTTTAGAACACATTTTGCTGATCCCAAGAAAAGGTTACACGAATAAGGTAACCATAGTTATTAACAAAATGTCAATAACTTCTTAAAAAGTAATTAGGACTATATTACTCCGATAAACATTCAGCGCAGTCCGGTGTGCAGATAAGCCAAGAGTTCGGCCATCTGCTCGTCTGAGAAGCGGCCGGCGAAGCTGGGCATCATTCCCTTCCCGGTCAGCACATTTTTCCGTACAGCGGCGTCGGTGGCTGGAATTCCGCCAGGCAGAGTCTTGCGATCGAAAAGGCTGTGCAGATCCGGCGGGATCTTCTTAAGGGCCAGGTCGTTGTCTTCGTGGCAGTGGGCGCATCGGACCTCGTAGAGGTGCTTGCCTTCAGCCTCTTGCGGAGTAAGCGTCGGGGCCGAGTGGCAGCCGGCAAGGCCGGCTGTCATGCAAAAGCAAATAAACAGTTCAATTCGAGTAGATGTACAGATACTTGTGCCCTGTCTGCTGACGTGCCGCAAGTTCCCCCGCAAGTGACAAGCACCGCCCTTTCCCCGAGACCGTGTCCGACTCGACAAAAGGATCTCCGCCATCCTCAGCGACTGATAAAGCAAGCAAGAGAGGTTCGTAGTGAGTGTCTTCGTCCACTTTCCACTCGTGCCCGTGGTGGCGGAAGAATCCAAATGCCTTTCGCTTTCCACCTGTCCGGTCTCCATCCAAACGTATGTCATTTGGGTGCTCTTTCTGATGCGGAAGTACGCAAGAGCGCATGAACGAAACAAAGTCCTCGTATACCATCGGTGGGCCTCTTGAGAGAATCTTAGCATTCCGCTTCGAGAGTCCCAACGAACCTCAGGATGGAGCCCTACCAGCCCGAGGTGAAAGTCGAGAACCATCCTCCAGGGGCTGAAGAGGCTGCGGAAAATGGGCTTAATTTAGGGAGAAATGACAGAAAACATCCCTCCGTGGCTAAAGCCTCACTCATTCTATGGGCTTTATACGGGGGTTAAAACCCCCGTCTCCCTCCGTGTTGAGTTTTTCCGCAGCCTGTAAAGCCCGTCATTTTTTATCAAGCATTTGCGGCACGACTAAAGTCGTGCCCTTTCAAAACTCGACTTTCACCACGGGCAGTTACGCCTTCTGGGCAAACTGCCCGCTGACACCATCCCAGTTCACCACCTGGAAGTATGCCTTTATAAAATCGGCGCGCCGGTTCTGGTACTTAAGGTAATACGCGTGCTCCCATACATCGACAGCGAGCACGGGCTTATGGCCGAGGGTGAGCGGGCTTTCCTGGCTGGGAGTGGTTTCGATGGACAGTGTGCCGTCAGGCAGCTTGACCATCCAGGCCCATCCGCTGCCAAAAACGGTGAGAGCCGCGGCGGTGAGCTTGTCTTGAAAGCCGGAGAGCGAGCCGAAGCGCGTGTCGATGGCTTTGGCCAACTCACCTGACGGTGCTGCGGCTGAATCGGCTTTGGCCTTGCCCAGCGTCGTCCACCAGAAGGAGTGGTTGGCGTGGCCACCGCCCTGGTTGCGCACGGCGGTGCGGGCTGACTCCGGCCATATGTTCAGGTTGGCGACCAGTTCGTCCACGGTCTTGCCTGCCAACTCTGGATGCGCGGCTACGGCGATGTTCAGATTGGTCACGTAGGCCTGATGGTGCTTGTCGTGATGCAGGTGCATGGTAGCGGCATCGAAGTACGGCTCGAGCGCGTCATACGCGTAGGGCAGTGACGGCAGGGTGAATGGGCCGGTTGGCGGAGCAGGCGGAGTTGCGGCGGCGAGTTGGCTGGCGGGGATTGCCTGACCGCGGAGCGCTTCAGTCAACAGCAGCGCGCTTGCCGCACCGCCCAAGTGCTTGATTGCGGTTCTGCGATTCATGAAGGGGAAGACCTCCGGTAGGTTCGATGCGGGGGAGCAGGGAAAGTCTGCTTCAAAATTCTACAGATATTACTTCGGGAGCCCGTCTTCACCATATAGGAGGTCCCCGTGCTCAGTGGAGCGGAACGGTTCGCACCACTCCGGTGCAGCGGCCCGGCCAATAGCCGAAAGCCGATCAGCGAGAGTTCCCTGCCCATTGACTGCCGGGGAAGCAGATTGACTGTTGATTGGTTCAGTTGGGTCTGTGCTCATCTTGTTATCGCTCATCAAGGGCTCCATGCCTACTACTGATTCTTTAGTTCACAATCCATCTGTAAGCATTATCTTCGCTATCCTATAACCATGCAGCTTCCTTCCCTGCCCCAAATTCGCGAAGCCCAAAGTGTGGTCTATCGCTCGATGACGCCCACGCCGCAGTTCAGTTGGCCGCTGCTCAACCGGCGCCTGGGCGCCGAGGTCTGGATCAAGCATGAAAACTACACCCCCGTTGGCGCCTTCAAAGTTCGCGGGGCGCTGGTCTATATCGATTGGCTCATGCAGAGCCAGCCCGGCCTGACAGGCGTGGTGGCAGCTACGCGCGGCAATCATGGACAGGGAGTGGCGATGGCGGCACGGCTGGCGGGGTTGAAGGCAGTGATCGTCGTCCCGCACGGCAACAGCCGCGAGAAAAATTGCGGAATGCTTGCGCAGGGCGCTGAATTGGTGGAGCACGGCGAGGACTTTCAGGCTTCTCTGGAGTTTGCGCGTACGCTCGCTGTCGAGCGCGGCTTCACGATGGTCGACTCATTTCATGAACGGCTGGTGATGGGCACAGCCACTTACGCGCTGGAGTTCTTTCAGGCTGCGCCGCCTCTGGATAGAATTTATGTGCCCATTGGTCTTGGCTCGTCTATCTCTGGCGTTGCGGCCGCGCGCAATGCTCTGGGACTGAAAACAGAGATTGTCGGTGTCGTGGCCGCTCAATCCCCTTCCTACGCGCTCAGCTTCCGGGAGCGAAAGGTCGTCGAGGCTCCGTCGCGCTCGACGGTCGCCGACGGTTTGGCTTGCCGTACTCCCGACCTCCAGGCACTAGAGATCATCTGGGCGAATGTTGCACGGATCGTCGAGGTTTCAGACGCAGAGATTGCAGCGGCCATGCGCGCGTATTACCAGGATATGCACAACCTGGTCGAAGGTGCGGGAGCAGCCGCGCTGGCCGCCGCGCTTCAGGAAAAGGAGACTCTGCAAGACAAGCGCGTCGGTGTCATTCTCTCTGGCGGAAATGTGGATCAGGAGATCTACCAAAGCGTTCTGGCCGGAAGGCTTTAGGCTAGAAGGATGACAGAGTCTGCTGAGAAACTTACCCCAATGGCCCTCCGGGCCCAGAATCACTGCTTTGGCTGCGGCCCAGCCAACGAGAATGGCCTGCGCCTCGAATTCCTGATCGCCGAGGATAAATCCGTCGTTTGCCTGCTGGAGGTTCCAGAGCGCTTTGAGGGTCCGCCGGGAACCGTACATGGCGGCATCATCGCCACATTGCTAGACGAGGCGATGAGCAAGGCAATCCGAGCCCAGGGAGTTACGGCAGTGACCCGTCAGATGGAAGTCGAATATCTTCGCCCGGTTCATCCCGTCACGCCGATTCGCATTGAAGGCCGCCTGCTGCGCAACGAAGGACGCAAATACTGGACCGCGGGCCGGATTCTCAACCCCAGAGGCCGCGTTCTGGCCGAGTCGAAGGGATTGTTTATCGAATTGGGCAGCGGCCACGGATTTTGATCGCAGATACAAAAAGCGGGACGGCCCAAGCGCCGCCCCGCTTCCGTTTTCTGACTTGAGAACCAACTAACAACGCACAATATTCGCGCCTTCGATTCCCTTGGTTGCGTTACGCGTATCGACCACGAGCTTGGCAGTTTCGACAATCTTCGCATAGTCGTATTGGGTGTGATCGGTGACAATCACCACGCAATCGAACTCCGGAATCTTTTCGATCGGCGTACTGTTCATATTCAACGCATACTTGCGCCCCTGGCCGACAGTAGCAAAGAACGGGTCGTTGTATTCGACCAGCGCACCACGCTGCTGAAGTAGTTCAATGACAGTGAGTGAGGGCGATTCGCGCAGGTCGTCGATGTCGCGCTTGTAGGCCAGGCCGAGCACCAGCACACGCGCGCCATGCAGCGACTTGCCGCGCTGGCTCAGGGCTTCCATCACATTCTCGACAACGAAGTAAGGCATCTGCGAGTTGATCTCCCCGGCCAGTTCAATGAACCGCGTGCGAAAGTCGAACTCCTTGGCCTTCCAGGAAAGATAAAAGGGATCGATGGGGATGCAATGTCCGCCGAGACCGGGGCCTGGATAGAAGGCATGAAAGCCAAATGGCTTGGTCTTGGCCGCGTCGATGACCTCCCAGATATCGATTCCCATGCGCAGGCAGAGCTGCTTCAGCTCATTAACCATTGCGATATTAACGCATCGGTAAATGTTCTCGAGAAGCTTTGTCATCTCCGCGGCAGCGGGAGACGAGACGGGAATGGTGCGGTTGAAGATCGCCCCATAAACGGCTGCCGCCATATCCCGCGCCACCGGTCCGCAACCGCCCACAACCTTGGGGATATCGCACCGCGCCACGGTGTCATTGCCCGGATCTTCGCGTTCGGGAGAAAAGGCCACGTAGATTCCCTGAGTCGCGGCATCCCGCGCCACGCGCAGGCCGGAGGGATTTCCTTGCTCCAGAAGCGGGACCACGACCTCTTCGGTGGTGCCCGGATAGGTTGTGCTTTCGAGAATAATCAACTGCCCTTGACGGAGATGGGGAGCCATCGCCTTCACTGTGCCAGTCACATAACTCAGATCGGGCTCATGGTGCTCGTTGAGCGGAGTGGGAACGCAGATGATGATCACTTCCATCTGCGCGATTCGGCGGTAATCGGCCGTCGCTTGAAAGCCGTTCTTCTGTGCCGACTGAACATCCGCGCCGGGAATGCGAACGATGTAAGAGCCGCCCCGATTCAGCGCTTCCACCTTGCGGGCATCGATATCGAAGCCAGTCACCGCGAAGCGTTTTTCGCTGAAGAGCAGCGCCAGCGGCAAGCCCACATATCCCATGCCTACAATCCCGATGCGAGCTTCGCGCGTATCAATTCTCTGCTTAAAACTCTCTAACCCATTCACTGCCAAGTCGGTCATCTTAATCCTCACTTTGAAATCGCTTCATTGCGGCAATTTGTCGCTGGTTCATAACTTGTGTTCACATGATGATCCATGCATCACAGGCCTTAGCGCGAAAAATGAACGCGCCAGAATATACAAAAAA
>Ga0181528_10001480_pt1 | contig 14579 bp, 15 predicted proteins | sample PEATcosm2014_Bin_47_FD_119742 | JGI IMG/M metagenome (GOLD analysis project Ga0181528, IMG submission 119742) | Peatland microbial communities from MTU Mesocosm Facility, Houghton, MI, USA - PEATcosm2014_Bin10_10_metaG | ecosystem: Environmental > Terrestrial > Soil > Wetlands > Peat | place...
CTCGTACTGCAGGACGATATTTTCGTTGGAGTCGTACTTGCCGAAGGAAGGCAGGTCGGCGGGATCGACGAGGGTCGCGCCCATTTCTTTCATTTGCGAAAGGCAGCTCTCCATGAGGCGGTCGGGCTGCCGCCCCGGCTGGCGAGCTAAACTTACCCCACGGGGACTTTGCGCCGCAGTTCCTGGAAGCGCGGGTCCTTGTCCAACCCGAATTCACCGTAGAGCTGCAGGAATAACATCATCTCCGACTGATCTTGGTAACCGCGGTAGAGGTATTGCATGGCTTTTTCGCGATCGCCCAATGCACCGTAGATGTATGCAATGTCCATGGGGGAGACATACCGTTGCTTGGACCAGTCGTCGAGCTTCGCCACCAACGCCAAGGCGTCGTTGCGGCGGCCCGAAAGCGCGTAGGTGGCTCCCAATCCGGAAATATTCAAGGTGGAGTCGGGATTGAGGGAACGGGCTTTCTCGAATTGCGGAATCGCCTGCGCATAGCGCTTGGTTCGCAGGAAAACAAAGGCGTCGTACATGTACGGGACCCAGTAATTGGAGTCCACCTCGCGGGTCTCCCTGTCAGCTCTGAGACAGCCGTCCAAGTCTCCCTTGAGATAAAGCGGCCAGCTCATCATGGAAAGAATGCCGGTGGATAACGGGTCGAGTTTGAGAGCTTTCTTCAACTCGGTGACGGCGTCGTCGTATTTGTGCAGCGCGGTCAAGTACTCGGAGTAGGCGAAATAAAATGAGGTGTTGTTGGGAGTGAGCGACATCGCCTTGTGGAACTCCTTGCCGGAGTCGGCCAGTCTCCACTCGTGCATGAGGGCATGGGCGAGCGATCCGTGGGCCTCCGCCAGGCGATCGTCGAAGCTTAAGGCCTTTCGCGCGGCGGCTTCCGCTTTGGGGAGCGCGTCGCGCGGCGCCAGCACCCATTCCGCGGCCGTGGTGTAGGCTTCGGCGAGGCCGGCCCAGGCGACGGCGTAGGACGGATCGAGCGCGAGCGCGCGGTTGAAGTACTCGATGGCCTTTTCGAGGCCGTCGCGGGTAAACCGGAATGCGGCATACCGGCCCTGGAGACAGAATCGCCAGGCTTCGGCGTTCTCGGTATAACGGCGCATGAGTTGTTCGTTCTCGCCTCCGCCGAGCCGGAGCGCCATTTTCTCGGCGACGCGGGAGGAAACCGCGTCTTCGATGCCGAACAGGCCACTGGTGGATTCATCGAAGGTCTCCGCCCACAAAGGGCGTCCATCTTTGACATGCAGCAATTGGATGGTGACGCGCACCTGCTCGCCGGACTGCTGGATGCTGCCGCTGAGGAGCTCTTCGACGTTGAGTTCGCGGCCGGCGGCCAAGGGGTCGGCCGCGGCAGCGTATCGCAGGACGGAGCCGGTGGGGCGGACCACCAATTCCCGCAGGTTGCTCATACGGGTGATGATGGCGTCGGCGACGCCCACACCGAGATACTCTTCGCCGAGCTGCGGGGTCAGCTGGCGAAACGGAAGGATGGCGAGCGACCGGGGACGGGCTGCTTCGGCCGTCTGCCGTGTCCGCCAGATCCAGACGGAAACCGCCATTCCGGCCCCGATGGCCACGAGAAGTGAAGCGATGGCCAAGCGGTGATTTGGGCGGGCCGGCGCGGCTTCGGTTTTCTCGGGTGCGGGTGGGATTTCGGGTTCGGGAACGCGCACCTCGCCGACGAATCGGTACCCCTTGCCGGGGACGGTGGCGATATAGCGGTGCTCGCCCGGCAGTTCGCAGAGGGCCTTACGGAGGGTGGAGACGTTCTGCGTGAGGTTGGACTCTTCCACGAAGCTGTTGGGCCAGATTTCCTTAAGCAATTCCTCCTTTTCGAGGACGCGATCGCGATTGCGGAGGAGGACTTCGAGGGTGTCGAAGACCTTCGAAGTGACCGGGACCGGCTGGCCATCGCGAAGTAACAATCGACGGACGGTATCGGCGCGGAATGGGCCGAAATCGTAGAAGTCTTTTGTTTCCTTCGGCATGGATTTGGTTCCTGGTCGATTTTAGAAGATCTGAGGAGATTTCACAATGGAATTGAGGACTCTTGAGGGCGCTTTCCGGCAGAATTCCATGCGTGGCGCCACCCGGCGCCGATTCAAGAACGAAAAGGAATACGACGATGAACAAATCAATTTCGCAAACATGCGGCGGCCTCGCTTACGGAGCGGTTGCCGCCCTCTTTATGTTCGGAACGACTGCCGGCGCATGCAGTCTGCCGGGAGGCACGGGTCTGCGGCCGGTCAACTTTGCGGACCCCTCGGTGAGACTGGGGTTGCCCCACACGGAGGCTGAGGCGCGCCCGACAGATCGCGGCAACGGCCCGGCTTCCGTGGAGGGGTTGTGGCAAGTGACGTATTCCTCGAGCGGTGCGGTGGTGGACATGGCCTTCGAGGTTTTCCACAGCGACGGGACGGAAATGCTGAATGACATTACGCCCCCGGCGGAAGGCAACGTCTGCCTGGGCGTCTGGGTGCAAATGGACGCCAAGACCTACCGGCTGAATCATCCCTCGTGGGCGTTTGACGCGAACGGCAATCTGACCGGCACGGCGATCTTCGACGTGACGATCGTCATGGGCTCGGCGGACACTTTTTCTGGCACGTACAGCCTCACTTATTACGACACGCATGGCACCAAAGGGATGGTATATACCGGCACTCTGACGGCGACGCGTGTACTGCCGAATTATTGAGAAGGAGAACGGCAATGAAGAGACACATTTCCAAACTCACGCTGGCCGCACTGGCGACGGTGGCGGCCAGCCAGCTTCCCGCCTGGGACGGCGGCAAACACGCGGCCGAGATTCAGGCAATCAAAGACAACGAAGTCCGCTGGAACGGGGAGTTCGAAAAGCGCGACGTGGAAAAGATGTTGGCGCATTACACGGACGATGCCATCCTGATGGCGCCGGGGTTGCCGGCCTTCAATGGCAAAGCGGAAATTCGGGCGATGCTCACTGGGATGATCGCCGACCCGGCGATGTCATTGAAATTCCGGACGCTGCATGTGGAGGTGGGCGCGGCGGGCGATATGGCGTCGACGCAGGGATCGTTCTCCATGACGATGACCGATCCGGCGACGAAGAAGGTGGTTACGTCGGATGGCTCGTATGTAACGGTCTATAAGAAACTGGGCGGCGAGTGGAAGGCGGTGTTCGATATCGCTACCGCGGGGCCGGAGGGGGCGAAATAATGAGCGCCGAGACGAACATTCAGACTATTCAAAAAGCCTATGCGGCTTTTTCACGGGGGGATCTGCCGGCGGTGTTGGACGCTTTTGCCGACGACATTCAATGGATCACTCCCGGTAATAACGCACTGGCGGGGGAACGCAACGGGAAGGAAGAAGTGAAGGACTTCTTTCGCACGCTTGCCGAGCAATGGGAGTTCCTGGCATTCGAGCCGGGCGAATATATTCCAGGGGGCGACCGGGTGGTGGTGCTGGGGCGGTATGAGGTGCGCTCGCGGCAGACGGGACGGGTGGCTGCTTCACACTGGGCGATGGTGTGGACCTTCCGGGATGGCAAGGCGATCCACTTCCAGGAGTATATCGACACGTCGTCTCTGGAGGCTGCCCAGGCGGCGAGCTCGGTGAGCTGAGTGGTGCACGCCGAGGCGCTGGAATAAGCTATCCGAAGTCGACCGTGGGGAGCAGGCGAGGCGGCTGGCGAGCTTTGGACGCCTGCTCGAATGCGAATGCCAGGCGGAGCAACACGGGCTCGCTCCAAGCCGTCCCGAAGAACGATATCCCAACCGGGAGCCCGTGGACGAAGCCCGCGGGAACCGTGATGTGCGGATAGCCGGCTACAGCGGCGGGGGTGGAGCATCCGCCGGTGTCGTGGTCGCCGGTGACCCAGTCGATGAGCCACGCCGGTCCGGCGGTAGGGGCGACGATGGCGTCCACCCTGTGTTTCTTGAGCACCGCGTCGATGCCTTCGGCGCGCGCCAGCCGGTGGTTGGCGGATAGCGCCGAGAGGTACGCCACGTCGTTCAGGTTGCCACGCTTCTGCGCTTCGACGAAGATTTCCTGCTCGAAGTAGGGCATCTCTTCGCGGCGATGCTGCTGGTTGAAGGCGATCAGTTTTTCCAGGGTCAACCCGGTCTTGCGCCCTTCGAGGTAGGCGTTGAGGTCGTTCTTGAACTCGTAACTGCAGGACGATATTTTCGTTGGAGTCGTACTTGCCGAAGGAAGGCAGGTCGGCGGGGTCGACGAGGGTCGCGCCCATTTCTTTCATTTGCGTGAGGCAACCATCCATGAGCTTCTGCACGTCGGGCCCCAGGTCGTAGAATTTACGGGCGATGCCCAGGCGCGCGCCGCGCAGGCCATCTGGCGTGAGGGATTTGGTGTAGTCCAGCTGGGCGCGCGGTCCTTCCGCCAGGGCGCCCAGCAGGATGGCGGCGTCGCGCACGGTGCGGGCCATGGGGCCGGCGGTGTCCTGGCTGTGCGAGATGGGAACGATGCCGCGGCCGCCGAGAAGGCCGACGGTGGGTTTGATGCCCACGATGCCGTTCATGGACGACGGGCAGACGATGGAGCCATCGGTCTCCGTGCCCACGGCGACGGCGCAAAGATTGGCGGCGACGGCGGCGCCCGATCCGGAGCTCGATCCGCAGGGGTTGCGGTCGAGCGCGTAGGGATTGCGGGTCTGGCCGCCGCGCCCGCTCCATCCGCTTACGGAACGCGTAGAGCGGAAATTGGCCCATTCGCTGAGGTTGGTTTTGCCGAGAATGATGGCGCCGGCGGCGCGCAAGCGCTCCACGATGGCGGCGTCGCGCGGTGTGGGAGCATCGACCAGCGCCAGCGAACCGGCGGTGGTGTGCAGCTTGTCGGCGGTATCGATATTGTCCTTGATCAGTACCGGGATGCCGTGCAGAGGACCGCGCCTGGGCCCGCGATCGAGCTCGGCCGCTATGTCGAGGGCATCGGGATTGATCTCGATGACCGAGCGCAGTGCGGGATCGACTTCGCGGATACGCGCCAGATAGCGCCCGGTGAGCTCGCGGGCGGAAAAGCGCGCGAGATCGGCGATGGTGGCCTCTTCGAGGCCGGGCGTCTGACCGGAGGCGATGCCGGCGAACATGGCTGCGGCCGCGCCTTCGAGGAACATGCGTCGGCGAATCATGCACCTGATTATCGCTCCATTGGGAGGATGTTCACCGCGGAGGCGCAGGCCGCGGCGCCGAGAATAGTCTCCGAACTCCTGGGGTCTTGGTGTCAAGCTGAGCTTTTCTTCGGATCGAGGCAAGAATATATGGCCACGGATTCACACAGATAAGAAGAGACTCGGTCTTATCCGTGTGAATCCGTATCCATCCGTGGCCAAACTTGTTTTGCGAAGCCGGGCTCAGCCTCATTCCTCGCAGGTTCCAAAACTGCGGATAGACCTCAGGAGTTCGGAGACTGGACTTTCCAGAAACGCCGCCTCAATGGGTCGAAAAGGAAACCGCTTGCTCACGCCCGGCTCGGGAGGCGCGGGTTGAACGGAAATTCAGAGAACGGCTTGGTTTCTGCGGCCGTTCCCTGCTCTTTTCGGACACGAGTGCCGGCGGCACGGTGAGCGGAGAGATTCACGATTTCCGGTGTATTAAGCTGGAAACTGCATGCTGACCGACCTGGTGCAGATCCGGCTGCAAGGGGAGAAGAAACGGCCGGAGAACGAGCGCTTCCGGCGGTATCTCAAATCGCACAGCCATGCCGACCGCACGCTGCGGCATATTGCCGAGGAAATCGAGGAGCAGATCGACTGCACGGCGTGCGCCAACTGCTGCAAGTCGGCCACGGTGACGTTGGCCGACCGCGACGTGGAGCGGCTGGCGCGATACCTGCGCATCACGCCGGCGAAGTTCCTGGCGAATTATGCCGAGGAGAGCCCTGAGGAGGGCCGGATCTTGCGGCGGACAGCGGAAAGAGGCTGCGTTTTTCTGGTTGGCAATCTATGCTCGATCTACGATGAGCGTCCGGATACCTGCCGGCGATTTCCGCACCTGGTTCGCGGCGCCGGATCGATCGCCAGCCGGATGTGGCAGTTCATCGACCGCGCCTGCTATTGTCCGATCGTTTTCAACTCGCTGGAGGCTTTCAAGGGGTATCTTAAATACGGCCGTGAGAAAATAGACGATTGACATTGGCCGGGTCGGGGACCATAATCAGCTATCACAAGTGGAGGTCGCCGATGGCGCCAACGAGGTTGACCGAAACAAACGTCGCGAGCCAGATCCGGAAGCTTTCCGGCATTGGCGCAACCGAAGACCAGATGGACATGCGGGGCACGATCGGCCAGCGCATCGATCAGATAGGCACCAAAGTGGAGGACGAGGCCGGCACCGGCCAGATCGATTCCTCGGGCGGATAGGCGCGTCTAGCGGCCGAGCTTCTTTTCAAGCTCCGCCATTTTGGCGCGTTCCGACGGGCTTAATCGCTCTTCCGCCACGACCAGAGGCTCGCCGAATTCACTAGAGTATTTGTAGGCGGCGTCGGTCTTTTCCTTCCGCTGGACGAGGATCTTGTAGACTTCCCAGCTGTAGAACAAGCCAGCCCACTGTTGGAATTCCGCCTCGTCTTCGGGGGTAAGGGTGCGCACGGCGGGCGCCTTTTCGAGATCGATGGGAGTTCCGATCTGCAGCCAGTGCTGCGGTCCGAAATAGAGAGACTCGAGTCCTACAGTCTTGCCTTCCTCGGCCAGATGGCTGAAGTTGACGTCGGTGGTCATGTCGTTGAGGGTCGGGGCGTGATAGGGATTGGCTTGCGAAACGGAACTGCCCTGGCCGTACATGCGGAGGTGGTCGAAATCCTGCGCCAGGATGCCGTCCCAGTTGGAACCGTAATCGATGGTGATCACGTAGCCCGCCTTGAGTGCCGCGCCGGCGCCTTTGATGAACTTACCCTCGCCTAAGTTGATGTAAGTTACCATGCCCTTGCCGCTCTTACTCAGGGCGTAGGCGTAAGAGTGGGCGTATTGGCGAAGATGTTCCGCCAACTCGGGGATGACCGATGCGGGGACGTAGATTTCCTGGAACTGCAGCAGATTGACCTTCACTTCGTAATTGGAGGACGCGCTGAAGGCGTCGAGGATGGCGGAAAATCCGGTTTTGCTCAGGAAAATGCGCTCTGCTCCGGATGGGTTCTTACCGCCGAAGAGATTCTGGCGGATGGTTCGATCGTCGGCGACGATCGTCTGCCTGGCGGCCGGCGGGATGGTGGATTCCACCTTCTTCCAGCTGTCCATGGAAACGGAGGGCACGGTGTAAGCGAGCTCGGCGGCGCCGTTCAAGCTGAGGATGACCTTATGCACGCTGAAGCAATCCGGCAATTCATTGGATAGGATGACGCCCTTGAGGGTCTCCTTGGGGATGGTCGCGCCGGGATCGGTGGCATCGCCGAGACGCGCTTCGAAGCGCCCTCCGAAGCGTTCATTGCGCTGCTTCTGTCTGGCGCTCAGGGCGGGAGAGCGATCGTAGCAGGCGTAGACCGTCTGGCCGCGGAATTCCCTCCAGCGCGAATCGTCGCTCGACATCGCCTGCAGGTCGATATAGGCGAGCACCGATTCGGCCAGGGCGCCGTCGCCGGCGCCGAACTCGGCGATGGTGAATTTGTCTCCCGGACCGAGGGTGCCGGCCTTACGCATGCCATCCCACATCTGGAACATATGCTCGGTGATCATCTGGCCGAAGGAAGGGTAGAGCGCGATGGGGAAGGTTTGGTAATCGGAAGAAAAATTCACGCGGCCGCTGGAGTAATAGCCGGCGGTCGGGTGGAAGAGGACGGTGTCGAGATAGTCGTAGAACGAAGGGAAATAGTCTTTCACGGAGGCCGGATCCACGCCGGGAGCAAGTTTGATTTCGTTGCGAACATCCCAGGCATTGACGAGTTGCCGGTCTTCGGCAAGGAGCGAGGCGGAAAACGCGCCGGCAATCGCCAGCACACCCAAAAACTTGCACACGGCGATACTGGGGCGCATTTTTGCCATGATACCACGCGCCGCGAAGCTCACTCCGCGGCGATGCGGTCGAAGGCGTGCAGCAGTTCCTCGCGGCGTGAGTACGGGCCGGGCGTGTAGGCGCGCGAGGCGATGCCCAACTGCGAGAGCTCGGAGATGGCCCAGTCTTCGCGATTCGCCTGGTCCCAGAATTCCACGGCGTCGTCGCCTTCGAAATTCGACTTGGCCATTTCGTCCGCATGGAAGTGCCATTCACAAACGATTTCAGTGCGGTCGACAGCCTTGGGCCAGAGGGTGTGGACCATCATGTAGTCGGGGTGCAGGGCGAGCAGCAGATTGGGAAAGATGGCGTAGTAGTTGACGATCTTGCGCTGCTCCTGGCTCAATCCGGGAAGGTAGGCGCGCCGACGGATGCCGCCGAAGCTCATGGTTTCGGCGCCGCCGCGAAAACCCATGGCGCCGCCGATGTAATCGGGCGACGCTGGCTGGTTGTCGGCGCCGAGATAGTCCGTGAGGCGGTTGAGCGTGGGGTGGATCAAGGGGCAATGCAGGCACTCATTGTAATTGGCGACGATCAACTTCCAGTTGGCCTGGGCGTCGTAAACGATGCGGCGATGCAGGCGCAGTTCAGCCATCCGCCAGGCGGCGAAGCGGGCGGGGAGATCGCCGAGCTGCGTGGCGAGCGGCCGCGGGTCGGCGGCGAAATTGAGAAACATGTGGCCGTCCCAGGTATCGAGCGCTACGGATTTGAGCGGATAATCGGCGCGCGAGAATCCCGGCTGTTCCATGTGGGGCGCGCCCAGCAAGGCGCCGTCGAGTGAGTAGGTCCAGCCATGGTAGGGACACTGAATGGTGCCGGCGAGCGAGCCTTGGGCGGCGGTGCACATGCGCGTGCCGCGATGGCGGCAGATGTTGAAGAAGGCGCGCAGGGCGCCATCGGCGGAGCGCGTGACGATGACGCTCTCGTTGGCCAGTTCCACCAGGAAATAATCGCCGGGGTTGGGGATTCGCTGGCTGCGGCCCACGCAAATCCAGCGGCCGAAGAAGAGGCGTTCGAGCTCGTGGTGAAAGATTGCCGGATCGGTGTAATAGCGCGCCGGCAGGGTCATGAGAAGGGGAGAATCGGTCACGAGTCAAGTTTACGTCAAGGGGGAATTTGTGCACCAGTGGTGGGGCAGGGCGTCGTGCGAACGTTTGGGGGGTGTAGAGACCCGCGATGAGTTCCGCGAACGTCTCCGGCCAGTTTCCCGAAATGCCTTCTTCCACGGTAGGAGGGGCACGCCCCGAGGAGCACAGCTCGCGCTTCAGCCGGCACGCTTCACTTGCCGTCCCAGCCCATTCCGACGTTTATGACGTTGGACACAGGCTGCTCGGCGCCTTGCACCTAAAAGATGCGTGAGCCGTCGCGGGTTACGGTCAACGGCGGGAGCCTCGGTCGAAATCGCTGGATTGCGAGAACCGGAGAACAGCAGGTTCGGTGTTACAAAACGGCATCTGCCACTCTCCTTCGTCCACCGCAACGACCAGACACTGTCCCCAATGGCAAGTTAGATCTCCGCATCCTTACGCCAGATGGGGAACCCATCCCCGTCGCGATCTGCGTCCGCAATACAGCGCCGACCCCAGAAAGAACCACGCCGAGTACTGGGAACTCGTCAAACGGCATATCAGCAGTGGTAGTTTTGTCGCGAGAATAGCGAGGGGAAGCTCGGCTCGGGCTGTAACCAATAAGATCGGCATTGGGGAGAGCCATGGCCTTACGCTGGGCTCCCCCAACTTGCTCGATGGGTCGAGTACTTATTGGCTTGGCTGCCGCGTGTGAACACGGGTCACAAAGACGCCGCCCGGAATGATCGCGCTGGGTGTTTGCTGCGCGTCTGCAATCGTGGTGGCGATCAACACCCCGTTAAATGCCGGTACCGCCGAGGTGATGACGAAGTCGTCTATCTGGTTTGTCACGGTGCCGTTCGATTGCGTGAGAACGCGGTGGAACTGGCCAGTGCCGTTGCAGTTCACCGTGTAAGTTCCCGTCTGCGTCCCGGTGGCGATCGTTCTCGCCCCCGTCGTTGATCCGGCCGTCGGCTCGTTCAGGGTATATACTGCCGACAAATTGCCCTGCCCGTCATACTGCCTGATGCCGAATGCGACTGCCAGGTTAGCGCCATACGTGCCGATTACCGCAAAGCTGCCCTGAAGGCTGGCAAGGCTATACGGGCATGAACTCTGCGCATTTGCCGCAGACACGCCAAGGAAGCTGACCAGAATTAACGCTGCAAACAGACTCTTCTTGTTGGACATCATTTTCTCTCCTTAATGGGGGATTTCCGTTTCGGAATCCCGGTGCTCAAACGTATTAGCCCGAACGGACTGAAAAACAGGACAACGATGTGCGAAGTTTTTTTTGACTTTTTCGCATCGGTATGCCCGCCGTTGCCGTTGGCTCGCCGTCGCGCCCGGTGGGCGGGCGGCAGTGCAATGAAACTGCTATATTTGGTCAAATGGAGCCGCTCCAAGCGGGGCATCCCGTAGACGTTACAGGGTTGTTACGCGCCTGGAGTGCCGGAGACCGGAGCGCGCTCGACCAACTGGCGCCGATCCTCCACGCCGAGCTTAAGCGAATCGCCCGGCGCTGCATGATGCGGGAACGCCCGGATCATACTCTCCAGCCCACTGCGCTGGTCAACGAGGCTTTTCTTCGCCTGATAAACGTTCAGGGGGCTGAATGGCAGGATCGGGCCCACTTCTTTGCCCTTTCTGCGCAGATGATGCGGCGGATACTGGTCAAGTCCGCGATTGCGCGGGGAGCCTCGAAGCGAGGCGGCTCAGCCCGTAAGGTGTCGTTGGAGGACGCGGTGATCGTCTCTCCGAAGCGCGACGTCCAAATCATAAAGCTGGATGAGGCTCTCGAAGAATTGGCAAGAGTCGATCCGCGTAAAGCTCAAATCGTCGAATTGCGCTTCTTTGCCGGAATGAATTTCGAGGAGATCGCCGCTGTGCTCAAAGTTTCGTCGAGGACGATCGTCAGGGAATGGAGCGTCTCGAAAGCCTGGCTGGCCCGCGAAATGGATCGGTGAACCGGGTGCCGGAACGGTAGTTCGCGTAGAAAGGGACTGGATAACATAGTAGACTCTACCTGTGGAAACGGATCGCTGGAGCAGGATCCAACAGCTGTATCATGCCGCTCAGGAGCTCCCACCCTCCGCACGCGCGGAGTTCCTCTCACAGTCCTGCCTGAACGATCCTGAATTGCGCCGTGAAGTTGAATCGCTCCTTGCATATGAGAAGCAGGCCGATGGGCTGCTCGAAAACCCGGAATGGAAAGCCGATACTCCCCCGGAAACGGCCCCGCCCGGGGCCCGTGCGATGGCCGTCGGCTCTCAGCTCGGAAGTTTCCGAATTTTAGACTTTCTGGGAGCCGGGGGAATGGGCGAAGTCTATCGCGCCAGGGATACCAGGCTGCATCGTGACGTAGCGATCAAAGTGCTGCCCGCCGGACTGGCCCGTGAGCCGGAGCGCGTCGCCCGTTTCGAGCGCGAGGCGCGCGCAGCGGGTGCGCTCAATCACCCCAACATCGTCGCCGTGCACGATATTGGCCGCGACCATGATACCTATTGGATCGCTACCGAGCTGGTGATCGGGGAGCCGCTGGCGAAGATGATCGAACGGGGTCCCGTGGTAGTGCACCGCGTCCTTCAAATTGCCACGCAAGTCGCCGACGGACTCGCCGCCGCGCATGCGGCCGGCATCGTGCACCGCGATCTGAAACCTGCCAACATCATGATCACGCGCGACTGGCGCGTCAAAATCGTGGATTTCGGGCTGGCGCTGCGGCAGCGTACGTCGCAGGATTCCACCACCGTGGACGTGACCGACGAAGGCACGATACTCGGCACCGCGGGCTACATGTCGCCCGAGCAGGTGCGCCGCGAGGCGGTGGACCACCGGTCGGATCTTTTCAGCGTCGGCGTCGTGCTACATGAGATGTGTTCCGGTAAACGGGCCTTTCCCGGCGCCTCCTCTATCGAGGTGATGAACGCCGTCCTGAAGGACCAGCCGGCTGAGTTGCCGGCGTCAGTTCCGCCGGCTCTCGTTCTGATCGTTCGCCGATGCCTGGAGAAGGACCCGGCCCGTAGGTTCCAGTCCGCGGCGGACCTTGGGTTCGCCCTTCAGCCCTCCTCGCCATCTCTGCCGCCAGCGGCCGCGCCCAAACGCCGGACCCGGCTGAAGTGGGCGGCACTGGCGGCGGCCGCGGTCGCGGCCGTGTTCTGGCTCACACGGCCGCTGCCACCCCCGCAATTAACGGCCACGGTCCAGCTCACCAACGACGGCCGGGGTAAGAGGCCGCCATGGCTCAGCGACGGCTCGCGGATATTTTTCAGGTCCCTCTCAGCCGCTGGCATGGAGACTGATCAGGTCTCGGTGAAAGGCGGCGAATCGATCGCTCTACCCCTACCGGTCAAGAATGCCGACCTTGTGGACATATCTCCGGACCGTACGGAGTTGCTGCTCTGCCCGTATGAGAAGAGCGCCGTCCCGGTTTGTGAGCTTTGGGTGGCGCCGTTAATGGGCGGTTCGGCCCGGCGGCTGGGGAGTCTCGCCGCTCAGGACGGTGCGGCGGCGTGGTCCCCGGACGGTCGACAAGTGGTTTACGCAAAGGACCAGGAGTTGCACATCGCAACTAACGATGGGACGGAAGTCCGGAAGCTGGCGACGTTTTCCGGCGTGATTTATGCGCTGCACTGGTCGCCCGACGGGAGCACGGTGCGTTTCTCTGTCGATCCCGGCGCCGGCGCACCGGGATCCCTTTGGGAAGCACCGATTGATGGAAACCGGGCGTATCCGCTGCTTCCTGGTTGGAAGACGGCGACCTATACGTGCTGCGGCACCTGGACGCCGGATGGCAAGTACTTCGTTTTCCAAGCTGGGGTAAATGGAATGACCAACGTTTGGGCCCTGCGCGAGAAGGTGGCGTGGTTTCAGCGGGCCGAGCGTGGCCCGTTCCAGTTAACCAACAGCCCGCTGGAGATGCTTCATCCGGTTTCAAGCCCCGATGGCAGCGCTTGTTTGTCAACGGTTACCAGGAACGCACCCAGTTTCTCCGGTACGATCTGAAATCCGGCCAACTCGTTCCCGCACTCGAGGGAATATCGGGGATTGACCTCGAATTCTCCGGGGACGGGAAATGGATTGCCTACGTTGCGGTGCCGGATGGATCGCTCTGGCGCGCCACGGCGGACGGTAGCCAGCGCCTAAAACTCACCTCGCCTCCGTTTCAGGCCAATCTGCCTCACTGGTCTCCCGATGGGAAGCAGATCGCATTTTTCGGGTCGGATCCGGGAAAACCCGCGCGGATTTACCTGGTGCCGTTCGATGGCGGGGCCATCAGGCAGGTAACCAATGGAGAGAGCGGTGGTGCGGACGGCGACATCGATCCGTCCTGGTCACCGGACGGGATGTCGCTGGCCTTTGGCTGCGTCCATGTAGCTGGGGAATCCATTCACGTGGTGGACCTGAAATCGGGTCGCATCTCGGCCCTGCCGGGTTCGGGGGGGATGTGGTCTCCCCGCTGGTCGCCCAATGGACGATTCATCGCGGGTCTCTCGGTGTCCGGCTTCAAGGTCGTGCTCTACGATATGCAGACGCAGAGGCAGTCCGAGCTTTCCAGTGTGAGGAGCGGCTACCCAAGCTGGTCCCAGGATGGTGAATTCCTGTTCTACGAGACCTTCGATGACGATGCGTCCTGGTGGAGGGTGCACCCGCGCGACCGAAAAACGGAGCGCATCGCGCCCCTGAAGAACATGCAGGTGGCCAACTGGTTCGCACAGGCGCCCAACAATTCCCTCATCACTTCGCGCCAAACTGGCACCGACGAGATTTATGCTCTCGATTGGAAAGTGCCATGAGCTTTCGGGACTTGCCGGGTCTCCTCTGGTAAACGAATCGGCTCGCACACCGTCTTTACACGAGCCCCGAGTTCTTTGGGTCAAGAGACATGTAAGGCTTAGCTTAGTAGACCGCGAGAAACCTACGGCGCCACGATCTCTCAGCTTCGGACTGAGGACGCGCCGTTCGGAAACAACCCCAGCGGGGAACAGTATTGTGGCCCCGAGGTGGCGTCGGGTCGGCCTCCTGAGACATGCATTTTCCGATTACGGCTGTGACAGGTTAGACCCGTTATCGGAACTGACGCGGCGCAGTTCAACTCGTGCGGGGCAGCGAGCCCGAGCGCTGGCTGCGGCCCACGCAAATCCACGGGCGGAAGAAGAGACGTTGGAACTCGTCGTGGGAGACAAGGGGAGAATCGGCCACGAGTCAGGTTGGAATTTGTGCATCAGTGGTCTGGCAGGGCGTCGTGCGACCGGCCGCCCCTATAGGCTTTTTCTGAAGGGAAAAACGGAGGGTTCCTCCCGGGCGTACTACAGGTACGCCAACTGATTTGACGCCTGCCGGGGACGCCCGGATCTCAATTTGGACTTCCAGCACATCTACAAAGGCGGTCTCCGCTCAGCGGGCCTCTGGCTAAGCCAGATTTAACTTGAAGAGACCTGTATTTTTGGGACGGGCGTGTCCGTGCGTGCGATCCCACCAGTATTTGCCGTTTCGGATTTCGAAATCGATGGCTCGA
>Ga0181528_10001481_pt1 | contig 14570 bp, 9 predicted proteins | sample PEATcosm2014_Bin_47_FD_119742 | JGI IMG/M metagenome (GOLD analysis project Ga0181528, IMG submission 119742) | Peatland microbial communities from MTU Mesocosm Facility, Houghton, MI, USA - PEATcosm2014_Bin10_10_metaG | ecosystem: Environmental > Terrestrial > Soil > Wetlands > Peat | place...
ATCCAGCATCTTTGAGCCGTCCATGCGCAAACGTTAGCCAAAAGAAGGCGAGAATAGCGTATCCGGATCGAGCAATCCAGCTTCCAATTCCGTTATTCGATGCATAATCCATGTAGATCAATGGGATGCAAACACCTGCAATCACAAGTAGGATGCGTATGTATTCAAAAGGGCCACACAAAGCGAGGACATTTGTCTTTACGACGTTGCCTCGCTGCCCTGGATTCCGCTGCGTCCCGAGATGTTCGGGAAAAGATGCAGTCTTTGTTGGTTTGCTTCGCAGGAACGCGAGCGGGATTTGAACCAGAAAGAATAATCCGAGCTTTTCGTATCCGTTGAGATGAATTAGCCATTGCGACAAGAACACTGCCGTATTGAAAACTAAAAAGCTTTCCCGCCACTGGGTCCACATCTGAAGTTGAAGATGGCTCATCAGTCCTATGAACAAGGCAAAAACGATCACGAGTAACAACTGGCGCACACTTGGGGCTTTCCCCGCATCTTTCAGGCGTCCAATCACCTTAATTGCCCACACAACGCACAATATGCAGTAGCAGAGTCGAGCAAGCCATGCACCAAGATGATTCCCTGAGAGATTTTCAAGCCAAATCAGAGGAAGCCACAGGCAAGCGAGCGTTATGAGTGAACGTAAGAAGCCGATCCGATTAACCAGTGGCAATGAAGCAGCCCTCTTGGAAGGCCCGGAAGATTCTTCATTCTCAAGCGCAACATCTTTCGTCGCTAACGATTTCGCCAGAACCGATTTTCCCGGAACCACGCCTCCGAAAATCAATACAAGCGCGAAGAGAACAGGACCGAGTGCCGACCATTGAGGCAATATGGCTGGAAGAGAAATGGAGGTTAACCAGAGTGCAAATACTGGAAACTTGTACCAACGGGCAAGTCCAGCGTCTAGTAGTCGTCCATTAATCGTTCGGAACAGAAATGTTCCAACTAAACCAAAAACCACAATTCGCTGGAGCACGTATAGTTGACGAGGAAGCTGATCCAGATGGAGTAGCCCCTCTGTGAGCAACGTGATCGAAAACGCCATTGCCGTAACCACTAATGTGCGTAGCACAAAATTGATGCGACCCACAAGGGTTACCGATACTGCTTCCTGTGCTTTCACTCATACCGCCTCGGCTCTTGATTAGAATAAAGAAAATGCAGCACTCTCTCACGGAAGAAAACGTACTTTCCCAGCGAGTTTCCAGCACAATTCTTGGAACTTTTCCTCTGCTTGATCAATTAGATCGATACCGGGAGGAAAATCGCCGGTGAACTCCTGAATGTGTGTCTCAAGAAAACTCTGCAACGCTACGCAGAGAAACACTTTATACTTTGTGGTAACTCCGTTGACGGTCTTGGCCACGCGGTTGCCGAAGGCGTCGTATTGCAGTGTAACTACGGTAGGGCCGTTGACCATCTTGATGAGATGGTTTTTCGAGTCATAAGTGTATTGGCCGCCGGTGGCGCCGAGCGTGTAGTTATAACTCGACACCGGGGAAGTCGTTGTGGAGAGCGCGGTGAGCCGGTTGAGCGCGCCATAAGTGAACTTCGAGGTCAGGTTGTTGGGATAAGTGACCTCGGCCACGTTACTCGCCGTGTCATAGGAGTACGTCGTCGTCTGATTGCCCTTTCCGCACACCGCAGCTCAAAATGTTATGCTCTTGAGATTCTACTGCTTCGGAACGAAGCGCCTGTCGTCGATCTTCAATTGGATCAGGGATGTCAGCACGAGTCTTGCCAATTCCTCGGATTCTTGCAGCAGCGCCTGATCGCCGCCCGATCCTATCTTCTGGATGCATTGCAAATCTCCGCTGACCTTGCCCGCATAGGAAATCGCGGTGGTCGTTGCGAAGGACACCGGTTTCGGGCAGAACTTTCGCACCGGAATTGTGCTGACATCGCCAATCTGCGTGAGCAGGCTTTGCAGCGTTTGTGTGTCGATGGTTCCGGCGGGAAACTGTTGCTTCTCCACCAACGAGCTTGTGGTGGCAGTCATCACCGCCGTGGCGCTGCCGTCCTTGTGTATTACAACGCTGTAGCCATCCGTGTTGGTGGAACCCGATTGAATGATGGTTGCCAGATCTCCAGCGCCGGAATTGGACTCCTGTCCCGTCGTCACCGTGGCTTGGCTCGCCGGCTGGATTGCCTTCTGAGCGACCAAAAGGCCGCTTTGGAGCAATCCAACAGCCGCGATCATGGTTAACGTGAAGATGACAGGGCGGATCATGAACACCCTTCCCATCGCGGACGCTTTCAGTTCTGCTATTCCCGCTATGTTTGCTCTTGCTGTCTCTGTCAGCATGGTGTCTCCTCTCGTTCAGTCGGAATTTCCGCGTGGCTTGTACACGGCAATTTGGGAGTCAGCGTTCTGCCAGCGAATTTAGAGCTGCCGGAGCATTCGCCAACAGTTCATGACGAACTATGATATATGAACTCCCACGGGAGTGTAAGATCGCCATCCAAAAAATGTTATCGCTATCTTGGCCCCATCAATATATGAGTTCAGAGATCCGGCTGAAATAGAACGGGGAGCCAGCAGGTAACGGGGAGGCGATTCTCGCGTTCACTGCAAAGCGCCGCTATATTCTGCCTGCTGAGAGGTTGGAGCAGCGGCAGGAGTTGGAGTACATCTGCGCAGCGAAAATGAAAAACAGCTTCCGCTTTCCGGTGCGCTTTCAACGCACAACTCCGTGCCATGACATTCCGCAATCCACTTTGCAAGTGCGAGTCCCAGTCCGGAGCCAGAGGCGGCTGCTCCGTCCGCAGGCATGACACGGTAAAAACGATCGAAAATCCTGGGCCGGTGTTCGGGGGCGATTCCAATGCCGGTATCGCGGACAGAGAGGATAATCCGCTCTCCATCAACTGCAGCGCTCAATGTAACCCTGCCGCCAGGGCGCGTGTATTTGCTTGCGTTCTCAAGCAGAATCGACAACAAGCGCGGAATGGCATACGCGTCGCCCAACAAGACCGGATCCTCTTCCGGCATTTCTATTCTGAAGTCGAGCGAAGCCTGATGAAATGCACCCTTCCAAGTCTCTGCAACCTGACTGAAAAGAGAACTGACGCGAATGGTGCGAAGGCTGATGGTCTCTGCGCCGCCATCGGCCCGCGCCAATGAAAGCAGGTTCTCCACTAGGCCGGTCATCCGCACAGTCTCTTCATGCAGCCGGCCGAGGATGGCACGGTACTCCTCGCTGCTACGCGGACGATAGAGGGCCACTTCAATCTCGGCGCGCAACAGCGAGATGGGCGTGCGCAACTCATGGGAGGCGTTGCCGGTGAAGGTGCGCACGCTGGCGAAGGCCTTGTCGATGCGCTCCAGCATCTGGTTCAACGTTTGCGAGAGATCGTGGATCTCATCCCTGGCGCTGGGCACGGGCAGCCGGATATCGAGGTTGCGATCGTTGATGCGGCGAGCCTCAGCCGCCAATACCGCAACAGGCCGGAGCGCCTTTCGACTCATCACGTGCCCGCCCGCCGCAGCCAGCAGAATTACCAGCGGCGTAAGCAGCAGCAGACTGGTGCGGAAGCTGGCCAAAAGAGCGAGCGATCGATTCATCGCGACGCCTGTTTGTACCGAATAGCGTTTTCCCCGCGCAACGATTGAGGAATTGAGGATGCGTACGTGGCGCGCACCTTGCTGGAACTCCGCAATCAAGCCCGCTGTGGGAATGCGATCCGGCGCCGGCAGATTGGGATTCTGCGCGATCATGCGCTTCGAGCGGAAGATCCAGTTACCGGATTCATCCCGCACTTGCAGATACTTGCCGTCGTCCTTGAAGTTATAGATGCCAGCAAAGTCGCTGCTTATTTGATCGAGACTTCGTGAGGCATCCTCGTGACTCAGCAGTTCCCGCACATCGTCGACACGCTCTTGCAAGTCATGGTATTCGGCTGCATCTACGCTGCGTTGTAGCATCCACAAACTTGCCGTGCTCAGCAAGACCGCGGCAGAAGCGAACATGGCGAAGTACCAGAGCGTCAGCCGGACTCGGATAGGCAAAGACTTCATTTCTTATCCTCTTCCGCGTACGCCGTGGCTTTGAAGATATAACCCAAACCGCGCACGGTTCCGATCAGCTTGGTGCGAAAGGGAGCGTCGATCTTCGCGCGCAAAGAGTTCACCAGAACAACGAGAGCGCTCGGCCCGACCCGATGATCCGCGCCCCAGAGATGCTCGACTAGTTCCTCGCGTGAGACGCAATGGCCGGCCCTGCGCATCAGGCAGAGGAGAAGCTGATACTCCAGCCGGGTAAGATCAATACTCTGGCTGCTGCGCGAAACCGCGTGCCGCGTCGTACCGAGCACAACGTCTTCGGCCTTGATCGTGCCATCTCCTTCTTCGCGTTGATGCCGCGTGATGGACTGCAATCGCGCAACCAGTTCTGGAAAGGAGAATGGCTTGGTCAGATAATCATCCGCGCCAGCGTCCAGACCGCGAATGATCTCATCCTCTTTGTCGCGGGCAGTCAGCATCAGCACCGGGGTGGTTCGAGCGGTCGTCCGCAGCGCTTGCATCAGAGCATAGCCGTCCAACTTCGGCAGCCCAATATCCAGCACAATCGCGTCGAATTCGTGAGCCGTAGCAATCTGCAGTCCGGCTTCGCCGTCCGTGGCTGTCATGACGGCAAATCCTCGCTCATAGAGCCCCATGCGCAACAACTCCAGCATTCGTGGCTCGTCTTCGACAACTAGAATTCGCATTGGCGCCGCACATATAAGGATATATGCGAAGTGAATCAAACCGTGCCGCTGTACTTCCGAATTCATCACACATTCACAATCGCGTGGAAATCTGGCACTTAACCTTAGGAAGAATTCACTGCGCTGTTAACGGATCTTTAATAATGCGGGCTAAAGTCCTGCTTATAGCCGGCCAGAGAAAATACAATGTTTTGCCAACCCATACCTCCGGCTGCGCGAGGAGATCAAATGAGACGCTTATCCTTATTGTCCGCTCTGCTGTTGTTTCTTATAACACAGATTGGATTTAGCCAGTCAACCAGGGGAACCCTGACCGTGCGCGTAACCGATGCGGCTGGCGCTGTACTTCAGGGCGCCCAGATTCAGCTGATTCAAAGTTCCGCTTCGTTTGTTTCCGACAAGCAGGGCGAGCTTATCATTCCCAATCTTGCGCCCGGCTCTTACGAACTGAAAATCACCTTCGTGGGTTTCGCGCCCGTAACAAAAACCGTGACCGTCCTATCTGGCCAGCCGTCGCACCTGGATGCGGTATTGCAAGTTGCATCGGCTTCGCAGGATATTGTGGTTACAGCTACCGATGTTCACGGAGACGCCGAAGCAATCAACCGCATTGACAGTTCGGAAAACATTCTCAACGTCATCACTAACGATCAGATCATGAGCCTGCCCAACGCGGACGTGGCCGATGCGCTGGGCCGTATGCTCGGCGTGACGCTGGAGCGCGACGAGGGCGAAGGCAAGTATGTGCAGATTCGCGGCACCGAGCCGCGTCTGAGCAACACGACCATTGATGGCGTTGAAGCTCCATCGCCTGAGTCGACAGTAAATCAGATCAAGCTTGATACCATTCCTGCGGATCTGGTCGAGTCGGTGGAAATCAATAAGACGCTTTCGGCCAATCAGGATGGCGACGCCATCGGCGGTTCGGTCAATCTCGTGACCAAGACCGCCGGCGAAGAGCCGACGATTACCGCCTTTGGCAATGGCGGCTATACGCATATCATGGATGGCCGCCATGCCAGCCAATACGGCATCACAGCGGGCAAGCGCTTCCTGCCCGGCAAGAAGCTCGGCATCCTGGGCAACTTCACTTATGACTACAATGGCCGGGGAATCGACGACATTGAGCCCTCGCCTGATCCCGGAACTCTGACACCAAGTTATGACAGCATCGACCTGCGCGAATACCGCTATGACCGCACCCGCTGGGGCGTGGCTGGCAGCTTCGACTACAAGATGTCGGATAACTCACTTCTGTTTGCCAAAGTCTTCTACTCCGACTTCAAGGATTTTGGCGATAAGTGGACCTATACCCTGAACAACGGCAGCGCACCAAAATTCAAGATATCCAAGCGCTCCCCTGATTATGGCATAGGGTTACTTACTGTCGGTGGCAATCACCTGTACACAAACTCCTGGTTCAAATGGGAACTCGCAGTTTCGCGTGCGCGTCAACTTGCCGCCGCCGGAAATCCAGGAGCGACTTTCAAAGTGTTGAACAAAAAGGATCCATTCTGGCAGACCAACTGTAATTACGACCCAGCAGCGAACCCGAGCCAGTACCGCCCTCAGTGGGATCCTGCTTGCACGGCTCCTGGATCGTTGACCTACGACCCAACTCAATACCAGTTGTCCGAACTCGACCTCACCAGCGGACAGACGGTGCAGTTAAATTTGCAAGGCTCTGGCGCGTATGCCTTCAACTACATGGCTGGTGGGCATTTCTCAACTCTCGAATTCGGTGCAAAGGTTCGCAATCAACACAAAGGACAGGATGCATATTCGCCGGTTTACGACAATGAGGATGGCACCATTCTGCTGAGCAATTTCATAAGCCCTCTCCACAACAACAACTTTTACGACGGAAGTTACAAGCTGGGCCCTCTCGCAGATTACGACGCGATGGTCGCCTACCAAAAGTCTAATCCAGACAGCGTTGGAGTGATCGATGATGCCGCCACCCACCTCGGCTCCGATGCCAGCAACTTCAATCTGGAGCAGCGGATCACCGCCGGGTACATCATGAACACTACGCGATTCGGCAAACTGCATTTGCAGGCCGGTGTGCGCCTGGAGCAAACCAACCTTAAGACAACCGGCTACCGTGTTGTTACAGAGACCGATGGCTCCTGGAATCCGGGTGACACTACTCCGGTCAATGGGTCTAAGTCGTATCTGGATGTTCTTCCGAGCGTGCAGGCAAAATACGCTATCACCAGCAGCTCTGATATTCGCGCGTCCTATGGTCGTGGAATTGCACGACCTGATCCTCAAGATCTGATCCCATCCGTAACAGTTGATAACTCTGGAAGTCCTCTCTTGGACACAATCGGAAATCCGGCATTGGTTTCCGAACATGCCAATAGCTACGATTTGCTCTATGAACATTATTTGAATCCGTTGGGACTCTTACAAGCGGGCTTTTTCTACAAGTCGCTTTCGAATCCGCTCGTGGTAAATCAGACTTACCCGATTTCTGGTCCCTATGCAGGATACAAGCAGACCCAGCCAATTAACGGTGGCTCTGCATGGGTCACTGGCATCGAGTTGGCCTACCAGCAGCGGCTTTCTTTTTTGCCGGGTTTGCTGGGCGGGCTGGGATTCTCTGGGAACTATACCTATAGCAACTCCCAGGCTCAAAAAGTTGATCCGCTACGCACCGACAGCCCAGCACTCCTGCGCCAGACTCCGAACACCTGGAATTTGGGACCGAGTTATGATCGGAAACGAATCTCAGTCCACTTGGGCGTCGAGTATAACGGCGCAAGCATATATTCATACCAGTATCAGGATCTGAGCCTCAATCCCGATGGAACCACATCTCCCAACCCGCAGGTTGGCGGAGTAAAAGGCCCATTTGGCGATAACTATCTGTATGCCCACCTTCAAGTCGATGCCCAGGCAAGCTACCGCATTGGCAAGGGATTTGAAGGCTACGTGCAGGGACTCAATCTAACCAATGAGGTCTTCGGCTTCTACTACGGAAGCCCGCAGTATGTTGTTCAGCGCGAGTACTATCATCCCACTTATGGCGCGGGAATTCGCTGGACCTCACGCCACGATAAGTAGTCGCATCACGAGCTACCCTTCAAAGACGCGGCCAGCCTCGCTATTATGGTGCGAGACTGGCCGCGGATCGCTTTCACAATCTGAAATGAGGAAATTCACGATGAATCAGAGCTTTTCTTGTCTTCGCGCCTTCCGTCCCGTTGCCAGCATCCTGACGGGCCGCATCTTTTTTAGCGCTGCCATTGCGTTGGCAGCCGGCCTTATGTCGACAACGGTACAGGCGCAAAAGCCCGCGCCATCACTGCAACTTACCAAGACCATCGTTCTCGCGGGCGTCAACGGCAAATTCGACCATCTGGCCCTGGATGAGGCGGGCAATCGCCTCTTTATTGCCGCCACTACCAATCATTCTGTTGAAGTGATCGACCTGAACACCGACAAGGTGCAACAGAGCATCACCGGGCTGGGAAAACCGCATGGGCTGGCATGGATTGCGGCGAACGCCAGCCTTTATGTGGCCGATGGAGCGCTCGGCGAACTCAGGGTCTACAAGGGAACGCCGCTCGCGCTGGCGGGTAAGATCAAACTCTCCGACGACGCGGACGACATGGTCTATGACAGCACCAACCAACAGCTCTTCGTGGGCCACGGCGGATCGGACGCAGCTAATCCTGCGCGCGTTGCGATTGTGGACACAGCGCATTTCAGCTTGATTGCGAATCTCCCCACGGCCGCCCACCCGGAGGCCCTCGACATTGATCCGCAGAGCGGGCGAGTTTTTGCCAATATCGCAGATTCCGCAGAAATTGCGGTGATTGGAACCGGCACCAAGACAATTGCGGCACAGTGGAAGGTGACTAAGGCCGCGGACAATGTGCCGATAGCCTTCGATGGCGGCAACAACTTGATTTATATTGCCTGCCGCACTCCCGGAACGGTGATTGCGATCGACGCCGCCACCGGAAAAGAGGTAGCCAGCCTATCGGCAGCGGGCGGAGCAGACGATCTCTTCTACGATCCCGCGCTGCACCGTGTATATGTGATCAGCGGAGCTGGTGAAGTGGATACGTACCAGGTGGACCAGGCGAAGAATCTGCATCCGCTGGATGTGGTGCATACGGCTTCCGGAGCCAAGACAGCATTGTTTGTTCCAGCGCGGAATCTGCTGTATCTCGGCGTGCCAAGCGCGGGCGGGCATCCGGCGGAGATTCGCATTTACTCAACGGCAACCGCGCAAGCGGCCGATGCAGCGCCGACGGCTGGCCCTATTGCGCAGGAGGACAACGAACTCAAGTTCGTTGTCCTTGTCAGCCGCCACGGAGTGCGTTCGCCCACAGGCAAGACGGAGCAGTTGAATCAATACGCCGCTCAGCCCTGGCCGGCGTGGAGTGTTCCTGCCGGCTACTTGACCGCGCATGGCGCGCACCTGATGACTCTCTTCGGCGTTTATGACCGCGAAAAATTGGCCGCGCAAGGTCTGCTTGCGCCGGAGGGTTGCACGGATGCTACACGCATCCGTGTGATCGCCGACTCCGACCAGCGCACACGCGAAACCGGCAAGGCGCTGGCAGCCGGACTGGAGCCGGGTTGTGCGCTGGAAGTCAGCGCCCTTCCGGAGGGAAGCGCCGATCCGCTCTTTCATTCTCTCGGTGCGGGAGTAGGAGATCCGGATAAGTTGCTGGCTACAGCAGCCATCTCTGGCCGCATCGGCGCGAATCCGCAAGGGATCGCTGAGGCTTACCGTCCACAACTCGAAGCGCTTGAAGAGGTGCTGCGCGGATGCAATCCTGGCGCCGCCTGCACGAAACCGGAGTTGCCCAAGTCGCTCTTCGATCTTCCTTCCTCCATCGCGCCTGGGAATGGCGATCATATGGTCGAGCTGCGCTCGCCACTCGGAATGGCCTCCACCATGGCGGAAAACCTGCTGCTTGAATACACGGAAGGCATGGACGCGGCGAATGTCGGGTGGGGCCACGTGGACATTCACAACCTGCGAGAGCTGTTGCAACTCCACACTGCCAGCGAAGACATCTCCGGGCGTACCGGCTACATTGCTCGCGCGCAGTCCTCGAATCTGCTCTTCCACATTCTTCAGTCCATGCGGCAGGCAAGCGATGCGCAGCCCGTGACCGGCGCGCTTACCAAATCTGACGATAAGCTCCTGATTCTCGTCGGCCACGACACCAACCTCGCCAACATCGCCGGCGCGCTCGGTCTCAACTGGCTGATCGATGGACGCCGCGACGATACGCCGCCGGGCGGGGCGCTGACCTTTGAACTGTGGAAGAGCCGCTCAACGGGCGAGTATTCGGTACGAACCTTTTACACGGCGCAAACCCTCGATCAGATGCGCAATGCAACCCCGCTCAGCCTTCAGAGTCCTCCCGAACGCGTGCCCGTCTTTGTTCCCGGATGCGGCCAGGCGGATGGCTCCTGCACGTGGAGCGCATTTCAACAGACGGTGCAGGCTGGAATCGACTCGACATTTGTAAGATGATTCTTGTTCATGCACTGGTCTGGTTGTGACCATAGACTGGATGAACAGGATGCGCAGGCACGGTTCATGCCGGTATCAAGATTGAGTTGCCTCTCTGAACCGATTTAACCTTATAGGCAGATGAATTTCCTTTCGCGGAGAATCCCGATCATCAGAAATCTCAAGCTCATTCCCTTGTTTCTGCTCTTTCTCTTCGCCTCTGGCTTTACTGGAGCGCGGGCGCAGGGCGGCCCGCCTTTCATCACTGACGATCCCGGCACGCCAGGCAACCACCACTGGGAGGTCAACCTCGGCTGGATCGCTAACCACAACCCCGGCAATGCCTACTATCAACTGCCCGACATCGATATGAACTACGGCTGGGGCGACCGCATTCAGCTCAAGTACGAGCTGCCGCTGGCCGCGGCCACCGATCAGCACAACACCACGCGCGCCAGTCTCGGCGAGTCGCTGCTGGGCATCAAGTGGCGGCCCTACGAGCATCACACCGCGGGTGAACCTAAATCCGATGAAAACATGACCTTCTCGCTCGGCACTTATCCGCAGGCTTCGATCAACAATCCCACCAGCGCCGTGCGCCGCGGAATTGTGGAGAATGGTCCGCAGTATTATCTGCCGATAGAGTTCACAGCCAAATTAGGACCAGTTGCCTTTGATGGCGAGGTAGGGCGCTGGTTCGGCAACAAACTTGTTCCCAGCCGATGGGGACGCGGGCTGATTGCAGGGCATGAATTCAACGAGCGGCTGGAACTCTACGGCGAGATCTACGACTTGCAGGACGCCAATCGCATTGACGGCACGCCCAAGCAACGGACGTTGACGCTGGACATGGGCGGCCGCCGGACGCTGGACCGCGGCGGTCATCTGCGGCTGCTGTTCATGGGCGGTCGCGGCATACAGGCGGTCACGCGGCAGAACAGCGAGCCAAATTGGATTGCGTATCTGGGCGTGCAGATTCTGCTCGGACCGAAGAAAGATGCGCAGTAATGAGCGGGCGGGGCTGCCGGCCCGGAAAATACTCTGCCCCGCAGCGAGCGCTCAGATCCGCATCGGCATCAGCACGTAGCGGTACTTGTACTCGGCTTCGGGGTCTTCGGGGCGCATCTGCCCGGCCGATTGCGAGTCCTTGAACTCCAGCCGCACCTCGCCTTCGTTGTTGAGCGCCTTCAGGAATTCCAGAATATAGCCGGAGTTGAAGCCGACGGCGATTGGGTCGCTCGCGTAGGGCGTATCGATGGTGTCTTCGCTCTCGCCGGATTCGGTAGAGCTGGAGCTGATCTTCAGTTCGTTGCTCTCCAGGCGTATGCGGATGGCGCCGGAGCGCTCGTCGGCGAATTGCGCGACGCGCTGGATCGCCGCGGCCAGTTCGCTGGAGCGGACAACCGCGAATTTGTTGTTGTCGCGCGGCATCACCGCCTCGAAGTTGGGGAATTGGCCGGAGAGCTTGCGGGTGCTCAAGGTGCGATGGCCGACGCGGAAGAAGAGCGTGTGTTCGTCGTCGGCAAACTCGACCTTCTCCGCCTCGGTGACGGAGAGCAGTTGTTGCAGCTCTTGCAGCGCCTTGCGCGGAATCAGCACGCGCTTTTCGCCGCTGATGCCATCAAGTGTTTCGTTGGGCTTTTCGACGTAGGAGAGGCGATGGCCGTCGGTGGCGACCATGGCCAGCGATTCGGCCTTGAGGACCAGCAAGGCGCCGTTCAGCGTGTACCGCGATTCTTCGTTGGAGATGGCGAAGATGGTGCGGTTGATCAGCGTCTTCAGCGCACTAGCCGAGATGCCGGTAGCTGTGACGGCGGGAAAATCGGGAACCTGCGGGTAGTTGGCGCGCGCCATGCCGACCATCTTGGTGTTGGATCGGCCGCTGCGGATCTGGACCCAGTGATTGTCGAGCAGCTTGATGGAGATGTCGCCATCGGGAAGCAGCTTGATGTAGTCGTACAGCTTGCGTGCGGGGATCGTGCAGGCTCCAGGCTTTTTGATCTTGGCGGGCGCGCTGGTGCGGATGGCCTGGTCGAGATCGGTCGCGGTGATGCTCAGGCGGTCGCCCTCGGCCTCGATGAGGAAGTTGGAGAGAATGGGAATCGTGGTCTTGCGCTCAACGACGCTCTGCGTAGCGGTGAGCTCTTTTACCAGCTCCTGACGGCTTACGGTAATCTCCATGGCTGCCTCCTGCGCGATCGGCTTCTCAACTTCTTCCGTTTCGACGTTTGACATGAATCCACCCTCGCTTTGCTTGGAGCGAAAAACCCGTTTGAAGTAGATTCCGCACTGGCCACACTGTACAACAACGGACGGCCCGGCGGAAATGGCTTTCTTTTCTACTTCTTGATTGTATTCATCCTGGAGTTCCCGTGCGCGTGGAAAACAGGGGCGCATCTCTGGATTCCAGGGCTTTGATACGGCGGCGGAATACTACGCGCAAGGGCTGCACTCCGGCCTCGCATGAGCTGCGCTTTTCCCCAGGCGATGTGCGCTGCGCGACGGGGGAGGAAAACAAAGTGTAGATAAAGAAATAAGACAGTAGTACCCGTCGTTCAGGTCGGAAAAGTGGAAATTTGGCGGAAGAAATTGGCAGTGAAGGGGTTGAAGCCGGGTCGAGTTTTCTAAATCGTGGCTGTGGAATTGAGGGCAATTGGAAATCAGGGCAGGAGTGCTGCTATACGGCCTGTCTTTCCCACGACTCCCACAGAGGGTGCGAAAAGGGCTGTGTAAAGCCGATGCTTTGTGTGAAAAGCGTGGCCGGAGCCGCTTGATTGTTGATCTTTGAAACGTCGGGCTATCCACAGCGGGCGAAGATGGCAAGAATGCCGGGAGGGTTTCGAGGCGGGTTGAAGCGCTGCTCGACAAGGCGATTCCCGACGTTGGCAACTGAGGAATATGCTTCCCATTCCAGCATCGCGCAAAAGGGAAGTATCTTCTTTCGATCGAGGATTGACGAGGAAGCGACGTACACTTTGCGCAGGGGAGCTTGGGGGATGAGCATTGATGTCGGACGGCTGGAGGATGAGCTTCTGCTGATGTCGTCTGCGGAGACTCCAGGCCGGGAGTTCTGCGAGGCGATTTCAGAGTTGGCTCGAACCGGGCGCTTCGAGCAACTGCGCGATGTGTTGCCCGGCATTGTTTATGACGAGCTTTGGGCGCGCTACGAGCAGGATGCAGAGGCTTTCGTGGCCGGCTGGCGGATGCTGGCGCAGGAGATGCGCCAGGGCTTCATCCAGCACGCGCGGCAGAGGCTGACCTCGCTGACGCGGCTGCAGCAGGCCGGCAATGGCGGCGCGACGCCCGCCTGGCAGGAGATTCAGCGCGCCCTCGACGGACATCAAAACGATCTGCTGCGGACGGCGATTGCTCTGGAGCTGCTGGAGCTTGTGGAGCCGGCGGTGATGCGCGCCACGCAACTGCGCGAGTGTGTGGTGGAGGCGCCCAGCTCCGAGGAGGCCGACCGCTATCTGGATGAGGCGACGCGCTGCTACTTTTATGGCTTGTTCACCGCCTGCGCCGTGATGTGCCGCTCGGTTCTGGAAGAGGCGATCAAGCAGAAGCTGCCGGCGGCGCTGACGCGGCAGATTCGCACTCGCTATCGCAATACGGCAACCCTGGGCAACCTGCTGCACGAGGTCAACAACAATCTGCTGATGACCGGCTTCGATGCGGATTTTCCCCGCGTGGCCAATCTGGTGAACGACATTGGCAGAAAGGCAGTGCACCAGGGCCTCTTGTCGGAGGATGAGGCGCGCGGCTGCCTGCAAAATGCCCGCCAGTCGCTGCAACTGCTGCTGCGGAGATAATAACGCAGAGCGCTGGATGAGATGCGCCTTTTATACTGATAATTCCAATGTCTTATGCAGCGGCCATCGATCAATTGAACTCCATGACGCCAGAGTTGTATACCGCCAGCGGTCAGCCGCGGCGGAAGTTCTCCCTCGACGAGGTGCGCATTCTGCTGGCCGCGCTGGGCAACCCTGAGCGCCGCTTTCCCTCGGTGCTGATTGCCGGAACCAACGGCAAAGGCTCGACGGCTGCGACGCTGGCCTCGATTCTGCGTCTCTCCGGAATGCGTGTGGGCCTCTATACTTCGCCGCATTTGGAGCGCGTCAATGAGCGGATTCGCATCGGCGAGGAGGAGATTGGCGACGAAGCCTTTGCCGCCTTCTACTTTCGCGTTCATGATGTAGCGCAGAGGCTGGTGCTGGAGGGAACATTGCCACAGCTTCCCAGCTTCTTTGAGATTCTGACGGCGCAGGCCATGCTTTACTTTGCCGAACAAGAGGTCGAAGCGGCGGTGCTGGAGGTGGGCATGGGGGGACGGCTGGACGCAACCAATATCGTCGATCCCCTCCTCTCG
>Ga0181528_10001483_pt1 | contig 14566 bp, 10 predicted proteins | sample PEATcosm2014_Bin_47_FD_119742 | JGI IMG/M metagenome (GOLD analysis project Ga0181528, IMG submission 119742) | Peatland microbial communities from MTU Mesocosm Facility, Houghton, MI, USA - PEATcosm2014_Bin10_10_metaG | ecosystem: Environmental > Terrestrial > Soil > Wetlands > Peat | place...
GATAGACGAGCCGCCATATCGCGGTTTCAAGATGTAGGGACCTTCAAAGGGGAGCGACGTCGTTGACGACTCCAATAAGGCGCGCGGCAGCGTGGGCAGCCCGGCCGCGGCCACCACGGCACCGAATGCCCACTTGTCCATACCCAAGGCCGCTCCGGCCACGCTGGGTCCGCTGTAGCTGACGCCCGCGAGATCGAGGACCGCTTGAAGGGTCCCGTCCTCGCCCGGTCCACCGTGCGTGCACAAGACCACGGCGTCCAAGTCGAGTCGACGGTCCTTGGCGAGCTTCGAGCCCGGGGCGAAGAAGCCCCCGTCAGCGCCGACGCGAAGCGTCAAGTCGCTCGAGCCGCGAGGGAGCCCATCGAGGAATGCCGCCGCCTCGACGTCACTGGGCACGCCGTGGAACGATCCGGTCTTGGCCCAGTAGATGCCCTGGACGTCGAGGCCGCGCTGGGCCAATTCTCGCAGTGCTTGAAGCCCGGTGAGTATCGAGATGTCGTGCTCGGGCGTCGGACCCCCGAAAAGTACGCCGCTAGTCACCGTCACCTCGCTGGACCATCATCAAGCACTCAAGGGTAGTGGTCGGGCAGGTCGTTCAAATACAACACACCGTCGCCGCGCACCAGGGTCGCGCGAACCCACGCCACCGCCTTTTCTCGGGTGTCAAAACGTTCGACCACGCCTGAGTAACCACGCGTCAGCGACGCGGCGTTGGTGCGACCGACGACAGCCAGTTGCGCGCCAACCGCGCTGATCTCACGGGCCAACAACGCGTTCTCGTCGCCTTGTGTCGAGCCAAGTTCGATCAGTCCCGGGGTCACGACGACCTTTCGGCCCGAGAGACCAAGACCCGCCAGCAACGTGATCGCGGCCCGGGCGCTGGCAGGATTCGCGTTGAACGTGTCGTCGACGACCGTGACGCCTGAGGCCACGACCGCGACGTTCGAACGGTTCTCGACCGGCGTGACGCGTTCGAATTGGGCGACGATCGTCTCGACGCTCGCGCCGATTTCGAGGGCGGCGCCGATGGCGCACGCCAGATTCGTGGGCTGTAGTCCGCCCGCGTGCTCGAAGGATCCCACGTCGTCGCCGTCAACGCTCACGTGCCAACGGCCGTCGTGATCGAACACGCGAACTGACGCGCTGATCGTCGAGGAACCAGTGGTACGAACCTTCTTGCCACGAGACTCGAGTCTTTCAACCCAGCCAGCGAGTCGCTCGTCGTCGACGTTGAGTACGACTGAGCGCGCCGGATCGGTGATCTCGAACTTGGCGTGTTCAATGACGTCCAGGCTCTTCATGCGCTCAAGATGCACCGGACCGATCGCGGTCACCACCGCAATCGTCGGTGGGCACCACGAACACAGTTCGGCAATCTCGCCCGGACCGTACGTGCCCATCTCGGCGATGAAGACCTTGGTGTCGTCGGCGAGGTTCTCGTTTATCGCGCGGCTGAGTCCGGCTCGGTTGTTGAAACTGCGCGGCGAGGACACGACACCGCCCCCACGTGCCAGCAACGCGGCCAGGTGGTGTTTCGTCGACGTTTTGCCGTACGAGCCCGTGATGCCGACGATAAGTGGTCGCACGCGCGTGAGGCGTGCGACTGCCTGGTCCACGTAGTTCTGTGCGCGTCGGCGTTCGTAGGGCGCGAGCAGAAGGGCCGTGACACTCAAGATGGCGGGTGCGAACCACACCACGAGGGCGCCCAGGATCCACGGGCGCGGACTGGCCAGACCCGCGGCGACGATCAGTGCGCCCAGCACGCTCGAAAACACGGCGACGGTCTTAAGACGCCGAGTCCAGTCGAGTTTTCCCGTTCGTCCCTTCAGCGACAGCCCCCAAGGGGTGAAGAGCCCGAAGGCGATCGTGACCGCGACCGCCCAACGATCGAGGTCGAGGGCGAGCAGTACCACGAGCGCCACGAGAAGGACGTGGGTCAACGTGATCGGACGAACTCGCCAGAAGCGAGCCGCTCGAACTGACGACACCGCCGGGTTCAACCAACGAAGGCGAAATCGAATCATCGACGAGGCCTCGTAATGCTCACGTTGCAGTACCCGCAACCATCGCAGCGCTTGACAGCCGTACGCTGCCGCCAGCCCCAGGCCGAGCAGCGCGTCCCACGCGGTCGTGGTGCCGCTCACGCCAGAGCCTCGAGTACCGTCTGAACGAGGTCGCTCGGCGCCTCCAGGGGCACCAGGTGACCAACTTCATCGAGGACTCGAAGCGAGTGGGGGCTCTTCACAAAGACGCCAGCCTTCTTGGCGACCTCGACGGGAACCTCGCGGTCGTCCGCTCCCCACACCATATATATAGGGGCTTGGACCTTCGCGAGTTCCAGCTCGTAACTCTCGTTGACCATCATGACGAACACGTCGCGCATGACGCCCGAGGCGTTGCGGTAGTCCGACGAACCATGGCGCCGACGAGACGTCTCCATCTTTTCGGGGCTGACCAAGCCCCGTGAGTGCAACGACCTGGTCAACCGGTAGCGAAGCGGCGACTTCGCGGTCACCTCGCGTCGCACCAACGGTGAACCGGTGATCACGAGCGATTTCACCAGTTCGGGGTTCGTCGCGGCGATCACCGTGGCGATGCAGCCACCGCGGGAGTGACCCACCAGGACCAAGGGCTCATCGGCGATCTCTCGAAGCACCGGGACGATCATCTGTGCGTAGCTCCTCGCCCCCCCGGCGACCGTTGGAGCAGGTGAGGAACCAAAACCAGGCAGGTCCAAGGCGACCGAACTCGTGCCCAGGGCCGCGAGGCCGATCGCGCTCGACGCGAAGTCGTGTCCCTGACGAGCCCAGCCGTGCAGCCAGACCACGCGGTACGGACCCTCACCAAAGGGTTCACCGAATACTTTCCCGTCGCTGTAGGCACTCAGCATGCCCTTCAGGTTACTGACATGACCACGTCGACCAGGGTCACGTCACGTCGTGCCGGTAGCGTCTGGATATCTATGAGTGACCCGGCTGCCTTCACTGAGGACATGCTCATCGGCCTCACCCCCGAACAGCGTGAAGCCGTGATGTCCCCCGCGCGTCGGCTCTTGGTGCGCGCGACCGCGGGCTCGGGAAAGACCCACGTCCTCACCCTTCGAATCCAACGACGTATCAGCGACAAACAGGTGGAAGCCGATCAAGTGCTCGCCATGACCTTCACGCGAAAGGCGGGCGACGAACTACGTCGTCGTCTCGCGCGCGCCGACATCCGCGACATCCGGGCCGGGACGTTTCACCGTGCGGCCCTGAACCTGGTGAACCAATACCGCGAAGATCACAGCCTCAAGGCGTTGGTGCTCGAGCCAAACCGTCGCAAACTCGTCATCGCCTTAGCCACCCAATTGCGCGAGAGCGGCGACGTGCGACTCGACGACTGGCAACTCCCGCGCCTGGAGCAGGAGATCGGCTGGGCCCTCAGCCAAGGCTTCAACGGCGCCCTCTACGCGAAGAACGCGAGAAAGCTCCGTCGCGATTCTCCCCTGCCACCGTCGCAGTTCGCCGAGGTCCTGGACCGGTACGTCGGTCTCTGCCACAGTCGCGGCGTCCTCGACTTCGACCTGTTGTTAAGCGAAGCGATCGCGCTCTTGCGTGACGAACCTAACGTGCTCGCGTCGTTTCGCCATCGGAACCGCTCGATCTACGTCGACGAGGCCCAGGACATGAATCCTCTCCAGTTCATGATGTTGCGTGCGATGGCCGGCGACGACCCCGATCTTTTCTGCGTCGGTGATCCGAATCAATCAATCTACGGATTCAACGGCGCGAACCCACAATTGATGGTCGAGATCGTGCGGACCTGGCCCGACACGGTCGTACTCGACCTCACCCGCAACCATCGCTCAACGGCCAACATCATCGCCGTCGCGAACACCCTGCTGGAAAAAGGCGCACAAGGCATCACACCCGCCAAGGACGAGGGCGACGTTCCAATGATCCGCGCCTACAACACCGACGAAGAAGAGGCCGAGCACGTGGCCGCGTGGCTCGGGGCCAAGCACCAACCGGGTTGTCCGTGGCGATCAATGGCGGTTCTCGCGCGTACCAACGCCCAACTCGAACTCATCGCCGGTTACCTCGACGCGCACGATATTCCCTACGAACGCCGAGGTCCCGAACACTCGCCGGCCTCGGACCTGCTCGCCACGCCCGAGACGTGGACGCGACGCCTCGACGACGACCAGCGTGACGCGGTCGCCCTCTCGACGATCCACCGCGCGAAGGGCCTCGAATTCCAGTGCGTGGCGGCGATTGGCTGGGCCGAAGGTCAGTTACCCAACTACAACGCGACCGCGCCGAACGAGATTGCCGAAGAGCAACGCCTGGCCTACGTCGCGCTCAGCCGGGCCGAAGACTCGTTACTCATCACCTGGAGCCGCGGACGCAACGACCCCCGCTTCCCTGACCGGTCCCCGTCGCGCTTTCTTGCTCCCATCCAAAAGGTCATTGTCGAAATCGAACAACGAAACGCACCCCTCACGGGCGAAGCCCGCAAGGCCCGCCTCGCCGCCATTCGACGTGAACTTGAACAAGCACAGCCAGAACTAACGTTGCCCTCGAATGGAAAATCCAACACTCCGTAGCGAGATCCTCGCGATCGTCAACGCTGACGCCGTCACCTTCGTCGGCCACCATCACCCGGATGACCTGCACGACGAGTCACTGCACGCCGCGCACGTCGAACCCTTTGCCGTCGTACGTCCCTCGAACACCCAACAGGTGAGTGAAATCGCCAAGCTCGCCAGTCGGCACGGCCTGCCCCTCACCCCTCGAGGTTCAGGCACCGGACTCTCCGGAGCGGCCACCCCGGTGCCCGGTGGCATCGTGATCAGTTTTTCTCGAATGAATCAACTCCTCGAAGTCGACGTGGACGACCACGTCGCCGTGGTCCAGCCCGGCATCACCCTTCTCGAGTTGAACGAGGAACTCGCCGCGAGTGGACTTCGCTATCCGGTCTATCCGGGAGAGCTCTCCGGGTCACTCGGCGGCAACGTCAATACCAACGCCGGCGGCATGCGGGCGGTTCGACACGGCGTGACTCGCCAGCACGTGCTCGGCCTCGAACTGGTACTGATCGACGGCACCGTCGTCAGAACCGGGGCCAGGGTCATGAAATCCTCGTCGGGCTATGACCTTACCCAATTGATCGTCGGCAGCGAAGGCACGCTGGCGCTCGTGACCGAGATCACGCTGCGACTCTCTCCGCAGTTGGCCCACGCGGTCACGATCCTCATTCCATTCCGCAGCGTCGAGAACGTGACGCGGGTCGTTCCGAGCATCGTGGCCTCGGGCCTGGAGCCATCGATTCTCGAGTATCTCGACGTGCTCACGATGTCGGCGATCACCAGCGAAGCCTCCCTCGAACTAGGTGTCGCGAAGGACGTGGCCGCCGAAGCCGCGGCGTACCTGATCGTCATGCTCGAAACGCGATCGAGCGAACAGCTCGAGTTCGACGTCGCCGCGCTCGCCGAACTCGTTGAGAAGGCCGAGGCTCTCGACGTGTACGTCCTGGCGCCCGGCGCCGCGATCCGGTTGATCGAAGCCCGTGAGCGAGCCTTTTGGGTCGCCAAGGCCAGTGGTGCCAATGAGATCATCGACATCGTGGTGCCGCGTTCGAGCGTGCCGTCCTTCCTCAGCGAGGCGGGCGAGATCGCCGAACGTCACGGAGCCTTCATCACCGGCTGCGGGCACGTCGGCGACGGCAACGTCCACCTCTCGGTGTTTCTGAGCGACGAGGAGAAACGGCGCGTGTTCTTGCACGAGCTCTTCTCCTTGGGCGTCGACCTCGGCGGACTTATCTCGGGCGAACACGGCATCGGACGCGACAAACAGGCGCCGTTTCTCGCGTTGACCGATCCCACGCTGCTCACGATCCAGCGCAAGATCAAGGCGGTCTTCGACCCCGAGCAACTTCTCAACCCGTACCGCCTCCTCGACGATCGACCGCTTCCTTGAACGGCGCCCACGCCCTGCTCGCGACGCTCGACGCCAACGACGTCACCACCTGTTTCGCGAACCCTGGCACGTCAGAAATGCATTTCGTCGCGAGCCTCGACGACGCGCCCACGATGAACGCCATCCTTTGTCTCTTCGAGGGCGTCGCCACGGGTGCCGCCGATGGTTACGCGCGCGTCCTATCGCGCCCGGCCTGCACGCTGCTTCACCTGGGACCCGGTCTCGCCAACGGGTGGGCCAACTTGCACAACGCGCGACGCGCGCACGTGCCTCTGCTCAACATCGTCGGCGATCACGCCACGTACCACGCACACTTGGACGCACCGCTGCAGAGCGACATCGGGGCGATCGCGTCGGCCCTCGCGGGCTGGCAACGACGGGTGCTCTCGTCCAACGACGTCGCGCGCGACACCGCCGACGCCCTCGAGGCCGCGTACGGTCCGCCCGCTCAAGTGGCCACCCTCATCTTGCCCGCCGACGTGTCCTGGGGCGACGTCGACGCACCGGAAGCTTGGCCCAAGGCCATTCGCCCGAGCCCGCACGACGTTCGAGACGTGGACCTCGCCGCGGCGACGCGGGCACTTCGCAGTGAGCGCGCCGCGATCCTGCTCGGGGGCACGGCCCTGGACGCCGAGCAACTCACCCTCGCCGGTCGCGTCGCTCAGGCGACCGGGGCCCGACTTCTGGTAGAGACGTTTCCGGCGATCCTCGAGCGGGGCGACGGCTTGCCAGTCCCCGAACGATTGATCTACCTGAGCGAATTCGCCATCGCCCAATTGAAGGACGTCGAGGCACTCGTCCTGATCGGCGCCAGCGAGCCGGTGGGCTTCTTCGCCTACCCCGACGTGGCGAGCCGCCTGCTCGACCCCGACGCAAAGGTGATCGGTCTCGCGCGGCCCGGCGCGGACACCAAGACGGCCCTGTTGGAACTGGTGAAGGAACTTAACGCGTCGATGGCCGAACCCGTGACGGGTGAGCAGGTGGGTGCGCCCACCGGGGCACTGACGACCGAGAGTTTCGCCGCGGCGGTAGGAGCCACGATGTTCGACGGCTTGATCGTCGCCGACGAATCGAACACGAGCGGCGTGCACCTCTTTGGCGCGACCCAACACGGACCCCGCCATCGTTGGATGACCCTGACGGGAGGCTCGATCGGTTACGGGCTTCCGGTCGCCCTGGGCGCCGCCGTAGCGAGCAAGAGTCGAGTCCTGTGCCTGGAGTCGGACGGATCGATGATGTACACACCGCAGGCCCTGTGGACCATGGCCCGCGAATCGCTCGACGTCACGGTCGTGGCGCTGAGCAATCGGAGTTACGCCATCCTCAATCTCGAACGCCAGCGCGTCGGGGCGTCTCTCGAGGGATCTTCGAGCCAGCGCATGCTCGACCTCGACGATCCAGCGTTGGACCTCTGTGCGATAGCGACCGGCCTCGGCGTGCCCTCGCTACGGGTCACGAGCGCCGACGAACTGGTGCGGGCCCTTCGCCGCTCGTACTTCACTCCGGGACCAATGTTCATCGAAGCCATACTGCCCAAGGGCCTCAGTTAGAGGTTGAATTCCGCCACGACCGGTGCGTGGTCCGAGGGCTTCTCACCCTTGCGCGCTTCACGGTCCACGTAACTCGCGGTCGCCTTCTCCAACAGTCCTTGGTCAACGTAGAGCAGGTCGATGCGAAGTCCCCACCCACGATGGAACGAACCGCTTCGGTAGTCCCACCACGTGAAGCACGGTTCGTCGGGGTTCAGTCGACGCGTGAGGTCGACCAGGCCCGTAGATTCGATGACGCGAAGCGCCGCACGTTCGGGTTCGCTGGTATGCGTCGCGCCCACGAACAGGCTCGGGTCGTAGCAATCGAAATCCGTTGGTGCGACGTTGAAGTCGCCGCCGACCACCACCGACTGGGCCCGGTCACGTTGGTCGAGCACCCGGGCCAATTTTGCGAGCCACTCGAGCTTGTAGGTGTAGTGGGGGTCGTCGAGCGCGCGTCCGTTGGGCACGTAACACGAGTACACCCGCACGCCCGCGCACGTCGCGCCGATGAACCTGGCCTCGGGGTCGTCGTCGCCAAAGCCCCTCACCACCTCCTCGACGCCCAGTCGAGAGAGGATCGCCACGCCGTTCCACTGACCTTGTCCGTAGTGGGCGGATTCGTACCCGAGCGCGGCTAGCGGCGCGAACGGGAACTTCTCGTCGGACTGCTTGGTCTCTTGGACGAGGAGAACGTCTGGTTCGTGCTCCGACAACCACGAGGCGACGCGCTCCCAACGGGCGTTGAGCGAGTTGACGTTCCAGGTCGCGAGTTTCACGTGGCGTCGGCGATGACGAAGAGTAGGTCCGCCTCGACGGCGGTCTGTCCGTCGACGCTCGCGCGCCCGTGTCCCTTGCCGCCTCGAGCGGAAAGCCGGGTCATCTCGCATTCGAGCAGGACCGTATCGCCGGGAAGAACCTGACGACGAAATCGCGCGGACTCGACGCCGCCAAAGAGCGGCAAACGTCCGGTGTATTTCGGATCGGTCAGCACCGCCACGGCGCCACACTGGGCGATCGCCTCGAGCAGCAAGACGCCCGGGGTGATGGGACGACCAGGAAAGTGGCCCGGGAAGAACCACTCGTCGCCCTTCAAGGTCCATTGCCCGCTCGCGCGAAGTCCCGGCTCGATGCTCACCATGACGTCCACGAGCAAGAACGGTGGTCGGTGGGGCAACCAGTCGGTTGGATTCAAGGACAATTCACTCACGCCAGGGCCAACTCCGCGATTCGTCGTTCGCTGTCCACCGTAATCAGTCGGAACGTCCGGTGGTCGCCGCGCTTGAGCACGTCACGAGCCCGAGCGGGCGCGGGCGTGCCCAACAACGTGGTTGGTGCGTAGCACTCGACGTACTTGGTGCCGCGTAACTTCACCTTGATCACGGCCCCGTGACTGGTGAACGCGGTGACTTCGCCCTCGAGCTTCGAACCGATCTTGTGAGAGTTCCTAAACGAAGTGAAGTCGGACTCGGGATTGACCGGTTGACGCCCTCGACGTAGCGCCACGGCGGGTTCAGTGGGCTTCTTCTTCGGCGGCGCGGGAACCTTGGCCGCCTTCTTCGCCGGGGCGACCAACTTCAGGGCCGCCTTCTTTGGCGCGGCGGTCTTCTTGGCGGCCTTCTTTGAGGGTGCCTCCACGTGCTTCGCGACTGGTTCAGCGACCTTGGCGACTTTCTTCGCGACCTTGGCCGTGGTCTTGGCTGCCTTGGTCACCTTCTTGGGTGCCTTCACCGCTTTGACGGGGGTCAGCGTCGTACCAATGGTGGGTTTGGTACCGCCGGGCAAGGTGAGCGAGAGTTTCTTCGCCGCGCGCGCGGACTTGGCTCCACGTACTGGGATGCGCGGCGTGAAGACCCAACCCACGCCCTTGACGGGTTTGCCACCGATGAGCCGGTTCGCGTCGAACAACCACGGATATTCCTCGTGGAACTCCTGGAACGAGTCGTTGCTTAAGACCACCGCGTTAATGCGCTGAGCGATCTTCAAGATGAACGCATCACCGCGTCCAATAGCCCCGGCCGGCGGCGTCACGATCTCGCCCGCGAGTTCGGCCTCCTTGAAGCGAGCTCGTTCATTCGAAGCGACGCGATGTTCAAAACTCGCGTCGACCACAACGATGATCTCGGTGTGGGGATTCTCCTCCATGAACGAGCGCACTGCTTCGTCGAGTTGGACCAGGCTGGGCACCGTTCGACCTTCGGTCGCGAGGTTCGAACCATCGACGACGACGTGGAGCCGGCTCGACCGGGCTGGGCTCACCCGATCGACCGTTGCAACAAGTCGGCCTGTTCGGCGCCGTGCACGAGCCCACTTCCCGTCGCCGGACTCGCCGACTCAGCGCGCGCGACGTGTCGCACTTTCTTCTCGCGCAATTGGTGGTGCATCTGCAGGTGCACGAACGGCCAGGCGCCCATGTTCTCCGGCTCCTCCTGGAGCCATACGATTTCGTCGGCGTTGGGATACGAACCCAGAATCTCCTCGATGCGCTCGGTCGGCCACGGGTACAACTGCTCTACGCGCACCACGGCGACCGGCGCACTGATCTCGTTGCGTCGAGCAATGGCCTCGTGGGCGATTTTGCCGGTCGCCAGCACTACGCGAGTCACCGTGGCGTGGTCCTCGAGCGAGTCATCGAGGACGGTCTGGAACGAACCCGATTCGAACTCCTCGAGCCGGGAACGGGTCTGGACTGCTCGCAGCATCGACTTGGGCGTGAAGACGATCAGTGGTGTGATGTTCTCGCGCAACACCTGACTGCGCAGCAAGTGGAAATACTGGGCCGCGGTCGTAGGTTGGGCGACACGGATGTTGTTGCGCGCGCACAGCGACAAGAAGCGCTCGATGCGCCCGCTGGAGTGCTCGGGTCCCTGGCCCTCGTAGCCGTGCGGCAGCAGCATGGTGAGACTCGCGTGCTGGCCCCATTTGTCCTCGGCGGCCACGAGGAAGTTGTCGATAATGATCTCAGCCCCGTTGACGAAGTCGCCGAACTGCGCCTCCCAAGCGACCAATGTGTTGGTCGCTTCGACCGAGTAGCCGTAGTCGAAGCCCAACGCGGCGTATTCACTGAGGAACGAGTCACGTACGGTGAAGAACGCCGCCGACTCGAGATTCGCCAGTGGCACGTACTGTGCGCCGTTCTCGTAGTCGATTAACGCGGCGTGGCGGTGCGAGAACGTGCCTCGACGTGAGTCCTGACCCATGAGCCGGACGTTGGAGCCACCCTTGACGAGCGTGCCAAAGGCGAGCGCCTCACCGAGCGCCCAGTCGACTTCACCCGCGTCGAGGAGCGCTTGGCGCTGGACGAATTGGCGTTCGAGCTTGGGGTGGATGGTGAAACCTTCGGGGGCGGTCATGGTGACCCGGGCGATCTCGAGCAACGTCGTACGGTCCACGCCCGTCGGCGGCGCGGCGAGGTCCTCGGGAATCTCGGCGACCGGCACTCCCTCGAGGCTCGGCACGGGCACGGTGCGGACCTCGTCGAGGACCGTCTGGAGGCGCGTGTTGAACTGCTCGAGTTCTGACTCGGCCTGTTCAATCGAGATATCGCCGCGGCGAACGAGCGTCTCGGTGTAGATCTTTCGCACCGAACGCATCTGGTCGATGATCTTGTACATCTGGGGTTGGGTGTAGCTCGGGTCGTCGCCCTCGTTATGGCCGTAACGCCGATAGCACACGATGTCCAGCACGACGTCGCGATGGAACGTCTCGCGGTAGTCGTACGCGAGACGCGCCGCGCGCGCACACGCCTCGGGGTCGTCACCATTCACGTGAAAGATCGGCGCCTGGATCATCTTGGCGACGTCGGTCGGGTAGTAACTCGTGCGCGCCGATTCTGGGGCAGTGGTGAAACCGACCTGGTTGTTGATAACGATGTGAATCGTTCCCCCGACGCGATAGCCCGAGAGTTGTGACATGTTGAGGGTCTCGGCGACCACACCTTGCCCCGCGAACGCGGCGTCACCGTGGATGAGGATGGGCAAGTAGGGAAAGACCGCGGCCATCTTGTCCCACTGCGTCCCGTCACTGGGCCGAATCACCAGGTCTTGCTTGGCGCGCACGATGCCCTCGACGACGGGGCTCACCGCTTCGAGGTGCGAAGGATTCGACGCCATCGAGACCTCGATCGCGGCGCCGCGGGGATTCTTGAACGTGCCACGCGCACCCTTGTGGTACTTCACGTCGCCGCTACCCTGGACGCTCTCGGGATCGAGATTACCCTCGAACTCCGAAAAGATGTCGCTGTAGGACTTGCCGACAATGTTCGCGAGCACGTTGAGCCGGCCGCGGTGCGCCATGCCGATGACGGCCTCGCGTAGTCCTTCGTCGGCCGCGACGTCCAAGATGGTCTGAAGCGCGACGATCGTCGACTCGCCGCCCTCGAGACCGAATCGCTTTTGACCCACGTAGCGCGAGTGGAGGAACTTCTCGAAGACCTCCGCCTCGTTGAGTGCTTCGAGCACCCGATGCTGTTGCTCGACGGTCATGGTCTGCTTGACGCCTTCGACGCGCTCTTGGATCCAACGCTTCTGCTCGGGGTCCATGATGTGCCCGTACTCGATACCGATCGTGCGACAATAGGCGTCGCGCAGGATCGCCAGGATCTGCTCGAGGGTCGCCTCGCGCTTTCCCGCGAGCCCGGCGACCACGAAGGTCCGCTGAAGGTCCCAGATGGTCAGACCGTAGGTCGCCAGGTCCAGTTCGGAATGCAGCACCGGCGGTTCGCTCGACAGTGGGTCGAGGTGCGCGTTCAGGTGGCCACGAACCCGGTACATGTTGATAAGTTCCTGTACCCGGATCTGCTTCAGGATCTTCTCCGCGTCACCTTCACCGGCCGCGGGATTGTGGTCGTTCGACCACCGCGCTGGATCGTAGGGGATGCCCAGTGAGGTGAAGATCTCCTCGTAGAAACCGTGGCCGCCCGTCAAGCACTCGGCGACGAACTTCAAGAACAATCCGGACTCGGCTCCTTGGATGATCCGGTGGTCGTAGGTCGACGTCAGGGTGAGTACTTTGCCCACACCGAGTTCGGCGAGCGCGCGCGGGTCAGCGGCCTCGAAGCCCGCCGGCCAGTTGAGCGCACCGACGCCGAAGATTGCACCCTGGCCGGGCATGAGGCGAGGAACCGACTGAACGGTGCCGAGGGTACCCGGATTGGTGAGCGACACCGTCGCTCCCACGAAATCGTCGGCGCCGAACGAAGCGCTGTGAATCTTGCGCACGAGACTCTCGTAGGCGAGGAGAAACTCTCGAAAGTCCAGGGTGTCCGCGTCGCGAATGACCGGCACGAGCAGATTGCGCGTGCCGTCGGGTTTCTCGACGTCAACCGCGAGTCCGAGACCCACGTGTTCGTGGCGTCGGATCCCCGGCGTGCCCTTTTCGTCAACCGCGTCGACGAACGTGGCGTTCAGTGCGGTCACCTCGCCAAGTCCCTTCACGATCGCAAAGGCGATGAAGTGGGTGAAGGAAACCTTGGCGCCACTCGAGCGCGCGAGCGACTCATTGAGCGCATTACGGTTGATCTCCAACAGACGCGCAGAGACCGTGCGAACGCTGGTGGCGGTGGGCACCGCCAGGCTCGCGTTCATGTTGGTCACGATGCGAGCCGCCGCTCCACGAAGCGGTGTCGCCTCCTCGTCGATGTCGACAACTGCTTTGGCCGCGGGCGCGTGCGCGGTGCTCGTCGCGACCGTGGGCACCGTCGAGCGCTGGTAATCGGCGAAGAATTCACGCCAACTCGGCGATACAGAGTCAGGATCAGCGAGAAAACGGTCGTACATGTCATCGACGAGCCACGCGTTCGGTCCGAATGAACCCTTCACCGCTCGAGGCGAGACTGAGTCAGGGGGCGTAGTCACCCCTCCAGCCTAGGGGCGACGAACACGGCGTCGAAGGGACGGTACCGCGAGCAAAGCCGGTAAGTTTCGCGTATGACTTCCGGCCACGCCATCCCGCAGGGCCTGCACTTCGTCGCCGAATCAGCCGTCCGAGGCCTCGCCGTCGCCGAGCGCCGTGTCGAGAACCCCCTCGCCACGGTGATCTGCGTCCACGGTGGACTCGACCGCGGTGGGTCCTTCGCCCGTCTAGCCCGGCGCTTGGAACTCTTCGACCTCATCGCCTACGACCGACGTGGGTACCAAGGCTCAAGGGGCCTGGGCCCCCTCGGGCTCGACTACGACGTCGAGGACCTGCTCGCCCTGGCGCGACGAGAGGTTGGCCACAGCCCGGTGATCTATTTCGGTCACAGCTTCGGTGGCGTCGTCGCGCTCGGTGCGGCGCTTCGCGAGCCGTCGCTCGCTCAGCAAGTCATTGTCTACGAGGCGCCTCTGCCCTGGGTGCGCCATCGCGAAAGCTCCAGGACCATCCTCTCGGACGACCCCCAGTACGAGGCCGAAGTGTTCTTTCGTCGCATGGTCTCGAATCGCGCGTGGGAGAGGTTGAGCGACCTCGAACAGCAATCACGACGCCTCGACGGTCCCGCGCTCTATAGCGACTTGGCCCTCCTTCGTAACGGCGCGACGCCTTTTGACCTGTCCCAACTCGAAGTACCCACGATCTACGCCCACGGTGACGCCTATCACCTCGAGTACTACCGGGCTTTGTGCCAAGACCTCCGCGAGATGAATCCTCTTATCGACGCACGCGAACTCCAGCACGTCGGTCACGGCGCCCATCTCTCACACCCTGACCTTCTCGCTTCACTCATCCTCAGTACGTGGAGAGAACGATGCGTGTTGGAGTAACGGGTTCCTCGGGATTCATCGGTACCGCCCTCGTGCGCGCGCTCGTCGAGCGCGGCGATGACGTCGTGCGATTCGTACGACCCGGGGCGGAATCAACGTCTTCCACCGTGCGTTGGGACCCAACACGGGACCTCGTTGACGATCAAGACATGAAGCGAGTGGGCCCGTTCGATGTGGTTGTCCACCTCGCTGGTGCCGGCCTCGCCGACAAGCGCTGGAACGATTCTCGAAAGAACGAGATTCTTTCGTCACGCACGCTGTCAACATCGTTGCTGGTGCGCGCGCTCTCGTCCTTCGAGGCAACACCGATGCTCGCGAGTGGATCGGCCATTGGTTTCTA
>Ga0181528_10001484_pt1 | contig 14565 bp, 9 predicted proteins | sample PEATcosm2014_Bin_47_FD_119742 | JGI IMG/M metagenome (GOLD analysis project Ga0181528, IMG submission 119742) | Peatland microbial communities from MTU Mesocosm Facility, Houghton, MI, USA - PEATcosm2014_Bin10_10_metaG | ecosystem: Environmental > Terrestrial > Soil > Wetlands > Peat | place...
ACCGGCGAAGGGAAGCCGAGCATCTGATGGTGATGCATATCCTCAAAAACAGCGTCACGGAGCGCCATGTACTCGTCGCCATCCCTAGTCCAGTCGAAGGCTTCTCTTGGCAATCGCTGAGAATCCGGCAGCAAGTTGATCTTCTGAGCAGTGATCGGTTTGGGGCGGTAGACGCAATCCTCCGCCAGCCCTCGGGACGCGGTCTTTCCTGGAAGCCGGTGCTCTCGCCATTCACGTAGAGCACGTGCCAACCACCAGCGTCTTTGGGATCGAACCCCCACACGCTCTGCGCCTGGTCATAGAAGAAGTAGAGATAGCCAGAGGCAGGCAGAAACGAGGGCATCGCACGATTGATCTCGGCCAATTCAATCTGCGCGAGAAACGCCTGCGGTTTGCCATTCCAAGCGGGCCATGGTGCCTCAGGCGGGAGTACCGGTAAGCCGCCGAGTCTAGAAAACTGACTTCTGGAGGCCCTTCGTAAATGGACGGCAGGTCTGCTGAGGGCCCCGAATCTCTCTTGCACTGAACGCAAAGATTCGGCGGCAGCAGTGCTAGGTGGTTGAGACGCTCCTATGTGGAAGATCCTTTTGATCCAGTTCATCAGACAAAGGGGGTAAACCGAAGAACCGAGTCGACACAACCGGCGCCACAGGCCCATGACAAGTCCTCAGTGATGCCATGCCATCCTTGCCTCGCAACCGAAACTGAGAATAGCGTCGATCTGTGCCAATCAGACTTGTCGCCGTGATCCTCGGGGCAATGACGTTGACTGCCTGCACGGGCAACAGTCCCCTCTCCCGAGACGCTTATACCCGGGAATTCGCCGCCGCGCTGCAGAAAGCCGCACCCCAACTTCGAGTGGAGGTGATAGCGGAGATGCAATTGCGCATTGTCGGCCCCGCCGGGAAAGAGAGCACTGCCTATCTCGACAACGGATACGCGGAATATCTAACGGATCCCAAAGATAAGGATGCTGTATTTCAGAAGTACATCGCCGCCCTTGAGGAGCCAGAATCCGCCCATGGAAAGGTCGATCCCGCCAGAATCGTTCCCGTGATAAAAGACAAGGCCTGGATTGCCGAGATTCGAGAGGGAGTCAGAGTGCGGGGTTCCGATAGGCTTCCCGAGAACGTCTTCGAGCCACTAAACGACGAACTGGTGATCGTGTATGCCGAGGATAGCCCGAAGAACATCAGTTACCTTACGCCCAAGGAACTGCAAGAGCTAGGCCTGAAACGCGAACAGCTCCGAGAGCTGGCCGTCCGAAATCTGAAGCGACTGTTGCCGAAGATCGAATTCCACGGTGGGAACGGGGTCTACATGTTGACAGCAGGCGGCGATTATGAGGCCAGCCTACTGCTCTTCGATGATATCTGGGCCGATCGAAAGCTGGAGGTCACCGGCGACTATGTGGTCGCGATCCCTTCCCGGGATCTGTTGCTGGTCGCCGGAAGCGGCGACGAAGCCGGAATCGCCAAGATCCGAGCATTGGCTAAAAAGTCTGTATCGAAAGCGTCCTACAGCCTCATTCCTGACCTCTTCGTAAACCGAGATGGCCGATTCGTCCGATTCGAGGAGAAGGACGATCGGAATTGACGAGCCACACCCTAACCATGCCCTTCGATCGCCAGCGCAACACGAGCGAACAGCCGATGCCCGGGTTTGTACGACTGCTCCACGTCTGCGCGGTGCTTTTCGTCTGTTTCGCGGCGTTCGTGGCAACTACGATCGTCGCAGTCTCCTTGTTCACATCGATCTTCGTGATCGGAGAGGCTCCTCAAAGCGGTCTCTGGCTTTTCGTACCATTGGGGGGCCTTGCCCTATCAATCGCAGCCGCGATCGTTGCCATAATCATTCGGATTCGCTGGCGCTGGCTGGGACTTGCTGCGGCGATTCTTGCTTTGGTCTTTGGGTGGTTCGCGCACGATGATCCAGCACCACCACCGCTTCCAGATCTCGGCCTGCGCGTCGGAACTGATGATCCAGGGTATCGGACGGTAATGTGGCTATCTGAAACGTCGCCGTACAGCCGGCTCCGCGAGACCGGGGCTCCTGCGTCCGGAAGCAAGGACCTATGGCTCCCTAGCGCACCAGAAAATTGGGCTGATCACGTTCAAAAGCATGGAGCTGGTATCGTCGAGACATGGAACGCCAACGAGGTTGGGCGCGCGTGGATCACCGCACTCGATGAACATCCGCCCGGCGGCGTATGGTCTGAAGCAGCCAAGGAGCCGATCCTTGCCTTCCAGCCGCTCCGTGAAACGGTCCTGATCGGAGCAGCTCAAGCGTTCGAAATGGCATTGAACGGCGAGCCCGACCAAGGGCTTCAGGTCCTCGTTCCGTTGATTCGAGCCACGCACAATCTGCAGCGGACAGGCGGTTGCCTGATCCACCAAATGATCGCCAATGTCGCGGTGCGCCAGTGCTATCGCGTCGCCGATGCAATAGTGGCGCGTGGAGGAATCTCGGACAGTTCCCGGGCTGCGTTGCGCAGCGCGCTCGAAACCGCACCACCCTTGAGCGTGGTCATCCGCAATGCCATCCTTGGCGACCAAACCGTCGTCCACGATGTGTTCGAACGCCTGAGGCATGGCGAATACCTGCCTACCGGACGGGATCCGTCCTCGCTCGATCGATCGATTCAAGTCGGGATGATCCTGTTCGGGAAATACACCTTCAACCCGAACCGAACTGAACGTTTGATTGCCAGCTGGTATGAACAGATCAGCGCGATCGGCATTGCGCGGGATAGTCGGGCACTGGACACGTGGTTGCCTGATTGGGGGAATTCTTCCCAACTCAAGAATCCCGCTGGTCGTCTTCTGTGCAGTTCCATCATCCCCGCTTTCAAGAAGCCGTTGAAGAATATGTGGGAGGCCGAAGACCAGAGACTTGCTTTACTTCAGAAGCTATCTGCGCCCAAAGCCGCTCCAGAGCCACCCAAACAGTAATTCGCCTCCATGACTCTTACCTGGCGCACAGGAGCAATCGTGGCAGGAATCGTCGGTGCCGCTCTAATCGCCGGCCTCTACTTTTGGCCACCAAGTTGGGCCAGACGGCCTGCAGTGTCGGTCTTGCTCCAATTCGACTTTTCCCATGTGAAGCAAAAGGACCACGACGCGGCTTGGCGATTGACCCTTGATGATGTCCGGCAACGGGCCCGTCAGATAGGCGATGACTGTCAAATCAGCAGAACCGGCGATGACCGACTCCGAGTTCGATTTTATGGTCGGATCAAGGCAAACCTCGCCGACGTAGGCCGCATCTTCACCGAGCCGCGGCTGGCGTTCCGGTTACTGCATCCGGATCTTGCCAAACTAACCAAACCACCGGCACCTGCAGTCGTCCCGCCGGGCTACGAAGTGATGGAGATGCTCGTTGAAGACGCCGCCCGCAAACCGATGACGGTGTATTGCGCCGTAAAACGGGTGCCGGAGATGACGGATGAGAATATCTCCTACGCGGCACCGGAAAAGGGCGGGGATGGCCGCTTCCAAATCTCAATCCACTTCAACAAGGCCGGATCTGCAAAGTTCGCTGAGATCACAGGAGCCAACGTGAACCGACAACTGGGCATCGTGCTCGACGGCAAACTCCATTCCGCGCCCAGAATCATGGACCGCATTGGTAGCGGGTCCGCGGTGATCACAGGGAATTTCACCGCCCGGGAAGCGATCGAACTTTCGTACATATTCAACGATCCGCTGACGTTGCGCCTCCCGGTCAAAGCCGTCGTCGAGAACTGAGAAGCCGGCAGCACGGACGGCAATTCATCCTGTGACGGGCCGATGGCTGATGTATCCGGGCGCAGATCTGGATTGCCAACGGCGTGCAGCGATCCGAGGAATTCAGGGCAGGATTCGGCCGCCAGTTGATGGGCGAACGCCACCGAGGTGGAGTAATAACGCAAGTCTTTTACTATAAACGACTTATAAATGGCTGCCCGGGCTGGGATCGAACCAGCGACCAAGTGATTAACAGTCACCTGCTCTACCGCTGAGCTACCGGGCAGTGCGGCCAAAAAGAGGGTCTAGGAGAATTTCCCCCGACACAATGTCAATCATGTACTGGCAGCGATTCGGACTTCGCCCTCCCCGCTGCCTGTATCAAATGACTCCGGCATTTGTGGGAAAAGCGGCAGAATCTATTGTTTTGCAGGATTGATTGCCCAGAGAAATCGAAGACCTGGAGCGCAAACACGCAAAAGGCAGGCTGGGAAGCTTGCGCCACTTTCGACAAGCCAGTAACCCGGATGTGTCGGCCCGCAAACTCGGCCCGATAGTCCTCAACAGTCTGCACGCAAGCTCTGGAGTGGAGTGTGAAACATCCGGGCTGGGATCTCTGCCAATCGCGAACTGGTCATGGAAATCACCAACGCGCTGTCTTTTCTTGATGCATTTTGCGAGCGGTCCTGCCATTAGAAATCTGTCGTCCGAAAAAAACCTGCAATGCTCAAAACCGGCATACTCAACCCCGCCGTTCTCAGCCTGCTGGCGCGCGTGCGGCACACCAATACCCTCGTCATCGCCGATCGCGGCTTTCCTTTCTGGCCGCAGATCGAGACGGTCGATCTTTCGCTGGTCGACGACCTCCCCACGGTGCTCCAGGTCCTGGATGCGCTCCGGCCGGATTTCAGCATCGGCAAAGTCTACGCGGCGGAGGAATTTCGGCAGCATAACGACAAGTCTCGCCAGCGCGCACTGGCCGCACACCTCGCCGGCATTCCGCTCACTTTCGAACCGCACACCGAATTCAAGAAACGCGTGCCGAACGCGATCGGACTCATCCGGACCGGCGACACCGTGCAATACGCCAACTTGATCCTGGAGTCCGCATAGCATGGCTCCTGCTGCAGTTATCGCAAATCCAGGAACACCATGGTTCTATATCTTCTCATCGCCTTGGGCGGCGCGCTCGGTAGTGTCGCGCGCTTCTGGCTTTCAGGCCTTGTCGCTACTCACGTCGGGAGCACATTTCCCTGGGGAACCTTCGTCATCAACGTGACCGGTTCCTTCGTCATCGGCTTCTATGCGACATTGACCGGACCCGAAGGCCGGGTGTTCGCTGGAAGCAACTCGCGCCAGTTCTTCATTGCCGGCATCTGTGGCGGCTACACAACGTTTTCCTCTTTCAGCCTGCAAACCCTCAACCTTGCACGCGACGACGAGTGGATGCAGGCGGGCGGGTATGTCGTCGGTTCAGTCGTCGCCTGCCTGGTGGCCGTCTGGCTCGGCCATATCGCGGCAGCCTACCTCAACCAGCTGAAGGGAGCCTGACATGGACCTGCCCAACGAATCCGTTCTCCTGCGCATTTTCATCGGCGAGTCCGACAAGTGGCATCACCAGCCCCTCTATGAAGCCATCGTGCTGAAGGCGCGAGAGTCGCACCTCGCCGGCGCCACCGTGCTGCGCGGCGCGATGGGTTTCGGCAAATCCAGCCGCATGCACACAAGCAAGATTCTCCGCCTTTCCGTCGATCTGCCGCTGGTGATCGAGATTGTCGACAGCGAAGAGAACATCACAGCCTTTCTGCCCTCGCTCGACGCAATGATTGGCGGCGGGCTCGTCACACTCGAAAAAGTCCGCGTGCTCCACTATCGCGGCGGTCTCCAGACTGCGGCTCAACCGCCGGGTGCCGCGACGTAGTAGCCTGCCCAATACGTCGTGATCATTCTCCGACGGGCGAATCCGACGATCGCGGATCCTTCAGTTTCTTGAGCAAATCAAGATTTCTGCGGGCCTCCTTGAAATTCGGATTCAACTGAAGCGCCCGCTCCCATTCTTTTCTGGCGTCGTCCAACTGCCCCTGGCAGGCAAGCACAATGCCGAGTCCGTTGTGCGCCTCCACATAGTCGGGCCTGATTTGCAGTGCCTCTTCAAAGTGAGCTCGCGCCTCTGCCATATGGTCCGGCTGCTTCGCGAGCGCATCGGCCAGGTACATGTGAACCTCCGCCAGCCGTGGATGAAGCTGCAAAACCTGCTCGTAGAGTGCTATGGCTTCGGCCCGACGTCCGGGCTGCTTCGCCAATTCGTGAGCTAGATTGATCTGGGCTTCGGCAAAATCCGGCTGCAGCCGCAGCGCCTGCTCGTAGTGCGCGATGGCCTCGGTTACGCGATCGGGAGATTCACCCAGTGCCATGCCAAGATTGTTGTGCGCCCGGGCGTAATCCGGATTGATTCGCAGCGCTGCTTCGAAGTGGGAAACCGCCTCGGGCAACCGTCCAGGAATTCCCGACAGTGCGAGTCCCAGATTGTTGTGCGCCTCGGCCAGATCAGGGTTTATCCGCAGCGCTGACTCGAAGTGTGCGATTGCCTCGGGCGTTCGCCCGGGAATGCCTGAGAGCGCCAACCCCAGGTTGAGATGCGTGCCCGCCAGTTCGGGATCGATTCGCAGCGCCGCCTGAAACTGGGAGATCGCGTCGGGCAGCCGACCCGGAACACTCGTCAACGCAACACCCAGATTGTTGTGCGCCTCGGCAAGCTCGGGACTGATTCGCAGCGCCGTCTCATAATTTGAAATCGCCTCGGGGAGCCGGCCGGGAATGCCTGACAACGCCAAACCCAGATGGTTGTACCCTTCTGCAAGATCAGGATTGATGCGCAAGGCCGCTTCGTATTGGGAAATCGCGTCGGGCAACCGGCCCGGAATGTTTGACAGGGCAAGTCCCAGGTTTATGTGCGCCTCGGCGAGATCCGGATTGAGGCGCAGCGCCTCCTCGTAGTGGGCAATTGCCTCAGGAATCCGGCCCGGAATGTTCGCCAGAGCGAGGCCCAGGTTGTTATGCGCCATCCAGCACGACGGATTCTGCGCCAGCGTCTGGCGGTACAGGTTTTCTGCGCCGCTGTAGAGACCGCTCTGGCGGTTGGACATGAGGGCAAACCCGGCCACGACCAGCGCACACAACAACCGGCCGCCCGCGTGAACCCACGGCGACGCCCGGGTCAGGATTGTGGCAACACCAGCGGCAACCGTCGCAATGATTCCGAGGCTCGCCAGGTATTGGAAATGGTCGGCTACGTAAGAAAAGATGAACGGGTAGACGTTGAAGAAACCCAACGCAGGAAAGAGCGAACCCACGAAGAAAAGCCATCCCGCCAGCAGCCCACGCGTCCGCCTGCGCACCAGCCAGAATGTCACCGTCACCGCGAGCGCGACGACCAACCCGGCGTACCATCCGGCCGACGCTGCCGGCACGATCCATCGGGGATAGATGAACATCAGATCCGAGGGCCAGGCGAGTTTCCCCAGGTAGAACCAAATCACCCTGCCGGCGAGAAGGACTCGTTGCCCCATTGACAGGTCAAACTTCGCACCTTGCGCGCCGATGATGGAGTGTTCGATGGAGATCGTGACGACCGCCGCCATCATAGCCAGGATGAACCAGGGAATCAGCGGACGCGCATCACGTTTCCAGGACAGCCTCCCGTTTCGCCACCAAAGAACCACAAGAATTGCGGCGGGCAAAGAGGCCGTCACGGTCTTGGTTGCAAGCGCCAGAAAAAAGAACCCCGAGGCCAGTCCGTACGACAAGCGCCGCCGCCTGGCATCAAAATCCAGGTAAGCCAGGGCTGCCAGCAGGTAGAAAACCAGTGACATCGTGTTCTTCTGTTCAGAAATCCATGCCACGGATTCCACACAGATCGGGTGGACTGCAAAGACCACGGCGGCCAGCCATGCGGCGCGCAAAGGCACCCGGCCCGAGGCAGCCCTATCTCGGGGAGACCGTTCGACGGCCGGATTCGGTTGCCATAACCGCCGCAATACGAGCGCGAAAAGACAGCAAGCTGCGACGTGAAGAAAAACGTTCATCAGGTGGTACCCGAGCGCCGCGTCGCCCCACAGCCGATGCTCAATCCAGAATGCGCTATGGAGGACCGGATAGTATTGCTGGGTGGCGCGCACATCGAACCAGATCCGGCCCAACCCGGTCCAGGAACGCAAATCCGGGCGCGTCACATGGGCGTTGTCATCCCAAACCAGGCCGCCATGCAACGCGGGCCAATAGCACGCCAACACCAACCCGAAAACCAGGGCCACCATCCCCAGCGATTTCAGACGACCAGTTGGGAACAACGTTCGATCCTGCATTCCCGCCACTCTATTCATCAGCGCGGAACCAAATCAACATCCTCGGCGCAATCCGCGCAACGCTCGCCAATCCCGCGCAATGAGAGCGGTGGGACGCTCGCTTTCCCCTCGGCGCGCTCGGGGCCTTGTCTGAACGGCTCACGATTTCACGGAAAGAAATTGCCGGCGAGCAGGCTTCCTGCACCCACAAAACCCATGTTGTAGGAAGCGAGCTTGCTCGCGATTCGATGCTCCCAGCTCTGCATGACCTTGACCGGGGCGCTGGCCGCGCTATCTCGTTGAACTTCGTTTTCAAACATCACCCATACCCATCGCAATGCGCTCCGACACAATCAAGAAAGGCGCTGAACGCGCGCCGCACCGCAGCCTGCTCCGCGCCACCGGCGTGATCGAATCGGACGCCGATTTCGACAAGCCGTTCATCGCGGTATGCAACAGCTACACCGACTGCATACCCGGTCACGCGCATCTCAACGAAGTCGGTGCGCTCATCAAACGCCTGGTTCGCGAGGCGGGCGGCGTGCCACTTTTGTTCAACACCATCGGCATCGACGACGGAATCGCGATGGGGCATGCCGGCATGAAATTCTCGCTCCCGTCGCGCGAGTTGATCGCCGATTGCGTTGAATCGATGATTCTCGCGCACTGCTTCGACGGCATGGTTTGCATCCCCAACTGCGACAAGATCGTCCCCGGGATGCTCATGGCCGCCATGCGCGTGAATGTGCCGACCATTTTTGTCAGCGGCGGCCCCATGGCTGCGGGCATCCTGCAGACCGCCCCCGATAGCGAGCTACCGGCGCACCTCCGCCCGGCAACCGCGGGTTCGGACTTGATCTCGGTGTTCAAGGGCGTTGGCGAACTTCAGGCGGGAAAGATCACGCCGGCGGACCTGCTTCGCCTTGAGCAAAGCGCCTGTCCCACCTGCGGCTCGTGCTCCGGAATGTTCACGGCCAATTCGATGAACTGCCTCTGCGAAGCGCTGGGTATGGCGCTTCCAGGAAATGGCACAATCCTCGCAGTCTCCAAAGAACGGGAAGCCCTCTACCGTCGCGCCGCCCAGCAGATCTTGGAGCTGGTGAAACTCGACGTCAAACCGCGCGACATCGCAACCATCGACGCGTTCGACAATGCGCTCGCCTTGGACGTCGCGATGGGAGGCTCGACCAATACGGTGCTCCACACACTAGCGGTCGCCCGCGAAGCCGGCATCGAGTACGACATCGCCCGAATTGACGGCATCTCCCGCCGGATCCCCTGCCTCTGCAAGGTCTCGCCCTCGTCCGACTACCACATGCAGGACATCCATCGCGCCGGCGGAATTCACACGATACTAGGAGAATTAAAACGTCTCGGCGCGCTCAAGACCGGCTGCATTACCGTCACCGGCAAAACCATCGGCGAAAACATTGACGCCTGGGATCTGCGCTCGCAGTCCTGCACGGACGAGGCGCGCATCGTTCGCACTTCCGGAGCCTCCGCGCTGGTGATTGATCCGGCCGACAAGCTCGGATCGGTTGCCCGCACTGCCACCGGCAACCTCGTGCCAAAGCCGATGATCTTTCATCCCGCAGACGACCGGGCCATTGCACTCTGGCGTTTCGCAGCGGCCTTCAATGCCAACGACGCCTCCTCCTGCGGCGCGCTCTTTGGAACGAAGGGTGAACTTGAGGTCGATGCCACGACCACCTGGCGCGGTGCAGCCGAGATCGAGGCGGGCCTCAAGTCGAAGTTCGCGGAGTTTCGCGGCTTCGTCCGCGCCGAGCTCGCCGAAGTGCGCGGCACCCCGGCGCTCGTCATCTGGAAATTTGAAAAGACCGGGGCAAAGACGATTTCCTGCCTGCTCCGCATCACGCGCCTTCATGCGGCCGGAACGATCGCCCGAGCGTCCCACGACCACTCGCCCGCAGCCATCGCCGTTGCCAAGCCTGCCGGTCTGATGCCGCACGATCCGGTGTTCAATTTTGACGCCCAAAAATGCATCCGCACGCCTGAAAGCGCCTACACAAAGGACGGCGGCCTCGCCATTCTCTATGGCAATCTCGCCCCGGAGGGCTCGGTCGTCAAAACGGCGGGCATCAGCGAAGCCTTCAAGGCCTACTGCGGTCCCGGCTTCGTATTCGAAGGGTCAGTGGTGATCTTCGAAAGCCAGGATGACGCCTGCGCGGGCATCCTCGCCGGCAAGGTCAGCGCCGGCAACATCGTCATCATCCGCAATGAGGGACCGCGCGGCGGGCCCGGCATGCAGGAGATGTTGTCGCCGACCAGCTACATCGTCGGCATGGGCCTCGGAGACAAGGTGGCGCTCATCACCGACGGACGCTTCAGCGGCGGCACGGCGGGCGCCTGCATCGGACACGTCTCGCCTGAAGCGGCCGAGGGCGGTCCCATCGGACTCCTGCGCGACGGAGACCGTGTGCGCATCGACTTTCCGAACCGTCGGATCGACATCGTTGTGGACGAGGTCGAGCTGGCCGAGCGCCGCAAGGTCTGGCGGCCCGTGGAGCGTCCACTCACCGGCTGGCTCGCGCGTTACCGCTTCATGGTCACAAATGCCAGCAAAGGCGCCATCGTCAGCGCCGACATCGCATCGAGGCTCTCATGAAGGCCGTTCTCGATTATCTCCGCGAAAACCAGCCGCGGTTCGTCAACGAACTTTGCGAATTCCTGCGTTTTCCGAGCATCTCGACGCAAGCCGAGCACCGGCCTGACCTGCAGGCCTGCGCGAGATGGCTCACGGAGCATTGTCGGAAGATCGGCCTTGATGCGGAGATCTGCACGACAGCCGGCCACCCGGTTGTGCTGGCGCACACCCCCCGACCGAACGGACGCCGCCCGCGCTTTCTCGTCTACGGGCATTACGACGTTCAACCGCCGGAGCCGTTCGAACTCTGGCGCACTCCGCCGTTTCAACCCACCATCCGGGGTCGCACGCTGGTCGCACGCGGTTCCGCTGACGACAAGGGTCAGCTTTTTGCCCACCTCAAGGCTGTCGAAGCCTATATCAAGACTGACACAGAGCTTCCCTGCGACCTGACCTTCGTCTTCGAGGGCGAGGAGGAAATCGGCAGCCACAGTCTCCCGGCGTTTTTGCGCGAACACAGGCAGAAGCTGGCGTGTGAAACCGTGGTCATATCGGACGGAGACATGCCGGCAAAGAACCTTCCAGCGCTCACGTACGGATTGCGCGGCATCGCGGCATTCGAGATCACGCTGCGGGGGCCGGCGCGTGATCTTCATTCCGGGATTTTCGGTGGTTCGGTCGAGAACCCGGCGATGGCGCTCTGCCAGATGCTTGGGCGGATGCGCGACGCCAGAGGCAAGATCACGACACCGGGCTTCTACGACGGCGTGAAACCGCTCACCGCGGTCGAACGGAAGCAGTTCAAGCGTCTGCCTGGCACCGAACAGAGCTACCGGCGTTTTCTTGGGGTGCCCCAACTCTTCGGCGAGGCAGGCTTCAGCTCCAGCGAACGCACCGCCGTCCGGCCCACGTTTGAAATCAACGGACTCACCAGCGGTTACCAGGGCGAAGGCGGCAAGACTATTGTGCCGGCCTGGGCTCGGGCAAAGATCACGATGCGCCTCGTGCCCGACCAGAATCCAACCAAGGTCCTCAAGGCAACCGTCGCCCACCTTGCGACCCTCTGTCCGCCGACCGTTCGGATGGAAATCACCGGGAAGGGCACCTCGGCCCCCTATCTCGTCAAGCCTTCGAGCGCGCACGCCCAGGCGGCGCTCCGCGCATTGGAGTCTGCCTTTGGGGTCAAGCCGATCCTGACCCGCGAGGGCGGTTCGATCCCGATCGTCACCGATTTCAAAAAGGTGCTGAGGGCGGACACCCTTCTGCTGGGCTTCGCCTTGCCCGACGCGAACATCCATTCACCAAATGAGCAGTTTGACCTCGACTGTTTCGCGGCAGGCCAGCGCATGAGCGCTTTTCTGTGGCAGGAACTCGGCTGAACTCCGGCGCTGGACTCAGGGCAGCGCCTCGCGCGCGGACCGCGCCTGGCGTATACACGGCCCGCCGACAAGCGGCGGCCCTACACGCCTTTCGGCGGACCACCGGCATCGTTTGCAAAGAGCCCGGGCACGATGTCCAACAGGCTTCTGCCTTCGCCCATCGCCCTTCGGCTAATGAGTTCCTTCCAATGCCTCACGCAGCACCTTTGCGAAATCGTCGATCCGGTAAGGCTTGGCCACCATGCCGCAGAATCCGTAGGCGCGATAGTTGGCCAGCACCGGATCGCTGGAATATCCGCTCGAAACGATGGCCTTCACTTTCGGGTCGATCCGTCGCAACTGATCAATCGCTTCTCGCCCCCCGACTCCGCCGGGCACGGTGAGATCCATCACCACCAGATCGAACGGCCGCCCGGCGGCATGCGCCTCCGAAAACTTCTGCACGGTTTCGGTCCCATTCCGCGCCAGTTCGACCTCGAAACCCAGGCGTCGCAACAGCAGGCCGGCCATGGCGACGATGGGTTCCTCATCGTCCATGAAGAGCACACGGCCTTTCATCGGGGTGACCTCCTTCTTCTCCTCCCCAGCCGCCGCCGATCCCGTTTCGCGCCGGGCCGGAAGCCAGAAATGGAACGTCGTGCCATGACCAAGCTCCGACTCCGCTTCGATATGCCCCTGATGTTTCCGGATAATTGAATAGACGGTCGTCAAGCCGAGCCCGCTGCCATGCTGCTTGGTCGTGAAATACGGATCGAAGACCCGTGCAAGGTTCTCCGGCTTGATGCCCGCGCCTGTATCCGACACTGAAATACACACATAATCGCCGGAATTCAGCGGCCCCTTTGCGTCAGCCACGACGGTCTCGTTGGCCGCGCTGATGCGGAGCGAACCGCCCTCGGGCATGGCCTGGACCGCATTGATCACAAGATTCTGCACCACCTGCCCCAGCTGCCCCTTGTCCGCATCGGCGGGCCAGAGCTCCGCGGGAAGGTCGAACTCGCATTTCACCCGTGAACCGTGGAGCGCAAACCCGGCGACCTCGCGGATGATCTCCGGCAGTGACACGACGGCCCGCACCGGGTCGCCTCCCTTGGAGAATGTCAGGAGCTGCTGCGTAAGGTCCCGTGCGCGCATCGTCGCCTTTTCCGCTTCCTGCAGATACTGCGCCACCGTCGCCAACCCCTCGGCGTCGAGCAGCGCCAGCGTGAGGTTCCCCATGACCGCGGTCAGAATGTTGTTGAAATCATGGGCGATTCCTCCCGCGAGAATTCCGATTGATTCAAGCCGGGAGGCCCGCTCCAGCTCCTCCTCAAAACGCTGGCGGACGGTCACGTCGCGGAGGACCAGCACCGTCCCAATGACTTCGCTGTCGGCGTCGTGCACGGGCGCGCAGCAACCCTCCACCAGGCACGATTTGCCCTTGCGACCGAGCAGCCGCGTCTGGGGAGGGAGGTCGACCAGCGTCCGTTCCTCCAGCACCCGGACCAGGGGCAGCACAAATGCCTCGTCCGATCGTTCCGCTCGAAGGACGCAAATCTCAGCCAGAGGGCGGCCCATCGCCTCCGCGGCGGGACATTGTGTCAGCTCGGCGGCCGCTCGATTTATAAACTGCACGATTCCGCGCGTATCGGTCGTAATCACCCCTTCCGTCATCGCGCGCAACGTGACGCTGAGGCGCTCCTTCTCGGCGGCGAGCGCAGCCTCGGCACGTTTGAGCTCGGTGAGATCCACCAACGCGACAACCGCATGCTCCAGCTGGAGCCACTCGGCCTGCCTCGGCATCCACCAACGGAGGTAGGTGTGGTGACTTCCCCCAACAAAATCGCCCAACTCCGCCTCGGCATCCCCATCATTGTGACCCTGCCAGATCGACTGGAGCCAGCGCTGCAGCACGGCAAATCCCTGCGGCGTGAAAAGCCGCGCAATCTCGGCCTGCAGGTGGCTTTTCGATTCCGCGTGTGTCAGATGCACTGCAGTTTCATTCACAGCGGCCACCCTTACGGAGGCCGCCAGCGCCGCAAATTCTCCGGGATGGCCCGCCATGTACTCGGTCAGATCCCGCACGCCGGCGGCATGCCACTTCTGCAGCATCGTCCCGAGGGCGCGCAGATCCAGCTCCAGAACGGCCACCGGGATGTTCTCGAACAGCGACCGGTAGAGGCTTTCCGATTCCAGGACCGCCGTGAGCGCCTTGCGCCGCTCCGTGACGTCACTGACAAACCCCTGCAGGTGCAGCAGGCGGCCGCCTGGGTCGCGCACCGCCCGGACATTTTCACTGATCCATTTCACACGGCCATCGCGACAGCGCACTTCCGACTCAAAATCGGTGACGCTGTCCTTCGCGCCGAGTTCCGCGAAAAACTCGTCGCGCCGGCTGCCGTTGAGATAAAGCGATTTCGCGCCGCCTTGCATCCATTCCAGAAACTCCTCCCTGGATGCACAGCCAAATATGCGGACGAGCGACGAATTAACACTGACAAAGCGGCCCTCCGGCGTCGATTGGAAGACCCCCT
>Ga0181528_10001485_pt1 | contig 14565 bp, 11 predicted proteins | sample PEATcosm2014_Bin_47_FD_119742 | JGI IMG/M metagenome (GOLD analysis project Ga0181528, IMG submission 119742) | Peatland microbial communities from MTU Mesocosm Facility, Houghton, MI, USA - PEATcosm2014_Bin10_10_metaG | ecosystem: Environmental > Terrestrial > Soil > Wetlands > Peat | place...
CACCAGCCGGCCGGCGATCGTATCGGTCAGGGAGAACGCCGGCTCCGGCTCGCCCCAGTCCAGCAGCATCGGGCGCACTCCGCGCTCCGCCAGCCAGCGCAGCATCGAATGCCCGCGCATCAGGTCCAGCACTGTCCAGCGATTGATCAGGCTGGGGACGAACAACACCGTCTGCCCGGTGCCGCCATAATCCAGAAGCCGGGCACCATCCTCCCGCCAGCGCACCGGCGGATCGGCCAGATCGCGATGAAACGGATGCGCCCGCCAGGCCTCGATGCCCGCCAGGAACGCCGCCTCAGCCGCGACGGCGGCGGGGAGCTTCCAATCGGGCGAGGCGGGCTTCCAGTTCATCGACCCGGCGAGCGAGACGCCGGACCGCATCATCGACAGCGTCAGGTGCAGCAGCAGCGGCCGGGGCCCCCGCCGTTCCGGCCTTTCGGTCGCCCGTTCCCGATTTGCGGATACCGTCACGCGGGGCGACCAGAGATGACGGCGCCACCAGCATCGCGTCGGCCCAAAGCGTGATCGCCGCCCGCCAGGCCTCCACGGTTGGACCCATCGCATCCCACGGTCCCTGAGGCACACCGGAAGGGCCGCCGCCCGGCGGCCCAGGGAACGGAAATCCCGGGGTCGCTCCAGCGTCTCGGGCATCGACCGCCTGGGCATGCGTCTCGCGTTGCCACATCGCGCTCCAGTCGCGCAGAAACCGCGCCAGTTCCGGCGTTTCCGGCGCGCCTCCATCGGCTGGTTCCGTGGCGTGACCGGCAGCTTGCCCCGCCGCTTGTCCCGCGCCCGCTGGCGCCGCCGCCGGCGCCCGCGCCGAACCCCGTACCGGTCCCGGTGGGGACGGCTCCGAGCTGGCCTTTCTTGTCATCCCGCATCCGGCCTCCTTCGCGCCCGGACCATAGGGCCGGCGCCGGCCGCGTGAAACCGCGAAACGTCATGCCGCGGTGCAATAGGGCTTCCGCCCGGACGGTTTGTATCGCATGGTAGGCGCCAAGAAAGCCGCGAGGGATAGATGGCCGACCCCGCCCAGAAGGAAACGGACGCTGGTACCGCTCAGGTGCCGCCGGTCGTCGTGAAGAAATACGCGAACCGACGCTTATACAACACCGAAAGCTCCAGCTACATCACGCTTGAGAACCTCGCGGAAATGGTGCGCGCGGGCCGCGATTTCGTCGTCTACGACGCCAAGACCGGCGATGACATCACCCGCGGCGTGCTGACCCAGATCATCGTGGAAGAGGAGGGCAAAGGTCACAACCTGCTGCCCACCAACTTCCTGCGCCAGTTGATCGGCTTTTACGGCGGCGCGATGCAGGGCGTGGTGCCCGGCTACCTGGATCAGGCGATGAAAGCCTTCACCCAGCATCAGGAACAGATGAAGGAGACGATGCGGAAGACCGTCGGCTCGATGTCGTCATTGTTCCCGTTCGGCAACATGGAGGAGATCGGCCGTCAGAACATGGCGATGATCGATCGCGCCTGGTCGATGTTCACGCCCTTCAAACCTGGCTCCGAGAGCGGTCTGCCCCCCGGCTCCGCCCAGGACGAGACGACCGCGTTGCGCCAGGAGATCGAACGTCTGCGCAGGGAGTTGGCCGCGAGGGACAAAAAAGGCTAGGGCGGATCATCATCGTCGGCTACTCGTTCTGTTTCCGCGCCGCCAGTAACCGTTTGATCCGGTCCAGCACCAGCCGGTGCTCGTACGGCTTCTTCAGCGCCGGTCCGTCCTGACACAGCGCGCCGGCGCGCTCGGCCGCCCGCTCCACCGTACCCGCCAGGATGACCTCCACCCCTGGGTGCGCGCTCCGTATCCAGGTCGCCAGCGCGAACCCGCCTTCATCCGGCGCGTCGATGTCAGCCAGCACGATATCGACCGCGATTGTGCCGCCAGACAGTAGGCGTCGCGCCTCCGCGGTGCCGAACGCCTCCAGCACGCGATAGCCGCATTCCCGCAGATACTCCGCCAGTGGCGTGCGGATCAGGGTATCCGGTTCCACCAGCAACACGCAGGGGATGTCAGCCATCGCGGTACTCGGAGGCTGATCGCTCCGGCGCCAAACCCAGGGCTTCGCGCACCGCCCGGATCGCCTCCGCCATGCCGTAGGGTTTCGCGATGAACCGCGCCAGGCCGGCTTCGCGCGCCGGTTCTTCGTTGCCCGAGGTCAGGATGATCGGCACCAGTGGATCGCGTTCGCGCGCTCGCCGCGCCAGGTCCAATCCGGTCAACGTGCCCGGCATGCGAATATCGGAGAATATCAGATCGATCGCGAGGCCCGCGTTCAAACACGCCAAAGCGTCGTCGGCATGGGCCGCTTCGACGACCCGGAATCCCGCGTCGCGCAGTTCCTCGGCGAGCAGGGTGCGCACCAACACTTCGTCCTCAATAACCAGAACGCAAGCCGCCGCCAGCTCGGACTCCGCCTTTGGCACCATCGCGATCCACACCCCCGATCGCGGGCAAACGCGGTTGCCGGCCAAAGGTTCCATCCCTCCGGTTGGTTCCGATCGCGCGAACGGGCCGCCGAGACGGCGAGCGCCAGCGAAATGATCGCCCGCGTTAAGTCTTTGGCAATGTGAACCTCCCACAATCTCCAGCCGCCTCTTGTCCGCATCGCCCGCGGACCGAACCATCCATCCGGAGCCCGCGCCATGCCCAAGTCGCGCCCAATCGCCCCCTGGCCGAGACGTCTGCTCGCGCGCAACGCCGCCGCCGCCCTGCTCGTGCTCTTGCTTCCGGCGCTGCCCGCGCGCGCCGCCGATCCGGCGACACCCGACGAGGCCAAAGCCCTGGCCGAGCGCGCCGCCGTTCATTTCAAGGACGTGGGCCCCGACAAAGCCATTGCCGACTTCAACGACCCCAATGGCGGGTTCGTCGATCGCGAGCTGTTCGTCGTGGTTTACGATCCCGCCAACAAAATCCAGGGCTCCTTTGGAATCCCCGTGCTGCGCGGCAAGGACGCCACCGTGCTCAAGGACGTCGACGGCAAGGAATTCGGCAAGGACATCATCGCGCTGGCGAAGAATGGAGGAACTGGCTGGGTCGAATACCGCATGACCAATCCGCTCACCAAAAAAGTCGCCCTCAAACGCTCCTGGGTCATCGGACTGGGCGATTACGTGCTGTTCGTCGGCGCCTTCGGAAGCTGAGGCGTGGCCGCATCCGCCCGTCCCACTGTTCGTCAATCGGGCCTCCGCGATCGGGCCCTCCGCGATCGGGGTCTCGCCAATTTGCCGATTTACGGCAAGGTCAGCCTGGCGCCGGGTCTTATCCTGATCGTGCTGGTGCTGCTGTCGCTTGGCTCACTGAGGATGCTGGACACAGCCGAATCGCGGTTGCAGGCGATCAGCGAACGCGCTTTCCCAACGTATCAGCGCGCCGCGGAAACCAAGGACGCGGTCGATGCCATCCAGACCGCGCTGCAACACACTCTCAGCGTCGCCGCGAATGAGAGCGACGCGGCCCGCGTGCAGGCGGTCGCCGCGCCGGTTCGCCAGGCCATCGCCCGCGCCGCGACGGCGCTCGATCGCCTGCGCCAGCAAATTGGCACGACTGACGCCGCCGTCGCCGGGAAATCCTTCGTCGCTTACCAGGCGGCGGCCACCGACGTGTTGACCGCGGCCGCCTCCGATCCGGCGACCGCGACCATGCTGATGGCCGACGCCGATCAGCAATTCGCCAGTCTGTCCGAGGAGCTGAACGGTTACAAAGACCGCGCCGGCGCCGCCAGCGAGGCGATGGCCCAGGACGCCATGCGGGAAGCGGCGAACCAGCGTCTTTGGTTGTTGTGCGGCCTCGCCGTGGCGATCGTGATCAGCATCGGCATCATCACCGCGACCTCGCGTGCGATCGGCCGGCCGATCACGGGCCTGACCGGCCGCATGGCCGCGATGGCGGAGGATGACCTCGATCGCGAAATCCCGGCACTGGATCGCGGCGACGAAATCGGCGCCATGGCACGCGCCGTCGACGTGTTCCGCCGCAACGGGCTGCGCGCCCGCCTGCATGTCGCGGAACGGGAGCGAGAGCAGGCGGCGAAGCAAATCCATCAGGCGGCGATGAGCCAGCACACCAACGATTTCGGCACCTCGATTTCCGGCGTGATGGCCTCGCTCGGGGCTTCGGCGGAGGCCATGCGCCGCGCCGCCGCCGGCATGGCCGAGGCCGCCGCGCAGGTGTTCCAGCAGGCGAGCGCGACCGCCGACGGCGCGGTGAAGGCATCACTCGATCTGTCGTCGGTGGCGTCCGCCGTGGAGGAGTTGACCGCCAGCGTCGATGAGATCTCCCGCCAGGTGGACACCGCCGCGTCCATCGCGGGTGAGGCCGTGCGCAGCGCCGGGATCGGTCAGGGAACCATGCGCGACATGGCGCAGGCGGCGTCGCGCATCGGCGACGTGGTGAAACTGATCAACGCCATCGCCGGGCAAACCAACCTGCTGGCGTTGAACGCGACCATCGAAGCCGCCCGCGCCGGAGACGCCGGCCGCGGCTTCGCCATCGTCGCCAGCGAGGTAAAAACGCTCGCCGCGCAAACCTCGAAGGCGACATCCGACATCGACGCTCAGATTACCGCCGTCAGCGGCGCCTCGCAGGCCGCGCTCGCCGCGATGATCGATGTCGCCTCGGTGATTGGCAAAATGGATGAGGTCGCCAGCGCGATCGCCGCCGCGGTCGAGCAGCAGACGGTGACGACGCGGGAACTCGCCTCCAGCGTTCAGGCGCTGGCCGGGGCGTCGGACGAAACCGCGCGCGCGATGCGTCACGTGGCCGGTGTCGCCGATACCGCCGGCGATGTCAGCCGTGAAGTGCTGGAAGCGGCGGACGCGATCGGCCGCGAGTCCGAGAAACTGCGCACCGAGGTGACCGAGTTCCTCTCGGCCGTGACCGACGACATCCAGGAACGCCGCCGTTACGAACGCGTGTCCGGAGGGGGCGCCGCGGTTAGCCTTCACGTGCCCGGCAACGAGCCGATCCAGGCCATTTTGAAGGATTTGTCGCGCGGCGGCGCCTCACTTCGCTGCGACCTGACGCTGCCCGCGGGTGGCGAGGTCGATCTGCGATTGCCCAATGCCGGCGGTGTCGTAAACGCCCGCGTCGTCCGCTCGGGTGGCGGCGACCTGGCGCTGGTGTTCCGTCAGGACGCCGTGGACCTGGAACGCGTCGATCGCGCGCTGGACGCGGTGACGGCGATGGCCGCGTAGGCGGACGGCGGCGAACGCGGCCTTCATCGACGGGCCGCCGGTTTTTCGTGGCCGGGCCTCTAACGGTGGTAACCCGTCCAATGACCGCGTGGATCGTCCGAGCCGCCGCCCATTCCGTCGCCGCCGGTGAAGTTGCTGGCGCTCAACTTTCCGATGTTCTGGAAAGTCACCTGGGTCTTGTCCGACAGCGTGACCGTGACCGATCCGTCCGTCACCGTTTGATGCGCCAAAGCGTAATTTACCTCGGTCGAGGAATATCCGCTCAACGTGATATGCACCTGGGAAACATCGGTCAGGCCACTGACGAATTCGGTGCCGCCGCCCGCGGTCTTCATGAAATCGAACAGGTTCGTCGCGCCCGGGCTGGCGGTCACCGTCGCATGGCCGGTGCCGGCCACGAACGTATCCTTGCCGAAACCGCCGAATATCTGATCCGATCCCGAGCCGCCGTAAAACGTGTCGCGCCCGGACGCGAACGCCCCCGACAACGTCTCATTCCCACCCGCGGCATGCAACGCCTGGGCCTTATCCCCGGCGGCGTATAACTGATCGCCCGAGCCGCCGCCGAACAACGTCGCGCGTCCGTCGCCGGCTTGCAGGAAATTGTTGCCTTTCGATCCACCCTCCAGCAGATCGCGGCCGGTTCCGCCGTATACCGTATCGCTGCCGCCTCCGCCGAACACCGTCGCCGGGCCGCCCGCGACGAAGAACAACGAACTCGTGGCGCCGTAAATCACTTCCTTCCCGGTCGAGGAACTGGCGTCGATCGTTTCGCTGCCGCCACCGGCGAGCACCGTGTCCGCCCCCAGCATCGTGACGTAAGCGGATCCACCGCCGAGTTGCAGCAGGTTATTGCCCGAACCGAGACTGATCGTGTCGGCGCCCCCGCCCAAAGCGCGGATCGTGTCGTCGCCATTCCCGGTCGCGATCAACCAGTCGCCGATATCCGCCGGCGCGATGCTGATCATGTCGTTGCCGCCGCCGGCGATCACCGCGCCCGAGCCGCCGGTCGCGAAGAACGTCAACTTGCCGCTGCCAACCAGCACCTGTTCGTTCGCGTCCCCGTTGCCGAAAATCTCGGCGGTCTTCGCCGCGTCGACGACGTAGTCATAGCCTTTCGGCAAAAACGTCGTCCCTGACTGGCTCTGTACATATTCCCCGGTGACGCCCGGCGGTAGCGATGGCGGCGATCCAGACTTATCGTCGAACGCGACGATCGTGTGGTCAGCGAGCCCTGCCGTGATCGCGCCCGCGACATGCAGCGCCAGCAGCGCGTTGGCGTCGCGGTCGTAGGACAAGGTTATCGTAGTGTGATTGGCACCCGGTACGGTTACGTTCGGCATCGTTGGATCCTCGCTTTATTTCGTGTCGCGATCACACCAACGGCACGATCGCGCGCGTTCTTCCGTTGTCGCGCCGGCGCATGCCGGCACGGACCAAGGGACCGTTCGATTGAGTCGACTGAAGCGCCGCGCCAACGATGCGATCGACACCGGCGGCGCGTGACTCACTGGGCGAATCTGTCGCGTACGAATAAAATTCCCGTTGCGCGAGCACGGCTTTTCTCATGTGTGAGAACACAGCTCCCGCGCACGCAAGCCACGTTTGGCGTGAGGCGCGGCCCATCTCACCTCATCCCGGGTTATCTCATCCCGCACCCCGTTAATTCGGGTTTCGTACCACAATCTAATGTCATGGGATTTGAGTCGTCAATCGTAATTTCAACGGAAATTAAATTGTCGTACCCCGTTCCTGCTCTGTTCGGAACGCCCGCGGCGGTTTTCGTCACGACCAGTACGACAGCGGGAAAACAAATTGAGATGGGCTGTCATTAATTTGAGAATCGCCGCGATTAATCCAAGGGTCCGCGTCAATAATCATACCGGCCTGTTCATTATTTCAGTCGGTTGTTTCCGGAAGTGGACCAAACACGCGCGCGCATCTTTGATTTGACCGCGGCGGTGCCAGCGGCGCAGGTTTGACCCCAAGGGGCGGCGCCGCCGTTCAACACGCGGGGGGAAAACGATGCGGAATTACCGCCGGGTCTGGGTCTGCGTTTTTTTGTTCACCCTTACCTCCATCAACTACGCCGACCGGGTCGCGTTGTCGGTCGCGGCGACGCCGGTGGCCCAGGAGTTTGGGTTGGATAAGGCGGAAATGGGGTGGCTGCTGTCGTCGTTCCTGTGGGCCTATGTCCTGTGCCTGATCCCCGTCGGGCTGCTGGTCGACCGCTTCGGCGGCAAGATCGTCAACGCCTGCGGCATCGGCCTGTGGTCGCTGGCGACGGTCTGCACCGGCCTCGCGCCCTCCCACGTGATCGTCATGGCCAGCCGGGTGGTGATGGGCATGGGCGAGTCGACCTCCTGGCCCGCGTCGAACCGGGTGATCCGCGAATGGTTTCCTTCGGCCGAGCGCGCCTTCGCCAACGCCATCTTCGGTGCCGGCGCGGCGGCGGGTCCGGCGCTTGGCGCGGTCGGCATTTCCGCGATCGTCGGCGCCTATGGCTGGCGCGCGGGGTTCATCGTCGCGGGCTCGATCGGTTTCGTCTGGCTGCTGCTGTGGTGGATATTCTTCGACCATCCGGAGCGCGCGGCGTGGCTGTCGACCACTGAGCGCGACAAAATCCTGCGCGAACGCGACGGGGAGTTCGCCGCGCACATCGCCGAACAGCCCTCATCGTCGTTGTGGTATCTGCTGTCGCTGCGCAGCACGTGGGGATTGTTTCTGACCCAGGGGTGCGAGGTCTACGGCGGCTATATGCTGCTGACCTGGCTGCCGAGTTATTTGCAACAGGCCAAGCACCTCAGCGTGATGAACGCCGGCATGCTGACCGCCATTCCCTTCGGCGTCGCCTCCATTCTGGGCATTGGGCTCGGCCGGATCAGCGACAAGTTGCTGAACCCGCGCACGGTCAGCGAGGGCGGCCGCCGCGTGATGATCGCGGTACTGCTGGCCGCGGCGTCCACGCTGATGATCATTCCGTTCATCGACCAACTTTGGCTGATCATCGTGTTGCTGGCGGCGATGCGCGCGGCCGGACTGGCGGGCAGCGCGCTGAACTTCGCGCTGGTGACGGATCTGGTGCGCAACCGAAGCGATATCGGCAAGGTGACCAGCACGACCGTGATCGGCGGCAACTCGTTCGGCCTGGCGGCGCCGATTGTCACCGGATATGTCGTGCAGATCACGGGAAGCTTCGACAACGCGTTCTTCATCGCCGGCTTCCTGCCGCTGATCGGCGCCGTGGCGACATTGACCATGACCCGCAAGGCGATCCTGCCCGACCGCGTCGCGGTGGCGATCTGACACGCCGCGCACGGCGTTCCCTCTTGCCTCTCGCCGCGCCCCGGTCACTATGGCGCGCATAAACGGGAGGATAACGGAGCCATGGAAACACCAGGCGCCGGCGGTATCGATACGCGCGCGTCCTGGCTGATCGCCTGCGTCGCTTTGGCCATTCTGACGATTTCCTACGGCGCGCCGCTGGTGACGGTGGTCGCCCTGAAACCGATCGCCGCCGAGTTCGGCACGACGCGATCGGCGCCCGCTCTGGCGGTTTCGCTGACCTATATCGGCTCCGGCATGGGCGGCATCGTGATGGGCTGGATCGCCGGTCGTATCGGCATGCGGCGCGTCGTTGTCACATGCGGCTGTATGATCGCTCTGGGCTTGCTGCTGGCCTCCCATGGCGGGCTGTATCAGCTTTACGCCAGCAACCTGCTGTTGATCGGGCTATTAGGCGCCGCCGGCATGTTCTCGCCAATGATGGCCTATGTTTCATTGTGGTTCGATCGCCGCCGCGGTTCCGCCATCGCGCTGGTGTCCTCCGGTCAGTACGTCGCGGGAGCGGTCTGGCCGCTGGCGCTGCAGAGCGGTGTCGACACGGTCGGTTGGCGCCGCACGATGCAACTGTTCGCGCTGCTGGTCGTGGCGACCATTCCGGCGCTGGCGGCCATCTTCTTCCGTCGCCCGCCCGAGCTTGCCCCGGCCGCCGCCGAGGCACGGATCCCCGCCACCTTCACCCCTGTCGCCGGCATCCCGCCTGGGATCGTGCAGGCGATGCTGGGTGGCGCGATCTTTTGCTGTTGCGTGACGATGTCCATTCCGCTCGCGCATATCGTGGCGTTCTGTAGCGACATCGGCATCGGGCCGGAGCCGGGCGCGGCGATGCTGTCGTTGCAGTTGGCGGCGGGCTTCGTGGCGCAACAACTCTGGGGCTGGGTCGCCGACCGGTTGGGCGGTTTGCGCACGGTTCTGTTGGCCTCCGCCAGCATGGCGGTGGCGATGACAGGCTTCTTGCTCACCCAGAACGAAGTCGGCTTGTTCTCGGTATCCGGCGTGTTTGGCCTGGCGTTCGGTGGGTTGATCCCTGGCTATATCCTGGCGATCCGGGAAATCTTCCCCGCCGCCGAGGCCACGTGGCGCATTCCCCTGGTGCTGTTTCCGGGCGCGCTGGGGATGGCGGCGGGTGGCTGGATGGCTGGGCTGATTTATGACGGCTGGGGTTATTACGCGCCGGCGTTCCTGGCTGGAATCGCTTTCAATATCGCCAATCTGCTGTTTTTGGGCGTGCTGGTCCCGCGTCACCGTCCGCCACGGACGAGGCTGGCGGCGGTGTAGGCAGCGGTTTCGGACGATTCGTGTGCATCAGCCCGCGTTGTCGTGCCACGCGCGACGCTCAGAACCGGAGCGCACCCCATAGGCTCAGCACCAACGCGTTGTTGTTCGTCGTCCCGCGCGAGGCACCGGAACCCTCCGTGTGCGCCACGTACTGCGCCGCCACCCGCAAATTGAGGAACCGCACCGGCGATCCCGGTTCCGGCCACGGATCGAACGCGACTCCCGCCACCAGGCCGGAGTTGTTCTGTCGCGCCCCTGGCCAGACGAACCGCACCGCGTTGGCCGATCCCGCGGTGTGGAAATACTGGAGCGACGGCGTCACGCTGGTGCCGAACGTGTACGACGCGATCGCCCGGAACGTGTCCAGAGCGATCACGCCGTTCATCCCCAGCGTACCGGCCCCCGCCGCCGATGGAGGCGAGTCATGGATGAGAGTCGCGCGGGCCGACCCGGCATCGCCCAGAAGCGCCTCGCCGGCGACCGCGTCTGGGTCGATCGTGAAGCGCGTGTTCGTGTCCATCGGCAAGCCAGTCAGCGCGTCCCGGCTGTCGCCTGTCGCGTCGCCGTCCGGCGCGGCCCCCGAGATGACGCCTGGCTGGCCGCCCGTCGCTTCAATCGCCGGGAAATGCCGCTCCAGATCGGTCCGCGCCACGACCTGACCATAGGCGCGAAGCGTATCGATCCACACCGCCCCGCCATGCGGTTCGGGCGTCGCCCGTGTACCCCGATCGTTACTCTGGTATGTTGCGCCTGGAGCAACCGGCGCCGGCCATCTCCCGGCTTCAGCGGCGGGCGACCATGTTTCCATTGGCCACGTAAGGCTCATCCGGGGGACGGCCGCGCTCCAATCCGGCGCCAAATGCCATGGCCCGAACGCGAGCGGCCCGAAAACCACCGGCCCGAAAACCAGTGGCCCGAGGGCGTCGGCCGGACGGTTCGCCAGAACCTCGAACCGAGGCAATTGGATCGCGTTCAGCAGATGATCGCTGTCCAGCCACGCGCCCCCACTCCTGAGCTCGAGAGCGGCCGCGACCGTTGGGGGACTCCCGGCGCTCACCAGCCCAGATACATCCCTCGGATCCGGCGAGGCTACCGTCGAGCCATTGGCCGGCTGCCGTCCAAGCGGCTTTAGTGGAGACTCGAACGCGCCCAGATCACACGCGCCGCAGCTTTGGTTCAGCGCGCGGATGATGCCCGGCAAGGAATACGCCAGACTCATGGCTCCCCAACAGCCCAGAAGAAGCAGCACGATGCCTGCTCCCGTGCGTGGGAAACCATACGCGGCGTGAACCTGGGTGCCATCTGACCGGGGATGCATCGCAACGGCTCCTGATGGACCGTTTTTTCGGGCCACCACCGTGACTGTGCCACGCCGAGGTTTACGAAAGGTAAACAGTCATGCCGCGGCGCACAAAATGGAGCCGTCAACGTTCTCCCGGCACGTGCCCGCGCCGTTGGCGCCGTGTCAGGCAACAAGCACCAGCGGTCGTAGCGGACGAGGCGGCGGATGCGACTTTACCCGCCGGGCTATTTGGCGCGTGAGGGGTCGATCACGGGAGGGGGAGAAAGGTCGTGCTTCAGGCGACTCGATGATTGTTGGGCGTCGCTTTCAGTGTCGCCACGGTCAATCGACCGGGCGGCCGGTATAACGCGGCGTATATTTCCCAGATCGCGACGCGGTCGGGGTTGCGTACATATATTCCTACCGATCTCCGAACACCGCCGTGCGTGGCGGCTCCCGGTCATCGGCCGCGGCTATGTATGATCGGGTAACGCTCGTCCCGGTCTTTACCGGAAATCCGTCCCGACGTATTCTCATTTCGAACCCGTTGCCTTCCCGGGACGACGGAGGGTGATGGACGGAGATAAACTATTGCCAGCGCGTATCGTCGTGGTTCATGATGATCATTCGTTTCTCGACCCGCTGACCGCGGCCTTGCGAGAGAACGGCCATGAGGTCGCCGCGTTCGACGATCCGCTCGCCGCGTGGGACGCGTTGGAATCCGGACGCCGGGTTCAGGTCCTGGTCACCCGTGTCCAGTTCGCGGCCAACAAACCGCACGGTGTCGCGCTCGCGACGCGGACCCGCGCCAGCCGTCCGTCGGTGCATGTCGTGTTCGTCGCGCCACCGGAATTGCAGGTGCACACCACCGGTCTGGGAACATTCATGCCCACGCCGGCCCCGCTCGCCGAGGTTGTGAAGACAGTGGATCATCTGCTCGGCTTGTAATTACTTAACCGTACCGAATTCAACTTCCCGCCTGGCCCCGATCATCACCCTCCGCGAGCCATGCCGTCGATGATGCAAGAAATCATTCCCAATTGGCGGGACGCCAGGCCTGCCGCCGTCGAAAACGCGTAAAATTTCATATATTTGTGTTCGGAGGCCGTCGCCATACGTGCTACGGCGCTGACGCAAAAGTCACCGCCACACGAACGGAGGATCTCCGCTGACCGGACTTTTCTGGCCACCATGCGCCGCGACGCCCGCGATCGGCCGCGTCATCATGCCTGCTCCCGCCCCCTGATCGGCTGAGGGAATTCCAGGCGTGGACATGCGAACCCCCGAACCGCATCCGGACGAGGCCGCCGTATCGCGACCGCCTCCGATTGGGCTGCCGCGCTCCCGGCAGATCGTCCTGCTGCTGACGGTCGTGGCGCTGGTCGGGACGGGGGTGTTCCTCGGCCCTCGCGCGTTCCATGGTCCGGAACTGGCCACCCCACCCGCCGAGGCCCCCGCCACCGGCGACGCGTTCAAGGCAACTCAGGCGCAATGGGCCGACCTCAAGGTCGAGCCTGTCCAAATGATAGATTTTCCGCGTACCGCCGACACCGACGGCAAAATCGCCACCGACGACGACCTGACCACGCCCGTGTTCTCCCCTTACACCGGGCGGGTCGTGCAATTGTTCGCCCGCGCCGGCGACACGGTCCATCGCGGCGATAAGCTGTTCGCCGTCCAGGCGGCCGAGTTCGCGCAGGGCCAGAGCGACCTGATCTCCGCCATCGCGACGCTGAGGACGGCGCAAGCCCAGTTGACGCTGGCGGAAGGGAATGAACGGCGGCAGCACGAGTTGTTCCTGGCGCATGGCGCTGCACAAAAAGACTGGCAGCAGGCGCAGGCCGACCTGGCGAACGCGCGCGGCGGCTTCAACACCGCCCAGATTTCCGTCACCGCCGTCCGCAACCGCCTCCGCATCCTTGGCAAGTCGGATCAGGAGATCGACGCGGTCGAGAACGCCGCGGATGTGCGCGCGCTGAACCCCATCGGCGTCGTTTCCGCGCCGATCGACGGCATCGTCATCCAGCGCCAGGTCGGTCTGGGCCAGAACATTGTCAGCGCCGCCAATGGCAACAGCGGCGGCCCGCAATTCCAGATCGGCAGCCTGGCGAAAGTCTGGCTGGTGGCGAATGTGCGGGAGGAAGACGCTCCTCGCGTCCATGTCGGCGACCCGATCGAGGTCTCGGTCCTGGCGTGGCCCGCCCGCGTGTTCCGGGCGACGATCACCCGCGTCGGCGCCTCGATCGATCCGGTCCTGCACCGCCTGCCGGTGTGGGCTGAGATCGATAACGCGGATGGCGCGTTGAAACCCGAGATGTTCGCGCGGTACCGCATTATCAACGCGCCGGCCGAGGGCGCTTCCGTCGCGGTGCCGGATCAGGCTGTCGTGCATGAAGGCGCCGCCGCGCATGTCTGGGTCGCCAATGAGGCCGACAGGACTCTGGCGATCCGCGAGATCAAGGTGGGCCGCGTGATCAACGGCATGGTGCAGGTGGCGCGCGGCTTGCGTCCGGGCGAAAAAGTCGTGACGTCCGGTGCCGTGTTCATCGACCGCGCCGCCGCCGGAGACTGAGCATGGGCGGTCTGATCAACTTCGCCCTCAAGCAGCGCATGCTGATGCTGGCGATCATGGTGCTGGTATTCATCGCCGGCATCTTTGGCTTCATGCGCCTGAATATCGAGGCTTACCCCGATCCGGTGCCGCCTCTGGTCGACATCATCGCGCAAAGCCCCGGCCAGTCGGCGGAGGAAATTGAACGTTACATCACCATTCCGATCGAGATCGGCATGGCCGGCATTCCCAACGTCACCGCCATCCGCACCATCTCCTTGTTCGGCCTGTCCGATGTGAAGGTGCAGTTCACTTACGACTTCACGTATGAGCAAGCTCAGCAGTGGGTGACGAACCGGTTGGCGCAGTTGCCGAGCCTGCCGAATAACGCGCTGCCGCAAATCTCCCCCGAGAGCCCGATCGGGGAGATCATGCGCTATCGTGTCGTCGGCCCGCCGGGTTATTCCGTCATGGATCTGAAAACGATCCAGGATTGGATTCTGGAACGAAACTTCAAGGCGGTACCCGGCGTCGTGGACGTCAACGGCTGGGGCGGCAAAACCAAGGCGTATCAGGTCACCATCGACCAGGAAAAGCTGATCCATTACGGGCTGACGATCCCGAACGTGCTGAGCGCGTTGAACAACGCCAACATCAATGTCGGTGGCCAGACGGTAAATTTCGGTGCCCAGGCCGCGGTGGTCAGGGGAGTGGGGCTGATCCACTCGCTGGACGATATTGAAAATACCATGATCAGCGCGACCAACGGCACGCCCGTGCTGATCCGCGACGTCGCGAACGTTACCGTCGGCAATCAACCTCGACTGGGCATCGCCGGCCAGGGCAACGACGACGACATCGTGCAGGGCATCGTGCTGATGCGCCGCGGCGCCGAGAGCATGCCGAC
>Ga0181528_10001486_pt1 | contig 14558 bp, 14 predicted proteins | sample PEATcosm2014_Bin_47_FD_119742 | JGI IMG/M metagenome (GOLD analysis project Ga0181528, IMG submission 119742) | Peatland microbial communities from MTU Mesocosm Facility, Houghton, MI, USA - PEATcosm2014_Bin10_10_metaG | ecosystem: Environmental > Terrestrial > Soil > Wetlands > Peat | place...
AGTGCCTGCGCCACGTCATCGCCGGATCACCACGCCCACTCCAGCGGGGGCCAGTTGCAGGCGGTCGATGCGGAAACCCATCTCCACGGGACGGCCGACCATAGCTTGGGGATAGAACGGCAGGATGAAGTTCTGAATCAGGAAATCGAGCGTCTTGCCGTCGATCTCGACGCCTGAAATCGCGGCCCGCTCGACGTCCACGCGAATTTTGCCGCCGCCGGAATGAACGCGTGCCGTGGCGCTTACGGCCCGCTCGCCGTCGAGCAGTTTGGACATCAGCCAGCCCGGTTCGTAGCCCTGCGCGCGCCGCAATTTGCCGAAATCGACCATGGCGCTGCCGGAGACGGTTTCCTCGCCCTCGAGCACCAGTTTGGGAATGCGGACACCGGCGGGCGCCTCCTTGGCGGCGAAAGCGTTCAGCTCACCCAGGCTGAGATCGATGCGCGCGCCCGGCAGCAGGCGGCCGCTTTCGATCAAATCGACTTTTTGCCGCGCGGAGGTATAGAAGTCGAATCCGGAGGCCAGACCCACTGCTACCACGCCGACAACAAACAACGCGCCCCTCACAATTCTAATATACGCTCCGGTGGCTGCCGGAGTGGCGCCTGGCCGGGTGAAAGCACCCAGCCGCTGTGGATAAGTCCGCAACTTAAGGCCGCGTATGGTAACGCCACAGAGCGGGTGGCGCATTTGCAATGAGTGAATTAACTCAAAGATACATTGACTATCCGGTTGGAGTGCGTTTTGCTAGATTAGGACCATAGGAGCTTTTTATGGCTGTAGCTTGGGGCGTGGCGATCGTCGTCCTGGCCGTAGCGGCCATTACTCTTGGCCGATCGGTCCGGCTATGGTGGACCTATCGCGGCGCCAGAGTCATTACCTGCCCGGAGAACCTCCGGCCCGCGGGAGTTTTCGTGGATGCGGCCCACCTGGCCGCCCGGCCCTTCGTCAAGGCGCCGGAATTGCAGCTTTCTTCCTGTTCGCGCTGGCCCGAACACGCCGGCTGCGGCCAGGAATGCCTCCAGCAGATAGAGGCGTCGCCGAAGGATTGCCTGGTGCGCACCATCCTTGCCAAATGGTACGCCGGCAAACGCTGCGCATGCTGCGGCCGTCCGATCGGCGATATTTCAGTTCCAGGCGCACAACCCGCCGTGCTTTGTGCCGATAAGGTATCTGTGGAGTGGAGTCAGATTCCAGCCGACCGATTACCGGAAACGCTGGCGGCCGCGTCGCCGATCTGCTTTGCCTGCCACATGGGGAACACGCTCGTCCGCACCCATCCGGAACTGGTTGTCGACCGGCACCGGACCGCGGACTCTCGCACTGGTTGACGGAGGCGGTATGAGGTGGTGGTTCGGTTTCGCACTGGCGCAGTTGGCCGTGTGCGGAACGCAAAATGGGACCGAGTTAGCTCCCATCACGCTGTACACGCAATTTGCGGAGCAGCCACCGGCGGCGGTTCGGGATGCGATGCAGGACGAGGTGCGGTCGATCATGGCGCCCATGGGCCTGAGATTCCGCTGGATGGACCTGGCTGAATCGAATGGAAAGCAATCTTCGATTGAACTGGCAGTCATCGAGTTCAACGGCCGCTGCGACGTCGGTGGACTGACCGCGCGCGACGAGAGCTCGGGGCCGTTGGGTTGGACTCACGTGAGCGACGGGGTGATTCTGCCTTTCGCTAATGTAGATTGTGCGGCCGTGCGGGGTTTCATCCAGAAGGAGCTCCGGGACATGTGCCTCCAGGCAAGGGCGGCAACCTTCGGACGCGCTCTGGGGCGCGTTTTGGCGCACGAGCTGTATCACATCTTCGCCAATACAAAACGCCACGGGTCGGAAGGCGTCGCACGGGAATTCTACAGCGCGCGCGATCTGCTCGCCGCGGACTTTCAGTTTCAGGCGAGAGAATCCATGGCGCTCATCAACGGGAAAGCTCATGCCGCTCTGGTGAATGCCGCGGCAGGGCTGATGGAGGAAGCGGAGCATCGCTACTGAGGGGGACCGGTTTGTGGGATAAGCTTCTCAGCTTGTCCAAGCGAGTGTCATTATGGGCCTGCGCACTGACGCCTCGGCTCTTGGACTTAGCCGCGACGCGAGGCAGCGCTAGTCTTGGCCCTCTATAGAGCGATGCCTTCGGCCGGCAAAAGGCGATGAAAATCACGCCCTAGCGTGATTTTCAAGGGAGCGGAGCTCGCTCTGGCCCTCCGGGCCATGATGCGCTCTTCGCTATAATCGCCTCTGTGCCCGTTCCCGAAACCGAATTGTATCGCCGTCAATTTGAACAAATCCAGGAGCAAGCCGGCCAGGTCACCGCGGACCTTGACGAGGCTCGTTTTAACTGGCGGCCAGCGCCCGGGGAATGGTCGATTGAGGAATGCCTGTCACACCTCGTCATGATAGGCCAATGGGAGATCCGCGCGATCGAGCGCGCTATCGAAGAGGGCAAACAGCGGGGCCTCACCGGTAAAGGGCCATTTGAATTGGGCGCCATCGAGCGATTTGTCATCCACCAGACCGAACCGCCGGTCCGCAGTCCCCTGCCCGCACGGCGCCACTTCGTGCCGTTGCATGGTCAGCCGCTGACGGCGGTGCTGCCGACCTTTAATCACGTGCAGAGCCAATTGATCCTGCAATTGGAGCGCGCCGGCGGCCTCGATCTGCGCCGCGTCAAAGTGCCGACGCCCATTTCGCGGTTCTTCAAAATGAGCCTGGGAGCGATGTTCGCCCAAATCGCGGCGCACGAGCGCCGGCATCTGGATCAGGCCTGGCGGGTGCGGGAGAAACTTCCCCTCTAGCCGTCTGATCTAAATCAGATCTTAATGAATGCAGCAAGATTTCGCCGGTTTCAGGCAGCCTTTATCTGACGGAGAATGCCATCGCCAAAGAGATCGTGGACGCCGCCTTCGGATCCACACCACCCTCCGACAGTAAGGACGCACCGCCGCAGAGCCGCAATCAAAGAATATTCACCGCTCAGACGCTGAGATGCCGAGGAAGACAAACGCCAACGCCAAAATCGGAAGACGATGAGGTGGCAGGGGACGCGGAGGGCCGGCCAGCGCCATGGGGGCGCCGCCGCGCGAATCTGGAGGAGTACGCCCCTTCGCAGACTTTCAGAAAGACCACTGCAAACTGGTGAAGCCGGTGTGCGCGTGATAGTTCTCGTAGTACGAAAAAAGCTGGAATTGCTCGTTATAGCCGTAATATTGCCAGGCTGCGTTCCAGCGAAGCTTGGGAGTAAGGCGGAACGATATGCGCGCCATGGGAGACTCGTAGGTCAGCGGAAAAGTCTGCACCGAATCGAGAAGGGCTGCCGTCCCGGAGGCTGCCGGCGGCGCCGCGGCGGAGCGACCGTCGCCCGTGTCCTTGGTGATGGTATAGCCGACGAACAGATCGGCGCGGCGCCCGATGGAGAATCGCGCGCCCAGGTTGGCGGCGTGGATGTTGCTGATAAAGATGGAATCGTAACCGGTCTGCAGCTGCGGGGAGACCAGCCCCGCGAAGAACTGCAGGCCGCCCACGGTATCCAGGTGCAATTTCGTGTAACTGGTATCCAGCGAGACCCATCGCTTGATTGCCCACGAGGCCGAGGCGCCGGCCTGGCGCGATCGCGAGCTATAAGTGGTAAAAGACAGGGGCGCGTTTTCGTTGTATTGTTCGCGATAAGTTGCGCCTAACTGCAGTAGCCTGGTGCGATATTGAGTCCGGCCTCCGAGGGTATGGTAATTGCGGTCGCTCACCGGCGTGAGAGCGCCGGAAGCGTGTCCCACCTCGCCCCCCAGATTCACCGTCCAGGGTTTCAGCGGCTGCAAGCGAAAACCGCCCGAGACGGCGCTCAGCGTACTGTCCTGCGGGTATAAACTGCTGCCCGAACCGTTCGGCACACCGGGAAGATTGAACGCCTCTTCCACCCGGATCTGACGGTCGGAGAAGGTGTAACCGGCGTAGACTCCGAACCATTTCCTCGGGTTGTAGCGCAGGTTTGTGGCGTTGCTGACGGTGCGCACTCCCAGGAAGTTGAAGTCCAGCATGGTGAGGGTGTTGGTTGCAAAGTCGTACTCGGAATAGAAGGAATTACCGTCGATGCGGATGTTACTTACCGCGGTGTGATTCACGATGGTGAAGTTGTCGGTTGGGAGGATAGTCAGGTTGAAATCGCTCGAGAGCGTGGGACGCTGCGCGTCGCCATTGACGAGAATCTCGCGGTTGGCGGCGGCGCCAAATCGATCCGTGCCGGTGGCCATTTCATTAAGGGCGAAATCGCCCTTGCCGCTCGCGTAATTGGCACGCGCGTTCACTGCCCAGTGTTTCCGGCTGGTGAAGAGAGTGCCAAGCCACGCTCCGTTCGAGCCGTGAAACGGCTGCGTGCGCGAGAACGTCTGCAATACCGACGGGTCGATCGGGTCGATCGATCCTTCGGGCGCCGTCTGGCTATCCACCGTGTCCTGTTTGAAGAACTCCCAGGTTCGGCGCACGATGAAGGTAAAGCGCGCGAGATGGAGCGTCGCCCCGGCGCGAAAATCGTTGTACTGCTGGCGTATGTTGCTGAACACCGGGAAGGCTACGATCGAGGTATCGAATTCCTGCGCGCTCGTCAGGGCGGGACCCGTCAAGGTATTGCGGCTGTACCCGAGGTCGAACGTCGCCACGCGATTATCGGGCAGCAACGTCAGGTCGTGGTCCTGCAGGAGCCGCGTGGTGTTCATCAGGTGCTCGCCGCCGGATATCACCACGCCCGGATCGAAGAACTGGTTCTCGCGCCAGTTCATATCGTAGCGGTAGAGCCGGTTCTTGCGGATCCGCAACACCACCGATTCGTACGGATCTCTGCCGAGGCCCATGGTGGTCAGCAACAGTTCGTCGAAGGGCCGGCCGTGACCGTCTTTGGAGTCGATCGTCAGGGTGCTTCCCAACAAGCGCAATCCGTTGCCGTAATTGATGTCGCTGCGATACAGGCCGTCGTTGCCGAAAACCGAGGCGAACCGATAGCCGAACTCGAAAGAATCGGTGATGTTGTACGCGCCAACGTTTTCGCCGCGGGTAGAACCTACCTGCTCGGGAGTCGGCGCCAGCACTTCCTGTGCGGGCAATGTGACCGCGGCCGCCGCTGCCGTGAGGATCAGAGTTGTTAGTTGTCTCCCCATCCGGTCACCTCAAAAACAACGGATCGGCGTTAGAGCCGTGAATACGCACGTGACAGGTGGTGCAGCGCTGATATTTGGGGTCGAGCAAGTTATGGCCGGACGTGGTAAGATCCACTCCTGCGAGGCGTGTTCCCGTGCCGCCGCCGTTGTGGCATTCCAGGCAGAGAGTGAAGACCACTGGACGGCGCAGCAGCCGGCCATTGGTCGATCCATGAGGGTAATGGCATCTCTCGCACCCTTCGACCACGGTGGGGGCGTGCTCATAGACGAATGGCCCGCGCCTGTCGCTATGGCATTTGATGCAGGCCTCATCGTTGAGCCCGGTCTGTTCCACCATGGGGGGACGCGTCGCCATGCGCCACGTTGCGGTGAATGTGCCGTGTGGGTTGTGACAATCCCAACAATCCATGACGCCTTCATTGACGCGGTGTTTGGACGGCATTTCGAACTGCGCGCGCACGCTCGCGTGACACGCGAAGCAGGTCTCGCTGCGCGTCTTCGCCAGCAGAAACTTCGCGCTGGGAGAGTGATGGATGGAGTGGCAATTGGTGCAGGTTACACCGTTCAGGGTGTGCTCGGACCGCTGGATGTTGGCTTTCTGAAGATCTTTGGCGTGGCACGTGAGGCAATCTTCCAGGATCTGCTTGGGCTGCATGATGGAGAATGCATGGCCGATGGTCGTCTTTCCGCCGCGGGCGGCTACGTGTTGCTGTCCCGGACCGTGACAACCTTCGCATCCGGTCTGCTCCGGCGGCCGATCGCCCCTCGCGAGAGCCTGATCGTGCGGATTCTTATAGAAGCTCGCCCATACGTCGGCGTGACAGGTCTTACATGCGTTACTGCCTACATATCCCGCGTTGGGTGTCGGTGTTTGCGCCGGACTAAGGGCTGCTACCCACAAGAGTATAAAGACGGCGACACTTATCCTTTGTCCAGCGAACATGTTTCCAGCATACACACTTACCAGGCTGGAAGGCTGTTATAAGATGTCCGCATTCCTAATTTAACACTCGGTAATCTTAACATCTGTAATATCATCCCCGAATAACATCGGCGTGGGACATGCGTCAGCTTGTCCAAGCGAGCGAAGCTCACTCACACTAACGCTGTTCAAAACCCTTGAGCAGAACCGGCGCGGCGCCGGCTGAAACACTTCCCTCCACCTGGGTGACGTTGCCGAAGATGTCGTGCTGAGAAACGGAATGGAGCGCTCCCGGGATAGCGAACTGCACGGTAGCCGACGGATTCCAGACAATCAGCCCCCGGCTGAACCCGGCGCGTGTCCCGCTGTCCGACCCGTCCAACTGCCAGCTGAGCCCAATTTGCCACGTGCCCGAGGCATCGATAACTGCGCTCAAGAGCGAGGCGCCGCGCAGCCAATCCAGCAGGATGCCAAACGCGCGGCCGGCTTCGGTCAACATTTGCGGATTATTCTCCTCGGTGCCGACGCAGAACGTGGTGGCCTTGCCCCAGGCGTACCAGTCGTAGCGAATGGAGCCGAAGGCGAGATCGACCAGATATTTGCGCACCAGGTATGCCGCCGCCAGATCCTCCGGCACCGTGTTGTCCCCCGATGCCCCTTCGGTATCCCAAAGGGGAATCGTGCCCGCGCCGTTTCTGGCCATCACCAGCCGCACATTGGCGATGGCGGCGGCAGTGTTCTCCGGCGGCGTCTCATAGAAGTGAAAAGCGATCATGTCCACGTTCGAGCCCACGCCGGCCTGCAGGAGTTGATCCAGATATCCCGGCAGATATGCAGCCGGCGAAACGACGGTGTTTTCCGGATCCAACGCTTTGAGGATGCTATAAGCCTCGGCCGTGAGTTGCGCCAGTTGCGCTACAGTTCCGGTGTAGTAGGTGGGGTCGTTCGGCTCGTTCCAGATCTCGTAGTAGCGGATGCGTCCCTGGTAACGCTGGGCGACCGCGGTGATGTAGTCGCGCCAGTCCTGAATATCGGCGGGCGGAGCGGGTGCGCCCGCGCCGACGTAATTGACGTCGTCCGGATTGGTAGAGGCCCAGCCAGGCGTCTGGCCGAGCGTGAGCAGGATGTCGTGCACGCCGTGCTGTTCGGCGGCCGCCACCCATGTGTCCAGGGGCTGCCAGTTCCAAACGCCTTTCACCGGTTCGAGCGCCGTCCAGGAAGTACCGGAGTCCCAAAGGCGCAGAGTGCCGAATCGGTCCGGAGGCCACGGCACTCCGCCGGAAACCGGTGCGCCGGCGGAATCGGTGAACTGCACATCATCCACCCAAAACGTGCCCGCCTGCGCGGCCTGAAACATCAGCAGGACGCTGCCGGTGTCGTTCACCTGCCCCTGGGCGGTGAACTGCTGCCAGGCGCCGGTGAGCGTGGCGGCCGTCTCGGCGTAATCAGTAAAGGGCGAATTGCTGTCTTGCAGGATCAGGTTGACCTTCATCCCCGCGTCGCCGCGCAACCAGGCGGTGAACGTGTAGACCTGCCCGGGAATTACGGTGAGCCCCTGGACCAGTTGCACGTCGGTGCCGGGAGGCACGTTTTGCACGCTCACCTTTTGAGACGACGTGCCGCCGTGCGGGTTGCCGGTGTCTTCAGAGTATGTCACCGTCGGATTCGGAACGCCCCACGAGGAATTGTCGATCCAGTCCACAGCGATGTTGCCGGAGATCGGATTATTGACGCCGGCGGAAACGAACGGCGGCTCGAAGCCCCTGTTGAGGAGTTCGCTTGCCAGAAAGTTCTCCACGTGCATTCCGAAGAACGACAGCGGAATCCGGCCGATATTGGGTGTGGGCGTGATGATTCCGGGCGCGAACGAAAGCGCAAAGTCATCCGCCCACACGGTGCCGGGAGCATTAACGGCGATCATCAGGGCGGCTGGCTCAGTGGTGGTGATGTACCCGGCTGCGGTGACCTGCTGCCATTCCGCGGTCAGTGCGAGCGAACTTTCAATGTAAACGGCATAAGGCGAATTGGCCTGTTGAATCAGCAGCGAGGCTTGCAAGCCAGGCGTTCCGCGCAGCCAGACCGAGGCGGTGTAGATGTTGCCGGCCTGCAACGGAAAGCCCTGGGTGAACTGCACCTGGCCGGTACCGACGCTGGCCACCACGGCCTTCTGGCACGCCAGTCCGCTATGCGGGCTCGCGGTCTCTTCGGAGTACTGGACGGTTGCGTTTGCCCAGGCTGAGTTGTCCGACCAGCCGTTGGCGATGGCGCCGGAAATCGCGCCGGCGTTCAGATTCACCGGGAGGTACGGCGGCTCCATACCAGGATTCGTCAATCCGACCGGCGTATCGGCGTGCGCCAGACCGGCGAAACATAGGGCCGCGAGCAGAAGGGCGCGGCAGCCATCGAACCTGAACAAAGGAAATACCCGCAATGCCACCAGCTTCCATTATGGCCGGATTTCGTGCGCAATTCATATCGGCCGTCAGTGCTGGGTACACGACATGAAAGTGGGGATCGGCGGGATCACTCGAAAACTTCCTGAATCTGAGCGTAACGGTTACCCAGGCCTGGGCCAGTGTGATCGCGGATGCTGTGCTCTGGTAGAATCGCCCAATCGCAAGGACGCTGGCCAATACCTGAAATCCCGGAGATCTCGACTTTATCTGCGTTCATCAGCGGCTGTTCCCTGTCTTTTGGTGGCGGCAAAATGCAACGCGTTTATGGGCCGCGGATAAACACCGATGAACGCAGATAAAATCGAGTGCTACTTGCCTTCCGGATCGCGCAACGCCGCCCGGAGTTCCACACAGGCATTGGCGAAAATGCCCACGTCTACCGAATAGGCGATATATTTCACCCCGAGATCGCGATATTTGCGCGCCGCCGCCAGGGTGTCCACAAAGACGCCGGCGTGGCGCCCGCAGGCCCGGCAAGTGTCGACAAGCGACTCCACCAGCGAGGTTACGCGCGCATCGCTCACCTGGCCCGGAATCCCCAAAGACTGCGACAGGTCGTAAGGTCCCACAAAAACCACGTCGTGGCCTGGCGACTGGCAGATCGCGCGGGCGTTCGCCACCCCGGACGACCCTTCGATCATCAATATGGAGGCCACCTCGTTTTGGGAAGCGAAGTAAGCCGCGCGGTCCATGGCGGTGAACTCCGCGGCCCGCACGAAGCGGCACACGCCGCGCGACCCTTGCGGGTGGAATCGGATGCACCGCCGGGCGCGCTCCGCGTCCGCCTCCGATTCGATGTGGGGAATCTGGATTCCGGCTACCCCCAGATCGAGGACGCGCTGGACCTCGCTCTCATCGAGCGAGCCCACCCGCACCACGGGATAGAGGTTATTCAGCCACGAAGCCATGATGAGAGGGTAGAGTTCGCGGATGGAATTGGGACCGTGTTCACGATCGAGAATTACAAAATCGAAGCTGCTCTTACCAAGTATTTCGACGAAGAACGGGTCGTTGGTCTTGGCGAACACTCCAAAGACCGGCCCGTCGCCGGCGAGATGTTCTCGAAAGGTGGGCATCGGCTTCCGGATCATGAAAAAGTCGTCCTCCATCCGCACGATGCGGACACGGAACACTTAGCATGACGCGGTCGGGAACGCTACTGAGGTCGTTACTCTAAATAAGAGAGTCGGCAGCCGTCCGTCTGCGTCCCTTCGTGAAGTCGAACGCGCGCTGCCACCGCGAGTTCGGAGCCGCAGATCGGCTCCGTAGCGCCAGTGATTAAGCGGATCTCCGCCATATTCAATCACTTGCGGCTGCATGAGGCAGCGCCAGCGGCATCCCATCAAGACATGATTGTGGCGCCTCTTTGTATTTATTGGGCACTCTCGTTGCCGTCGATGAACACTTTGATACGTGCGTGAATCTGATCGCGTATGCGGCGGAAGGCGGCCTTCCGCTCGTCGTCCGATCCCTGCTTCGTTGCCGGATCTTCAAACGGCCAATGGAGTCGCTCCGTTGTGCCGGGAAAAATCGGGCACGACTCTTCGGCCTTGTCGCAGACCGTAATCACGACATCGAGCGATTGACCGATAAACTCATCCACCGATTTGGACCGTTGGCCGGAAATGTCAATGCCAATCTCGCTCATCACGGCGATGGCCTCCGGGCGCACGACGCTCGGCTTCGTGCCAGCGGAGAATACTTCGAAGCGATCTCCACCTTCGTGGCGAAGCAGCCCCTCGGCCATCTGGCTTCTAGCCGAGTTTCCGGTGCATAGAACGAGCACACGCTTCTTATCGGTCATGGATGTTTTCCATGTCATGCAAGTGAGGCGCCACCACATCTCTTGCTTCAGCCGCAAGTGGCGGGATCAGCCATGCAAACAGCGCCGTCGCCGCCACCGCTCCGGCCAACTGCGCCGCGACGAACCCTGGAACATCAACCGGACGAATGCCTGAAAACGTATCGGTCATGCTCCGGGCCAGGGTCACTGCCGGGTTCGCGAACGATGTGGATGAGGTGAACCAATAGGCGCCAGTGATGTAGGCGCCCACGGCAAACGGAACCACCGGGGAGCGCAAACGGGCGCACCCCCAAATTACTGCCAACAATCCGAAGGTCGCCAGGAACTCGCTGAACATTTGGGCAGTTCCGGAACGAACATGGCGGGATTCCGCGAAGATCGGTTCACCGAACATGAGAAGCGCCGAAGCGACTCCGCTGAACGCCCCACCGATTTGGGCGGCCATGTACGCCGGCACATGCCGCCATGCGATCCCCCGTTGTCACGCATCCGCCAAGGTGACAGCGGGATTGAAGTGCGCTCCGGAAACCGGTCCGGAGGTCAGGGTCAGAGCCACCAGCATCGCTCCGGTTGCCAGAGTATTGGCCAGTAGGGCGATGGCGACATTGCCGGCAGCCAACCGCTCACCCATGATTCCAGAGCCAACGACTGCGGCCAGCAGTAAGGCCGTGCCGACTGCCTCCGAGACAACCCGTCTTGCGAAGCTCATGCGATCAAGCACAGCACGAAGGTCCGCAACAGGGTTTGGCAGCCACAGGTTTCCGGGCACGGATGAAAGCGCCCATGAACTTGCCATCGACTTGCGGGGCAATGAGGTCAACATCGATGCCTTGACCGCTGAGGAATGTACGAGCATCTTCGACCCTGTAAATCCGTGTCGGTTCAACATCGATGTTTTCGAATCCCGCGGCCGCCAGCTTCGATCTGTACTCGTCCTCCTCCAGCGCCCCGGCCACACAACCGACCCACAGCAGGACGCTCTTCCGAATCTCGGGCAGCATCTCGCCTTTGGTGACGACATCCGACACTGCGAAGCGGCCACCGGGCTTGAGTACCCGGAACGCTTCTTGCATAACCCGGCCCTTGTTGGCGCTCAGATTGATGACGCAGTTTGAGATGATGACATCAACCGTGTTGTCGGGGAGCGGGATATTCTCGATTTCGCCCCGCAAGAACTCCACGTTTTCCACCCCGGCTTTGCGCTTGTTCTGGTTCGCCAGCGCCAGCATTTCGTCCGTCATGTCGAGACCGTATGCCTTCCCGGCCGGCCCCACACGCTTGGCGGAAAGCAACACATCGATCCCGCCGCCCGATCCAAGGTCCAACACAGTCTCGCCGGGTTTCAGTTCTGCCAGCGCGGTTGGATTGCCGCAGCCGAGCGACGCCAGCACAGCGGTCTCGGGCAGTTCGCCTTTTTGAGCGGTGTCGTAAAGATTGCTGGTTATCGGGTCGCAGCAACCGTCCAACGCCGCCGATACTCCGCAACAGGAGCTTCCGCCGCTGGTGACCCGCAGAGCCGCTTGACCGTATTTTTCCTTCACTACATCCTTGATTTCCATGAATCCTCCCGACGGTTCTTGCCGATAAACTCGCAAACTCTTTCTCGAACTTCGTCCCACTCCCGCCGAACCAGTTCCCGGCGCTCCTCGGGTGTGTAACGAGGATGGGATTGTCGATCTCCCATTGAAGCCGCCAGATTGCGCCGGGGATGATCGGACACGAGTTCCTTCTGCCGATTGCACAACGAGATGACGTAGGCCGGCGCTGGCTATTTCGAACCGATCGGCAGCGCGATCGCGCCACAGCGCCTCTACCATCTGCGTGCGGCAAGCGTTGCCGTTGGACAAAAACAGCGCCTTCGGTCTGATCATCGTGGTCATCCCTTGCCGCAAATCTGAATGATCTTGTCGGGCTTGATCGCCTTGCTCCTGGTGCAACACTCCGAGAAGAGGAACGCCAGCAATTCCTGAAGCGCTTCCGTGTTTGCCGTGTAGCGAAGAAAGCTGCCCTCCCGCTTCACATCGATGACACCCTCGTGCTTCAGTTTCTCCAAATGATGGGAAAGGTTGGAAGCACTGACGCCAATTTCCGACTGGATCTCGCCAGCCACCATTCCGTCGGGATGCGCCGTCAAAAGAAGCTGCGTGATACGGAGCCGGGATTCCGTCCCGATGGCGGCAAGCATGTCGGCAAAACGAACGATCTCTTCCGGAGTTGCCTTCTTCATACGAAGTATTTCAACACTACTTGAAATACTGAATCCATGTCAAGAGGGCTATTCCGGCAGCGAAGCATCGCCGTCCCCGGGGTCCAATCCGGCGCTGTCGTGGAAGAGGAAGACTCACCAGTGACACCTCCGAAGGAAAGCTGGATTCGCGGGTGTTTCCAGCCCCATGGTGGCGTCGGCGGGGCGCATGGATGGACCCGACAGAGCCGTCGAAAAGCGGGTGTAAGCACTTTTGGATAGACTCGAAATCACTAGAAGGGAGTTGGCTCCCGGCAAATCCGGAATAAAACGGCTTCTGGCGCATTTCCTCTTCCCCCCCCGAATTCGTGGCAGAACGCTATGCCACGATATTGTGGCATAATAAAGAACAGACAATAGCCTTATGAAGAACTTCCACGTGCCCCTCCCGGAGGAGACTTATGATCATCTCAGGATTGCGGCTGCGCGCTCTAAAGTGCCCGCGACCGCTCTCGCACGTGAGGCGATCGATTTCTGGTTGCGGCACCAGATGCGCAAAGCCCGCCACGATGCGATCGCCGCTTTCGCAGTGGACGCTGTGGGTTCATCTCTCGACCTCGACGATGAGTTAGAAGCAGCGAGCGTCGAGCATTTGGTCAGGACTTCAAGGGCATCGAAGTGAAGCGAGGCGAGGTCCATTGGGCGGATCTGGTCCCGCGATCAGGTTCCGAGCAGACGGGCCGCCGTCCCGTGATCGTCATCTCTCACGATGGCTTCAATCAAACGCCGGGCTGGAAATCGATTATCATAGCCCCGATTGCAACCTCCGCATCGCAGGGTAGGAGAGGGCCCACGGTCGTCGAGATTCCGGCCGGCGCCGGCGGTCTCCAGAAGGAAAGCTTTGCCTTGTGCCACCAAGTGACCACATTGGACCGTGCAAAGCTGACCAAAAGGATCGGAACCCTGCCTGCTGAAGTCTTGAGGCAAGTCGAAGTGGGGCTGAAGGCCGCGATGGACCTGGACTAAACTCGTTCCCGGATCAGTCCTGTCAACACGGTTTGAAATTTGGAGCGCTGGTGCCCCAAGAAATTGGCTCCCCGGCATGGATTCGAACCACGAACTTGACAAGTTTTGGAAGTTCCGTAACTTACTGATTTCACAAAGTCTCTGAAGTCGCCAAAAGCCTCAAAAGCAGGGTCGCGGTACAAAATCGGTACAATTTGCCGGCGAACTTCATTTTATGGTGGAATGCCGCTAGACGGCTTCGATTATCGTTGGCGTATGGGAAACCGGATACGTGCCTAGCAGGTTGTGGACGCAGCTGACCGCCAGAGCCCCGTCACCAATTGCAAAAGCCACCCGCTTGGTAGTACCGCTGCGGCAATCGCCACTGGCAAATACTCCCGGCAAGCTCGTTTCGAGCGCCTCGGGTAGCCGCTGTTCCTTCCAACTTTCTAGCTTTGCGACGGCAGAACCCGTCAACGCAAAACCCTTGTCATCGCGAGCCAGCTCGGCCGGCAGAAAATCCGTTCTCGGCTTGGCGCCGATGAAGATAAAAACGCCCGTCGTCTCCTCGCGAATAACGTTTCCATGGTCGTCCCGCAAGTGGACGGCTCCGATGCGCTCCGTGCCCTCGATGGCAGTGACTTGGGTATGGTAACGAACCTCGATCTCCGGATTTGCCGCCACACGATCAGAGAGATATGAGGACATGCTCTTTCGCAAATCATTACCGCGCACCACAAGCGTAACTTTCCGCGCATACTGAGTGAGGAACATCGCCGCTTGCCCGGCTGAGTTGCCCCCACCGATCACATGCACCGGCCAGTTTCTGCACATCCGTGCCTCGACCGCCGTGGCATTGTAGTAAACACCGGAAGCGAGCAAGTCATTTGATCCTTCCACTTCGAGCAAGCGGTAGGAAACACCCGTGGCGATAATCACCGTTTTGCTGGTAGCGACGTCGCCCTCGCTGGTACGCACTTGATAGAGACCGTCGTCACGCTTCAATTCCGTCACATGGCAGGGTGCAACGAACTCCGCGCCG
>Ga0181528_10001487_pt1 | contig 14553 bp, 11 predicted proteins | sample PEATcosm2014_Bin_47_FD_119742 | JGI IMG/M metagenome (GOLD analysis project Ga0181528, IMG submission 119742) | Peatland microbial communities from MTU Mesocosm Facility, Houghton, MI, USA - PEATcosm2014_Bin10_10_metaG | ecosystem: Environmental > Terrestrial > Soil > Wetlands > Peat | place...
AGCCGTATTTCGTGCCCGGCTCGGCCACCAGCTTCTCGGCGGCATAGGCGCGGACAGCTTCCGCGAGCGTGCGGTCGAGGGTGTAGTTGATGCGCGCAAACTCGCCGTGCTCGGGCAGAAAACCCAGGCCGGAAATGTGGCACATCAACTCCCAAACGGCGGGGGGATGCTGCGGCGCATGGACCTTCACGCTCCCGTCCGGCGCCTTCTCGGTCACCTGGATTCCCTTGAACTCCGGCAGGTAATCCTGCACCGGGCGCGTGAGGTCGAGCCGGCCTTCATCCACCAGAATCATGGCCGCGACGCCGGTCACCGTCTTGGTTTGCGACATAATCTGCACAATCGAATCGGTCCGCATTTCCTTCCGGTTCTCGATATCGGCGAACCCGGCCGCGTCCAGCGCGGCGACGCGGCCATTGCGGCCCACCAGCGTGACGACACCCGAAATATCCCCGCGGTCGACGAACTCCTGCATGCGCTTGGGAATCAGTTTCAGAGTCGCGGCATCCAGCGATGGCTCAGCGGCGGCGGCTGGAAGCGCGAGAAGGAACAGAAGAGCGATTGCGGGCCTGGTAATCTTCATTGTCGTAGGTTGCCTGCGATGATTTTATATCCCAGCGCGGCGTCGGCGGAATAAGCCTCCGAACTGCTGAGGTAGTGGAATGCTGTGAGCCCGCAAACCGCTTCGTCAGGGAGTGGTCCCGGACGAGAAACGGACTCAGGCCATTTTCCGCAGCCAACCCAAATCGCGGAGACGACTTGAGGAGTTCGGAGCTTCAGCTTGTCCAGGCGAGCCAGGCTCGCCCAAAAGTTCATAACAGCTGCTCGCCCGCCGTCAGCGCCTTCTGTCGAATCTCCAGGCACCCTCGGCCGGTGGGCAGCACTTTGCCGGGATTGAGGCGGCCATCGGGATCGAAGAGAGCTTTCAGCTTCGCCATCGTCTCCAGTGTTGCCGGAGAGAATTGCCTGGCCATCAGCTCGTTCTTTTCCATGCCCACGCCGTGCTCGCCGGTGATCGACCCGCCGGCGTTCACGCAATACTGCAATATTTCCTCTCCCGCCGCCCGCGCCCGCTCCAGCTCGCCCGGCTTGCGCGCATCGAACAGAATGATGGGGTGCATGTTGCCGTCTCCCGCGTGGAAAATATTGCTGATCGTCAGCCCGTATTTGCGTGCCGTCTCATTGATGAAATGAAGCGTGGGCGCGATTTTCGTGCGCGGCACCACGCCGTCCTGCACATAATAGGTCGGGCTCACGCGGCCCACCGCGCCAAAGGCGTTCTTGCGGCCCTTCCATAACAAATCGCGCTCTTCGGCCGTCCGCGCCACGCGGAACTCGCGCGCTCCGCAGACCGTACACGCCTCGCGAATCCGCTCCACCTGCTCCGCCACCACTTCTTCCAGCCCTTCCAGTTCGATAAGCAGCACCGCCGCGGCGTCCAGAGGATAGCCGGCATGCGTCGCTTCCTCCACCATGCGCAGCATCACCCCATCGAGCATTTCCACGGCAACCGGAGTGATGGCGCGAGCCGTGATTTCCGCCACGGTGCGTCCGGCGTCTTCGTTCGATTCATAAATCGCCAGAATGGTCTTGACCGCCTCCGCCTTGCGCATCAGCCGCACGGTGACACGCGTCACCAGCACCATGGTGCCTTCCGACCCCGTGAGCAGGCCCGTAAGATCGTAACCCGGCAGGTCGGTCTCCTTGCCGCCGGTCTCCACTACGGCGCCATCGGGCAGCACCACTTCGAGCCCCAGCACGTGATTGGTTGTCACCCCGTAGGCGAGCGTGTGCGGCCCGCCGGCGTTTTCCGAAACGTTCCCGCCGATGGTGCAGGCGCGCTGGCTGGATGGGTCGGGCGCATAGAAGAAGCCGCTGCTCTCCACGGTTCCGGTGACATCCAGATTCACTACGCCCGGTTGCACCACGGCGCGCTCGTTTTCGAGATCGACTTCGAGGATGGCGTTCATGCGCGCGAATGCCACCACGATGCCGCCCTCCCGCGGGATGGCTCCGCCGGAAAGTCCCGTGCCGGCGCCGCGCCCCACCAGCGGTACGCGGAATTCGCGTGCGATTTTAACGATGCCGGCGACGTCGGCTGTTTTGCGCGGAAATACCACCACGTCCGGGCGATGCTTATCGACGCCGCCGTCGTATTCGTAGAGAGCCAGATCTTCCGGCCGATCGAGACAGGCGCTCGCGCCGAGCAGCGATACCAGCCGTTTCACGCACTCCGGGGGCGCCATGCAATCCAGTGTAGCCAATCCATCGTACTCATCACATCTCGAGGATCGGCGCGAGCAGGTCAGATCACAATACCTGGGTCAATTGCCCTGGTTCCGGTTGCTTCCGCCGCCGGTCGGAGCCGCTTCGGTTGCGCCTGTCGATGCAGCACGTTCTTTCACGAGAATCCACGTCGACGGAAAACGTTATGGCCACGGATGGGACACGAATTCACGCGGATAAGAAGGACTTGGTTTTATCTGGGTGAATCCGTATCCATCCGTGGCCAAACTTGTTTTGTGAAGCTGGGCCCCGCAGTTCCCTAACTGTGGATAGACCTCGTGGAATTTAGGTTGACGCAAACCGCTCCCTCACGGCCGCGGCTCGTAACGCGGTGTGCCGGCACTGTGCCGCGACCGCAAGGGGCAGTCCCGAGTTACGAAAACAGGCTCAAGTCAATTTCCCGAGCCCACCGAAACTGCGGGGACGACCTCGAGAGGTCGAGGGAGCGATTTCCGATCGAAGCAAATCTTAAAACCGCCACACTAACACGCCGCCTGTACGCGCAGTTCGGAGGTACGCGCCCGATCGAGCATGCCGCGCAGTTCGGCCCGTTTGGATTCCAGCCGGCGGCGATCCAGCGGCGTTGCGCCGTTGAGCAGGGTCATCCACATGCTGGCTTCTTCCAATGCCCTTTCGGCGTTGGCGGCAAAGTCTTCCGGCGCCCAATCCGTGCCACCTTCGAGCTCACGCGCAGATACCAACCCGCGATCCAGTTTGTTACTGATTAGTGACACCAGCTGCCGCGTGGTCTTGCTGCGTAGCTCGTGCAGTTTGGCTTCTGCGCTCTGGCTCATACATTGTCCTGTCTACATGCTTAGACGATTGAAAAAGCCAAATCGATCACGAATTCTGCGAAAATTTGTAAATACAAGTACCAGCACGGTATACGGCAACAGCAGTATCCCGCCCAAAGAAATAGGGGAGTTCCCTGTAATCCTCGCAATCATGCACGACAAAGTCCGCCCATTTCCCCGGTTCGAGCGACCCGATTACCGCGCCGCGGCGTAAGCTGTACGCTGCGTTGATGGTAGCCGCCGTGATCGCTTCCGCCGCCGTCATCTTTAATTGCGTGGCGGCCAGCGACAGGACCATCGGCATCGACGCCGTCGGCGAAGAGCCCGGATTGAAGTCCGTCGCCAGCACTACCGGCAGCCCAATCTCGATCATCTTCCGCGCCGCCGGATAGCGCGCCAATCCCAGAGCATACACCGAGGCCGGCAACAGCACCGGCATCACGCCCGCGGCGTCCAGCGCTTCCATGCCGAGCGGACCGGAAGACTCCAGGTGGTCGGCGGTATCGGCGCGCAGTTCGGCCGCCAGCAGAGAGCCGTAATCGGCGCTGAATTGATCGGCATGCAGGCGCAGATGCAGTCCGGCCCGCTGCGCCGCTTCCAGCACCGGGCGCACCTTGTCGACGGGGAACACCGTGGGCTCGATAAACGCGTCGAAAGATTCCGCCATGTGTTCGCCGGCAACCTGCGGAATCATTTCGGCGATCAACAATTCGATATACGCGTCCATGCGGCCGCGATATTCGTCGGGCACTTCATGCGCGCCCAGAAACGTGGGGATATAGCGGACGCTCTCTTCCATGGCGAGCCGCGCTATCACGCGTAGCATTTTCAGTTCGGCATCCGGCGATAACCCATAGCCCGATTTCGCTTCGACCGTGGTGGTGCCGCCGCGCAGGAACCAGCCGCGATAGCGGCGCGCGGCCGCAAGCAGTTCGTCTTCCGAAGCGTCCCGCGTCAGCCGAACCGTGGAGCGGATGCCTCCGCCGCGCTCCGCGATCTCCGCGTAGCTGGCGCCCTGCAGACGTTCCTGGAATTCGCCGGCGCGCGTCCCCGCGAAAACCGGATGGGTGTGGCCATCGACAAATCCCGGCAGCACCACGCGTCCGCCCGCGTCCACAACTTCATAGCAGCCGCCCGCTTCCAACTGCACCTCTTGGCGTGTGCCGACGCACGCCACCCGCCCGTCCCGCACCAGCATGGCGCCATCGGGGATCACCGCCAGCTCTTGCATTTCCGCGCCGCGGCGAGCGCGCCGCGGACCGGCCAGCGTCACCAGTTGACTGCAATTCGAGAGGATGAGCGTCCCCATCTACGGTTCCATGGGACGGCGGATGCCATGCTCGCGCGCGAACCGCGCGGCATCTTCGTACCCGGCATCGGCGTGGCGGATGACGCCCATGCCCGGGTCTGTCGTCAACACGCGTTCCAGGCGCCGCTCGGATTCTTCCGTTCCATCGGCCACCACCACCATGCCCGCGTGCTGCGAGTAGCCGATACCCACGCCGCCGCCGTTATGGATCGAGATCCACGACGCCCCGGCCGCCGTATTGACCAGCGCGTTGAGCAGCGGCCAATCGGCGATGGCATCCGAGCCGTCGCGCAGACCTTCGGTTTCGCGATAAGGCGATGCCACCGAGCCCGTGTCCAGATGATCGCGCCCGATCACGATCGGCGCCTTCAGTTCGCCCGATCGCACCAGGCGATTGATGGCCACGCCGAATTCCGCCCGTTCGCCGTATCCCAGCCAGCAGATGCGCGCCGGCAGACCCTGGAAATGAATGCGCCCGCGCGCCAGAGGGATCCACCGCGCCAGCGTTTCGTTATGCGGGAAAAGCGCCAGCGCCAGGCGGTCCGTGCGATAGATATCTTCGGGGTCGCCGGAGAGCGCGGCCCAGCGGAACGGCCCGCGACCCTCGCAGAACAGCGGCCGTATGTATTCCGGCACAAAACCGGGAATATCGTACGCGTTTTTCACGCCGGCCTTGGCGGCCTGGGTGCGGATATTATTGCCGTAGTCGAACGTCACCGCGCCGCGCTTTTTGAGCGCCAGCATCGCCTCCACGTGCACGCCCATGCTCTGGAAAGAGCGCTTCAGGTACTGATCCGGATTGCTCTCCCGCAGACGGCGCGCCTCTTCCAAAGACATGCCGTGGGGGACGTAGCCGTTGAGTGGATCGTGCGCGCTGGTCTGATCGGTGAGCACGTCGGGAACGAAACCGCGCCGCAGCAACTCCGGCAGCACGGCGGCGCAATTGCCCTCGAGCCCCACCGAGAGAGCCTGACCGCCGGTCTGCGCTTCCTGCAAAATGCGCAGAGCGTCATCCAGGTCGCACGCCAGCCGGTCGCAATATCCGGTGGCGAGCCGGCGTTCGATGCGATGCGGGTCGACATCGATTCCCAGAAAGCAGGCGCCGTTCATCGTCGCGGCCAACGGCTGTGCGCCGCCCATGCCGCCCATTCCGCCCGAGACGACGATTTTGCCGGCAAGCGTTCCACCGAAGTGTTTCCGCGCCAGCGCCGCGAAAGTCTCGTAAGTGCCCTGCACGATTCCCTGGCTGCCGATATAGATCCACGAGCCCGCGGTCATTTGCCCGTACATCGTCAGGCCGAGCCGTTCCAGGCGCGTGAATTCATCGAAATTCGACCAATGCCCCACCAGGTTGGAATTGGCGATGAGCACGCGCGGCGCCTCCGGGTGAGTGCGGAAGATTCCCTGCGGCCGCCCCGACTGCACAATCAGCGTCTCATCGTTCTCCAGCGATTGCAGCGCGCGCACCATGGCGTGGAACGACGGCCAATCGCGCGCCGCCTTCCCCCGCCCGCCGTAGACGATCAACTCGTCGGGATTCTCGGCCACTTCGGGGTCGAGATTGTTGTGAAGCATCCGCAAGGCCGCTTCCTGGTGCCAGCCCTTGCAGCTGATCTCCCGTCCACGCGGCGCTCGGATTGCGGTTTGCAGGCTCATTTGCGGCTCCCGAGGCAATCATAACGCGCTGACGGAGGAACCGGTAGAATTGAGCTAATGGAAGACGTGGTCCGGCATTTCGGTAGCTTCGAGGCCGCCGAGGCGGCGGATATCGAGGAAGACCTTGCGATGACCCCCGGAGAGACGGGTGGAGATCGCTCTCTCGAGCTACAGGCCAGGATCTATCCCGATGCGGATCAGCAAGGATTTGCGCGAGTTTATCGAATTACTCAACGCCAAAAGAATTGAGTATCTTGTCGTCGGCGGATTCGCCGTGGCATGGCACGGCCACCCGCAACCTCCTGCCGGCATCGTTTCGGAAGCCCGCGAATCGCGCCGTCTTTCTTCAAAATCTGACGGTTCTGCGGTAGAAAACCTCCAGCTCGCTGCAGAAAATCGCTCATGCGCTTGGAGTATCCAGGGCCGGAGCCTCCGGGAGACACGACTCTGACGAACCGATCTTGTGGAATCAGGATGAGCCGAGCTCACGTGCCTGCAAGGAAAATCATTAGCCGCCAAAATTCTTTTCTTCAGCTCCGTGACTGAGTTTCGATCGCAGTTCGTCGATGGGGGGATGGGGAAAAGCGGCTCACTCGCGTTCTCGCAGCCTCACCCCATACTCTGCCAGATCAGGAATCTCCGGGCGATCCCCCGCTACGGACCTTTATAATCGGATCAATGGGAAAAAATAGTTTTGGCGCCGCGGCTAAGTTGCGCGCCGCCGGCCACGAATACCAATATTTCAGCCTGGCCTCGCTCGCCGCGCGGGGCATCGGAGGCGTGGAGCGCCTGCCCTTTTCGATCAAGATCCTGCTCGAAAACCTGCTCCGCCACGAAGACGGCCGCCGCGTCTCGGTCGACGATGTCGAACTGGTGGCGCGCGGTGAAGGCGCCAATACCAAAGAGATCAGCTTCATGCCGGCGCGCGTGCTGCTGCAGGATTTCACGGGCGTTCCGTGTGTGGTGGACTTGGCCGCCATGCGCGACGCCCTCGCCGCCATGGGCTCGGACCCCAATCGCGCCAATCCCCTGCTGCCGGCCGATCTGGTAATCGACCACTCCGTGCAGGTGGATAATTTCGGAACCGCGCAGGCGTTCGATCTCAACGCCGCGTTGGAATTCCAGCGCAATCGCGAGCGCTACATGCTGCTGCGATGGGGCCAGACCGCCTTCCAAAACTTCCGCGTCGTCCCACCCGACACCGGCATCGTCCACCAGGTCAACCTGGAATATCTCGCGCCCGTGGTATTTCGCGCCAACGGGCAGGCGTACCCGGATTCCGTGGTCGGCACCGATTCACACACCACCATGGTCAACGGGTTGGGCGTCCTGGGTTGGGGCGTGGGCGGAATCGAGGCCGAAGCTTGCATGCTGGGACAGCCGGTTTCCATGCTGCTGCCGCCGGTGATCGGATTCAAACTCCACGGCAAGCTGCGCGAGGGCTGCACGGCTACCGACCTGGTCCTCACCATCACCCAGATCCTGCGCAAGAAGGGCGTGGTCGGAAAGTTCGTGGAATTCTATGGCACCGGATTGAGCGCGCTCAGCCTGGCGGACCGCGCCACCGTCGCCAACATGGCCCCTGAATACGGCGCCACTATGGGCTTTTTCCCGGTCGACCGCGAAACCCTCAGCTACCTCAAATTCAGCAACCGCGATGCCGGCCTGATCGCGTTGGTAGAGGCTTACACCAAGGAGCAGGGGCTGTTCCGCACTGATGAGACGCCCGACCCGATCTATGCCGACACGCTCGAACTCGACCTCGTCGCGGTAACCCCCTCGATGGCCGGTCCGAAACGGCCGCAGGATCGGGTGGATTTGCCGGATGTGAAGAAGAACTTCCATGCCGCTTTTCCCGGCCCCGGGAAAACCGCCGTCGCGCAGCTCAACGGCGAAGCTACCACCCTCGGCGACGGCGCCGTGGTCATCGCGGCCATCACCAGTTGCACCAATACGTCGAATCCATCAGTGATGTTGGCTGCGGGCCTGCTCGCCAGGAACGCCGTCAAGCGCGGTTTGAAAGTGAAACCGTGGGTGAAGACCAGCCTCGCGCCCGGGTCCAAAGTGGTGGCCGATTATTATCGCAAGGCCGGCCTCACCGAGTACCTGGAAGCACTGAATTTCCACCTCGTGGGCTTCGGCTGCACCACCTGCATCGGCAATAGCGGTCCGCTGCCGGAACCGGTCTCCCAGGCCGTGTCGAAAGAAAATCTGGTGGTCGCCGCAGTCCTCAGCGGCAATCGCAATTTCGAGGGCCGCATCAATCCGCAGGTGAAAGCCAACTACCTGGCATCGCCGCCGCTGGTCGTCGCCTACGCGCTGGCCGGAACAATGGACGTCGACCTCGCCAACGATCCGCTGGGCACCGGCTCCGACGGGAAGCCGGTCTACCTGCGCGATATCTGGCCCACCAATGAAGAAGTGATCGAGACCGTGCGCGCATCCATCGACCAGGAAATGTTCCGCCAGGAGTACGAGAAGGCGTTCGAGGGCGACGCCAACTGGCAAGGCATGTCCATCCCCGCGGGCAACATTTACAAATGGGACGACGCGTCCACCTATATTAAGAAGCCGCCGTATTTCGACGCCATGGTCGACCCCGAGACTTCGGTCAAAGATCTCACCGGCATGCGCGCCCTCGCTCTCCTGGGCGACTCTGTGACTACCGACCACATCTCGCCGGCCGGGTCGATTCCCAAAGACAGTCCCGCGGGCCTCTATTTGATTTCCCAAGGCGTGAAACCCGTCGATTTCAACTCCTACGGCGCGCGCCGCGGCAATCACGAAGTGATGGTGCGCGGCACCCTGGCCAATATCCGTCTGCGCAATCAGCTCGCGCCGGGAACCGAAGGCGGCTGGACGCGCCACATGCCGGACGGCGAGCAGATGTACATCTACGACGCCTCGCTGCTCTATCAAAAAGCCGGAGTGCCGTTAGTGATTCTGGCCGGCAAGGAATACGGCTCCGGATCGTCGCGCGACTGGGCGGCCAAGGGCGTGATGCTGCTCGGAGTGCGCGCGGTGATCGCCGAGAGCTTCGAACGTATCCATCGCAGCAACCTGGTGGGCATGGGCGTTCTGCCGCTGCAATTCCCGGCCGGCGAAAACGCCGCATCGCTCTGTCTCACCGGCACGGAGACTTTTCACATTGAGGGCGTGAAGGCGTCACTCAATGGCGGAGGTCGCAAGGCAACCGTGCGCGCCGTCTCCGACGACGGGACGGAGAAGACATTCACCGCGCTGGTACGAGTCGATACGCCGCAAGAGGTGGAATACTATCGCAACGGCGGCATCTTGCCGTACGTGCTGCGTCAAATCGCGGCGAATTAGGAAATCCGGTTGGCTGCCGACGTGGCGCAGGCACTCGTGCCTGCAAGGGTCGAGACTCATCTCGACCCGTCGCGCCGAGATGACTCTCTGGCCTCCTAAGGACTTGAAAGCGGGATCAGCCCATTCACGTCGCGGAAGAACATTATGGTGTATCGGTGGCTTTTTGCGAAGCTGGGTTCAGTCTCATTCCCCGCACTTCAGGAGTTCGGAGTCTAGCCGCGGGGTCTCCGAGGCAAACGACGAGGCTACTTTGAAGCTGCCTCCAACGCGGCACGAGCTTCCCCGAAGTTGGGATTAAGCTTCAGGGCCTCCTGCAATTGTTCGATGGCCTCCTGCTTCCGTCCGAGGTCGAGCAGCGCCAGCGCGAGATTATAGCGCACCGTGGCGTCGTCCGGCTTGAGACCGACGGCCGTTCGGAATTCGGCGACAGCCTCCGGCAGACGATCCATCATGGCGAGACAGACCGCCAGATTGCGGTGCGCGTCGGCATTGCCGGGGTCGAGGCGAATTGCCTGCGACAGTTCGTCCGCGGCCTGTTCGGGATGGCCGGCCGATCCCAGCAGAATGCCGATGCGGTGGTGAAGCGCCGCATCGCCGGGCAGGGAGACTTCCGCCCGGCGAAACTCGGCGAGCGCTTCGTCGATGTGCCCCTGCTTGCCCAGGAGCTCTCCTAATTCGTCGTGTGCCAGGCCGGAATCCGGCTGGATGCGCACCGCGGCCTCAAGCTGCCGGATCGCGCCGGCGTTATCGCCGTTGTCGCGCAGATCGTTGGCGAGGTTGAAGCGCGCGATGTAGTTGTCGGCGGTGACGTCGACTGCCCGCTGAAACAGCTTCACGCTGTTTTCCCAATAGCCCACCTGGAACCATGTCGCGGCGGCGCACGCGGCGCAAATCGCCACGCCAAGCGCGACTCGCATCTGCGGCCAACCGCCAAACAGTTCCGCGCCGCCCCAGGCGAGCATGATCGAAAGACCGATCATGGGGATGTACAGATAGCGGTCGGCGCGCGCCTGCTGGCCGGCCTGGATTACCCCGATTACCGGCAGCAGAGTCACCAGATACCAGAGCCATCCTACGATCAGGTAGGGCCGTTGGCGGCCGTACCATAAGGCCCCCGCCGTGACCGCCGCGAGACCAATAGCGGCCAGGACGGCGGGTCCGGCGAGCGCCGTCTTCGGGTACGGATAAAAGACCGCGAGTCCGCTGGGCCAGAACATTTTGGCGATGTACACGCAATACGACACCAGTCCGTTCTCCACGCGTGTGGCGAGCGGAATGGCGTCGAATGAGATCACTGCCTTGGCTTGCGCGTGCGCGGCATAGGTGACCATCGAAACCGCGGCGGAGAGCGCCAGCATCGGCAGCTTTTCGAGAAGCTTCCATCCGCGCGCCAATGGCCAATGGTCGAGCAGGATCAGCACCAGTGGGAGCGTCACCGCCATCGGTTTGGCCATCAGTCCTAGGGCGAAGACCGCCATCGTCCACGCGTAGCGCGACGGGGTGGGACGCGCCACGTACCGCGCGTACGCCCATAGGGTGAGCATCCAGAAGAAGGCGCTCAAAACGTCTTTGCGCTCGGCGATCCAGGCCACACTTTCCACGTGCAGCGGGTGGAGCGCGAACAGTCCGGCCACCAGGGCGCTCGGCCAGCGAGCCTGGGTGATGCGCCGCAGCACCGCGAACAGCAGCAGGGTCGCCGCGCTATGGATCGCGAGGTTGGTAAGGTGATGGGCCCCGGCATCCAGCCCGAAGAGCTGGCAATCGAGCATGTGGGAGACCCACGTGATCGGGAACCAGTTGCCCGCGAAGGAATGCGTGAACGCCCAGACCATGCCGCTCCAGGTAATGCCGCCACTCACGTGGAGGTTGTTGGCGATGTAGACGGGATCGTCATAGTTGACGAAGCCGAAGCGCGGCACCGGTGCGTAGGCCGCGAAGATTCCGGCGGAAAGGAGCGCGTAGATCCAAAAATCGTTGGGCGCTTTGCTTGGCGGCGCGGGCTTTTTCATGGACGCGCGCAATAATCGAAGAGCAACTGCCACTCGGCGCGCTGCACCTCGCGCGCTTGCCGTTCGAGTTCCGATCCCGGGCTTTGGCCTGCGCGCTCGCAGAGGTCGATGAAGGCCAGCGGGTCCCAGCGAGGGCCCACCGGGATTCCGATATCGGCCGCGACGGCGCGCAACGCGGGGAAAAGCGCATGGGGTCCCACCTGCCGGAACCAATAGGCCGAATTTCCGGCGTCCGGCTCCTGACGATGCACGATGGCGTGCCAGTAGCTGCCTTCGGGAGTGGCGATGTCCTGCGCGGTTTCGTGCGCTTCGGTCCAGCAGTCAAAATATAGGTAGAGGCCGGCCATGGCGGCTTCCGGCGCTCGCGCCTGGGGAAATAATTGACGGGCACCGGCTTGGCGGATCGTCTTGCGGGCATCATCGGACCCGGCGCGGGTGGAGACGAGAGGCATGAGGCGCTGTCCGCTTTCCTCCAGGTGCAGGATGGCGGCCACGGTGTCCCCATAGCTCTGCGGATCGAAGCTCATGCTCACTATGCTAGCGCGCGGCCAAAATGGTCCGGCTCGCGGGCTGGCTCATTCATATATAAGGAGCTTAGATCAGGCGCCGCGGACCTTTCGTGCCGGCCGATTCGCGAATAGTCGAGCGAGGGCCATTTGGTCCGGCGGCCTCGCGGGCCGCGCACGATACCTTACCGCGGAACTAAACTTGGCTGCACGGCGCGCCACACCCCGCTGCTTTCGCCGACGGGCCGAACGTTGCCGACGCGCGCCGCGGCGGCTTCCTTCAGGATTCTGAGGGCAAGATATTCGACGTCGGAAAGGGCCTTTTCGGAGCGCAGTCCGTCGACCGGAAGAGCTGCGAGTTCGAGAGCAAGTTCGGCGACTTCTCGCGCCATGCTCCTCAAATTTCTTGTCTCGACCACTTGGCTCCCCGTCGAACCGCTCGACTAACTTGAGTGTAAGCGCAGGCGCCTCCACTTGCCACGACATAAACTGGTGGGAACCCCGCACGGAGGTACTGGCGGATTACTACGGGTAGGGCCGAAGGATAGTACGCGGGTGGCTACTAAAGGGAGCTTCCTACCCTCAGGGTTGATTTAATTTGTTCCCACGTCAGTTGCACCACCAGTTGTTCGCCGCCAATCGACATCGGTGGCGCGGTTAGCGTGAGCCGGGAGCCGTCCAACCTGGCAAAACGAATCTGGTCCGTGCCTGCCCAGTTTTGGAACAATGAGACTTCAACATGATGAATGACTCTCTCACCATGAAACGTGTATCGTCCCGCGTATGCCGTGAAGGTAGCAAATGCCTCCGCTTGTTCCGCCGCAGGCGCAGCGGCCGGATCTGCAACCGAAAGGGGTTGCCGCCCGCTGGACGCAACGATTGCCGACATTCGCCCGTCATCGGTGTAGGTGAGAAAACCGCTGGGATTTTCGCCCAACAGTTGACGGGGTGCGCCGTCCAGCGTGGTGAGCACGGCGGAAACCAATTTCCATGTGCCAATGATGCTGTTATCTCGACCCATTGTTCAATCCGGATCAGTTTAACCTAGTGCTTCATCCGCTGCAGCTCGAGTTCCGAGCCAATGAAACCCCAGGTTACCCACACGTGGCCCTTAGCGACGCGGCGGAAATATTGCTCTGCGGCAGCCGGTTCGTGGTTATAAAGATGCCAATTACCGATGCCGTACGCGACAGTGTCGAATCGCAGTTCGGTTTCCATGTCGGTATTGCCCACGGGCGGCTCGGGAGGCAGCGCCTTGGCTTCCGGCATGGCGCCTTGGAAGAAACGCACCAGGTTGAGATAGAACAACGTATGCTCCGCGCTGTTTTTCATTTCCGGCGCGATGGCGGCGGCTTTAGCAGCTTCCTCGGGCTTATCGGCGCGGCGCAGCGAGGCATACAACCAGTTGGTGGAGTTGATTCGCTCATCGTCATTGGGGGCGAACTCGACAGCGTGGCGGAAGGCGCCGGCGGCCTGGGCGAAATCGCCCAGGAAATAGTTGGAGAGCCCCAGATGATAATAGGCGTCCATCCTCTTGGGGTCGAGCTCGACGGCGCGAGTGAGGTCGGCGCGCGCTTTGGTGAATTCGAGGAGGGGAATCTCGCGGTGGCCGCGCTCGGTGTAAAGCTGCGCGTCGTTGGGTGAGACATCGAGCGCCCTGGTGAGCGTCGCCACGGCTTCGCGATCCTGCCAGACGCCGGCTTGCGCCACGGCGAGTTTCCAGAGCAGATCGCGATTCCGGGGATCGGCTGACAGGTCTTTCTCGGCCGCGGCCACCGCGCCTTTCCCATCCGGTAGCGACGCGAACTTCGTGCCTTGCGGCGAGGTGACCTGGTAGGTTTGCGCCGGCAAAATGACGGCGCAGGCAAAAATCCATGCGATCTTCATGGCAAGAGATTATAGCGATTCTGCAACGCGCGGGATAGTACACTCGAAAAGATGAAACGCCTGCTGAAGATCGCCGGCATCGTTATTGCCGCGCTGCTGTTGGTCGCGATCGCGCTGCCTTTCGTAATCGACGCCAATCGTTTCCGGCCCATGTTGGAATCCAGATTGAGCGCGGCGTTAGGGCGCGAGGTGAAGGTCGGGAATCTGAAATTGGCGCTCCTGTCCGGCGGGGTAACGGCGGACGACCTGTCCATCGCCGACGAACCGGCGTTCAGCCGGACGGCTTTCGTACAGGCGAAATCGCTGCAGGCGGGCGTGGATCTCGGCACCCTCGTTTTCTCGCGCCGCGTCGCGGTGACCAGCATCGCCATCGACCAGCCGCAGATCTGGCTGCTGCAATCGCCTGCCGGAGATTGGAATTTCTCCGCTCTCGGGGCCGGCTTGAGCGCCAGGCCCGCGCCGGCTCCCGCGAGCGCATCCAATCTCGATCTTTCGGTCAAGCTCGTGAAGATTTCCAATGGCCGGGTCACCGTGGGCCGGATCGGCACCCACCTAAAACCCGTCGTATTGGAAAATGTGAATGTCCAACTGAGCGATTTCGCCGTGGCGGGTTCGTTTCCCTTTTCGGCCAACATGAATGTTGCCGGGGGCGGCGCCATCAAGCTGGATGGCAAGGCCGGTCCCATCGATCGGGACGACGTCGCCACCACACCTGCGAGCCTCACCGTGCATGTCGACAAGCTCGATCTGGCTGGATCGGGGATCAACGAGATCGC
>Ga0181528_10001489_pt1 | contig 14534 bp, 10 predicted proteins | sample PEATcosm2014_Bin_47_FD_119742 | JGI IMG/M metagenome (GOLD analysis project Ga0181528, IMG submission 119742) | Peatland microbial communities from MTU Mesocosm Facility, Houghton, MI, USA - PEATcosm2014_Bin10_10_metaG | ecosystem: Environmental > Terrestrial > Soil > Wetlands > Peat | place...
CAAGTCTCCGAACCCTGATCGCGCGCAAATAACCGCTTGCGGACGGGAACGATTGCAACTCCGCAAGCCACGACATATGCTGCGAGAACGAGCCACGTTCCGCCTGCCAGTTGCTCGAAGAAACTCGCGAGATCGTGCAGGCCAGGGCGCTGGATCCACTTGATCGGCCCCGCCCCTGTTTTGCCGACAAAGATTAGCAGCGGCGCGACACCGATGGCGATTGTGGTCCACATGCGCCTCAACTGTGGAGAGACTGCCGAATCCTCCTCGCGAATGCGCAGCGCCAGCCAATGCACAACGATCAGAAGCAGCGCGTAAAAATGGGAGTACACAGCCAGAATGCTGAGCACGATGTAGGCGATGCGATTGCGGCGAGTCGGCTCGCGAAGAAATGTAAGCAAGAATCCGGAAGAGATGGTTGCGAGCAGCACAAAGAGCGCATAGCTGCGAGCCTCTTGCGCGTAACGCACATCATAGGCGTTGAACGCGAATAGAGTCGCGGCGATCAGCCCGACGCGGCGGTTATACAGCAAGCTTCCCACCCAATAGATTGCCGGCACTGTGCCAGCAGAAATCACCACTGACAGGCTGCGAATGAAAAACGGACTTTGCCCGAAGTGCAACCAGATCCGCAGCAGTACGTAGTAGAGCGACATGTTGGCTTCGCGCCACCACAGCAGGTGCAGAAAGTTGTGCCAGTCGATGCGCGCGACCTCGACGCTGAAGCATTCATCGAACCAGAAAGGCTTGCAGGCAAGGCACCACATGCGGATCGCGACGGATGCGGCGACCACCAGCAGAAGAATCAACCAATCCACCATGCTCGCCGATGGTGGCTGTGGGATGGATGCGCTAGCGCGCTGCTTCACAGCGGCTTCAGGTGGCTGCATGCTCGATGAAGAATTCACTTCGTCCGCCCGATCTTACTATGCCCGAAAATGTTGAATGCATTGGCGGATGAACAATGGCGTCATCCCGGCCGGAGCCGATTTTCAGGCGAAGGAAGGGATCTCGCGCGAAGACCGGCAGTCGGAGCCGTGTCACTCGAAATCCCTCTCAGACAATTCACAGCCCAATGTGACATCCGCCCTTGCGCCGAAAGCAAAAGAAGCGGACCATCGCCAAGGCGGAGGCAGTAGAGCAAATCCTCCCCAGAATGGGCCTAACTCTATTGTTCTCAAGATTTTACAAATAAGCTCTTTTGAATCAAGATTTTGCAGGCATTCGGTGGATTCAATCTCATTCCGACCTGCATAAACAAAGGCGATGAGCGGAAGTAAGGGGAGGGGGGTGCCAGGATCTGCGAGTTTCAAAAGGCAGATTTAAGGTGTCGCAATGCGACGTCGAGACGGGTTCCATCGGAAAAATTTCAGTTAAATATTCACAGCCCCGGAAGTCCCTGTGTTCCTCTGTGACCTCTGTGTTGAAGGTTTTGGGTTCCCGGATTCCTGTAGAATCTCAGGTTCTCCGCAGCAGAAGAACTATGTTCAAGAAAATTCTCATCGCGAATCGCGGGGAGATCGCCGTACGCGTGATCCGCGCATGCCACGAGATGGGAATTGCCGCTGTTGCCGTCTACTCCGACGTCGATCGAGCTTCACTTCACGTCCGAAAGGCCGACGAAGCCTATCCCATCGGCGCACCTGCTGCTTCCGAGTCTTATCTCAACATTCAAAAGATTCTCGACGTTGCGGCTCGCTCCGGAGCCGACGCGATTCATCCTGGCTACGGATTTCTCTCGGAGAACGCGAAATTTGCCCGAGCCTGCGCCGATGCGGGAGTGAAGTTCATCGGTCCGACAGCCGCCGCGATGGACGCGATGGGTTCGAAGACCAAAGCTCGACAGGCGATGGAGCGCGCCGGAGTTCCCTTTGTTCCGGGGACGTCGCGCGGTCTTGAGTCATTTGAACAAGCCGAAGAAGTCGCCGCGCGTATTGGCTATCCCATCATGCTGAAAGCCGCTGCGGGCGGAGGCGGAAAAGGCATGCGCCTCGTCCACGGCGCCGGTGAACTCAAGTCGTCGCTCGAGGGCGCACGCAGCGAAGCGGAGCGTTCGTTCGGAGACAGCGAGGTCTACATCGAGAAGGCAATCATCAATCCTCGCCATATCGAGATGCAGATTCTCGCCGACGAGCGCGGCAACACGGTTTATCTTGGCGAGCGCGAATGTTCCCTGCAGAGGCGTCACCAGAAGGTGGTCGAGGAAGCGCCTTCGCCTATCGTCGATCCAGACATGCGACGGCGCATGGGCGAGGTTGCAGTGCGGGTGGCGCAAGCCGCCCGATATACGAACGCCGGAACGGTTGAATTTCTCGTCGATCAGCAGAAGAACTTCTACTTCCTGGAGATGAATACTCGGCTTCAGGTCGAGCACCCCGTTACCGAACTCGTCACGGGACTCGACTTGGTGCATCTGCAGATTCACATCGCCAACGGTGAACCGCTGCCCTTCACGCAGAATGAGGTCGAGATTCGCGGCCACGCCATCGAGTGCCGCATTTATGCCGAAGACCCCGATAACAATTATTTCCCCAGTCCGGGCAAGATCACATTGTTGCTTCTGCCATCAGGCCCCGGAATCCGCCGAGATAGCGGCATGTACGAAGGCTGGACCGTGCCGATGGACTACGATCCGCTGCTGGCGAAGTTGATCGGCTATGGAACCGATCGCGACCAAGCCATCGGCCGGTTGACTCGCGCTCTGAATGAATATTTTGTCGGCGGGATCAAGACGAATATTTCCCTTTTCCGACGCATCCTGAGCGATCCGGATTTTCGAGCCGCAAAGATTGACACCGGATTTCTCGATCGCCTGCTGAAGCGAAAAGACGACCATGCCGTTCCGACGACCGACCCACAGTCAATGGAAGTCGCAGTGATCGCCGCAGGCATGTTCGCCGTCCTCGGCCAAGCCGCTGCCGGAGCAGGCGAGCGCCCCGTCCTTAACGGCGCCGCCGACAGGCAGAGTGCTCCATCAAACTGGAAGAAGGCCGCTTACCGCGAGGGCTTGCAATGATCCGAGCGCATGTCTCAGTTGTTTGCCTCGTCGCAACGCATCTGAAAACTGAAGGCTGCGAACTGCGAACTACGAACTGCTTCTAATGACCTACGATATCGCCATCGACGGCAAGAACTACCGGCTCGACCTGGATCGAGTCGATGGCCGATGGCATTGCCAGCTCGATGGACGCGAGATCGAAGTCGATGCTGTGCTCGCGCGTCCCAATGTGCTCTCGCTGCGTATTGGCAACAAGGCCTATGAAGTGAAATGCGAAAGGGTCGGCAGCGATCTGCATATCTGGGTCGGCAGCGTCCGTTACGCGGCGGAAGTTCGCGATCCTCGCTCGCTGCGCGGGCGGGCTCGAGCGGTGGATGAGCATGGCCCCAAGAAACTCGTAGCGCCGATGCCAGGCAAAGTGGTTCGTATTCTGGTCACTCAGGGAGCCGAGATCGAGGCCGGAGCCGGCGTGCTGGTTGTCGAGGCGATGAAGATGCAGAACGAAGTGAAGTCGCCGAAGAAGGGGACGGTTCAGAAGATCCTGGTGAACGAAGGGGCCGCAGTCAATGCTGGAGACATCCTGGCAATTGTCGAATAGACCAGGTTGAATCGAACGACAAGCCGCTACTTCTCGATGCCGTTATTATCCAGCACTTTTTTGGCGTAGTAGTTCTCAACCTTGGCGGTATCTCTCAGCACTTCATAATAGGCGGACTTGAGCAGTTGCTCGCGACGGTCGCGCAGCTGCGATCGGATCGCCTGCTGCACGCGCGGATCGGAGAGTTCCCGCTGGCCTGCAGGTTCCTTGGAGACCAGCTTGACGATGCGGAACAGCTCTTGCCGGCTCGACGGATCCGTAACGGTGACGATAGGGCTGTACTGACCGGGTTTCAGCTTCATGACTGCATCGCGCGTAGCCGGGTCTGTTCCCTTGAGGCCGGACTCGGGGACAGTGCCGAGGTCGCCGCCGTTGCCCGAAGTCTGCGGGTCTTCCGAATACTTCATCGCCAGCGTGGCAAAGTCATCGCCACTGTCGAGGCGGTTCGAAATCATCTGGATCTTCTTGCGGGCGTCGCCTTCATTCTGGGCTTTGTCGTTCTGATTATGCGCCTGCGGATTGGGCGCGGAAGTGACAATGATCTGCGCCAGATGATACTGCGGCTCGATCAGATTGAACTCCCCTTTATGAGCGTTGTAGTAGTCGGTGATGTCCTGATCGGTGACATTGATCTTGGAAACAACTTCCTTGTTCAGTACCTTTTCCACGGTGATCGATCGCCGAATATCGCGTTTGAAGTCGGCAATGGTGATCTTCTGAGCCTGCATGCGCTTGTCGAATTCTTCCTGGGTGAAGGGCGCCTTAATCTCGTTGTACTTCCGGTCGACTTCTTCATCAGTGGCCAGCAGGCCAAGTTTTTCGGCGCGGCGCATCACGATCTCATCTTCGATCATCTGGTGCAGGATGTTCAGACGAAGGGCGGTCGCTTGCTCGCCGGTAGGAGGCTGTTGAGCCGAGGCGATCTGGTTGTCGTAATACTTGTCGACGTCGGAGCGGGAAATCTTACGGCCGTCCACGGTGGCCATCACATCGCCACCTGGTTGCGAGTTGCAGGCCAAGGCAGAGAGCAAAAAGACAGCCACGAGTCCGGAGCTTGCCCGGACGCCGAATGAGTTTTTCAAGGACGTTCTCCCGTTACTGCCTTATCAATACAAATGAAAACTAGCTGAGGGACAATCACGACACGCCGGGCCCCAATTACTTGGATGCCGGTTTGGCCGCTGGTGTCGGAGTTGACGAGGCATGTTCCGGCACAGGCTGGCCAGCATCTTTCAGGGCGGCATCGAGCGCCGCGCGCAACTCAGCGACAGGGACTGCGCCATCGATCTTCTGGCCGTTGATGAACAGAGTGGGTGTCGCGTTGACTCCGAGCCCGTCGGCCTCTTTCATTGAGGCTTTCACGGCATCGTCATTCTGCGCTTTCACGCATGCTTGCAGCTTGGCGATGTCCACGTTGTGCTTTTGCCCTTGCGACATTGCCATCTTATCGATGGTGTCAAAACGATCCGCCGGAACCTTCTGAGAGTCAACTTCGCCTTTGTTGGCATGAATGTAGTCGGCGAAATCCCAGTAGGCGTCGCTGTTTTGCTGCGCCAGGCAATTGGCATCGACCGCGGCGTGAATCGCCCAAGGGTGAAACTCAAGAGGGTAATCCTTGTAAATAAACGTCACGCGGTCCCCGTACTCTTTGAAGAGCTCCGGAAACAGAGTCTGGTGCATGCGCGCGCAATAGGGGCATTCGAAGTCGTCGTAGTCGACGACGACTACCTTGGCGGACTTCGCGCCGCGCGTTGGACGTCCGTTGACGTCGATCTTGCTCATCAAATCGGCGTACGGATCCTTGGTCAGATCAAACTTGGTCACGCGCAAAAGGGTCTTGCGGTCCGTGGAGATGAGGAACTTGTAGTCCTTCTGCTTGCCCTCGCCCCCGTCAATGTTGACCGCGACGGTGTCGTAGCCCTGCATGTCGCTGGCGGGAGTGATGGCGCCGACGGTAATCTTCACCTCTGGCGGAATGGAGTAGAAAGAGCGCATCTGGTGCTCGATTTTGCGAGACACGTCGGGAGGCGCGGACTGGGCTACGCAGCCCAGACAAACTAGAAGGAGAATGAACAGGGAACGTCGAATTAAGGTCACCAAAAACCGCCTAAGCATCACTCGTTTACCCTTTGATTATCTCACAGCGAGTGGCCCTTAACCCGTAAGTAGCAGAGATTTCAGCGGGTTCAGCCCGTGCGTCGAAGCTGCTCGGCGGGCAGCAGGGCGTTCATCGAGCCCGACCGGAATCCCTCCAGATCGAGGGTGACGAACTTGAATCCGAGAGCTTTGAAGATCGTCGTAAAGTTACCCGCCATGGCAGGAGTGAGCGCGAGCGCAAGTTCATCCCGGTCGATTTCGATGCGAACGATGTCGCCGTGGTGGCGCACCCGGAACTGGCGGAATCCGAGGGCACGGATCGCGTCTTCTCCGAGCTCGACGGCTTCCAGCGCTTCGCGAGTCACAGGGCGCCCATATTCGATGCGCGAAGAGAGGCAGGCTGAGGCAGGTTTGTCCCAGATACGAAGGCTGGCGTCGCGAGCCAGTTCGCGGATATCCTGCTTGGTGAGGCCGGCGTCGCGCAGCGGCGCCGCAACGTGGTGCAACTTGGCGGCTTGTTGACCCGGGCGAAACTCACCCTGATCATCCAGGTTCATGCCGTAAGCGATAGCGTCGAAACCGCGGGCAGCGCGAAGATTCTCCATCACTGCGAAGAGTTCGTCCTTACACTGAAAGCAGCGCTGGCCATCGTTGCGGGCATACTCCGGACGGTCGAGTTCGGAAGTGGATATGACTTCGACGGGAATCCCCTGCTGGTTGGCGAAAGAGATGGCATCGGCGAGATGCGTACGCGCCAGGCTGGGAGAATCGGCGATTACCGCCAGCATCTGATCTCCGAGCGCGCGGTGGGCTACATAGGCGAGAAAGGCTGAATCGACCCCGCCGGAATATGCCACCAGCAGACGGCCCAAACGGCGGAGATGTGCCTCCAGGTAAGCGCTCTTATCCGCCAAGGTATGTTCGGAAAACTGCATCGCCCTATGGTACCAGTCTCCAGTTCAGATGCCAGCTTCAGTACAACCGTTCCTGCTTTTTCAAATTTCCGAACGAACCGATATTGGCCAGGCTGAATGTGAAGCGAAAGAGATTCTCATTGCGAACATTTGCGATGGCGTAGCGGCGGTATTCGAGGGTTACGCCGCAGCAGTCCCAGTTGTAGGTAGTCTGGGCAGTGGCGAACTGGAGCTGCCGGGTTTCGGCGTCGAAGCCGAAACTGGTAGCTGCGCTGAGCCCGCGCCGGGTAAGGCCGCCATATCCAAGTGCCACGCGAAACTGGTTGAATTTACAGGTGACCTGGTTGGAGTCGACGGCCGGACCGCAAGTGCCTTCTCCGACCGTAGGGGTGTTGGTGCTGGTCTGCGGGATCTGCAGGAAAGCGTCGCCACCGCCCAAGGTGAAGGGGCCGACGTTGTAATTGAGAAGTACGGTGCTGGCGTTGACGCGGCCGAGTTGGAAGTCGTAGTCGGCGTCCCACTCGGTGTCGGTGCGGCTGCCTGTTGCGATTCGCAGGCGGGACACCAGCGGCGATAGATGGCGCGGCTGGGTGATAAAAGCGATTCCTGTTAAATCTTCGGTCGTGGAAAACACATTGCGCTGTCCGGAGACGAGCGCTCCTCCGAATGTTGGATCGAGGAAATATTTCTGCGCGAGTTCCCAGGTGACGATTTCGCGGGCGGCGGGTCCTGGGGAGCAGGGCTGCCCTTCGAGGTTGCTGACACGCTGCCAAGGCACGAGCTGTTCGGGAGCGGCTGCACCTACGGCGAGGCCGGTCATTGGTGTGTCGCATTCCTGAATCGAAGACTGCGGACGCTTTGTGTATAAGCGCGTTACGAATCCGTATTCGACTTCGTGCGTGTTGCTGAGGATGTCGCGCTCGTCGAAGTGCAGGACATTGGCAAAGTCATTCACCCCGGTGACGTAACGATAGACGACGCGCGGCTCGATGACGTGCTTCCACTTTCTTCCCAGAAAGTTGCCGTCGAAAATTCTCTCCAAAGCAGGCGGCCGCACTTCGACGGAAGTTTCTAAGGCTTGGCGGTTCGTCGGGTTGTTCGAGGCGAGTCCGTTTACGAAGCGTTCGGTGTAGAAGGTTTCATGCAGGTCGAGGGCTGGGCGCAGCGACCAGCCGTGGTATTGCAGCGGCAGGGAAATTTCGGGGATGAAATCGAAGCGTCCGAGAAGGCTGCTGGTGTGGAAACCAGGTTCGCTGCGCGATAGGCCCGAAAGATCAGCGTCAAACGACCAATCGAAAGGGGAATGTCCCAGTGGTCGATCGACGCTGGACGCGTCGACGCTGGGAGTATGCAGGATACGAATGGAATCGAAAATGGGAGGATTCGAAAGAGTGCCGTCGGCATTGATCGTCTGAAAAAAGTTCTGATAGCGCTCGACCATGCCGCCGAAAGAAAATCCGTTGTACGACTTTTGCAGAAAAAGCTGCGACTTTACTTCCGAGTTGACCGCCTGGGTGAAAACGTCATTGAAGGCCAGGCGGAAGAGAAACGAACTCAGGTAGTCGATGTTGGAGACGGCGCGGAAGCCATAGAAATTTCCTTCCGCATTCAGCCGGACTTCCTGACCGCCTTCGCGGAGGAGTTGCGGTCCGAGACTGGTCTCGGTTTCGATGCCGCGATCGATAACGCCGAAATAATTCAGGTCAACGTAAGAGGTGTCGCTGGGGCGGGCGCGAAATTCACCGCGCTGCGACCATCCGCGCTTTGAAAAATATTCGCCGCCGATCGTAGCGTCCACGCTGCGATTGATAACCCAGTAGAAGGAATCGCCGAGTTCGTTGCCGTTGGTGGAGGAGCGGCCTCCGGTAGGAATCAGGAATCCTGAATGCCGCGCTTCATGGGACACAGGGTGAGTCGCGTAGGGAAAGTAAAAAATTGGAAATCCATGGAGCATGAAATCGCTGTTGTAAATGGTGGCATTGCCGCCGACATCGACTACGACTTTGGTGGCGTCGAACTTCCAGTTGGGGTGCGGGAGTTCGCAGGTCGTGATCGTGCCGTCATAAACGAGATAGTGATCGGAACTGGTTTTCTCGACGACCTTGCCGGTGAATGCAAAGGGAGCAGTTGACGTCAGGATCGCCTTGCCGCCGTTAAAGCGCATTCCTGTGGTGGCGGTGACGTCGTAGAAACGCCCGGTCTCGGCGGTCAGGTTGTAGGTGCCGTGGCTAGCCTTGATGTGATCGTCGTTGGGCCCACCGTCGAGAGTGAAATGCCCGGACGCAGTAGCTTCGCCGCTGTCGGAGTCATAGGTCGCTTCATCAGCACGCAGAACGTAGGTGCGGTAGTGAATCTCAACGTCGTGGTGGAGCTTATAGACGTCGCCGTCTTTTTCCTGCTCGATAGCGCAGATGATCGTGCCGTCCTTGAGTTGGGTCATGGCGCGGCCTGCACAGATCGCGGCTGGGGTCGCGGCGGGTGGGTTGCGAGAGTCCGGTTCAGAATCTGCTGAGGAATTTTTGCTGGAATGCCCGGTATTTTCGGAAAGCAACTGGCTGGTTACTAGTGCCGACGCGAGAAGCTGATGACAAAGAAACAGCGCCGTGATAAGGAATTTAGTGCGAAGAGTCATCGGAAGAAAATCAACTGAAGACAGCCGTCCATCGAAGGCGTACCTGTCCTTTCGCGTTTCTGATCGCGGCATCGTGAAGTTAGCACGGCGCTGCCTGCAAGGAAAAGTGTCGACCAAGGCTAGGATTGCCCCGCGTTCCGTTTCGGTTGTATCGTGAAGCTGGCCGGGCCAAGTCGCGGGATTGTTTTTTCATGAATTGTTCGAAGTGTGGAGAAGTTTGCGGTTGTCCTATGGAGCCCCTTCCCTGTGCATTGCCGGTACCAGATCCTGCTCCCGCGATCGAGACGGTCGCGGCTGCGGGGGCGCCGCCCGACGCGCTGATCGAGGAGACCTCGAACTCCGCGTGGCGCGATGAACTGTCCGCACGTCTCACGCGCTATCGCGCGCGCCGCAAAGCACCGCCTCCGCGATATCCGTCGTTAAAGTTGCCGTTCGACGCCCTCGGATCGCAAGCGAGAGCCGTCGAGACTTCATCGGCTTCGGTGTTCGAGCCCGTGTCGAACCACGCGTTGGCTCTCGACGGTATCGTGCAAGAATCTTCACCCGCTGAAGAGCTCTCCCCCGTGCCGGCTCAACCGGAGATGGCAAACGAGGTTGCTGCGGCGCCGGTCCGGCGAGTCGCTGTGCAGCCGAGCGCCAAGATCATCGAGTTCCCCCGATTTGCCTGGGGACCTCCTCCGCCACCACCGGATCAGCTGGCTGAACCGGTCAGCGGTCGACCGCGAATCCTGGAAGTTCCGGAGGTCGAGGCTCCGCTTCCGGCGCTAGGTGGAATCACGATCGAGCCTGCGCCAGTGGCGGAAGTTGAGAAGCTTCCCGGTATCGACATTCCGCTGCAAAGCGCTCCGTTGGGCTTGCGTTTCTTGGCGGCAATCGTTGACGGCATAATTATTTCCGCGGCATCAGCTTTGTTCGGATTTATCTTCTGGAAGGTTGCGGCAGTTCGCCCGCCGCAGCTCCAACTGTTGGCGCTGGCCGGCGGTGTTTTCTGCCTGTTCTGGGCTGCCTACAATTATCTGCTGATCGTCTATGGCGGCTCGACGCCGGGATTGCGCGTCGCTGGGCTGCGTCTCACGAAATTCGATGGGTCCTCCATGAGCCGGGGGCTTCGCCGCTGGCGCGTTCTGGCATCCTTCCTCTCGGCCGTTTCCCTAGGCATGGGATTCGCCTGGGTTTTTCTCGACGAAGATGCCCTTTGCTGGCACGACCGGATTACCCACACCTACCTTGCGCCCATCCACCAGTGGAAGTAGCCGCGAAATCAGCGGGATAAAGAGTCGCGACGGCCGTGAACGAGCTGTTTTCAACGCCCCTATGCCGTCCCTGTGCTATCTTCAATGCTTCACTTCTGACCGCAGTGTCTCTGTCCAAGCATGGCAACGTCCGCTGAAGGAACCAAGCCGGCAGTAAAAGTCTTCGTCGCCACCACGGTGATGTTGACGTTTATCTCTTTCTGGCGCGCATCCGCCATTGTTTTGTCCGACTTAGCGTCCTCCGCGTACTACGCTGGCGGCGACGCCGAAAAGGTCATCGGCAAGAGTGCTCCCTGGTTCATTCTCGGCGTGATGCTGTTTAGCTATGCCGTTCGGGCGCTCTATATCGAGTCCAGCAGCATGTTCGTTCGCGGCGGCGTATACCGGGTCGTAAAAGAGGCGATGGGCGGGACGCTGGCCAAGTTTTCGGTCTCGGCGCTGCTCTTCGACTATGTGCTGACTGGGCCGATCAGCGCCGTATCTGCGGGGCAGTATTTGGCAGGCTTCATCAAGGACATGGGGGTGTATTTCCATCGTCCGTTGAATTTCTCCGACGATCATTTCGCCGCTGGCCTTGCTGTCATCGTCGTCCTATATTTCTGGTGGAAGAACACGCAGGGCATCCACGAATCCAGCCAAAAGGCTGTGCAGATCATGATCATCACCACGGTGATGGTAGTGATTCTGATCCTGTGGTGCACGGTCACAGTCCTGCGGACGCCGGTTCAATTGCCACCTGGTCCGTTTAGCGCCGCCGGAGCGATCCCGATCAACAAAGATTCCCTCGGCTGGTTGAATGGAACCGTCTTTACTCACCTGACTTGGATACTGCTCTTCGTCGGATTTGGACACTCCGTGCTGGCGATGAGCGGCGAGGAAACTCTGGCCCAGGTGAACCGCGAGATCGAGCACCCGAAGTTGAAGAACCTGGAGAAGACCGGGCTCGTGATTTTCATTTACAGCCTGCTCTTTACCTCGCTGGTTTCGTTCTTCGCGGTAATGATCATTCCCGACAGCGTGCGTCCCACCTTTTTCGCCAACTTGATCGGCGGCATTGCGATGTATCTCGTCGGGCCCACCAGCGTGAAGTTGCTCTTCCACGGCTTCGTCGTTCTGGTCGGCGTGCTGATTCTCGCCGGAGCTCAGAACACATCGATTGTTGGAGCGAACGGGGTCTTGAATCGCGTCGCCGAAGATGGCGTGTTGACCAGTTGGTTCCAGAAGCCGCACAACCGCTACGGCACGAGCTACCGCATTATCAACCTCATCGTCGGATTGCAGCTGCTCACGATCTTCCTCAGCCTCGGCAACGTCTACGTGCTGGCCGCGCTCTATGCCTTCGGAGTGATCTGGAGCTTTGCCATGAAATCGCTGGCGGTGCTGGTCCTGCGGTTCACGGAGCCAGGGAACCGGGAATGGAAAGTGCCGGGCAATTTCCACATCGGCAAGACGGAGATCCCCGTCGGACTGATGTTGATCTCCGGGGTGTTGTTCATCACCGCGGTCGTCAATCTGTTTACGAAGTACGAGGCGACGATTGCGGGGCTGATCTTCAGCGGCGTCTTTTTCACGATCTTCACCTTGTCTGAGAAGCACGTGCAAAGAGAGCGCCACGGCAAGCCGGAGCAACTCGATCAGTTCCGCGTGTATGGAAATCAGGAACTGGGCAGCGGCGCGATGGGAGTTCGTCCGGGGAACGTCCTGGTCGCGGTGCGCGATCCCCGCAATCTGTACTATCTGCGGCATATCCTGAGCCACACGAACACCACCAAACAGGATGTCGTCGTGATGAGCGCTCGCCTTTATCATCGCGAGCACACGTTCAGCGGCAGCACGGTTTTCGACGCGACGCAGGTATTCGACCACTACGAGCAGGAACTCTTTACAGCGGCCGTCGCCGTCGCGGAAAAAGAAGGTAAGCCGATCTCCCTGCTAGTGGTGCCGGCGACCGACGTCTTCGAAGCGATCATGGTGACGGCGCAGCGGCTCGATTCCAGCCGCGTGATTTGTGGCCTCTCCAACAAGCTCACCGCCGACGAGCAAGCGAAGTTGACGGGCGATGCCTGGGAGCGCCTGCCCGAGCCGCGTCCGCGTTTGACCTTGGAAGTCTGTGCGCCCGACAACTCGATCCGTGAATATTTCCTCGGCCCGCATACGCCGCGTATGCGACCGCAAGATGTCGAGCTCATGCACAAGCTTTGGCTCGAAATTACGTCCGATCCCAAATATGCTGGCGCGCATCACTACCACATCGTCGCCCTGGCTCTCGAGGAATTGCAGCGCGAGCTGACAACCGAGCAGCGTGCGCAGCTTCTGCAAAAATTGCAGGATGAAGTGAATCGCCCCAACCAGCAGTGAATCGGGCTAAGTGAGGAGTTCAATGGCTCGTATCCCCGGCGCTCCCAATAACCAGGGCGGACCTCTCCGTCGCTCGTTTGTAGGATTGGTTTACTACCTGACGCGGAGCAGGCTAGGACGAGTCATCATGCCTGTCCAGGTGACTGCGCATCATCCCAAGATTCTTTGGGGATATGTTCAGATGGAGCAATCACAGGCCGGCAGCAAGCTCATTGATCACAAGCTGAAGGGGCTTGCCGAGTTGCGCGTGGCGACGCTCGTGGGTTGTCCGTTTTGAATCGATATCGGCTCTGCCGTTGGCAGAAAGATAGGGATCAGCAGCGAGCAAATCGCCAACCTGGCCAACTATCGGACCGATTTCAATTTCTCAACCATCGAGAGGCTCGTGTTGGAATACGCGGATGCGATGACGCAAACGCCGGTGGCAGTTAGCGACGCGCTCTTTTCGCGCTTGCGGGAGAGATTCACCCCGGCCGAACTCGTGGAGTTGACTTCAGCGATTGCATGGGAGAACTATCGCGCCCGCTTCGATCATGCCTTCGGGATCGAGGGAGAAAACTTCAGCGAAGGAGCAGTCTGCGCGATGCCTGCTCAAAAGTTGCACGCTGATCGGACAACGTAGCACTGGCGTCGACAGCTTTTTCACTTAAGAAAAGCCCGGGCCAACTCGCCCGGGCCTGGAAGTTCGTAGTACTCAGCCGATAATATTTTTCTCACAGCAGTTCTTCGCGGTCTTCTTCTCGGACGAGCAGCAGCCCTTCTCGCACTTTTTGCCGCATTCTTTGCCGCAACTCATCGACGCGGTATCGTCCTTCCCGCAACCGTCTTTGCAGCAGGCAGCCGCAGTCTTGTCGCCTTTCATGCAGGACTTCGCGTCCTTAGCGCCGCAGCAGGAGCCCATGTTCTTGGCATCTTCCTTGCCATGACGCATGCAGTTGGCGTGAGCATCTTTGCTGTCCGCCGAAGCCATCTTGTCGCAGCAAGAACATTTAGTTTTTTCGGGCGCGGAGTTCTGTTCCGGTGCGGACGGCGTAGTCTGGGTTGCGGTTTGTGCCCATGACGCAACCGTCAGGGCGAGGATGAGTGCCAGCATCTTGTGTTTCATGATCGAAATCTCCTTATGAAGATCAATTCGTGCTAAGGCTTACGCCCGTTGACGGAGGCAGACCCCAAGTCTCGGTCTGCGATATGAAACGGGATTGCGCCCATGTGGCGCGAGGATGACCTCAGATGCGAAGGACCGTGCTTCGTGCGAAGTAGGTCAGTACGAAGTCTTGGCCGGAACTCGGGGAAGTAACGCCACTGCGGGCAGCATCGTTCTGGGCGACGCCTGCGAAACTATCCCGGAGGCGCGTCATTCGATTGACTGCCGGTAGCGGGAAGGAGCGATCCGGAGCATGCTTCGTACAACAGGGATGCTCGTCTCCGCAGGGCATTGCCGGAGGGGTAAACACGACGAATAAAGGTGCTTCGAGTCTGGGATGAACGCCCGGGCAACAATCGTGCGTTTTATGAGCAGAGGAGGCAGACTTCCCGGCCGTTGCGGAATGAATCGAAAAGACCGAGCCGAATGCAGGCATGCTCCACCATGAAAGAGATGCCAGCACCAACACTCCGATGATTCGTTTCTTCATTCCCATGCCCATGAGACCCTTTGAGCCTGACAGGCACGTGAATCTGCGGC
>Ga0181528_10001490_pt1 | contig 14518 bp, 9 predicted proteins | sample PEATcosm2014_Bin_47_FD_119742 | JGI IMG/M metagenome (GOLD analysis project Ga0181528, IMG submission 119742) | Peatland microbial communities from MTU Mesocosm Facility, Houghton, MI, USA - PEATcosm2014_Bin10_10_metaG | ecosystem: Environmental > Terrestrial > Soil > Wetlands > Peat | place...
CCGCCGTCGACGGCCCGAGGCGAGCGCCATGGCAGGATTCGCGTGGGGTATTTCTCCGCCGACTACTACAACCATGCCACGGCCTATCTCATGGCCGGTCTGTTCGAAAGCCACCATCGGGAACGATTCGAGCTCGTGGCTTTCTCCTTCGGCCCCGATCGGCACGACGAGATGAGAGCACGACTATCCGGCGCGTTCGACCGCTTCATCGACGTGCGGACGCGATCGGACCGGGAGATCGCCGAGCTCTCGAGAGAGCTCGAAATCGACATTGCCGTGGACTTGAAAGGCTATACCCAGAATCACCGAGCCGGAATTTTCGCGCATGCCGCCGCGCCCATCCAGGTGAATTACCTGGGATTTCCAGGAACAATGGGTGCGCGCTACATCGACTACATCCTGGCCGACGCCACGGTCATACCGGTGCAATCGATGCACCATTATTCTGAGAAGGTGGTGCATCTTCCCAACAGCTACTACCCCACGAGCTACCGTGCTCTCGACCCCCTGCAGACCGATGCGGCGAGGGAATTCTCGAGGGTAGAGCTCGGCCTGCCGCCGACGGGGTTCGTGTTCTGCTGCTTCAACAATCACATCAAGATCACTCCGGACACCTTTGGCGGCTGGATGCGGATCCTCGAGAAAACCCCGGGCAGCATCCTGTGGCTGTTCGAGGCCAACGGGACCGCGATCGATTACCTGCGCAGGGAGGCCGAGCGGCACGGGGTGAGCGGCGCGCGGTTGGTATTCGCGCGCCGCATGTCCGCAGCGGATCACCTGCGCCGCCACCGCCTGGCGGATCTTTTCCTCGACACTCTGCCCTATAACGCACACACGACCGCCACCGACGCGCTCTGGACAGGGCTCCCCGTGCTCACCTTGATGGGCGAGTCGTTTGCGGCGCGAGTCGCCGGGAGTCTGCTCAACGCCCTGAACCTGCCGGAGCTGATCGCAAACACCCGGGAGCAGTACGAAGCAATGGCGATCGAGCTGGCGTCCAATCCAGGACGACTCGCGCAGCTGCGAGAGCGGCTCGCGGCGAACAAAAGCACGGCACCTCTGTTCGATACCACCCTGCTCACCCGGCACATCGAACGGGCCTACGAGCAGATGTACGAGCGCCACCAGGCCGGCTTGGCGCCCGCGCATATCTCCGTCGCGTGAGGATGCCAGGTGCTGACTCCAGGGCGCGCGTGGTTGATGCTGCATTGTGTTTCGCTGCTGGCGCTCGCCTGGCCGCTCGAGCCGGTCTACGCGCAAGACGCCGCCCGCGCGCTCATCACCACGCCGGTCGATGGGAACCGGCTCATCCGGCTTCGCGGCAATACGCGTCCGGAGGTGAACGCCGCGCACGACGCCGGCCGCGTCCCCGATACGCTCGTCCTGGAGCACATGCAGCTGCTGCTCAAGCGGCCGGCGGAACGCGAGGCGGCGCTGCGGCAATATCTCGAGGAACTTCACGACCGCCGCTCGCCGAATTTTCACCATTGGCTGCGTCACGCCCAGTTTGCACAGGCCTTTGGGCTGGCACGGCAGGATTTCGCCGCGGTGACCGACTGGCTCAAGGAGCGGGGTTTCACCGTCAACAGCACGGATCCCGGCGCCATGCTGATCGATTTCTCGGGAACCGCCGGCGAGATCCTCGGCGCATTTCACTGCGAGATCCACTACCTCGACGTCCAAGGAGCCCGTCACCTCGCTAACGCGACGGATCCGCAGATCCCCGCGGCACTGGCTCCGGCGGTGGCCGGAGTGGTGTCGCTCAACGATTTTCGCCCGCATCCCCTGCACGTCCAGCGTACGCAGTACACCGTGTCCTCGAGCGACCATATCGTCGCTCCGGCCGATCTGGCGACCATCTACAACTTGAATCCCTTGTTCACCGCCGGCATCGCCGGCCAGGGCCAGACGGTCGTCGTCATCGAGGACAGCGACGTGTACAGCAGCAACGACTGGAGCACGTTCCGGTCGACCTTCGGCCTGTCCTCCTATACGGGCGGCTCTTTCGCTCAAGTACACCCCCCGAACCCCAGCGGACCGAACAATTGCGTCAATCCGGGCGTGGTGGCGGGCGCCGAAGCGGAGGCCGCGATCGATGCGGAATGGGCGAGCGCCGCAGCGCCGGCCGCCGCCATCGTGATCGCCTCGTGCAGGGACACCACCACGTTCGGCGGGCTGATCGCGCTCGAGAATCTGGTCAACGGCGCCAATCCGCCGGCGATCGTCAGCATCAGCTACGGGGAATGCGAGGCGGAGAACGGCGCGACGGCCAATGCCGCCTACAACACGGTTTATCAACAGGCGGTCGCCGAGGGCACCTCCATATTCGTCGCGGCGGGCGATGACGGTGCCGCGAGCTGCGATCGCTCCGCGGCCGCCTCGACCCATGGGATCGGCGTGAGCGGCTTCGCCTCGAGTCCTTACGACGTTGCCGTGGGGGGCACGGATTTCGGCGATACCTATGCGGGTACGGTGAGCACGTACTGGAGCTCCACCAACAGCGCGGCCTATGGCTCGGCCCTGTCATACGTTCCGGAGATTCCCTGGAACGATTCCTGCGCGGGTGCGCTGCTGACCGCCGTCGAGGGCTATAGCGCCGCCTACGGTACCGGCGGCTTTTGCAACAGCGCCACGGCCAAGGCGAGCTTCTTGACGACGGCCGCCGGGAGCGGCGGCCCGAGCGCATGCGCAACCGGTGCTCCCTCGACCTCAGGCGTCGTCGGCGGCAGCTGCGCCGGGTATGCAAAGCCCTCATGGCAGTCGGGGGTACCCGGAAATCCCAGCGACGGGGTGCGTGATCTGCCCGACATCTCGCTGTTCGCGGCGAATGGCCTATGGGGTCATCACTACGTCTATTGCGATTCAGACACAGCCGACCAGGGCGCCGCTTGTACCGGCGCGCCGAGTTCCTGGTCCGGTGGCGGAGGCACCTCGTTCGCCGCTCCGATCATGGCCGGCATCCAAGCGCTCGTGAACCAGAAGGCGGGCGCATCGCAGGGCAACCCGAACTATGTGTATTACGTACTCGCCGCAAGCCAATCGGCCAGCGGCCTTGGCTGCAATTCAAGCAGCGGCAATGGCACGTCCAGCGGCTGCGTGTTCTACGATGTCCGCATGGGAGACATGGATGTGGACTGCACCGGCGCGAACAATTGCTACGCGCCCAGCGGCACCTACGGCGTGCTCTCGACCACGACCGTCGCCGATGTGGCCGCCTATGGCGCGGCGCCGGGCTGGGACTTCGCCACCGGCATCGGCACCGTCAACGCCTTCAACCTGGTGAAGTACTGGAGCTCCTCCGACCTCGCGCTGAGCGGCAACGGCGGCGTAACGGCCGCAGGTCTGCTGTCGTATGCCTGGACGGTTTTCAACCGGGGACCGCAAAGCGCCTCGTCCGTCGTGGTGACGACGCAGCTGCCCGCAGGCCTCGCGCTGGTCACTGCCTCCAGCAGCCCAGGCTGCACGCAGGTGGGCCAAACGCTGAGTTGCGTGGTCGGCAGCCTGGCCGTCGGCGCCAGCGCCCCGCTCACCATCGTGATCCAGCCCGGCAACTCGCAGAGCGCAAACCTAACCTTCACCGCCACCTCCAGCAATGGCGACATCGATCCCGCCGACGGCGCCGCCACGGTCGATCTGGTGATCCCGGTGAGCGGAGGAGCGGACGGGCCGTTGCCGTTGTGGGCAAATGCGATGCTCGGCCTCACTCTCGCGGGGCTCGCCATGCGGCGCCTGGCATGAACCGCCACGTGTCCCCTCTCAGATTCGGTCTGACATTCCTCGTCACTTTTGCGATTCTCATGGGCTCATTCGAGGCGTCCCGCGGCACCGCTTTCGAGCGAGTCTTCGTCGAGGACCTCATCCTCGCGCCCACCTGCGCACTCATCCATGCCGCGACTCCTGGCGATCAGGTCACGCGGGTCGACCGTACCCTCGTATCGCCCGGCGCCAATTTGCACGTCACCCGGGGCTGCGAGGGTGTGGAGATGTTTCTGTTGCTGATGGCCGGCATCGTCGCATTCCCCGCCCCGCGTAAACGACGCATTCAGGGATTGCTGCTGGGCTCGCTGCTCGCCTACGTCCTCAGTGTCGCGCGGTTGATGGCGCTGCACTACACGCTGCGCTACAGCCCGGGCGGCTGGGAGGCACTGCACGGGCTGATCCTGCCGCTCGGGCCGGTGATCCTGATGGCGCTTTTCTTCATGCGCTGGACCTCCCACGGCGTCGCATTGAAAGGTCTGGAGCCGAGCCCGGATGCGGCCTGAGTGGCGCTGGGCTTTGTTCGCCGCGGCGGCGCTCGCGATCGGGGCGGGCGCGGCGCAGCGCTACTGCGGATTGGCCGCACCGTATTACACGCTGGCGGCCCGCTGGATCGCGTTCGGACATCCTTGGGAAGTGAGTAAGATCGAGGTCGTCAATTCGGGTCCGGGCATGGTGTTGCGCTTGACGGGTATGGTGCGCGATGACGATGGGCGACCCGCCGCGAAACTCGTCTCGAAGCTGCAAGTCGCCGCGGTCGTGATGTCGCCCATCGTGTACTGGACGCTGCTGCTGGCCTGGCCCGTGCGATCGCTGCGGGAACGGCTGGCTGCCCTCGCCATCGGCATGCCGCTGTTCCTGTGCCTGGAGGCCGCGACCACCGTGTGTCAACTGCTCGATCCCCTGGCTTACGCCTCCGCGGTACTGTCCGGCGATCGAAACCCCGTGACCTGGTGGGAGCACTGGAGCCGCTTTCTCGAAGCGGGCGGGCGGATCGCGGTGGCGTTGATCGCGGCGATTTTCGCGGTCACCCTGTCCAGGCCCATCTTCTCATCGGCGGCGGCCGGAGCGGGCCACGGCATGCCGGCGCCATGCGCGAGGTAACCCTGCAATTCGTGCGGCGATTTTCGGGTGGCGATCCCGGACGCTTGCGCGATGCGAAAGAGCTGCTGACGAGACTGACCCGCGTTTGGCGCGGCAGTTCGGGCCGCGCTCTGCCGGAACGCTATGCGGACCTGTACGGAGCCGTCGACGCGGAGATCGAGCAGGTCAAGGCACACACCCGAGCGCCCATCCCTTGCGCCAGGGGATGCAACCACTGCTGCAAGTTCAACGAGATCTACGTATCGAAGTTCGAGGCGGTGCTCTTGGTCCGCCACATCGAAAATCTGCTTCCCGATCGGCGGGCGCAGGTGGTGGCAAGAATCCATGCCGCTGCGACGACAAGCGGCGGGGGCCATTCGAGTCCCTGCGTGCTCTTGGACGAGGACGGATGCTCCGTCTACTCGAGCCGGCCGCTGCCCTGCAGAGGGTACTACTCCTTATCCGAACCCGCCTGCAGCCAGCGCTTGAACCTCGGCGGCGCGGATCCCGCCAATCTAGCCGCGGCGAGGGTCGTGGAGTTCGCGGCGCTCGAAATATCCGGCTCCGATCGGCAGCCCCCGTTCGAGGTGAATACCTTGCTGCATCGAATCTATGCCGATCCCGCCAAGGCCGCCCGCTGGGCAGCCGGGGACGCTACGGATGAATCCGACCTCGCGGCAGCAACCGTGGCCATGAAGTGAGCGCTTGCAGCCGGGCGAGCGCGAGCGCCGCGAGCGCCAAGATGGAGCTCAGTCCGATCTGACCGCCGCCCCCCGAGGAGCCCGTCGGCGCCACGGTCGCGGTGACCGTCACGGATTGCGACGCCGAGCCGCCGGGACCGATGCATGTCAGCTTGTAGGTCGTGGTCGCCGTCACCGACACCGCGAGGCTGCCGGAACCTGTCGGCTGACTGCCGGTGAAGGAGCCGCCGCTGCCGGTACAGCTCGTGGCGCTGGTCGTCGTCCATGTCAGCGTGCTGGCAGCACCCGCGGGCACCGAGGTCGGCGAGGCCGACAGCTTGACGGTGGGCGGGGCATCCACAATCTCGATGCCATACAGGCCATATTGTTGCTGAGCGGCCGGAATGGCGACCACCGTGAATTGGTAATCGCCCGGCGCAGCGGTGATGGGAAACGTTCCGCCGCCGTAAATCTTCCCAAGTACCGAACCGGCGCTCGAGCCGACCAGTGCCAGGGTGGAGAACTGCGCCGGAAATCCGAGGTCGGTGAGCGTGACATTGTAATTGCCCGAGGTCCCGAGCGTGAGCGGCTGCGTCGTCAATCCACCCGCGGCACTCACCGGCTGGATCTGGTCGAACACCACCGAGCCGGCGCTCGTCTGCACATTCACGTCGAACAGTCCGTTACTGCCGGATGTTGGGGTCGCATCCACCAGGAGCACCACGGGAGCGGCGGCGGAAGTAAAGCTCACCGAGCCGGCGGCGCTCGCTTGCTTGAGCACGGCGTGATTCTGCGCCACGGCAAACTTCAGAGCGGACAGCGTTGCCGGAAATTGAAAATCGCTGGCGGTGGCCTGATAGCTACCGGCCGCGAGGGCTTTGGGAGAGACGAATGCATAGGCGTAGGAGCCGCCGCCGCTCACGCCGAACGCCGATTGCAGCAGCGTCGACGACGCGGAAGTGAGATCGACCTCATAGGTGCCCGCGGCCACTCCGGCGGCGCCGTAGCTCCAGAGCTGAATCGCGCCTTTGGGCGCCGCGAAGCTCGAGGGGCCGCTACCGGCTGCAGCCATTCCGAGCGCAGCACCCCCTCCGGCGGTGACCAGCGCGCTCGCGCTCGAGAGCGCCGCGGGAAAGGCGAAATCCGTGGCGGCGAGCGTCAGGGATTGAGCGCTCGGATTGTCGACGGTGGCGGCCGGCTGGAGCAATCCCACCGGATAGGTGGCGCTCAGCAGCGGAGCAACGCCCGCCGGTCCGCTCACCACGATCCCATAAAGACCCGCTTTCGCGGTCGGGTCCGCTTGCGCGACCGCCAGCAGGGTGTACGTGCCGGGGCTCAGCGTGATCGCGGCGGGCGATGCGGGGATCGGCACGGCGATCTGCTGATTTCCTTGGAACAGCGCCAGGCTGGGATAGGCCGGATTTCCCGCCGCCAAGGGCACCGGAAATTGATCATCCTGATACGTGAATGTATAGGAACCGGCCGTCGAAACGGTCAGCGTGGCGACGCTCGTCGACACCGTCGGGTTCGCCGGCGCGGACTGCTCGGTGATGTTGCCGGCGAACGACGCGTCCGCGATGCAGGCGGAGGGAGTCGATTTCGGCGCCACGCAGATGCTGAACGTGCCCACACCGGCCGCCGCATTGGGCGTTCCGATCACGCGCAGGGTGTATTGCCCGACCGCGCCCGGCAGGGCGAGCGTCGCGCTCTGCGCCGGCGCCGACAGAGTCGTCGTCCCGACGATCGCGTCACCCTGCGTCACCACGACGCTCGCCGTGCTGAGCGCCGCCGGCGTCTGGAAATCCGTGAAGGTGACGGTCAGATCCTCGGCCGCCGCGATCGTGAAACTCTCCTGACTCGGCGCCGGTGCGCCCGCGACACTGATCAACTGTGTTTGTGGAGGCAGCGGGTCGGTCTGCGCCCAGGTCGACAACGGCAGCCACCCGACGAGCACGACGAGCCGTGCGGCGAAGCGATTATTCATAGGCAGTATCCCTCGCCACATGTCGTCAGGACTTCGGAGCGGCCGAAGCAGTCGATTTGCCGAGCTTGTCGAGCGTCGCCTTCGCCTCGTCCAGGCCGGCAAACCGGGTGCCTGAATTGACGGCGCGCGAGAGGTTGTCGCGCGCGTCGGCGGCGTCGCCCGCCAGCGACTGCGCCATGCCCAGATGAAAACGGGCAACGGCTGCATTCGGAGTTTTTTCGACCACCCGCGTCAATACCGGCACCGAGTCGGCTGCGTCGCCGCGCTTGAACAGCACCCAGCCGTAGGTATCCAGGAAGGAGGGATTGGGGGAGTTCGCAAACCGCGACGACAGTTCCTTGGCCCGATCCAGGCTCGCCGGGTCGCTCCGGTAGGTGGCGAGCAGCATGGCAAGATTGTTGGCTGCCACCTCCGATTGAGGATTGGCATGCAGGATCTCTTCGTACTCTTTCATCGCCTCGTCTGGTTTTCCCGATTGCTCGAGCAACGAAGCCAGGTCGATGCTCGCCTCCTCGGGTCGATCGGTCATCGTTTTCGCGCTGCGAAGCGTTGCAACCGCGACGGCGGGTTCCTCTTTGGCGGCCAACTCAGCCCTCGCAAGGGCCCGATAGGCCGGCCACCATTTCGGTGTCCGCGCGACAGCGGTCTTCAGGGTGGCAACGCCCTCCGCCGCCCTGCCGGCCTGTAACAACAGCTCGCTTTTGATGACCAGCGCAACCGAACTATCGGGATATTTTGCCGATACGTCGTCGAGCCGCTTGATCGCCTCCGGCACGCGCTTGGTCGCGGCCAGAACACGCACCGCCCCCTCGAGCGGCTCGGCGGCCTGGGGCTGCAGTTCGGCGGCCTTGTTGTATAGCTGCAATGCATCATCGTCGTGCTTTTCGCTCTCGGCCAACATTCCCTGATACAGATAGCCAACGGCCATCTTCGGGCGCAGAGTCGCGATCGCATCAGCGGCCGATTTGGCTGTCGCCAGGTCGCGCGTCGCGATGGCGATCCGATACTGGGCGTCGAGGGCCTCGATGTTGTCGGGCTTTTGCTTTACGAGCTCGGTGATGATGACCTTCGCCTGATCCGGCTTGCCCAACTGCATCAACAGCTGCGCAAAGTCGAGCTCCAGCGCCGGATTTTTGGGGTTGGCCTCGACCGCGTGGCGCATCGTTTCCTCGGCAAGCGCCGGGTCGCCGTTGGCGAGATGTGCTCGCGCCAACGAGCGCAGGACGCCCTCGGCGTTCGGCTGGTCGCGCAGCACGGCGCGCAGGTCCGTGATCGCGGCGCGCGGATCCTGTCGGGACAGCAAGATGTTACCTCGGAGCAGCAGCGCATCGTCATCGCGCGGGCTCTTGGCAAGCACCTCGCCGATCAAGGTCAATGCGCCGGTCACGTCGTTTTCCTGCAGCCGCAAGGCGGCGAGCCTGTCGCGAGCGGTCAATCCAGCAGGCTCCAGCTTTTCCTTGTCGATGATCTGCTGGTAGACGGCCTTCGCCTTCGCGATCTCATTGCCTTCCTGGTAGAAAGCCGCGAGGGTGAACTGCAATTCATGGTCCGTGGGATCCGCATCGATCATCGACCGAAGCTCGTGTTCGGCCGTATCGCGGTTGCGACGTGCCGCCAGGAAGGTGACCAGCGACAGCTTGAGATCACGCTGGGCCGGCATATCCTTGATTGCTTGGCGCAGCGTGTGCTCGGCAGCGTCGATCTGATTCGCTTGCGCATAGAATTGAGCGAGGCGTAGGCGGTGCGCCTTCTCGTCCGGCTGCAGCGCGATCAGCTTGAGCAATTGCGCCTCGGCATCCGCCGGACGACTCTCCTGCGCGTAGAGCTCCGCCAGGATCAAGCGCAAATCGACGGTAGCGGGAATCTTTTGCACCGTTTGCTCGAGCAGCGCTTGCGCCTTGCCCAGGTCACCTTGGGTTTTGTAGATGCCGGCGAGCACGGCGACGGCATCTTCGTCGGTGGGCGCCAGCGCGACGGCTCTCGCGGCATCGGACTGCGCTCCCGCGAGATCCTTCTGTTGTACGCGCGCCGCCGCACGCACGGTCAGCAGCCGCGGGTCGTCGGGATGCTTTTCCAGGGCGGGCCGGATCAACTCCATCGCCTGCTCCGGGGCACCCGAGAATAAGTAAAGTCGCGCCAACCGCGCGCGCGCCTCCGTGTTGTCGGGGCTCACGTCGATCGAGGCCTGATAGAATTGCGCCGCCTCGCGCGGATTGCCGATCTTTTCGTCGACGATGCCCATTTCCAGGCGCGCACGCGGATCCTTGGGCGCTATCTGCAACGCATTTTGAAACTCGACGCGGGCCTTGTCGAAATTCTTGTCCGCGAGAAACGCCTCGCCCTTTTCGAGATGCCGGGCCAAGCGCGCCTGCGCGCCGCCGCAACCCGAGGAGGCCAGCACGGCGGCGGCCAGCAGCAGGGACAGCAACGGAGTCGACAAGAGACGCACCGGCATATTTTTTTCCAAGGCGGGGAGCGGAGGAGCAGGCTACGTGGGCGATATGACGAACGTGTGACGAATGGCGGCGGCCCGCGCCGTCTACACCAGCGAACGCGCGAGCAGACCCGCCAGCAGCGTCATGGCGGCAATCCGCAGCCAGATCACGCCGATCTCGAGCCGGCTCACCAGCACCTCGAGCCCATAAAATAGGATGACGAGCTTGGCGATGCCGAGCGCTCCTCCATCGGGCAGACCCAGCGTATCGGGCAAGCTCGGGACCACCAGCGCCACGAACAGCACGATCAGGTCGAGCGGCGTCAAGGCAAACCGCCGGTCACCGGACAGTTGCAAGCGCACCAGGGTGCCGAGCGCCATGGTCACGATCGCGGTCCAACCCGCCGCGGTCACGGCCGTGTCGTCCTGGACGACGCTGCTGTCGAGGTACACGAGCACCGCGGCGGTGATGTAGAGCACCGCCTTTTCGATGGTGCTCAACGGCCTTGCGCGCAACACCGCGAAGGCGACGCACGCGACCGCGAGCAAGGCGATCAGCAGCACACGCACGTCGCGGCTGATGTCGACGATCTCGGCGGCGACGATCAGGGCGTACGCCCAAACGGCCAGCGCGATGGCGAGGTACGACCACCGCGGCAGCCGCCCCGGCTGCCTCAAGACGGTGAGCGCACGCGCCAGTGGCGACTCTTCCCGAACGTCGCGCACGGTGCGAAAGCGCCAATGCCGACGCGAGGCCACCTGGAACACGCCGATCGCGCCAAGGAAAAAGAACGATACGACGCCGAGGATTGCCACGTCGGACTCGTAGCGCATCCAATACGCGAGCAGGAAAAGATCCGCCTGGATCGCGTAGATGACCATGACGGCCTCGTGATGGTCGAAGCCGAAAGACAGGAGCTTGTGGTGAATGTGATTCTTGTCGGCGCTAAAAGGCGAGCGGCCCTCGCCGATCCGCTGCACCATCACGCTCAAGGTGTCGAGAATCGGCAGCGCCAGGAGCAGCACCGGTATCGCCGCGCTGATCATGCTGTTGCCGCTCTGCGTCGCGCGCAGGCTCAACACACCCACCGCAAAGCCCAGCAGCTGGCTGCCGGCATCCCCCATGAAAATGCTGGCCGGGAACGTGTTGTAGCGCAGGAACCCGAGTACCGCGCCGGCGAACGCCAGCGCGAGCGCCGCGCAAGTGCCCTGACCGCTGTGATAGGCCAGCAGCGCGAGCGCGCACAGGCAGAGGAAGGTCGTCCCTCCGGCGAGCCCGTCGAGTCCGTCCGCGAGATTGATGGCATTGGTGATGCCGATCAAGAAGAGGAACGTGAGTGGCACCGAGATCCACTCCGGCAGAAAGACTCGATCGGCGAGGGTGACGGAGTGAATCTGGATGTCGCCGCCCAAGATGACGATGGCGGCGGCGATCAGCTGGCCGAGGAACTTGATCCGGTGATCGAGATTGAAGCGGTCATCCAGGCCGCCGAACACCGTGAGAACGCCGGCTGCAATCAAGAAATACCGATCCGGCGAGCCGATCGGGATGACGAGCAGCGCGGCGATCGACACCCCAAGCGCCATCGCAACGCCGCCGATGCGCGGTATTGGCACGGCGTGGACCTTGCGCTCGCCGGGATGATCCACGATGCGCCATCGGGCGGCCATCTTGCCGAACACGGGGAGCCAGGCCATGGTGACGATCATGGCCAGCAGAAAAGGCATGACGAGCAGCATGGTTCCGCTCAGTTCGGCACGTATCGCGGCAGCGTCGGAGCAATCCGTCCCGCGACATCCACCAGACGGGCGTCCGCCGCCGCCTCATCCCCGCCAGCCGGCAGCGCGGTAATCAGGCGCACGAGGGCCCCGTCGGTGCGGTGACGCGTCAAGGCATCCCAGAACAGATACCACTTCACGGCGAATTCATTGGTGATCACCCGGCCACGCTGTTGAAACCAGTAGTACACGAGCTCGCGCTGGTCGCCGAGCTGGATCAGCGTCCGGTTGACACGCAGCGGCTCGCCCCCGACCCGGATTCCCCCGAGCGTGCGCTGACCGAAATTCTCGAGCTGCCAGCCGCCGCCCGGCAGGCAGGAGCGCGGCGAATGCACGGCCTCGCCCTTGCGCTGCGAGTTGTAGTACGCGATGTAGAGATTGACTGAACGGCCCTCGGGATCGGCGTAGTCGGCGAGCAGGTAATCGTCGAGCTTCAAGGCATCGAGATACACGCCCTCCAAGGACTCGAGTCGCCCGCTCCAGCGACCGAGCTGCATCGGGTAATCGGCGAAGCTTGCGCGCGGCGGATAGATCTCCGCAGGCCGCGGCATCAGCGCCATGATCGCCGCCAACACCAGCAGCACTGCGCAGGCGGCCACGAACGGCGATGGCAGGACGCGCTGCGCGACCGGCGCGCCGCGCGGCGAGGCGGCCGGAAACTCGATGCCGAACAGCTGGCGCCACGTTCCGGATTCGCGTCCGATGCGGTTCAACAGGGCGATCTCCCCCAGCATCAGGCCGGCGCTCGTCATGAAAACGGCCCAGCCTTGAAACTCGTGCAGGAAACCCTCGGCCATGCCGATGCCCCAATGCTCCACCATGAAACCGATGCTGCCCACACGAAAGCTGTTCATGATCACGGTGATCGGGATGCTCGAGAGGAACAGCGCGATCCGCTTCCAGGTCGCGCCCTTGTAAAAGTAAGCCATCAGGAACGCCAGCGTCATCAGCGGGAACAGGTAACGGAGCCCGCTGCATGCCTCCGCAACCTGGAGCTTGTAGCCGCCGAGATCGATCACATTGCCCTCGAGATACACGCTGATGTCCATCAGGCGCATCAGCCAGACGCCAAACTCGGAGGACAGCAGCTGCAACTTCGTGGATAGGTTGGCGAGCACGAACTGCGGCAGCGGCACCATGAGCACCAGGATGAACAGCGGCATGAACAGGAGGCGAAAGGCCGTGGGGCCGGTGAACGCGAGCACCAGCCCGAACAGGGTCACGAGATAGGCGTATTGGATCAGGGTGTAGATCGTCCCGAGCTGACCGATGACCAGGAGCGCGCCGCCCAGAAGCACCAGCAAGACACCCCACCAGCTGCCGATGAAGGAAACGCGCTCGAGCCGATCCTTCTGCTGCCAGACGAGGAACGCGGCAATGGGCGGGATCAGCAGCGCGTGGCTGTACTCCTCGCTGTCGATCCACCAGCCCCACATCCGGGACAGGCCGTCCCAGAAGAGCCAGAGAGAGAGCGCGAATGCAGCGCCAACCGTCGCTATGACGGCGGGAGAAAGTCTCCACACCGTGCTGGTGGGCACGTGCGGTGCAAGGGCTTCAACGGACATGGCGGCCAAGATCGCAATTTCACATTGCAGCGCCGTGACATGCGCCGTCGGGCGCCGATTTCAGGCCGCCGGTGAGAATCTCGGTCGGAGGCCGCGCACCGCGGCGGGCGAGCCGGCGACCACGGTCCAAGGCGCGACGTCATGGATCACCGTGGAGCGGGCGCCGACGACGGCGCCCTGTGCGATTTTCACACCTGGACCGACGAACGCATCGGCGGCGACCCAGGCGTACGCTTCGATGACAATAGGCGCAACGATCAGCGGCATCGCGGGGTCGCGGTAGTCGTGACTGGCCGAGCATAGGTAAGAATATTGGCTGACCGTCGCGTGCCTGCCGAGCGTGATCGGTGCCACGTTGTAGCAATCCACATCGTTGGCCAGGCAGCTGTGCGCTTCCATGGTGAGGTTCCAGGGTGCCCAGATCTTTGCGCGCGGGTACGGATGTGCTCCCGCCGCGACGCGCGCGCCGAAGCCGCGCAGTATCAGCCTGCGCCACCCATGCAGGAAGGTCGGGGTAAACCGGTAAGCGGTGTTGCGCACGAGCCCCCACACCACCCGTGCCAGGCGATTGCCGAAGGTCACCCGGGCGCTGGAGAAAGGGAAGGATCTCGCCAAAGACGGTGGTCGCTCGCCGAGGGTAAGATTCCTGTCACGCACGTCCGGCAGACTAGTCGATCAATGTTGCAAATAACACAGAAACCGGCCGCCTCTGTCCGGTACGCGCCGCAAGGCGGCAAGCTTCGGATATTACACGTGGTGCCGACCTACTTCCCCGCGGTGCGCTATGGGGGTCCGATTCGCTCGGTGCATGCCCTCGCGAAGGCCATGGCGGAGCGCGGGCATGACGTCCAGGTATTCACGTCATCCGTGGATGGTCCGAATGACCTCGACGTACCGCTCGGCCAGCCGGTCAGCTTGGACGGCGTGCGGATACGCTACTTCCGGGTGCCGTTCCTTCGCCGCCTGTACTGGTGTCCCACTCTCGCGCAAGCCCTGCGCAAGGACATCGACTCGTTCGATGTGGTGCACCTGCACTCCGTGTTCCTCTGGCCCACGTGGGTGGCCGCGCGAATCGCCCGCCGCGCCGGGGTGCCTTATGTCGTGTCGCCGCGCGGAATGCTGGGCGCCCAGGTGATTCGCGGCAAGAGCACTCTGCTCAAATCGGCATGGATCCGCTTGATCGAAAAGCGGACGATCAGCGAGTCGGCAGCCGTGCACGTCACCGCCGAGTTGGAGC
>Ga0181528_10001491_pt1 | contig 14514 bp, 12 predicted proteins | sample PEATcosm2014_Bin_47_FD_119742 | JGI IMG/M metagenome (GOLD analysis project Ga0181528, IMG submission 119742) | Peatland microbial communities from MTU Mesocosm Facility, Houghton, MI, USA - PEATcosm2014_Bin10_10_metaG | ecosystem: Environmental > Terrestrial > Soil > Wetlands > Peat | place...
CCGCCGACGATCATGCAGGACCTGCAGCTCGAGCGGTTCGGCTACAAGGTGTACCCGATGGGCCCCTACTACCAGGCCTTCCCCGAGGGCGGATCGATCAAGATCTACGCCGACGATGCCAGGAAGAACTACGACTCGATCGCCCAGTGGTCCAAGAAGGACGCCGAGGCCATGCCCAAGTGGGACGCCTGGCTCGGTGGCCTGGCCGACGTGCTCGGCCCGCTGCTGCTGACCGTGCCGCCCAACATCGGCTCCCGCAGGCCGGGGGACCTGGCCGAGACGCTCCGTCTGGCGTGGCGGCACCGCGGACTCGACGTCCGCACCATCGCCGACGTCGTGCGCCTCTTCACGATGTCCATCTCCGACCTCCTGGACGACTGGTTCGAGTCCTGGCAGGTCAAGGCCCCGATCGCGGTGAACGGGGTCATCGGCACCTGGGCCGGCCCCATGGAGCCCGGCACCGCGTACGTCATGGCCCACCACTCCATCGGCGACATCGGTGACGGCCACCTCGGCAACTGGGGCTTTCCCGAGGGCGGGATGGGGGCGGTCGCCGACGCCATGGAGCGCTCGGCCCGCCACTTCGGGGCCGACATCCGGGTCGACGCCCGTGTAGCCCGGACGGTGGTGCGCAACGGTCGGGTGACCGGCGTGGTGCTGGAGGACGGCGAGCAGATCGACGCCCCCATCGTGGTCACGACCCTGCATCCGAAGACGGCCTTCCTGGACCAGCTCGACGAGCGCGAGCTGCCCGACGACTTCGTCACCGACATCAAGCGGTGGAAGACACGCAGCGGGGTGGTCAAGATCAACCTCGCCCTGTCCGAGCTCCCCAACTTCACCGCCGACCCGTGTGAGGGGATGGGCGAGCACCACACGGGCTCGGTCGAGATGGCACCGTCCATCGAGTACATGGAGGAGGCCTTCCTGGAGGCCCGGGCGGGTCGACCGGCAACCCGCCCGTTCAGCGACGGCGTGATCCCCACGACATGGGACAAGACGCTGGCCCCCGAGGGCACGCACATCATGTCGCTGTTCTCGCAGTGGGTGCCCGAGTCGTGGGCCGAGGAGCCCCACACCGAGGAACTCGAGGCCTACGCCGACCGGATGGTCGACTGCTACGACGAGGTGGCGCCCAACTTCAAGAAGTCGATCCTCCACCGTGATGTGGTGGGCCCCTACGAGATGGAGCAGGAGTACGGACTCATCGGGGGAAACATCTTCCACGGCGAGCTGTCGCTCGAGCAGCTGTTCACCATGCGCCCGGCGCCCGGCTACGCCGACTACCGCACCCCCATCAAGGGCCTCTACAACGGCAGCTCCGCCACACACGCCGGCGGCGGGGTGTGCGGCATCCCGGGCTGGCAGGCCGTGCGGGCCGCCCTGGCGGACAAGAAGTCGAACGAGGGCGTGGCGGGCAAGCTGCGCGCCCGGTAGCCCCCGTGGCCGAGCCGGCCGTGCGGGCCATGCTGGAAGCCCGCCGCATCGCCGTGGTGGGGGCCAGTGGGCGACCCGGGAGCTTCGGATGGCGCGTGGTGTCCGAGGCCACCGCCAGCCCGTCGGTCCCCGAGGTCCTCCTGGTCAACCCGCGCTACGACGAAGTCCTCGGCCGGCCGTGCCTCGACTCGCTGGATGACATCGACGGTCCGGTCGACCTGGTCCTGCTGGGCGTCGGCGATCACGCCGTCGAGGAGCAGATCGGTCGGGCCGCGGCCCGGGGCGACCGTTCCGCCGTCGTCTACGGGAGTCTCTTCGAGCCCGGTGACCCGACCTCGACGGCGATCCGGGACCGCGTGGCGGCCACGGCGTCCGACGCCGGAATGGCCCTCTGCGGTGGCGGTTGCATGGGGTTCGTCAACGTCGCCCACGGCGTCCGGGCCATCGGCTACCTCGAGCGCGACCCGTTGCCGGCGGGGCCCGTGGCCCTGGTCACCCACTCCGGCTCGGTCTTCTCGGCCATGTTGCGCACCCGCCGGCACCTCGGCTTCACCCTGGTGGTGTCGGCCGGGCAGGAGCTCGTGACCGGGGCCGCCTCCTACATGGACTACGCCCTCGACCAGGAGGGGACCGGGGTGATCGGCCTGGTGCTGGAGACGCTCCGCCAGCCCGACGAGCTACGGGCCGCCCTCCACCGGGCCGCCGTGCAGGACGTCCCCGTGGTGGCCCTGACGGTCGGGGCCTCCCGGGCCGGTCGGGCCATGGTGGCCGCCCACTCCGGGGCCCTGGCCGGCGCCGACGGGGCGTGGGAGGCCCTGTTCGATGCCTACGGCGTCGTCCGCGTCCACGATCTGGACGAACTGGCCGACACCGTGGAGCTCTTCGCCGCGGGCCGCCGGGCCGCGCCCGCCGTGCCGGGCGGCGGCATCGCGACCGTCCACGACTCCGGTGCCGAGCGGGCGCTCGTGGTCGACCTGGCCGAGCGGCTCGACATCCCGTTCGCGTCCATCGGCGAGGCCACCCGGTCCGCGCTCGGCGAACTCCTCGATCCCGGTCTGACGGCCGAGAACCCCCTGGACGTGTGGGGTACCGGCGGTGACACCGAGGGTCTCTTCACCGGCTGCCTCACCGCGCTCGCCACCGACGATGCCGTGCGGGCCGTGGCCCTGGCCGTCGACCTCGTGGAGGAGTACGACGGGGACGAGGCCTACCCGGCCGCCGTCCTGGCCGCCCAGGCCGCCACCACCAAGCCCGTGGCCGTCCTGTCCAACCTGGGCAGCGCCATCGACGTGGCCGCCGCCGACCGGCTGAGGACCGCCGGCGTCCCCGTCCTGGAGGGGACGAGGTCGGGGCTCTCGGCTCTGGGCCATCTGCTCGGTCGCGCCGCCGCGCCCCCTCGGCCACCGGTCACGGGGCCGCTCGACGAGGAGCGTCGGGCCCGGTGGTCCGAGCGCCTGCTCGCCGGGCCGCTCGACGGCACGGAGGGGTTCACCCTGCTGTCGGCGTACGGGATCCCCGTGCTCCGCACGATCGCGGTGGCATCCGAGGACTCGGCCGTGGCCGCCGCCCGCGAGCTCGGCTTCCCGGTGGTGCTCAAGACGGACGAGGCCGGCATCGCCCACAAGTCCGACGTCGGCGGTGTCGCCCTGGGTCTGGCGGACCCCGCCGCGGTCGCCGCCGCCTACCGGGCCGTGGCCGGTCGCATCGGCCCGAGGGCGGTGGTGTCCGGGCAGGCCCCCGACGGTGTCGAGCTGTCGCTCGGACTGGTCCGCGACCCCCACCTCGGTCCGCTCGTCGTGATCGGCGCCGGCGGCACCCTGGTCGAGCTGCTGGGAGACCGGTCGGTACGGCTGCCACCGCTCGACGACGGCCGGGCCCTCGCGGCGGTGGACCGCCTGCGGGTCGCCGCGGTCCTCGACGGCGCCCGGGGGGCGCCGGCCTGCGACCGGGACGCCCTGGCCGCCGCCGTGGTCGGCCTGTCCCGCCTGGCCGTCGAACTGGGCGATCACCTCCAGGCCCTGGACGTCAATCCGCTGCGGTGCGGGCCGTGGGGTTGCCTGGCCCTCGACGTGCTGATCGAGGTCGTCTGAACGTCGGGCGCGTGGGCCCGGAGGCGCCCGTCCTCCGCGGCCCCCTAGAAGATCACGTAGACCTTGCGCAGGGTCTGGTCGATGTCCCACGTGCCGGACCAGCCCTTGGGGAACACCGCGGAGTCGCCGACGCCGAGCGTGACGGTGTCGCCGCCATCGGCCCGGCACGTCATGCTCCCGGCAACCACCTGGATGAACTCGTGGGTCTCGAGCAGCCAGCGGGACGGCCCGGGCGTGCACTCCCAGACACCGACCTCCTGGTCCCCCTCGCCCTTCCACAGCGTCTGGCCGGACGTCGTCATCTCGGGGCCCGTCGCCTCGGGGAGCGGGCCCCAGTCCTCGAGATCGGCGATGTTCTGGGCCAGATGGATGAACGGCGTGGCGGCCGTGGTCTCACTCATGGGTTCGGGTGTCCTTTCGGGGTTGGCGCCGGCCGGGCCCGGCCGGCGCCGGGCCGGCACGGGTGGGGAACCGGCGTCCGGTCGTTTCCCACCGGTCCGACGGTGCCATAAGCTGAACCGCCAGTCAAGATGCCAGGAGGCACCCGTGTACAACCTCAGCGCCGAGGACCTGGAGGTCCAGGCCCGGGCCCGCACCTTCATCGACGAGGTCATCCCCTTCGAGGAGGAGGCCGAGGCCAACTCGGGCGAGCTCCCCCCCGAGGTGGTGTCCCGGTTCGAGGCCCGGGCCGCCGAGCTACGGCTGCAGGCCACCAACATGCCGGCCGAGTACGGCGGTGGTGGTTGCACGATGCTGCAGCAGGTGCTCATCCAGGAGCAGGGCGGTCGCGCGACCAACGCCCTGGGTTGGCACCTGACCACGCCACCGTCCTGGTTCCCCCCGGTGGCCACGCCCGAGCAGATCGAGAAGTACGTGATCCCCGGCATCCGGGCCGAGAAGGAGGAGTGCTACGCCATCACCGAGGAGGGAGCCGGGTCCGACGTCGACGCCATCGTGTCCACGGCCCGGCGCGACGGTGACGGGTACGTCCTCAACGGCGTCAAGATGCACGTCACGTCCTACAACCACAGCCAGTACGCGTTCTTCCAGGCCAAACTCGTCGACACCCCCCACGCCGGCGAGCACGCCATGTTCATCGTCGACCTCCCCGACCCGGGCGTGACGGTGGTGCGTGACCCCGCCTACACCCACACCATCAGCCACCACCATCCCTTCGTGGCCTTCACGGACGTCCGGGTCCCCGCGGCCCAGATGGTGGGAGCGGAGGGCGACGGCATGTCCTTCGCGTACGAGTGGTTCCGCTTCGAGCGGATCATGGTGGCGTCGCGCTGCCTCGGCGCCGCGGCGCGACTCGTCGACGAGACCACCGAATTCGCCAAGCACCGCATCGTCAACGGCGGTCCGATCACCGACTTCGGCGCCGTGCAGATCATGCTGGCCGACTGCCTCACCGAGCTGTTCGCCGCCCGCGCCCTCGTCTACGAGACGGCCCGGAACGTCGACGCCGGAGCCGACGTGAAGGTCCAGCACACGCAGTGCTCCATGGCCAAGCTCTACGCCTCGGAGATGGCCAACCGGGTGGCCGACCGGTGCGTCCAGGTCTACGGCGGACGCGGCTACATGCGGGAGAACGTCGCCGAGCGCTTCTTCCGTGAGCTCCGGGTGGAGCGCATCTGGGAGGGCACGAGTGAGGTCCAGCGGTCGATCATCGCGGGCCAGATGGTGAAGCGCGGGCCGGACCTCTTCGCCTGAGCCCGGTTCGTCTGGGCCCGGGGTCGTCTGAGCCCGGGGACCGCGGTTCAGCCGGGCGACGTCTCGGGGACGGGACGGGCCAGCACGGGCTCACCCAGGTAGCCACGCGCCACCATCGTCACGAACATGTAGACGTTGTCCTCCTGCCCCGAGAGCGGGCCGGGACGGGCGTGGACGGACGAGAGCCCCCGCTGCACCGACGCGCAGGCCCTCCAGTCCTGCTCGTTGGTGATGTCCCAGAAGTTGACGGCGAACCCGGGATCGAAGCCGGGCTGGTCGAAGGACTCGGGGGCGAACCACCAGGTGCACTCGATCCGGGTGGAGCCGGCCGAGAGCGGGGTCAGCCGGTGCACCATCACGAAGTCCGGGTGCAGGCTGATGAGCACGTTCGGGAAGATGTTGAAGTACTCGACCGTGCGGAGCTGGTCGCCCTGCAGACCCCGCAGCGGCACGGCGGTGCTCGAGCCGTCGAGGGACATGGTGACGGCGTGGTCCGCCAGGTCCATGTTGCCGCCCACCCAGGCACCGTGCGTCTCGCGGGTGATGCCCGAGGTCGGGGGGCTCACCTGGCACAGCTCGGGGTGGATCATCGGGCAGTGGTAGCACTCGTGGTAGTTCTCGGTCAGCACCTTCCAGTTGGCCTCGACCACGTAGTCGTGCAGGCCACCGAGCCGCAGGCGTTCGGGCTCGTAGGGGGCGATGAACGGCTCGAGGTCGGCCAGCGACTCGGCGAGCGACGGCGCCGTGCCCGAGCCGTCCACGAACACGAGCCCGTGCCACTCCTCGCAGGGCAATTCGGCCAGGCCGTGCTCCGACGGGTCCCAGTCCGGGAGCTCCTTGAAGCCGGGGGCCGTCCACACCGACCCGTCCAGTCCGTAGGACCAGGAGTGGTAGGGACAGATGATCCGGCCGTGCCTCGACGACTCGCCGCAGGGCAGCAGCTCGTGACCGCGGTGGCTGCAGACGTTGGCGAACGCCCGCAGCACGCCGTCCTGGCCACGGACGAGGACGACCCCCGCCTTGCCCAGCGACTCGGCCCGCTGGTCACCGGGCTCCGCCACCTGTTCGGACCGTCCCACGCAGAGCCACCCGCCCTCGAAGAAGTTCCGCTGCTCCCAGGCGAACACACCTTCGTCGACGTAGGCGGCCCGCGGGAGCATCCGGCTCCTACCGAACGGGCGCAGCGTCGCCTCCAACTCCTCGACGGGGATGGGGGAGGGCTCGCGCTTCGATTGAACAGCCATACAACCGATCCTATGATCCCCTCCGGGGTCCGGCAAGGGCGGATGCCACACTGGCCCCGTCGAAGAGGCCCACCAGACAGGAGCAGACGATGGCAGCAGAGGTCCGTGGAGTCGTGGCGATGGCCAAGGGGGAGCCGGTCGAGGTGGTGACCATCGTGGTCCCCGATCCGGGGCCGGGTGAGGCCGTCGTCCGGGTCCAGGCCTGTGGGGTCTGCCACACCGACCTGCACTACCGGGAGGGCGGGATCAACGACGACTTCCCGTTCCTCCTCGGGCACGAGGCGGCGGGGGTGGTGGAAGCCGTGGGCCCGGACGTGACCTCCGTGGTCCCGGGCGACTTCGTGGTGCTCAACTGGCGGGCCGTGTGCGGCGAGTGCCGATCGTGTCGTCGGGGGCGTCCGCAGTACTGCTTCGCCACCCACAACGCCACCCAGAAGATGACGCTCGTCGACGGCACCCCGCTCTCACCCGCCCTGGGCATCGGCGCCTTCGCCGAGAAGACCCTGGTGGCCGCCGGGCAGTGCACGAAGGTCGACCCCGCCGCCCGTCCGGAAGCCGCCGGACTCCTGGGGTGCGGCGTCATGGCCGGCCTCGGGGCGTCGATGCTCACCGGGGAGGTGGGCCCGGGTGACTCGGTGGCCGTGTTCGGCTGCGGTGGCGTGGGCTGCGCGGCCATCGCCGGCGCCCTCCTGGCCGGTGCCTCGACCATCGTCGCGGTCGACCTCGATCCCCGGAAGCTCGAGATCGCCCGCGAGTTCGGCGCCACCCACACCGTGGACGCCTCGTCGGTCGACGCGGTGGAGGCCGTGCAGGCCGTGACCGACGGCAACGGTGCCGACGTGTGCATCGAGGCCGTGGGCAACCCCAAGGTGCTCGAGCAGGCCTTCTACGCCCGCGACCTGGCCGGCACCGTGGTCCAGGTCGGCGTACCCACCCCGGACATGCGGATCGACCTGCCGATGATCGACTTCTTCGGACGGGGCGGGCGCCTCAAGCCGTCCTGGTACGGGGACTGCCTCCCGAGCCGGGACTTCCCGATGCTCATCGACCTCTACCTGCAGGGCCGCCTCGACCTCGACCGGTTCGTCTCGGAGACCATCACCCTCGACGACGTCGAGGAGGCCTTCCACCGCATGGAGCGCGGGGAGGTACTGCGCTCCGTGGTGGTGGTCCGGTGATCGAGCGCGTCGTCACCTCGGGCACCTTCTCACTCGACGGCGAGGACTTCGACGTCGAGAACAACATCTGGATCGTCGGTGACGACTCCGAGGTCGTGGTGGTCGACGCGGCCCACGACCCCCGGCCCGTCGTGGAGGCGGTGGGCGGTCGGCGCACGGTCGCCGTCATCGCCACCCACGGCCACAACGACCACATCAACGCGGCGGCCGACCTGGCTGACGCGCTGGGGGCCCCGGTGTGGATCCATCCGGCCGATCGCATGCTGTGGGACACCGTCCACCCCGGACGCGCCCCGGACGGCGACCTGGTCGACGGCCAGGAGATCGGGGTCGGCGGGCGGACGCTCCGGGTGCTGGCCACGCCGGGCCACTCGCCCGGCGGCGTCTGCCTCTACGACGAGGACGACGCGGCGGTCTTCTCCGGCGACACCCTCTTCCGTGGGGGTCCCGGGGCCACCGGCCGCAGCTTCTCGGACTACCCGACCATCGTGGAGTCGATCCGTGACCGCCTCCTCTCCCTACCGGCCGCGACCCGGGTGCTGACCGGGCACGGCGACGAGACGACCATCGGGGACGAGGCGCCGAGCCTGCCCGAGTGGGAGGCCGCCCGGTGAGCCCGGCGCCCGACCTCCCGGCCCGCGCCCGGGTCGTGATCGTCGGCGGCGGTGTCATCGGGACGTCGATCGCCTACCACCTGACGAAGCTCGGCTGGGGGGACGTCGTGCTGTTGGAGCGCGACCGCCTCACCTCCGGGACCACGTGGCATGCCGCCGGCCTCATCACGTCGGCCGGCATGGTCGACGAGACGGCCCTGTTCATGGCCCGGTACTCACGCGACCTCTACGAACGCCTCGAGGAGGAGACGGGACTGTCCACCGGCTTCCGCGCCGTGGGCCACATCTCCATCGCCACCAACGAGCACCGCATGGAGGCGCTGCGACGCGAGGCGCTGTTCGTCAACGGCTTCGGCGTGGAGGACCAGGAGCTGTCACCCCGCGAGATCGCCGACCTGTGGCCGATGCTGCGCACCGACGACCTGGTCGGTGGCCTGTACGTCGCCGACGAGGGTCGGGCCGACCCGGTGGGTGTGGCGTTGAGCCTGGCCCGTGGCGCCCGCACCGGCGGTGCGGTCATCGTCGAGGAATGTCCGGCTACGGGTGTCACGACCCACCGGCAACGGGTGACCGGGGTCACGACGGAGCGCGGCACCATCGAGTGCGAGTACGTGGTGAACGCAGCCGGCATGTGGGCGCGTCAGTTCGCGGCGCTCGCCGGTGTCGACGCCTCCAACCAGGCCGCCGAGCACTACTACCTCATCACCGAGCCGATGGCCGGCGTCCATCGGGACCTGCCGGTGGTGGAGGATCCCGACTGCTACGGCTACTTCCGCCCCGAGGGGGACGGTCTCCTGGTCGGCCTCTTCGAGCCTGACGCCAGGGCCTGGCAGCTCGACGGTGTCCCGGAGGGCTCCTCGTTCCTCGAGCTCCCCCCGGACTACGAGCGACTGGCCCCGTTCGTAGACCTGGCCATGGCCCGGATACCCGCGCTGGCCGACACCGGCATCCGCAAATTCTTCTGTGGGCCGGAGTCGTTCACCTCGGACGTCCATCCGCTGCTCGGTCCGGTTCCCGAGCTCGACAACTACTTCGTCGCCGCCGGTCTCAACTCGCTCGGGATCCTCATGGGCGGCGGGGTGGGGACCACCCTCGCCAGCTGGATCGTGGACGGCGAGCCGCCCGTGGACGTGACCGGCTACGCCATCGACCGCATCTCCCCCCACGAATCGACCCGGGCGTTCCGCCGGGAGCGGACGACCGAGCAGCTCGGGGTCCTGTTCGGTGACGCCGCCTTCCCGTCCTGGCGTCCCCGCACCGCGCGCGACATGCGGCGATCACCCCTGCACGACCGCTTCGTGGCGCTCGGGGCCAACTTCAACTCGTCGGTGGGCTGGGAGTTCGTCGAGTGGTTCGAGGGCGACGACTTCCCGCTCCCGCCAGCCGAGGGCTACGGACGCGGGCCGGCCTTCGCCAAGGTGGCCTCCGAGCACCGCACGGTCCGGGAGGCCGTCGGCATCATGGACATGACGCTGATGGCCAAATTCATGGTCCAGGGCGAGGACGCCGCGGCGGTGCTGTCCCGCCTGTCGGCCAACGACGTGGACCGTGAGGTCGGGCGGGTGGTCTACACCCAGTGGTTGACGCCCCGGGGCGGTATCGCCGCCGACCTGACGGTCACCCGCCTCGGCGACGAGCGGTTCCTGGTGGTGGCGTCCGACATCATCCAGCGCCGGGTGGAGCCGATGGTGCGCCGGGCCGCCCGGGACGGCGAGCACGTGACCGTCACCGACGTGACCTCGGGGACCACGCTCCTGTCGGTCCAGGGGCCGAACTCCCGCGAGCTGATCGGCCGTCTGTCCTCCGCCGATCTCTCCAACGACGCGTTCCCGTACCTGACGGCGCAGACGCTCGACGTCGGCTTCGCCCCCGCCCTCGCCCTGCGGGTGACCTACCTCGGGGAGCTCGGCTACGAGCTGCACATCCCCACCGAGTACGGCCTGCTCGCCTACGACACCTTGATGGAGGCCGGCCGGGACCTCGGTGTGCGGCCGGTCGGCCTCGCGGCCATGGCCGGGCTACGGCTCGAGAAGGGCTACCGCGACCTGGGCGTCGACATCGACAATACCGACAACCCGCTGCAGGCGGGGCTCGGCTTCGCCGTGGCCTTCGACAAGCCGGGCGGCTTCGTCGGCCGTGACGCCCTCGTGGCGTTGCGCGACCGTGCCCCGTATCCGGGCCTGATGGTGAGTCTGCTGGTGCGGGACCCGGATGTCCTGCTGTTCGGGAACGAGGCCGTGCTCGCCGACGGTGCCTACGCCGGCTACGTCCGGGCCGGGGCCTACGGGCACACGGTGGGGGGCAGCGTCGGGCTCGCCATGGTCGAACGGGACGAGGGGGTGACGGCGGAGTGGCTCGACTCCGCCGCCTTCGCCGTGCTGACGCCGTCGGGCACCTACCCCGTCACGGTGAGCCGGCGCCCGCTCTACGACCCCGGCCGTCGGCGGATCCTCGCCGCGGACTGATCACCCCGGGGGATCACGAGTAGCCGGCGGAGATCTCCTCCACCCACCAGGCGGGCGCCGCCCCGAGGAGGGTGGACAGGTCCCAGTAGTCCCACCATCGGACGATCTGCCCGTCGCGGAGCTCTTGGACCGAGACGAAGGGCAGGGTCACCTCTTCGCCGGTACGCCAGTGCCAGGTCTCGGCGTGCTCGGTCACCACGGTGTCCCCCTCGCCCACCATCAGGCGGAGGTGGTGCTCGTAGCCCGAGAGCGAGGCGAGGCCGAGGCGCAGCCGGGCCACCACCTGGTCGGGGCCGCGGGCGACGTCCTCGGGTGGGGTGGGCACGTCGGTGTACTCGCTGTCCTCGGCGAAGAACCCGGCGACGGCATCCCAGTCGCGGTCGTACAGCGCGGACCAGAACCGGCGGACCCGCTCCTTGTTGGCATCGGTGTCGGACACGGCGCCATCGTGGCACGGCCCCGACGACCGCGCCCACCTCTTCGACGACGTGACGAAAGGCCCTTCCGGGGACCCGCCCCCACTCCCCTACGATGGCTCGGCACGCAGACGATGGAGGATCGGCATGACCGACGCACCGAAGCTGGACTCGCACCACCGCAAGACGGTGGAGAAGCTCTTCACGCACCCGACCAGCCACAACATCCAGTGGCACGACGTCCTGTCGCTGCTCGAGGCCGCGGGGGAAACCGAGGAGGTCCACGACGGCCGCTTCAAGGTGACCCTCGGCGGCGAGACGGAGACCTTCGACGCGCCCCGCGGCGGCGATGTCGACACCCAGCAGATCGTCGACCTGCGCCGCATGCTGAAGGGCGCCGGCATCGGGCCCGAGTAGCCCTTACTGCTGGGACGACCCCCGTTCGATGATGGCGTCGCGCCGTGCCCCCAGGGCGGCCGGGTCGAAGTGCTCCCGCATCCAACGCCCGGACCAGCGCGCCTCCTCGCGGTAGGACCCGTCGTCGCCCCGGTGGGCCAGCGCCCGGTACATGGACCGCAGCTCGGCCACCGTGGCCCGGTCCGACTCGGCCACGTCACCGGCGAGCCGGAGGGCCCGCGGCAGCAGATCCTCGTGCGGGACCACCTCGTTGACCAGACCCCAGGCCCCGGCCGTGGCCGCGTCCACGAAGTTGCCGGTCAGGGACATCTGCCGGGCCCGGTTGACGCCGATCAGCTGGGGTAACCGGATGGTCATGCCGCCGGCCGGCAGCACCCCGACCCGCGCGTGGGTGTCGGCGAAGGTCGCTCGCTCCGAGGCGATCAGGAAGTCACACCCCAGGGCCAGCTCCAGCCCGCCGGTGACCGCCGCGCCGTTGACCGCGCCGATCACCGGCACCGTGAGTTCCGGGGTGAGCCCCCGTCGGACGGCCGGCGTCCCGTCGCCGCCGTCGGCGACCGCAGCCTCGAAGCCGTCGTAGGTGCGGGCCAGGTCGCGCAGGTCGAGACCGGCACAGAAGGCCGGATCGCGACCGGTCAGGACGATGGCGCCCACCCCGGGATCGGCGTCCGCGTCGACGAGGGCCCGACCGAGGGAGGTGATCATCGCCCCGGTCAGGGCGTTACGGGCCTCCGGGCGGTCGAGGACGACGAGGGCGACGGATCCGTGCCGTTCGGTGGTGATCACACCTCCCTTGCTAGCACCGGCGGGGCGGGTCCGGACGGTGCGCTGGCATGATGAGGTGGGCATCGGACGTTCACCACCGGAGGGAGGACGATGGCCGTCGACACCACGAGGGGACACACCGTCCCGCCGGCCGACACCTACGTCGACCCGGTCCGCTACGAGGCCGAGCGGCGCGCCGTCTTCGCCCGGGAGTGGACGGCCGTCGGCACCGCCTCCCAGGTGGCCGCACCCGGCGCGTTCCTGGCGGTGTGGGTGGCCGGCTACCCCCTGGTGGTGGTCAACGACGCCGGCACGCTCCGGGCCTTCCAGAACGTGTGCCGGCACCGCTCGGGGCCCCTCGTCGACGAACCGTCCGGTACCTGCGGCCGGTTCGTCTGCCGCTACCACGGCTGGGCCTACGCCCTCGACGGCCGGCTCACCTCGGCCCGTGACTTCGGCGCCGACGTCGACGCGTCCGACTTCTCGCTGACGTCGGCGTCGGTGGACACCTGGCGCGGCCTGCTGTTCGTCGCCGTCGACCCCACCGAGCCCGACCTCGCGGCCTGGCTCGGACCGGTCGGCCACCACAGTGCCACCTTCCCCATGGAGTCGTTCGAGGTGACCCACCACTCGAGCCACGACATGGAGGCCAACTGGAAGGTGTACGCGGAAAATTACCAGGAGGGCTACCACATCCCGCTCGTCCACCCCGGCCTGCACCGCCAGATCGACAGCGCCCGCTACGAGGTCGAGGTGGACGGTCCGGTCACCGTGCACCGGGCCCCGACCCGGGACGGTGCCGTAACCGAGGGGGCGTGGCTCTGGCGGTTCCCGGGCCTGGCCCTCAACCTCTACCCGTCCGGGCTCTGCCTCGAGAGCTACTGGCCGCTCGGCCCGACCACCACCCGGGTCGAGTACACGTTCTGCTTCGCCCCGGGCACACCGGCCGCCGAGGCCGAAGGGGCCGTCGCCAGCTCGGCGGCGATCCTGGACGAGGACCGGGCCATCTGCGAGGCGGTCCAGCGCAACCTGGCGTCCGGCCTCGCCCGCCCGGGCGTGCTGAGCCCGCGCCACGAGTGTGGGGTGGCGCTCGTCCAGTCGCTGGTGGCCGAAGCCCTCGGTGGGGCCTGACGACGTGCTCGTCCTGCTCACCCGCACCGCCCACGACTCGTTCGCGACCGAGCTGTCCCGACCGGGCGTGGAGTGGCTCGTCATGGAGCCCGACGGCCACCTGACCGGACCCGACGGGAAGGCCGTGGCGTGGGCCGAGGCCCGTCCCGAGGTGGCGTGGGGAACCTCGGACCTGTTCCGGTCCGGCGCCCCGGTGGCCGCCTTCTTCCGGTTCCTGGTCGACTGCCCGTCGCTCCGGTGGTTCCAGTCGCCCGCCGCCGGCTACGACAGCGGGCCGTTCCGGCTCATGGTCGGTAACGGTGTGCGGGTCACCAACGCGCACGTCAACAGTCTCCCCATCGCCGAGTTCGTCCTGCGGGCCGTGCTCGACGAGTTCCAGGGGGCGGCCGAGTGGCGACGTCAGGCCGCCGCCTTCGAGTGGCGCATCCACGACTGGCGGGAGGTCTCGGGCACCACGTGGCTGGTGGTGGGCCTCGGTCACATCGGGAGCGCCGTGGCCGTGCGGGCCCGGGCCCTCGGTGCGACGGTCATCGGCTGCCGGCGCCATCCGTCCCCCGACGACCCGGCCGACCGGATGATCACCCCGGACCACCTCGCCGACGTGGCGGGCGAGGCCGACGTCGTGGTCCTCAGTGCCCCGGCCAGCCCGGAGACGGACCGGCTCGTCGATGCGGACTTCCTGGGCGCCATGCGTCCCGACAGCGTGCTGGTGAACGTGGGGCGGGGCAGCCTGGTGGACGAGGACGCCCTGCTGGTCGCCCTCGACGCCGGGACGCCGTCGGCCGCCGTCCTCGACGTGTTCGCCACCGAGCCGCTGCCACCCGACCACCCCTTCTGGACCCACCCGCGGGTCCGCGTCACGCCGCACAACGCGGCGGGCGGCTTCGGGCGGCTGCACCGCCAGGCCGAGCTGTTCGGCGCCAACCTCGACCGCTGGCTGGCGGGCGGGCCCCTGCAGCACGACGTGACCGACGCCATCGAGGAGTACGGACCTTGACCTACCGGCCCCTTCCCGACGCACCGTCGTGGTTCACCCGCGCCCTC
>Ga0181528_10001492_pt1 | contig 14509 bp, 12 predicted proteins | sample PEATcosm2014_Bin_47_FD_119742 | JGI IMG/M metagenome (GOLD analysis project Ga0181528, IMG submission 119742) | Peatland microbial communities from MTU Mesocosm Facility, Houghton, MI, USA - PEATcosm2014_Bin10_10_metaG | ecosystem: Environmental > Terrestrial > Soil > Wetlands > Peat | place...
CCAGAGGCTGCGGCACGCCTGCGCTCATGGCCTCCACCGGGACCACAATGCGCGCCAGCTCGTCGCCAATCTGCACCTCCACCACGGCCTCCAGCGGAGGCGGCGGCAGCGGACGGGTGGCGTTATGCTCATCGAGGATGCGATAGACGGCATCGTCCTCCGACCCCAGCAAGAACTGCGGACGCGTGAAGGGGGCATCCTGCGGAACCCTGCCACGGAAAATCGCCTGCGCCTCGCGGGGCTTCCACTCGCGCGCCGGAGTCCAACGCCCACCCTCACTCCGTAACTCAAAGCTGCGTACGGCGGTATTGGAAGCCAGCTCGGCACGCACCTCAATCGTGTACTTCATCCCCGGCACCAGCACGTTCGCCGCATCGGCCGTGGTGGCTGCGCCATCTTCCTTCAGCAGCGCCTGTACTCTTACCCCTGCCGCCTGTACCAGCAAGTGCTCCGCTTGGGCGCGCCGCGATAGAAGCTCTGCGCGGAACGCGGCATTCCCACGCCCTCCTAGCAGGAGATCCTCCACGGCGCGCAGGTTTTGCAGATACTCCGTCAGATGACCCGCACAGGCCGCCGCGTCGGAGTGGCTCTCGGCCGCCTGTTCGGAGGCCGTGCGCATCAGGCGCAGGCGCCGCTCGGCCGACTGCGCGGAATCCTTACCCAGGCCGCTGTCGGCTGCCAAGAATTCCAACTGGGCGTTAATCCCAAAGGCAAAGTCTTGCGCGCCATCGGCCAGCTCAAATCCCGGCGCAGCCTCAACAAGCCGGTAACGGCGCGTGGCCCCGCCCGGCGCATGCCACAGTCCGAGCTGCGATCGCTCCTGCTGCAAGGCGCGTTGGCCGAGCTGCTGCCAGCTCTCCGGAGCGCCATGCGGAGTCTCGTCGGCATGGAACTCCACCGTGTAGCTACCCGTGCGCGCCAGGGCAAAGAGCCGCCGCGGCTGCCACACCTCCAGGCCATCTTTCAATTGCTCGGGAAACTTCTTCAGGTCGGCGGCGGCCTTGAAGACCTCGCGCGCCAGGATCAGCGTGGCCTCGTGCTGGCCATCGCCATCGCCGCCAGAATCAAAAGGCACGATGATGACCTGCGGACGCGTCTCGCGGACGACGCGCACCATGTCCGCCAGCGCCGGGTTGTGCCCCAACCAGCGGTCGAAGGCCTCACTGGACTTGCGCGTGTAGCCGAAGTCCACCACGCGGGTGTAGCGCTGCTCCACTCCATAGATAGCGTCGGCGGCCTGCTGCTCCAGGGTGCGCACCAAGCCCTGCTCGCCGGGTTCGCGCACACCCTCGTGACTGTCTCCACGCTCGCCGCGAGTCAGCGTCAGCAGGGTAACGCGAGCGCCCGCGCCCTGCGCGAAGTACGCCAGCAGCGCGCCATCCTCATCGCCGGGATGCGCCGTAATCTGCAGCACCCGCAACGTGCTGCCTAGCCCTTGCAACTGCCACGCCGGCACAGGCTGCGCGGCGGTCTTCCCCGGCGTTTGCCCGCAAAGCGGCGCGGCCAGCAGAAGCGCCAGCAGGAACACGGTCAGCAACAACACGAAAATGCGGCGCGAGGTCACTCGTTCCCTTCTATCTGTTCCCGCGGCCAGGCGCAACCGCCGCGCAAGAAAATGGCCGGAGAGCGTAACCCTCCGGCCGTTCTGTCTTAAATCCTCAGGCCGAGACCGCATCGCCGGCTTTCACCGCCGCCAGCTTCGCTTCCAGCCAGGCCATCCACTGCTCCAGGCCATCGCCCTTGTTGCTGGTCTCAATGATCTCGATACCGGGATGCACCGTGCGCGCGTTCTGCTTGGCCAACTCCGCGTCAAAGGTCAGGTACGGTAGCAGGTCCACTTTGCTCAGAATCATCAGGTCGCTCTTCACAAAGATGGACGGATACTTCAAGGGCTTGTCCTCGCCCTCGGTCACGCTGAGGATGACGATCTTGTGATGCTCGCCCAGGTCGTAGCTGGTGGGGCACACCAGGTTGCCCACGTTTTCGATGATCAGGATGTCCAGGTCTTCCAGCTTCCAGTCCGCAAGATGCTTCTCAATCATCTTCGCGTCCAGGTGGCAGGTGCCTCCGGTGATAATCTGCTTGGCCGGAAATCCCCACTTGGCCAGGCGCTTGGCGTCGTTCTCCGTCTGCAGGTCGCCCGTCAACAGCGCCACGCGCTTGGTCTTTTCCATGCGCTCCAGCGTGTGCTCCAGCAGCGTCGTCTTGCCGCTGCCCGGCGAGCTGATGATGTTCACGACAAGAATCTTGTGCTGGCGGAAGCGCTCACGCAGCTCAGCCGCAAGCTTCTGGTTCTCGTTCAGCACCTTCTTTTCCACTACAATCTGGCTCATTCATCCACCTCTACGAACGCGATCTGCAGCTCTTCTCCGGCAATGGTGATGGTCGCGGCCTCGCCACACTTGGGGCAGGCCGTGGCCCAGTTCTCCGCCTGGAACTCAGCGTTACAGCCCGGACATCGCTGACGCCGTGGAACCTCTTCGATCTCCAGCACCAGGTCTTCCCAGGGAGTCTCCTTCACCGAGCATTCAAAGCCGAAGCGCAGGCAGTCCACGTCCACGCCGGCCAGCTCGCCCACCCGCAGGCCAACCTTGCTGAAGTGCGCGCCAGCGGGCTGCTGCTTCTTGATCTCCTCCAGCTGGTCTAACACGCTGGCCACAATGGATAGCTCGTGCATGGTCTCCCCGGCTGCAATCTCTGCTTCACATTTTCTCACAATGGACGCAAAGGATTCTCCCGCCTGCCAGCCGTGCGCTAAAATCGTCTTTTCCGGAGAAATCATGCCGCATCATCTGCCCGATCCCCAGAGCGAAGCCGCTTGGGAAAGCTACGTCGAGGATTTCCGCCGCTCGGCGCACGATAGCGTCGAATGGATCGCCCAGTACCTGGCGAACATTCGCCATATGCCGGTGCAGTCGCGCATCCGCCCCGGCCAATTGGTGGATGCCCTGCCCGCCTCGGCGCCCAATCACGGAGAGAGCTTCTCGGCCATCCTCTCGGACTTCCAGCGCCAGATTCTGCCGGCCGTCACGCAGTGGAATCATCCCGGCTTCATGGCTTACTTCGGCACCTCGGCCAGCACGCCCGGCATTCTGGCGGAGATGCTCATCGCCGCCATGAACACCAACGGCCTGCACTGGCAGACCTCGCCCGCCGTAGCCGAACTCGAACAAGTCGCGCTCGGCTGGCTGCGCCAGTGGCTGGGGCTGCCCAAGGAGTTCTTCGGCATCATCTACGACACGGCCAGCACCAGCACCATGCACGCCCTCATCTGCGCCCGGGAAAAAGCCGAGCCGCAGTCGCGGCAGGATGGCATGCGCGCCGGACTCGTCGTGTATACCTCTGAGCAGGCGCACTCATCTGTGGAGAAAGGCGCCATGGCCGTCGGCTTCGGACAGAACCACGTGCGCAAGGTTCCCACCGACGCCGAATTCCGCATGCGTGCCGACGCTCTGCGCTCGCTGATTGAGGCCGACCTGAACGCCGGGCTGCGTCCCTGCGCCATTGTGGCCACCATCGGCACCACCAGCAGCACGTCGGTGGACCCCGTTGCCGAATGTGCCGCGCTGGCCGAGGAGTTCAAGCTGTGGCTGCACGTGGACTGCGCCTACGCCGGTCCCTGCGCGTTGCTGCCTGAATGCGCCCAATACTTCAAGGGCATCGAGCGCGCCGACTCCGTGGTCACCAATCCGCATAAGTGGCTGATGACGCAGATGGATTGCAGCACCTTCTACACGCGCCACCCGGAGGTTCTGCGCCAGGCGCTGTCACTGGTGCCGGAATACCTGCGCGCCAGCGAGGACCCGCGCGCCGTGCACCTGATGGACTACGGAGTGCCGCTCGGCCACCGCTTCCGCTCGCTCAAGCTGTGGTTCATCCTGCGCTACTTTGGACGCGACGGCGTAATGGAGTTCCTGCGCCGCCACATTGCGCTGGCACAAAAGTTCGCCGCCTGGGTGGACGCCGACAAGCGCTTTGAGCGCGTGGCGCCCGTACCGTTCTCCACCGTATGCTTCCGGCTGCGGCAAAAACAGGGCGAGTCGCAGGAGCAATCCGACGCGCGCAACAAGCGGCTGCTGGAAAAGGTCAACCAGAGCCCGAAGATTTTCCTCTCGCACACGGCGCTCAACGGACGCTACGTCATCCGCATCGCCATCGGCAACATCGCCACCGGCGAACAGGACATTGAATTGGCTTGGAAGCTGGTACAGGAAGCGGCGGGAGAAGGTTAGGCGATCATATAACCGCATCATAGAAACTATTAATATGGCGTCCCCATCGAATCTTCTTCTGATGTCCCACTACTCAACATGAATTGAGAATAGTGCTGTGGGCATGATGCTTTAACTTCTTGATCAACGATTACCTTTCGTTCTTGAAATTCTTTCTCATTCATTATGCCTTGTAATGACATGAACCCTGCCATTACACGACCACATTTCGGACACGCAATTACTCTTATCGAGTTATAACCAGACGATACCTTAAGAGGACGTACCGGACTTACATCGGTCAACAACGCAAAACCTTCTGGCTCTAACCATCTCTCTTGGTCTAGCCATTTAATTCTCACTCGAACTTGAAAATCTATCGTTAGTCCCCAATTGAATTTCTGAGTGGTCCAGAAATCCTCAATTGGTATTTCAATGCCAGCCTCAGGAACAGGGGAATTGTATTGAGAGATTATAGGTTTCTTGTCACTGACTAATATCTCTATCCCTGAGACCGCAAATTTGACGCTCCCTAGAGGAACAATACGCACCGCCAACCACGTAGCTAATCTATTCTCTACACCCTTAACAACCACTGATGTCGAGCAATGTGGCAGCTCGGTCAGTTCGGAGATTCTGGCTTCCAAAGTAACAGCGGTTTTTCGTTCGGCTGACCATGCGCCATACGCAGCGATCATCGCAGCGATAACTACAGGTACAAAGAACCAACGCTGTACGAATGATTGCGCGGAATAGATTCCTGCGAAGGTAAGCAATACTGCACAGGCACCACCAGTAAAAGAAATTACCCATCGTTGTTGGAACGCCTTCAGAAACTCCCACACAGTTGGTTTATTCATTTCAAGGCTATCCCTTCAGTACAAATTCTACCTGAATTACAAAATCCCTACGCCCAGTAAGTCCTATCCAGCGTCCTGTACTGAATCGCCTCGGCGATGTGTTTGGCTTCGATCTGTTCTGCGCCCTCCAGGTCGGCGATGGTGCGCGACACCTTCAGGATGCGGTCGTGGGCGCGGGCGCTGAGTCCCTGCTGCGTCATCGCGCGCTCCAGCAATCGCTCGCAGTCCGAGCTCAGTTCGCAATGCACGCGGATTTGCCTTGAGCCCATCTGTGCGTTGGCGAAGAACTTTTCTCCCGCCTGGCGGAAGCGCGTCAACTGGCGCTCGCGGGCCGAGAGCACACGCTCCCGGATGCTGGCCGAAGGCTCGGTGGTGGCCTTGCTGCGCAGTTCCTTGTAGTTCACCGCCGGCACGTCAATGTGTATGTCAATGCGGTCCAGCAGCGGCCCGCTGATCTTGCTGACGTAGCGCTGAATCATCGGCGGCGTGCACTTGCACTCCCTTGTGCGGTCGTTGAAGTAGCCGCAGGGGCAGGGATTCATGGCCGCGGCCAGCATGAAGCGCGCCGGAAAGGTGAGAGACATGCTGGCCCGCGCGATGCTCACCGTGCCGTCTTCCAGCGGCTGGCGCATCACCTCCAGCACGTTGCGCGGGAACTCCGGCAGCTCATCCAGAAAGAGCACGCCGTTGTGCGCCAGGCTGACTTCTCCGGGGCGCGGCACTACGCCGCCACCAATCAATCCCGCATCGCTGATGGTGTGGTGCGGCGCGCGAAATGGCCGCACGCCGACCAGCCCCGCGTGGCTGTCCAGCACTCCGGCCACGGAGTGAATCTTCGTCGTCTCCAAGGCCTCGTCAAAGGTCAGCGGCGGCAGGATGGTGGGCATGCGCTTGGTCAGCATCGTCTTGCCGCCACCGGGAGGCCCGATGAGCAGGATGTTGTGTCCGCCGGCGCAGGCCACTTCCATGGCGCGCTTGGCCGTCTGCTGGCCGCGCACGTCCTTGAAGTCCACCGGCGAGTGCTCCTCCTGGCGCAGCAGCTCCGCAGTGTTCACCGTGATGGGCGTGGCACCCTGCCCGGTGTTGAGGAAGCGCACCACGTCCAGCAGGCTCTTCATGGGATAAACCGAGACGCCTTCCACCACGGCGGCCTCGCGCGCGTTGGCCTCCGGCAGGAGAAGAATGGGAATCTGACGGGCTCGGGCGGCCACCGCAATGGGCAGCGCGCCACGCACGGGTCGCAACCCGCCATCGAGCGACAACTCGCCCACAATGACGAAGCCGGAGAGATCGCGCTTGCTGAGGCCTCCGTAGGCGCCCAGGATGCCCAGAGCCATCGGCAGATCGAAGCCGCTGCCCTCTTTTTTCAGATCGGCCGGAGCCAGGTTGATGGTGATGTGCGTGGGAGGAATGTCGTATCCGCAGTTCTTCAGCGCGGCACGGATGCGCTCGCGACTCTCACGCACGGCCGTATCTGGCAATCCGACGGTGGTGAAGTGATCCTCTGCGGTCTTGACGCCGCTGACGTCCACTTCCACGTCAATCAGGTTGGCGTCAATGCCGTAAACGGCGGCGCTGATGGTCTTGAAGAGCATAAGTGTGCTGCCTCTATGCGGGCAGCACTGCAAGGATCGCCCGGCGGAATGACCTCGGTCCTGCAACTCCAGTAACTGGTGATGGGGTATGTTCTCACCCCCGGCGGCGGGCCACAAGAAAGAGCTGCACCACGGGCCGTTACCGGCCTGATAAGTGACTGACTAATCAATACTTGCGTCACACCGGAGCGGATTTATTACTTGGTAAACATCGTCATCGCCTGAATTTACTTCTGATTGAACACCACCGCGCGGCCATCGTTACGCAAAGTTGAGTTCACTTTGCTAAACTTAAGGGGTAGAGGTATCCGCAGACATGGCAGGCATTGGCAGACGCGAGCAGGAGATTCTGACGGCCATCATCGAGACCTACATCTCGACCGGGGAACCCGTCGGCTCGCGCACCCTGGCCCGCCACAATCGAGAAGGACTGAGCGCAGCCACCATCCGCAACGTGATGGCCGACTTGGCCGAGGCAGGATTGCTGGCCCAGCCGCACGCCTCCGCCGGACGGGTGCCCAGCGTGGAAGGCTACCGCTATTACGCCGAGCGGCTGAATGGCCCGGCAACCTTGAAGCCCGACGAGGAACAGACCATCCAGCGTTACTTCCACGGCGTCAGCGAGGTGCAGGACTTTATGGAGCGCACCTCGCATGTGCTGTCGCTGATGAGCAGCGGAGTGGGCGTGGCCGTGGCTTCGGCCGGGCCGCGCAACGCCTTTGAGCATGTTCACTTCCAGCGCCTGGCGGGTGAGCGAGTTCTGGCCATCGTGGTGACGCGCAGCGGAGTGGTGCGCGACCGCGTGCTGCGCCTGGGCCGCGCCGTGGAGCAATCCGAGTTGGACCTGGCCGCGCGCTATTTGAATGACAACTTCCGCGGATGGCTGATCGAGGACGTTCGGCGAGAGCTGGAGCAGCGCATCCTGAACGAGCGCAGCGAATACGACCGCATGATGCGCTCGGTGGCCGAGCTGTATCAGCAGGGCGCGCTCGGCACGCCGCAGGAAGAAGCCGCCGAAGTCTACGTGGAAGGCACAGCCAACCTCGTCCGCGGCGGCGCCGACAACCAGCGCCTCAGCCAGTTGCTGAAAGCACTGGAGGAGAAGGGACGCATCGTCGAGTTGCTTTCCAGCTACCTGGACACGCGGCAGGAGGCGGTGAGGGTCATCGTCGGACTGGAAGACACGATGCCGGACCTGAGCAGCTTTGTGCTCATCGGCGCGCCGGCGCGCAGCGGAGACGAGTTGCTGGGACGGCTGGCCGTGATTGGACCCACCCGCATGGATTACCAGCACACCATCAACGCCGTATCCTACCTTGCCCGCATGTTCGACAAGTTATTCAACGAGCCAGAATAATGTCTCAGAACAAAAAGAGAGCAATGACCACTAACGAAGAAACGCAAAACACGGCCATGGACGTGGACCGCGAGCTACCTGCGGGCGATTCCGCGGCAGACGCCAACTCCGCCACCGGCGAGGTGGAGAGCCTGAAGACGCAAAACGCCGAGTACCTGGATCGCCTGGCACGCCTGCAGGCCGAATTTGACAACTTCCGCAAGCGCAACATGCGCGAGCAGCAGGAGTTCCGCGAGTACGCACTGGTTGATACGCTGAAGCAACTGCTGCCCATCCTGGATAGCTTGGATCGCGCCGCCAAGAGCGAGTCGGCCACGATTGAGGATCTGCGCGGCGGCGTCGAGCTGATTGACCGCCAGTTCCACGACGTGCTCACCCGCCTGGGCGTGGAGCCCATCCCGGCCCAGAACTGCAAGTTCGATCCCACGTTGCACCAGGCGGTGCAGGTGGTGGACACAACCGAGGCCGAAGACGGCATGGTACTGGACGAGCTGGCGCGGGGATACCGCCTGCGCGACCGCGTGTTGCGCGCCGCCATGGTCTCTGTCGCCAAGAATCCCGGCAACTGATTTCTTAACCTGAGGGGCGCATGCCGCCCACGGAGGTAGACCGCTGCGGCGGTCTTTTTACACACTGGCCACTAGAACCAAGCGCGATTATTACGAAGTCCTCGGCGTCAGCCGCACCTCGACCGATGTGGAGATCAAGAGCTCCTACCGCAAGCTTGCCTTGCAATACCACCCCGACCGCAATCCCGGTGACCATTCGGCCGAGGAGCGCTTCAAGGAGTGCAGCGAGGCCTACGGCATCCTGAGCGACGCCGAGAAGCGCGCCGCCTACGACCGTTACGGCCACGACGCTTTCACCGCTGGCGGCTCCGGCGCCGGGCAGGGTGGCTTCCAGCAGGTGGACCTCAGCGACATCTTCGGCGACATCTTTGGCTTTGGAGACATGTTCGGCGGCGGAGGGCGCGGCCGTGGACGCTCGCGCGCCGTGCGCGGCAACGACCTGCGCGAGGACCTGAGCATCACCTTTGAGAACGCCGCTTTCGGCGTGGAAAAGGACGTCACCGTACGCCGCCGCGAACTCTGCGAAGGCTGCCACGGCACGGGCTCCTCCGGCGGCAAGGCTCCCAGCACCTGCAAGCAGTGCGGAGGCCAGGGTCAGGTCCGTTACCAGCAGGGCTTCTTCAGCGTGGCCCGCACCTGCCCGGTCTGCCAGGGCACGGGAACCATGATCGAGTCGCCGTGCACGAAATGCCGCGGCCAGCGCGTGGTGGTGCGAAACCACGCTCTGCACGTCAAGGTGCCACCAGGAGTGGAAGACGGCACGCGAATCCTTTACAACGGACAGGGCGACGCAGGCCTGGATGGTGGCGAGAACGGCGACGTTTACATTGTGCTGCACGTCAGCGAGCACGCCTTCTTTGAGCGCGACGGCAAGGACCTGCACTGCGGGGTGCCCATCAGCATTGCGCAGGCAGCGCTGGGCGCCACCATCAAGATTCCCACTCTCGAGGGCGAGGCCACGATTGATATTCCTGAAGGCACCCAGACCGGAACCACCTTCCGCGTGCGCAAAAAGGGCATGCCGGTGCTGAACGGCAGCGGCCGCGGAGACCTCTACGTGCAGGTCAAGGTCAACACGCCCGGCAAGCTCAGCAAGCACCAGCGCGAGTTGATGGAGCAACTGGCCGCCACCCTCGGCAATGAGAACAAGCCGGTCAAGGCCGGACTGCTCGACAAGGTAAAGGATATTTTCAGTTAGGAATCGGTTCCGGAGGTTGCCATTGTTTGAACCTCCGGAACCCTACGCCTTTGTGTCCGCACGCCCTTTCCTTTACGCTTAACTTATGACCCGCCGCCGCTGGATCGCCGATGAGTTCACTCCTAATACTGCCGCCCTGCTTGGGCAGAATGCCACGCACCTGGCACGCGTGCTGCGCGCCCGCGTGGGCGACCTCTACGACGTAGCCTGCGGAGACCAGCTTCGCCTGGGCACCATCAGCAGCGTCAGCGAAGAGCGCGTCGAGTTCACCCTGGGCGATGTGGTCGAGGCCGCCGAAGAACTGCGCCCCATCACCATCCTGATGGCGATTTATAAGTTCGACCGCATGGAATGGGCAATTGAGAAGTGCACCGAACTGGGCGCCGCGCGCATCATTCCGGTCATTGCCCGCCGCACTGACGCGCATCTTGCGCTGGCCAGCAGCAAGCGCGTCGAACGCTGGCGCCGCATCGCCCATGAAGCCGCTCAGCAGTCGCGCGGCAGCGGCGCACCGTCCATCACCGAGCCCCGCCAGTTGTCCGCCGCCATCGCCACCGAGGCTCCGCTCCGCCTGCTGTTGAACGAAAATGAGCGGTCAAAAAAAATCTCAGAAATCTTCACCGCGGACGCCTCCGAGGTCGCCATCGCGGTCGGTCCCGAGGGTGGATGGACCGATGACGAGCTCGCGCAATTTGATGCCTCCGGATGGCAGAGCGTGACCTTGGGCTCAAGGATTTTGCGCGCGGAGACCGCCGCCATCGCCGCTCTGTCGGTAGCCGCCGCGCTCGCCAACTGAAAACGCAATGTGCCGCAGACCCGCATAAACACTAAGGGGAACGCTTTCGCGTTCCCCTGTCGTGTAGCCTTTATTTCCGTTGGAGTTACTTTTTCTTTGCGGCCTTCTTCGCGGGCTTCTTGGCGGCCTTCTTCGCAGCTTTCTTCGTTGCCATGACTATTCTCCCTTGGAACAATCTTGGAATGTAATTGCAGGCGACTGCTGCAATTGCATAGAGATATATGTGGATTGCATAAACAAGTCAAGAAAAAAAGTGAGACTGCACCCGCCATCGAAAGACGGCCGAGCGCTTCCCTTGCCTCTCTCCAGAGCTATCTCAGGCTGCGCAGCAGCAGTCCACTCACCGCATCCTGCATGGTGTGCGCCATCATGGCCGGCCGCAGACTCCGCCGCAGCAAACTGACAACTCCAAAGCAGAAGCCGAGCGCGCCAATCAGAACCATGCGCGATGCGCCTTCGTATCCGTGTCCCAGCCCGAAGAACACGCTCACCACGGCCAGGGCCAGCCAGCGATTACGCACCAACCGCGTGAGTTGACGCTGCAGGTATCCGCGAAAGAGAACCTCTTCGCAAAAGCCGGCAGTGGCGCTCAAGCCCAGCCACAGCACAATGTCCAACCCCGAGCGCGGAGCCAGGAAGCCAATCTTGTCCTGTGCTTCCTGTATGCCGTTGGCCTGCCCCATGCCCAGCGCCAGCGCGATGCAGGCCAGCACCAGCAGCGCTCCAATCCATGTGCCGCAGCCGATGGCGATGTCCAGCAGGAAGTCTTCCACGCGCTGCCAGCGCCCGCCGATCAACTCGCGCAGGCTGCCGCCGCTGCGCCGCACGCCCCACCACACAAACAAGGTCAGCAGCCATTCGTAGATCATCGTTGCAAGGTAGATGCGCACGTGTCCCTGACCGCTCTTTGCGCCGTGGCCGCTGTGCGCGTTGCCCAGGCTGAGTACGGCCAGCACCAGCAGCAGCAGCGCCGTGTGCCAGTAGGGAATCTCTCCGGAGTGCGGTGCAACCGTCGCAGCCACAGCCGAGTCTGCCGGCATGGTGGATTCCAATGGCGGATTGGCTGGCTCGATCTGGGGAGTCTCGTCGTCCATTCGTCTCCTCGGATGCTTCCCTGCTGCTGCGCTGATGAAAGAACTTCAGGTGGGTGAGTTCACGGTGAGGAAAGACCGCGGCGAGACCATTGTCCCGCCGCATCCCATCATTCCTGTACGGCTGTTAATCCACGCTCAGCACGCTTGCGCCGCCGCCCGAGGACTCAACTTCCTTCACCCGGTCCAGCACCTTGCGCGCAAAGGCGAAAAGGCTCTTGGCGTTGTTGGCCTGCTCACCGCCCAGCACCACCGGATGCCCGCTGTCTCCGCCCTGGCGGATAGTGGGATCAAGTTCGATGCGGCCCAGAAAGGCCACACCATATTGCTCGGCCGTGCGCTCGCCGCCGCCGGTGGAGAAGACGTCAATCTCATGGTTGCAGTGCGGACAGACAAGGTAGCTCATGTTCTCCACAATGCCCAGGATCTCCACCCGAACCTGGTTGAACATCTCAATGGCCTTGCGCGCGTCCTGCAAACTCACGTCGCTCGGAGTGGTGACCACCACGGCGCCTGTCAGCGGCACGCTCTGCGTCAGGCTGATGACCACATCGCCTGTGCCCGGAGGCAGATCAATGAGGAGAAAATCCAGTTCGCCCCACGCCACCTGGCCGAGGAACTGCTTGATGACCCCATGCAGCATTGGTCCGCGCCACACAAGAGGCTTGTCGCCGGGGCTCAGGTAGCCCACGCTGATGACCTTCAGCCCGAAGCGCTCGGCCGGGATGATCAGGTTCTCCGGCGTCATCTGCGGCTCGCCGCTCGCTCCCAGCATCAGAGGAATGTTCGGGCCGTAGATGTCGGCGTCCAGCAATCCGACCTTGTGACCCAGCCGCGCCAGCGCCAGCGCCAGGTTGACCGAAAGCGTGGTCTTGCCGACTCCACCCTTGCCGGAGCCGACTGCGATGATGGACTTGATTCCGGGAATGGCCTGCGGGCCCTCCGGCGGTGCGCCTGGATGTGCATGCATGTGCAACGGATGTACCCCTTCGCGTAAGACGATGTTGTAACTAACGATTATACCGGGTGCGCTTCTATAGCTTTTATACGCTCGTAATATGGATGAGATTAAACTGGCCTAGGGAGCATATATGGCGAGAAATGTTCTGGCAATTATAGGCAGCTACCGCAAAGGCGGTGTGGTGGACATGGCGGTGGATGCAGTGCTGGAAGGCGCTCGTGAGCGCGGCGCAAACATCCGCAAGATTTACCTGATCGATCAGCATATCGAGTACTGCCGCAATTGCCGCAACTGCACGCAGGAGGCAGGCGAGGCGCGGGGCAAGTGCGCAATTGAAGACGATATGGCGGGAATCCTGAAAGAGATCGAAGAGGCCGACGCGATTGTGCTGGGCTCTCCGGTGAACTTCTACAACGTGACTGCCGTCTTCCGTATATTTCTGGAACGGCTAGTGGGATGCGTTTACTGGCCGTGGGGGCAGCCGGCTCCGAAGCCTCGCTGGAAAGAGTTGCGGCGCAAGGCTGTGCTGATTTCTTCATTGGCAGCGCCCGGAATTTTTCTTCCTATTGCGACGGGTGCGTCCAAAGCGCTTCGACTGGCAGCACAGTCTCTGGGCGCGCGCCCAGTGGCAAAGCTGTGGATCGGCCTTGCCGCGCAACAACCGAAGCCAAAGCTCTCCGCAAGAGTGCTGCGCCGCGCACAACACATCGGAGCATCCCTGTAGACAACAAAACGCCCAGCCGAAGCCGGGCGTTTTGTTGTTGCTCTTACCTCTGAAACATCCGAAACCCTCGAAACTTCCGAAACCGACCTCTACAGGCTGCTCATGTTGGCCAGGAAGTCGCCGTTGGCGCGGGTCTTGCTCAGCTTGTCGATGAGCAGTTCCATGGCCTCCACCGGAGACAGCGGGTTCAGCACGCGGCGCAGCACCCAGATGCGTTGCAGGTCTTCCTTGGTCTGCAGCAGCTCTTCCTTACGGGTGCCCGAGCGCTGGATGTCAATGGCCGGGAAGACGCGCTTATCGCTCAGCTTGCGGTCCAGGATGACTTCCATGTTGCCCGTGCCCTTGAACTCTTCGAAGATGACGTCGTCCATGCGGCTGCCGGTCTCGATCAAGGCCGTGGCGATAATCGTCAGCGAGCCACCTTCCTCGATGTTGCGGGCCGCGCCGAAGAAGCGCTTCGGCCGCTGCAGGGCGTTGGAGTCCACACCGCCGGAGAGCACTTTGCCCGAGGGCGGAACGATGGTGTTGTAGGCGCGCGCCAGGCGGGTGATCGAATCCAGAAGGATGACCACGTCGCGCTTGTGCTCCACCAGGCGCTTGGCCTTCTCGATGACCATCTCGGCCACCTGTACGTGGCGGGCGGCGGGCTCGTCAAAGGTGGAGCTGATGACCTCGCCCTTCACCGAACGCTGCATGTCCGTCACTTCTTCCGGACGCTCGTCAATCAGCAGCACGATCAGCACGACTTCCGGATGGTTGGCCGTGATGGAGTTGGCGATGTTCTGCAGCAGCATGGTTTTGCCGGTGCGCGGCGGAGCGACGATCAGTCCGCGCTGGCCCTTGCCGATCGGGATCAGCATGTCCATGACGCGGGCGCTCATGTTGTCGCGCACGGTCTCCAGCTTCAACCGCTCCTGCGGATACAGCGGCGTCAGGTTGTCGAAGAGGATCTTGTTGCGCGCCTCGTCCGGCGACTCGAAGTTGACCGCCTCGATCTTGACCAGCGCGAAGTATTTTTCGCCCTCGTGCGGAGGCCGTACCTGGCCGCTCACGGTGTCGCCGGTCTTCAGGTCGAACTTGCGGATCTGCGACGGCGAGACGTAGATGTCGTCCGGGCCGGGCAGGTAGTTGTAATCGGGCGAGCGCA
>Ga0181528_10001493_pt1 | contig 14508 bp, 7 predicted proteins | sample PEATcosm2014_Bin_47_FD_119742 | JGI IMG/M metagenome (GOLD analysis project Ga0181528, IMG submission 119742) | Peatland microbial communities from MTU Mesocosm Facility, Houghton, MI, USA - PEATcosm2014_Bin10_10_metaG | ecosystem: Environmental > Terrestrial > Soil > Wetlands > Peat | place...
CGGGTCTCACCGAGGGCCCAGCCCAGCCATCCCGGCCGGCGCACGACGACGCTCACGGCGATCGGCTCGCCGGGCCTGAGCTTGTGCAGAGGCGTGAGCAGCCCGCCTCGGACCGTGATCGGGATCCGCCTGCCGTTGGATGAGTAGGCGCTGACGCTCTCGATCGAGCCGCCGAGCGGCTGGACGGAGACACGGGCCAGCGCCGTGGAGTCGCCGGCCAGTGAGGCGCCGGAGAGCGTCAGGGCCAGTACGACGACGACGATCAGCGCGAGCACCAGCACAGCACCGGCGCCGAGCAGGGTGCGTTTCAGGGCGTGCCCCGAGGCGGCCATCGACGCGGGTGCCGATTCGATTGCCATCACATCAGAGTAAGAGGATTTCGTCTCCGGCGCGACGTTTCTCAGCTTTTCTGGGCGATCCATCCCAGGATCGCCTTCGACGGCCCGATCACGGTGCCGTCGGCGAGCTTCAGGACGGGGAGCTTTTCACCGCCCGTCGCGGCCCGCAGCTCCTCACGCGAGCCTTTGCGCAGAAAGGGAATCGGGCTGCCATGCGCCGCAACGACCTTCTCGTATTCGATCCCGGCCGCGCGGAGCGCCTCCTGGACCCTGCGACACGGATGCACCCGGGGTCCGCCGTCATCGCCGTGGCAGACATACAGCGTGGGGGTCTCATCCGCGGTCATGGCGGACTTATCCTATTCGCCGCAGTCTCGCAGCCAAGTGCCTCATCCGGCTACAGGGAGACGGTGCTCTGCAGATGACGGAGAACCGTGACTCTCTGGGCCACGCCGCTCCCGCCCGCGACGACGAGCCAGCTGTTGCCGTGGCGCATCGCCGTGATTTCGCCCTGCCAGTCCCCGGGCGCGCTGAAGAGCCCCCTGTGCCCGGGCAGAGGGCTCATGCCGGGTATCGCGGCAGGCCGGCTGCCCGGGTGCTGCGCATCGAGCAGGACGGCGGTCTCGAGCGGCCAGTTGTGTAGGTAGTACTCGGTGTCGATGCACGAGAGGAACGCTCGCCCGATGATCCTCCCCGGGTAGGGATGGATGGCGGCCACGACGTGGCCCCACTGCGGTTGCAGGGACGGCAGCCCCTGGGCGCGGATCTGACAGGGACCGGTCGGCAGCGCCCGCGGCTTCGCCCACCAGCGGACTTCCAGGCGCGGGGCGGCGGCCGTTTCCGTCTGGAAGGCGCCGAGCGCTCTGCCCGCGGCCCCTGTGGCGAGCAGCTTCGGGAGTCCTCCCTCGAGTGCCGGGACACCGAGCGTCTGAGCCTTGGGGGCGTGTCGTGCCACGTCGATCTGTGCGATCCGCAGGCCGTAGGGAAGCTCCGCCCGTGTGACGAGGACGGCAGGCCGGCCGTCGGCGAGCACACCGCGGACGGCCGGGCCGATCAGCGCGGTGAAGCGCTCTTCGGTTGGCGTGATGCTGACGCCCGCGAGTGTCCCGACCGCGCCCGCCCCGCCGGCCCTGCCGGCGGTCGCGGTCGGCGTCGTCGCGCAGCCGCCGTCGGCGCCTTCCACGATGCACCAGCCGTATTCGCCGCCTTCAAGCGCGGGCGAGATATGCCAGGGGATCAGCCTGCGCCGCTGCCGTGCCCGGTCGAAGGCGAGCATGCGCCCGCGAACGCCCGCCGGGGCCGGGCGAGAGCCGGGCGACACGGCCGCCCAGACGACCGCGCCGGCCAGCGCGACAGCGGTGAGCCCGGTGGCGTAGCGCCGGCGCCGGCGCCTCTGACGGGTCCGCGCCGCATGGATCGCGCCTGCGTCGGGAGCGGGCCGGGAGACCTCCGGAGGCTCGACAAGGAGCGACATAGAAGCTATTATGACTAGCATCATGTTGGGAGTCAAGCTCGACCGCTCCGACCCGACGGCGCTACATGAGCAGGTGGCCGCTCAGATCCGCCGCTCGATCGCCGAAGGCGATGCCACGCCCGGCGAGCGCCTGCCGCCGGCGAAGGACCTGGCGGCCGTGATGGGCGTCAACACGAACACCGTCCTGCGGGCGCTCCGGGCGCTGCGGGAGGAAGGCCTGCTCGAGTTCCGCCGCGGCCTGGGCGTCCACGTCGCCGGAACGCCCGAGCGGGGCCTGGTTCTGAGCAGGGCCCGGGAGCTCGTCGGCCTGGCGCGCCGCAACGGCTACCAGCCGGATGAGCTCGTGCAGATGATCCGCTCACTCGGCTGAGAATCGCCGCGCCAACGCGCCAAGCGCGCGTGGCCGGGCCCATCAGGACCCGGCCACCGCCACGGCGTAGATGCCCCGGTCGCACCCTCGGCGGCGGCGCCGGTCTCGGCACCGCCGCCTGCTCGAGGGCTCGCTCAGAAGCCGGTTCCGCCGGCTCCTGTCTTCTTCGCACCGCGGACGCCGCTCTGGGCCTCCTTGAGCACTGTCCCGCTGAGCGGCTCGTAGTCGTGGCCCTTGAGGTTGGCCTGACCGCCGCCCGACTTCGTGTCCAGCGCGTAGCTGAGGAAGTTCTCCACCGTGGTGGCCTCAGGTTCGCTCGTACCCGGGAACGCCGAGTACTTGTTGAACGCGAGCACGAACGCCAGCCCGCAGAGCGGGTACTTGGCCTCGGTCGTGCTGGTCGTCACTTCGTTCCAGGGGTCGTTGACGCTCGCCGGCGGGAACGCCGTTTCGCCGTTGGTGTATTCGGTCTTCGAGCAGTTCGCTTCGCTCTCCGCGGCGACGTCTTTGTTCTTCGCCGGGTCGGCGTAGCTTTCCCCTGCCTTGTTCTGGATCGGCGCCCAGAACGTGGCCGTGTTCGGTCCGCCACCGGGGGGTGTGAACAGTTTTCCGGCACGGATTTCGGCGAGGTTGCCGAAGCCGATGCTGCCTGCGGTTTTGGCGACCAGTTCGTCCTCGGCCGCCTCGCCTTTCGTCGCCGTCTTGACCGCGTCGATCGCTTTGGGCCAGGTCGTGTTTTCGGTCCCTTCCGAGACTTCGTTCCACGTCTTGTTCGCGCCTTTTTCGGTCAGGAATGTGGCGCCGTTGATCTGGCCGAGCCACTTCTTGAGGAAGTGCGCCGTGCCTGAGGAGTCCTCACGCACGATCCGCGTGATCGGCGTCGCCGGGTTGCAGCCCGTGCCCGAGAGGGTGTCGCCGTTGTCGGTCACTTCACTCCACGAGTTGATCGTGCCGCGCCAGATGCCCTCGAGGGTTTTCTGGCTGAGAACGATCCGGCCCTTGTTGGAGGTGCTGGTCGCGGTGCATCCGCTCGGGAGGTTGACGATGATCGCGTCGGCGAACTGGACCACCGGAATCGTCTGCAGCGTGGTCGGCGTCAGCGTCGACTCCCCCGCTTCGATTTCGGCTTTCTGTGTCGCGTTCGGGGCTTCACTGGTCCCGATGAACGCGTTCGTCGCTTCGTATTTGTGTTCGCTCTCACCGTTTGCCCCCCAGGACTTCAAGCCGGCGCCACTGCCCGTGTTCGTGTAGGCAACGACGGGAAGGCCTTTCGAGCCCTGCGAGCCACTGCATGCGTATGCGTCGCTCGAGGTGCCGAAGCCCGGGATGAAGACTTCGTGCAACGCGAGGCTCAGCACGGAGGCTCCCTGGCCCGTCACATTGGAACCCGAGCACTGCGTCCCAACCGATGCCTCGGCACCGGCGGTGAATCCCACGGCGGAGACGAGCACCGCCGCCAGCGTGCATACGACACCTGTGGCGCGGATGCGTTTCTTTCGGTCCATCCTTGTCCTGCCTCTCTGTTCGCGGGGAGCTATACCCGACAACACCCCCCTGACTTGTGAGGAATATACGCGCGCGTCCCGGTATTTCCGTTAAGTCGATGTAATTTCAGGCCTTTGTCATCCTCGGGCCGGGCGGCCCTGCTTCGTGCCGTGATCAGTGCTTTGAAAGGCGCAGCGTCAGGATCGCGACGGTGGTGTGCGACACCCCGGCCTGGTCGCTCGCCCTGATCGTCACCTGCGACTTCAGCGTATGGACCTTGGCCAGGTACTTCCGGGCGCGCGCCGAGAGATGAATCGTGACTGTCACGACCGTCCCGCCGGCAGCCTTGAATGAGGCGCTCCCGAGCGCGAGGATCGCCTTGCGGCTCGCCGCGACGGCGCTCGCGCTGGCGAGCGTCACGACCCCCGAGCAGCTGCTCTGCCCCTCGCACGCCACCTTGACGGTCACGACACCTTTGCGGCTGACCTGCGATGAGCTCACGACGGCTGCCTTGTAGGTGAGCGGCGCGGGTGCCGGGCTTGGGCCGGGGCTTGGCCCTGGGCCCGGTGCGGGGCTCGGCCCGGGACCGCTCGACGGAGCGAGAACTTCGATCTGGTGGGTGACTTCGGTCGTGCCGACGGAGTTGTGCACGGCGAGCGTGACGGTGTAGGTGCCGGCGGCCGTGTAGGTGTGTGTGGTGAGCGGTTCCTCGCTCGAGACTTCGGCCGAGCCATCGCCGAAGTTCCACTTGTAGGAGGTGATCGGCGCGCCGTTCCCCGTTGATGCGGTGGCGTTGAATTTCGCCGTTTCGCCGGCCGTTATCGGGGAGGTCAGGCTGAACAGGGCGCTCGGCGGAAGCGCCTTGACGGTAATCGTCGTTTCGGCCGTGACTTCCCGGGAGGCGAGATCGTCGCTGCTCACGATCTCGCGGACCTCGTATTCGCCGGCGAGAGCGAATGCATGCGTCAGTTCCGGCTTCTGGAGCTCGCCGGCGGGACCGGCCAGCTTTTCGACGGCTTTGCTCGCGACGTTTTCGAACTGCCATTCAACCCCGAGTGCATCCGCCTGGTTCAATGTCGAGGCGAACTTGACTTTGGCCCCGACGGTTACCGGGCCGGAGACCGGTTCTCCGTTGACCGACTCGGCGGGCACCGACAGCGACGCCGGCGGGCACCCGCTGCCGTCCGGACCGAGCTCGACGACGTCGGGCGAGGTGGGGTTGTTGTCGTATACGAAGACCGTTCCGCCGGCACCCGCGGCGATCACAGGATGGCCGCGGAAGCTGATCGCGCATGCGACGTGGGCCCCTTCTTTGGGCTGGTTTTGCCCGCCGACCCAGCCGAGCTCACTCCCGCTGGGATCGAAGTCGAGCACGGCAGGCTCGTGGAACCCGGCGCCTTCCTGGCGCAGCACCTGGGCATAGGCGTAGAAGTTGCCTTCCGGGCCGAGCGAGAGCCCGCTGCCGTGCAGCGGGGACGGGACGCCCGGGAACGTGATGAGCCCTTCGGATTCGAATGGGTTGAGGATGTGCGGGGCTTCGTCCAGCGCGAAGTTCGAGGGGATTTCGTCGATCTGCTCCGCCGGGCCGATCGCGGATGGGAGTTCGCCGTCGGCGACGTAGACCTTGCCGGCGCTCGTGACGACCGGGGAGGTCACTTCGGGTTCGCTTTCGCCGGCGCTGAAGAAGCCGGTCTCGTCGATCCAGCGTGCACCGAGGGTCCCGCTCGAGGAGACGCGCTGCAGGACGGTCCGCAGCGACTGGTCTTCGCCGGTGGTGTCTTCGGAGGCGAGGATGATCACGTCGCCGGTCGTGGGATCGACCGTGATGCCTGCGGGTTCAAGGAGCGCCTCGCCGGCCGTGTTGGAGGTCGTCTGCAGGACTTCGGGGCTCGCGAGCACGCCGTCGGTCGTGCCTTCGGCATTTTCCAGGTCGGTCGTCGAGAAGGCGTACAGCGCCCCGGCCGCGACGACTTCGGGGTCGACTTTCGTGCTTTCGTTGCGTTCCTCCAGCGCGAGCACGTAGATCCGTTTGCGCGATGGATCCACGGCGACACCCTCGATTCCCGACCCGCGGGGCAGCGAGGGCTTGAACTTGTGTTCGGCGGTCGCGACCCATTTGCCCGACTGCAGTTCGAACTTCTGCACGCGGAATTCATTTTTGGTGGGGCCGTCGACGACGTACACGTCGTTGGTCGTCTGATCGACGCCGATCGCGTCCGTGTCCCCCGCGGCTTCGACGAGATTGAACTGGCCTTTGCCGGTGCCCGCTTCGCCGAAGTGGCTCAGCTCGCCGTAGTTCGTGGCACCGTCGGCGGGGGCCGCCACGCCCGCGAGCAGGCCCGCGGAGATGAGCGCGGTGGCGCACCGGAGAAGGTGCTTGCGGACCTGCCTGCTGCTGCTTCGGCTGCTGTTCATCGGACCTCTCGGAGTTCAACACAATTTCAATAGAATCACTGATGTATACACCCGTCACGCCGTGCGCTTTGTTTCAGACCGGTGAACAGGCGTGGCGCGAGCGGATCACCACCGGCGCCTGCGTTCGGCGTAACGACCCTGCTGGCGGTCGACCCTGGCCGTCGCGTAGGCGAGCGCCTGCTCGCGGCGAGAGGGCCTCCGCCGGCGGGGCAGCGTGACGCCGGCGAACGCGGCCAGCACGAGCAGGCCGAGGATCGCCGGCGCCATCACGCTTTCGTCGGGGGCGCGGTAGGCGACGGCGTTGGCCGAGCTCTCTTCGGTCGCGTGCTCGTCTTCGTCTTCGGTCTGGGCGACCTCGATCGGCGAGGTGACCGGCGAGGTGCCGCTCGGGGGAGTCGTCTGCGCCGCGACCGGCACGGGGACCAGCAGCGCCCCGCTCGGGGATGCGGGCACCGGAGGCACCGGCGAAAAAGAGGCCGTCAGGATATGGGCGGCCGGGGGCGGCGAGGCGGGCGGCGGCGCGGGAACTGCGGGCAGCAGAACCAGCGGCGCGGCCGCGGCCGGCGATGGGCTCGCGGCGGGAGGCGGCGTCGGCGCCGCCGCGCTCGCGGCCTGGCCCTTCAGCGGCTGGGTCCCGCATGGACGGCGAACGCTGCCCGCCTGGACGGTCACCGGTAACGAGGCGGACAGGCCACCGGCGTCGATCGTGACGATCGTCGTGCCCGCGTTGTAGGCACAGAACAGGCCGGATCGAGGGTCGGGCACGGGCTTTTCGTGTTCGAGCAGGACCGCTTTGGGGTCCGGTGAGGAGAGGTTGGGCTCGACGAAGTTCCCGATTTCGGGACGTGATGAGGTGAACGTGTATTCCGGGAAGATCCCGCTCGCGCAGATGCTGCCCACACAGTTCGAGGGGATCGGGATGTAGGGGTCGGTGTCGGGCCGCGTCAGCGAGCCACCGGGCGAGCGGTTGCCCGAGCGTGGTCGGCGGGCGAGCGCCTGGAACAGCGCGGGTTTGCTTCGTGCCAGCAGGGTCCCGCTCTCGGCTTCGAGTGCCAGTTCGCCGATGTTGGGGATCAGCTTGACCTTGACCGGAACGCGGTTGCTCCCCGCCTTGCGAGCGGCGACGTCGATGCCGGCGAGCAGGAAGCCGCTCGCTCCGAGGAAGTGCCCCGTCTGCTCAGCCAGGAAGTCGACGTAGCCGAGCGTTCCCGAGCCGAAGGCCGGGATCGAGCCGGTGCCGACCCGCAGGGTCTCTTGGACGTTCTCTTCGGGCGAGTCGAAGAAGTAGGCGGACGCCCCGTGATCGACGAGCGCGCCGGCGACGGCCAGGGCGGCGCCGTCACCGGCGGCGATCTGCCGGTCGAGGTCGGCGTAGCCGACGACGATCGCGGGCGTGAGCGATCGTTCGTCGGCCGTCAGGCGGGCGGTGAGCCATTCAAGCTGGGCCCTGCCGACTTCGGCGCTGTCGTCGAGCACGATCACGTTGACCGTTCCGCCCTGCCCCGCGGAGTTGAACGAGTAGTAGCCGGCCTGCCCCGTGCAGCCCTCTTCCGAGCGGGATTCGACCGGCGCGGCGGGGAATGCCGGGAACTCGTCCTGGAGGGTGCACTCGCTGCGTGAGCCGTCGAGCTCGTAGGGCGAGAGCGCCGCGTAGGTCGGCAGCCTGCTCGAGCCGAGCAGCTGCGCATAGCGGGCGAGCTCGCGGGCGTAGGGGACGACGAGCGTGGGCGGACCGTTGGTTTCGCCCGTCGTCACGCGGGGGCCGGTGTAGAGGAAGGCGCGTACGCCGCTGATCTGCCCGGCGTGTTCGAGCGCCGAGGACAGCCAGACGTCAGGTCCGACCCGCGCGTTCGCACGGTTGGCGCACGGCGCCGCGCACTGCGCGTTGCCACCGATCGCGAACGTCGCTTCACCGGGTTCGGTGGTGATCGGCGCGGTGCCCTCGCCTAGCGGCTGTGACCCGTCGGCCGGATAGCGTTCGACGGCTGCCGTGTCAAGGACGCCTTCTGCGTCTTCGGAGTCCACGGCTCCCCCCACGGCCCAGCCCGCATTGCCTTCGGGCGAGATCAGCACGGCACGGATGGGGTCGGGCTGGTAGACGGTGTCGAAGAGCGAGTACCTCCCGGGTGGTTCGCTGACGTCGTTGAGTTCGTGCTGCTCGTCGCGCCAGCCGGTGGCGGTCTGGCGGAGCACCCCGAGGCCGGTCGTGGTGGAGAGCGGGTAGGGCCGCAGTTCCGGCGCCGGGAAGCCCGGCGGCGCGGGCGAGGCGCCTTCGACGGAGAAGCTGTCCGGTGCGCTTCCGGCGATCACTGCCCGGATCGCGCCACCTTCGCGAAACAGGCTCAGCGAGCCGGGCGCGCTGCCGCCGGGGATCGGCAGCCCCGAGGGTTCCCAGTGCGCCCCCGGCGAGTTCTTCACATACAGCTGTGCCCCGCCTTCGCCGGGGCCGAAGGATTCGGCGATGAACGCGGCGCCGCCATCCGGCAGCGCCGCGACGAGCACCGGCACTTTCGTGCTCGATCCGAGCACGGCGGCCGCTTCGCTGTCGACGTGCCAGCCGGAGCCGTCGTTCACGAGCAGCCCACCCACGTAGCCGCTGCGGCGGGTCGGGTCGATCAGCTTGCGGAACGGGACGATCGCTTCCGAGCCCGCGAAGGCGATCGAGGTGAAGCTCGCTCCCTGCGCCTGCGCCGGGAGCGGTTCCTGTGTCCAGGTCTTGCCGTAGCCGAGCAGCGCGCCCCCGAGTCCGACCGCGTAACCACGCTGCGGTTCGTTGGGGTCGAAGGCGATGCCCATCAGGTTGGCCGTCACTTCGATCGCGGCGGGGTCGGGTTCCCAGAGCCCCGTCTCCGCCTGCCACATCCACATCTGCCCGCCGTCGCCGACGGCGAATGCCCGATCGGGTTCGGGCCAGGCGACCGCACGAAGACGAGGCGTTTCAAGGCGCCCCCCGACGCCGCGCAGCGGTTCGGGGATCCAGCCCTGCCCGGGGACATAGCGCGCCACCTCGCCCTGGTCGCCCACCGCGAGCGCGCTGCTGGTGAGCGCGCCGACCGGCACACCGGGCTGCGGCGCAATCGCCAGGAGGGCGTGGCGGAAGGACACCGGCCACGGCGTCAGACGCGAGGGGGAGGGATCGGCGGTCAGGTGGACGGGGATCTGAGCCTCGCCCAGCCAGCCCTCGGTCGGGCTCGAGAATGCGGCACCGAATTCGGCGCCGGGTTCACGCGAAGGACCGCCGCCGAGCGCGAGCACGCGATTGAATGTCGCGCCCTCCAGGCTCAGGCTGACGCCTTCGCGCAGACCGCTGATGACCCGCCTGCCGAAGGGTTCCCCGGGTGTCGACCAGGCGTAGCTCCGCGACGGGCCGGTCGGAAGGCCTTCGGGCAGTTCGTGATCGCATGGGGCCGTCCCGCCGGGCGACCCCGGCGCGATCGTGCACCAGCCGGCGAGTACCTGCCCGCCGGCTTCCCCTTCGGGCTTGAAGTAGAGCGTGGCCGAGGCATGCACGTCCTGACGTTCGCCATCCACCCACACGCCGTCCTGGGTCACCGTCAGCAGCTGCGCCTGGACGGTCGGCGGCTCGCCGGTGCCGTGAACGGTGAAGGGCTCTCCGTCGACTCGCAACGGGTGCGCTTCGCCGTCGCCGTCGCCGGCCGTGAGGGCCACGGGCCGCCAGGTCGGTTCGCTTTCGCCTTCGGGGCGGATCCGTCTGAACAGCGCGACGGCACCCGGCGGATAGCCGCCTTCGCCCGAGAGCTGGGCCAACAGCCACGCATTCTCCGGTGAGGACGCCCCGATTGCGAGTACGTGGAAGTCGCCGGCGCTCGCGGCGGGGACTTCGATGGTCTCGCGCGCCCACTTCGTGCCGTTCCAGTGCAGGACCCCCGTTTCCGCATTGCCGGCTTCGTCGACCGGAACGACCAGCGCCCCGGCCTGGCCGTGGCCCTCTTCCAGCGCGGCCAGCAGCGGCGCCCGCTGTTGCGCAAACAGGCATTCGCCGCTTGCGAGCAGGCCGGCGCCTGGTGCAGGTACCTGCTTGAAGGCTCCGCCGGGGTCTCGGACGAGCAGGGTCTGTTCGGCGTGCTGCAGGCCGCAGCCGCTCGCCGCGGCGCTGGGAACGGTGCCCAGCAGGGCACCGCTGCCGGAGGGCGTGATGCTGCCGGCCAGCGGGCTGGCAGCCTCCAGGCTCCTGGGCTGGTCGAGCCTGAAGCCCGCGAGGGCCCCACCGGAGGAGGCTTCGAAGGAGGGGCCCAGCGACCAGCCCGATTCCTGTGTGTACCTGACGAGAACGGCCGGTCCGGCACCCGATCCGCCCTGCGCTTCGCCGACCCCCCAGGTCTCCGACGGTGCCTCTTCCGGTGAGGACCCGACCATCGTCACGTTGCTGGCGGGGAGCGAGTCGTCGGTCTGAGCGATGACTTCGGCCGGCGCGTCGGCGCCGGCGGCCGGAGCCGGAGCGCGCAGGACGCCGCCCCCGGCGAACAGCGCAAGGCTTGCCGCGGCCGGAGCAATGACCATCCCCGCTGCGGCGAAACCGCGGCGGCCTCTGCGGGGCGAGGGCCTCAACCGACTCGTCCGCCGATTCCTGCGTGGGTCACCGATGCGGTGATCGCGGAACCCGAATTGACGTTCACCGGAACCGTCGGGAGCGGCGCCAGCGCATGGGTCTGCAGGTCGAGCTTTGTCGGCCAACGGCTCGTCTGCAGATGGAGCAGGAGCGTGTGAAAGCCGGCACTCAGGACATAGCTCGGCGTGGCCGACACCGTCGCGCTGTGCAGACGCGCGAGCAGACGCACGCGCGCCCGTACCGTCAGGTGAAATCGCAGCTCGAGGGTGGTCCGGTGAACGAGCCGGACCTTGACCTTCGAGATCAACGCGACCGTTTCGCGGAGCTGGGTCGGGGCGGGAGCTTCGGATGCGGGCGGCTGTTCGCTCACTTCGGCGCCCGAGTCATCGACGGGCGGTGCGTCGGGGATTTCCGCCGGCAGGCCGGTGTCGGGCGGGCGGTAGGTGATCAGCCCGTCGAACGCCGGGTCGGTGTCGCGTCCTTCGGCGGTCGTGGCGCCGGGGGCAAGGGAGGTGAGGCGGAAGATCCAGCCCTCGGTCGTCACCAGCCAGCATTCGTGGACCGCGGGGCAGCTGACCTTGGCCGCGGCTCCCTTGGGCCCGACGCCTTCGGCCACTTCCGTGGCGCTGGGGAGGGTCTGCTCGTCGCTCACCGTGCCGTCGGCGGCGACGCGGGCCACGAGCGCGTCGGCACTCGGATCGACTCCCTGTTCGGCGCTGGGCGCGAGCGCCACCCAGGCGGCTTCGCCGCGCGGCTCGGCGGCGATCGAGCGGACCGTCTCGCCGGGGAACGGGTCGGGCGCCCCGGCGCTCGGGCCGAGCAGCTGCTGCCAGCCCTCGGCAGCGGTGTAGCGGTCGACCGTGACCGTTGCGGGTTCTGAGCCTTCCGGGGTTTCCCGGCGCGGGCCCGCAGCCGCCCACAGCGATTCGGAGTCGGCCGAGAGCTGCAGCGCAGCGAGCGATTCGGGAAACTCGCCGGCGCCGTAGAGGGGCAGGCCGCCGAGCGGTTCGAACGTCGGACTGACGCCGATCGGGTTGATCAGATGCAGCGGAGGCGGTTCGGCGAGGTGTTCGACGACGGGGTCGCTCGAGGAGATCTGGACGCTCTCGTAGAGAGCGCCCGCGAACGACGTCATGTCCTCGACGGGCCTGCCTTCGCCCTCGTAGGCGTCCTCTTCGAGCGTGCCCGAATGGCCGTTCCAGTGGAGGTGGAACGAGCCGACCTGGGGTTCGGGCAGGGCATTCCCCGCGAACCAGCAGTCGGCGGCCGAGATGCAGGCGGCGGCGTGCATCGCCTGATAGGAGGTCGCCTGGAAGGCCGGGACGGCGTAGGAGGCGGTGACGGACCCGCCGGAGAAGCGGCAAAGTGTGTCGTCTGCCGTCGGCGCCGGGTCGCCGTGGCTGTCGGCGGCCTGGCCGGGCCGCTCGTCCGAGATGGTCCAGAATTCCTCCGGTCCGGCCCAGGCGATCCGCCCGTCGGTCGCGCCGCAGACGGCGCTCAGCTCGTGCCAGTGCAACCCGTCGAAGGCCCAGATCGAGGGTTTGATCGTGGAGCCGTTGCCGGCCGTGATCAAGACCCCCCGGTTGGGGCGGAAGAACTCGATGTCACCGACATGCCCGAGCCCGATCGGTGTCGAGGAGTGTTCCCCGTCGGGCAGTTCCGGCGGCGTCAGCGGTTCCAGACGCCAGCTCGCCCCGCCCTCGTCTTCATAGCCCGTCGCTGCCGCCGCGCGGGCGCTCGGACCGGCGCAGGCGAGCAGGCCCGCGAGCAGGCACAACACGAGGGTCAGTCCCGAGCCCCGCCGGCGCCTAGGCATGCCGGGACCTCCGCGCGCGGGCGGCGTGCGAGGAGTCGCGACGCACGAATGTGACTTCCAGACGTTCCCGCAGGAGCGGGTGCCCGGCGGAGCTGAAGGTGACGCTGAGCGTGGCCGCGAGACCTCCGGGCCGCCCCGCCAGAGCGGCGTAACGGGCGCCGAGGTGGAGCTCGAAGGCGATCAGCGATGCCTTCCCGCTGCCCAGAACGTGCCCGGCGACGATGGCGCTCTTCAGGGTGCGCTTGAGCGCACCGCGCCGGGAGCCTTGGGGGATGACCGCGAGCGCGCTCAGGCGCAGCGCTCCCGCGCCGGGAACGAGCGCGTCGACGAGCACGCCTCCGTCGCGCCGCGAGCCTGTCGTGACCCCCAGCTCCCACGACGGTGTGGGGGGCGCGAACGTGGGCGTGGGGCTGACGTAGCCGCCGGCGGCCGAGGCAGGGAAGACGACCCGGTGACGGACGAACACGTCGCTGCCGTCAAACGGGCTGAACGGTTCATCGGCGGGCGGGCTGTTGCCGTCTCCGTAGACGAGATTCGACGCCGTGGAGCTGAAGGCGATCAGGTTCCCGTCGGCTGAGAAGGAGGGCGAGAGCGCTCCGTCACCGGCGCTTGTGTACGGGTCTTCGCCACCGGCTACGGGTTCGTGCGGCCGTTCGCTGGGCCCGCCTTCGAAGCCTTCGGTGACCCTCGTCAGGGTCTCGTCGGCGAGGTCGATGTCGAACAGTTCGAGCATCCCCGGGGAGTCGGGGGGGCTGACGTAGGCGGGCGTGCCGAGTGGGAACTGGGTCCGCTTGGTCGTGAACGCAACCTGTTCGCCGTCTGCCGAGATGCCGAGATCGATGATCGGAGCGGTTGTCGCGAGGTCGGTCAGGACGCCGCCGGCGAGCTCGGTCAGGGGGGTCAGCGCCTGCACGCGCGTTGCGCCCGGGGTCATGTCCGCGACGTAGAGGTCTGTGTGTCCGCCGGCCCCGTTGCCGAACCCCTCGCCGAGCGCGACCAGCGGCGCGTTGGCAAGGAAGGCGACCTTGTAGCCGTTGCCGCTCAGGCGCGGGATGACGTCATCGTTGCCTTCGAGGCTTGAGACGATCCCGGGGCTGGCGGCATCGGTGAAGGTCGCGAACGGCCCCTGGCACGGGTCGGCGGCCGTCGCGGGGGCCATCAGCACGGTCTCGCCGCTTTCCCGGCAGGCCCCACTCGCCGGATCGGAGCCTCCTGTCACGCGCAGCGTCGGTGCCTGTGGGCCTTCCTTGATTCGCCGCCACAGAGGCTCGGTGTACCTTGCCGGCAGGGATTCACCCGCCAGGACAGGTGCCTGGAGACCGACGTTCGTGGCCATCCAGGCGACGGTCGAGCCGTCGGCACTCAGCGAGGCACCGATCGGCGGCGGGGCTTCCCTCGGCTGTGGCGCGCCGAAGCGGGGGACGTGGCCGCCGCTTCCGGTGAACAGGGCGCCGTAGGTTTCCGGCCCTTCGACGGATGACACCGGTTCGGGCCCGCCGGTCTTCGGATCGACCGCGGGCAGTCCCGTGGCCGGGTCGAGTCTCACGCTGACCAGGCGGGTCGTGCGGCTCGAGAGGTAGCGGACGGCGACCTGCAGTGACGGCGTTTCGGGGCCCGCGAGGTCCGACGGCGCGGTCGTCACAAACGCGACCTCGTTGCCTTCGGCGTTGATCGCCGAGCGCCCGGCAGCGAGGGCTCCGTAGAACGGTTCTTCCGCGGCCTGGTTGGGCCCATAGGAGTAGCTCAGCCCTTCGCTTGACCCGTTGCGGGCCGAGACCAGCGTGTAAGCGCACGGCGGGCGTTCGCCGGCGAGTCTTTCCGCTTCACTGGGCGGAGCACAAGGTTCGCTGTCCGGGTCATCCATGTCGCGGACGTAGACGTCGGGCGCCCGGTTGGTGTCGTCCGCCGGGTCCAGGCGCGCGGTCGTCGTGAAGCTCACATACCGCCCGTCGTAGCTGATCGACGGCAGCACACCGCTGCCCGCAGGAGTTCCCGGTGTCCCGACGGCGACCGATTCGATGGCGCCACCGTCGACCGCGC
>Ga0181528_10001496_pt1 | contig 14488 bp, 14 predicted proteins | sample PEATcosm2014_Bin_47_FD_119742 | JGI IMG/M metagenome (GOLD analysis project Ga0181528, IMG submission 119742) | Peatland microbial communities from MTU Mesocosm Facility, Houghton, MI, USA - PEATcosm2014_Bin10_10_metaG | ecosystem: Environmental > Terrestrial > Soil > Wetlands > Peat | place...
CTTAGCACAGCTAAAAGGCCCGTGACCGAGGCGGAAAGTTTGCGCAAAGTTTGCGCAAAAAATCCGCAAATGTTGCGGACACCAAACGCTTTTCCCCAGCAGCCCGCGACCGGCTCAGGCCCGGTTGCCCGATCACTTCGCCCGGAATTTTCACACCGCAAGCCCTACCCCTTAATCAAATAAGTTTTTCGTGTCCGCCGCCTGGACACGCAATGGACGCGGTATGTCCGGGCTAAGTCCGCAGCCGTGTCCATGATCGTGTCCACATCCCAGTCCATGTCCGCGTCCAGGCAACGTCCAGGCAACGTCCAGGCAGTGTCCGCAGAAAGTCCGTGTCCGTGGACAGGCAATGTCCGTGTCCAGTCCACGACCGGGGCCAGTCCGCGTTCAGTCCACAACCTTGTCCGTGTTCTGTCCACGGTCAAGGTTAGTCCAAGTGCCAGGACAGTCCGCAAACAGTCCGCAAACAGTCCGCCGCCAGGCACCGACCAAGGACAGCCCATGACCGCGAACAGTCCCGAGCCATGATTACAGCCAATCCAAGCTGAGAAGGCGGAACGCCAGCCGAAAAGCGAAATCCGTGAAGGCGATCGCCCTAAATCACACCGCAGCATAGGGCACGCGTTACCCCGAATTTTTATTGGGGTTTGGGGTACGCGCCAAAGTCGCGGCAATGGCCGGGGAAAGTCCGCGACCACGGACAGACAGCCGATCCCGGCCCCCCCCCCATCCCAGCCAGGAATTTGATTGGTTCATCGGCCCTGCCGGGGGCAGAGGTTTTGTTTGGTTGTTTTGGTCATGGCGCGTTTTTTGGCAAGGGGGACGCCATTCGTGTCCCGCCGTTTGCTTGGTTCTCGTCCGCCACCGGGCCGGGCATGGCAGCGCCACCGCCACCCAGCGGGAAAAGTTTGTTTCTTTGGGCTGGGTGGCTGCAAAACCCCCCGCCCGCCGCCTCCCTTTTACCCTTTCGGCAACGGTCATGGCTTTTGCTGGCGCGAAAACGTTTGGGTTCGCTGGCGCGAGCGGCCCGCTGGCTCCCGCCAGGTGAAGAACCAAGCAAACGGCGGGACACGAACGGCGGTCGTCAAAAAAAAGCTTATGAAAAACAAAAATTTAAGGGAAGAACCAGCGCCAGCGAACGCCGACCAGCTATCATCAAAGCCCGGTCGGGATTGGGCTTTGCAGAAAGCGGCGGCGATAGCGATGCTGGCGGAGTTTCGGCGGCGGTGGCGGGTGTTGACCGAACAGGGGGCGAATCCCAACGCGCTGGCCGGGTTTAAATGCGGGGCGTTGATTGCCTTCCAGCATATCGAGCGCGAGACGCCTGAATGGGAATTATGGACGGCCTTGCCCGACGAGGCGGAGCTGACCAGCCAGTCCCGCCTGGGCGATCATCTGGCCGTCACCCGCCGGTTAATGGGCTTCCTGGTTTGACGGGTTGGTTGGTGGCAAGGCAGGCCATTCCTGCTCCTGAAACCAGGGGCAGGAACCAAGCCAGGTACAGCCTTAAACACGGCTTTTTAAACCGCACGCCTTACGTCTAACGTTGTTAGTTGATTTTGCGTCCGAAAGTTGTCCGAGAATTATCCGATCTCTGGACGAAAGCCGTCCGACCCTTGTCCGATTTTTATCCGATGTTCTTCCGAAATCCTTACGAGGTTTTTCCGAGGAATTTACGAAGTTCTTACGACAAAAATCCGGTGAAGCCGCCCGGCAAAAAATCAGGGGACGCCTCAAACGCTGACGGCGGCAACGGCGCAAGGTTGCTTATTCTTTAGCCGCTAAACGCGTTGGAAAAATGGCGCTGCGTTCGGGGCGGGCAGGCAGGAACGGCGGACGCTACGATGCTCGTTGCTTGCCGGTGCGGCTCGCACCTGCGCGTCTGGGCGTCCGCCTTGCTGACCCGTGCCGGACACAAGAGATGTTATCTGCAAAGCCGCCTCATGCGCCGGTGTCCGCTCTGCGGAACCTCCGGCGCACGAGTCTCCGCCGTCTCCTTAAATCCGACGACCCGGTTCATTGAAGATAACATCGTCTTGTGTCCGGCCCGGTGGCGGCGCTGTCACGCTGACTGCACCCACCGTCCCCCGGTGGCACGCGGCTCCCGCCGCGTGGCAGTCATCGCGCCAGCTTGCCCGGCATCCTGCCCGCCCGTCCCTCACTTGCGCCAGCACAGCCAACGAGAAGCAAACCTTGCTCCAGGAAAGGGCGCAGACGCGCCAGAAAAAAATCAGTGGATGAATCAAATGTGGTCGGCGAAATGCCGCCAGGCAGCAATCAGGAAGCAGCTAAAGGAAAAATCAGGCGGTTTTGGTCTGCCGTTCGACAAATGCCTCGACGAACTCCGCAACTTTGTTTTGCTGGTGACGGGGAAGTTGGCTGGCCTTATCAAAAACCTGCCGTAATTTGCCCGCCGGACCTTGCCCGCGTGGTTTGCTTACATCGCGGCCAACCAGGAAATCAGTGGTTACACCAAGGATGTCGGCGAGGGCAACCAGTTGTTCGGCACGCAGGGCCACCGGCTCTCTTTCCCAGTACGTAATCACGCGCTGGCTTGTTCCCAATTTTTCGGCGAGTTGCAGTTGAGTCAGGCCCGCGCCTTCGCGCGTGCTGGCCAACCGTTCACCAAAAGTTGTTCGAGCTTGCTTTGCTGGTCTTCCTGCGGACATGCCCGGAGGGTATCCCGATTTTAAATAATTATACGAAACCGCTTGCATAAATATACTCATTATGTGTATTTCGTTCGCATGTCAAAATCTTCCCGAACAAACTTGACGGTCTTCGCCGGAAAAACGCCGGTACTGGTTCCACCGCCCCGACTGGATGAAGGACAGGTGATTGGTTGCGAATACGGCCATTATCCGTGGGACGATTGGGAACGGTGGGCCATTGCCCAGGGATTAAACCGGGACCTGGCCGGACAGGGGCGGTTGCTCATCCGCGAGGCGTATCAACACGGCTGGGATGATCATTTAAAAGCGCATTGCGGCTGGCGGGACGACGGCCAGGCGTTGCTGGCCCATGCGTTGCGCTTTCCCGCTGCCGCCCGCCGTCAATGGGACATCCTCATGCGCACCGACGGGCTGCGCGGCGATTATCCGACGCGCTCGACCAACTGGACGTGGGGCTTTCTCCGCGCCGACGCGCAACGCCTGCTGGCTCAACTTTCAACCAACGACTCGCAACTGAATAAAAGGAGCCATGCCCCGCATTCCTGACAGCGAGTTGCAACGGCTCAAGCGCGAGGTGTCGCTGGCGGTGTTGTGCCGCGACTACGGCGTCGAGTTGAAACCGATGGGGCCGGACAATCTCATGGGCCGCTGTCCGTTCCACGAGGACCAGACGCCGAGCTTTGGCGTGACGCCCTCGAAAAATCTTTGGAACTGCCTGGCCGGTTGCGGCGGGGGCGACAACATCCAGTTCGTGATGCGCCGGGAGAAGGTGAGCTTCCGGCACGCGGTGGAGATTTTGCAGCGCAAGACCGGCGTGACGCCGGCGGCGCCGGTCCTCAAGACGCGCCAGGGCACGGAGCACCCGGTCTTGGTGGACCCGGCCACGGCGCTGGCCGACCACGCCCTGCTCAAGCATGTGGCCGACTTTTATCACCAGACGTTTTTGAACGACCCGAAGGCGATGAAATACCTGGAGCAGCGCAAATGCTTTCATCCCGAGGCGGTGAAACTGTTTCGCCTGGGCTACGCCAACCGCACGCTCGGCTATCGCGTGCCCGCCACGACTGCCGAAGGCCGGAAACTCAAGGCGCAGTTGCAACGCCTGGGGATTTTGCGCGAGAGCGGGCACGAGCACCTGACCGGCAGCGTGGTCTTTCCGATCCTGGATGCCCAGGGCGGCATCGCGCAGATGTATGGGCGCAAAATCACGCCCAACTTGCGCGAGGGAACGCCGTTGCACATGTATCTGCCGGGCGAACACAAAGCCGTGTGGAACGGCCCGGCGCTGGCCGGGCAAAAGGAATGGTTGCTGTGTGAGGCCCTCATTGACGCGCTGACGCTCTGGTGTGCGGGGTATCGCAACGTAACGGCGGCTTACGGGGTCAACAGCTTCACCCCGGCACATTGGGCATTGCTGGAAGAAATGAAACCGGAACGCGTTGTCATCTGTTACGACAACGACGAGGCGGGCAACACTGCCACCGCCAAACTTGCCGAACAGTTGAAAGCCAAGGGCGTGCGTGTAGTCCGGGCAAAGTTGCCGCCGGGGAAGGACATTAACGACGTGGCCCGTGAAAACAAACACGCGCAGGCGGCACTGGCGTCCGTGTTGGAAGGCGCTGGCGTGCGACTGGCCGCACGGCCCGCAGAAAAGCCCGCCGTTGCGGCACCAGCACCCGCGCCGGAAGCCGCACCTCCAGGCGCAGTGGGTGCAGGCCCCGCCTGCCATGTGGCGATGGTGGTTGATGAAATGACCGGCGAGCCGTTGCCCATCGTGGACCGGGAAAGCCTGGAAACGGGCATCGGCTGGGCACCGGAACCGTTTACGCCCGCGCCTTACGCCGAGGTGCAGGCCCAACAAGCCGCATCCCCACCGCCGCTGCCCGCGTCCGCGCCGCTTCCCTCTTTAGTCGCTCCGGTCGAGCCGGAGCAACCAGAGCCAACGCCAGCTAATGGCGATGAAGCGAGCTTCACTTTTGGCGAGCGGCAATGGCGCGTGCGGGGCGTCGCCAAAAATCTTTCGTTCGAGACCTTGCGCGTGCAGTTGCGCGTCCTGTCCGGCGAGAGCTATCACTTGGACACGCTCGACCTGTGCAACGCCAAACACCGGCAAAACTTTTTGGCGCAGGCCCACGGCGAGACCGGCCAGGCCGCCGACGCGCTCAAGCGCGATCTCGGCCAGGTGCTGTTGAAGGTCGAGGAGTTGCAGGAGCAACACATCCGCAAAACGGTCGAGCCGGAGCGCAAGGAAATCGTGTTGAAAGACAGCGAGCGCGAGGCGGCGCTGGCGCTCTTGCGCGACCCGAAATTATTGGACCGCATCCTGGCCGACTTTGAGCGGTGCGGCGTGGTGGGCGAACAGACCAACACGCTGGTGGGCTATCTCGCGGCGGTCAGCCGCAAGCTGGACGACCCGCTGGCCATCATCGTCCAGAGCACCAGTGCGGCGGGCAAATCCGCGCTCATGGATGCGGTGCTCGCCTTTGTGCCGGAGGAAAAGCGCATCAAATACTCGGCCATGACCGGCCAGAGCCTTTACTACCTGGGCGACTGTGACCTGCAACACAAGGTGCTGGCCATCGTGGAGGAGGAGGGAGCCGAACGCGCCAGCTACGCCTTGAAGCTGTTGCAGAGCGAAGGTGAACTCACCATTGCCAGCACCGGCAAAGACCCGCAGAGCGGGCGCATGGTGACGCAGGAATATCACGTCGAGGGGCCGGTGATGATCATGTTGACCACCACGGCCATTGACATTGACGAGGAGCTTTTGAATCGCTGCATTGTGCTGACGGTGGACGAGAGCCGCGAGCAAACACGCCGCATCCACGAGTTGCAACGCGAGGCGCGCACGCTGGCAGGCTTGCGCCGCAAGCTCGACAAGGCCGCGATCCTCGCCGCCCACCGCAACGCGCAACGGCTCTTGCGCCCGCTGCGCGTGATGAACGACTACGCCCGGCGCTTGACGTTCCTGGACGACCGCACGCGCACGCGGCGCGACCATGAAAAGTATCTGACGCTCATTGACACGATTGCCTTCCTGCACCAATACCAGCGCCCGCTCAAACGCGACGGAGCGCAGCTTGAATACATCGAAGTCACGCTCGACGACATTGCGACCGCCAACCGGCTGGCCGGGGAAGTCCTGGGCCGTTCGCTCGATGAGCTGCCGCCGCAGACCCGGCGCTTGCTGTGGCTCATTGACGAGCTGGTCGGCCAGGAATGCAAACGCTTGAAACTGGCCCGCGCTGATTACCACTTCACCCGGCGCGACGTGCGTCAGCACACCGGCTGGACGGACTTTCAAGTGCGCGTCCATCTGGACCGGCTCATGCAAATGGAATACGTCCTGTCCCATCGCGGGCGACGCGGTCAGTGCTTCGTCTATGAACTGCTTTACGACGGCCAGGGCCAGGACGGCAAGCCGTTCCTCATCGGCCTGCTGGACGCGGAGTCTTTGCGGACGGCCACCGTGCCGAAGCCCAGCCAGGCCGAAAAGAACGAGGGGGTAAACGGGAAGTTGGAGGGGGCAAATCCGAAGTTCGAGGGGCCATTGAGCGGCCAATCAGCCCCCATTGCGCCCCCAACCAGCCCCAGCCAAAACGCGACTTCATCCAATAATGGCGGGGCTTCCGGCAAGGTCGAGCCATCCAGACCCCAAAACACGCAACCGGGCAGAGGAAAAAAGCCGGGCGCATCGTAATCATAACCTATCTTTTTTTAGCTGCTCTTAGCCGCTTTTACCCCATGCCACGCAAAGGACAGAAAGGCCCGCCCAAAACCCTTGGCAACCCAGCCGACCCGCATGGCTTTGCCGTGCTGTCTGCCGCGTTCTTCGAGTGGATGCGGGTTAAAAACTACTCGGAACGCACGGTCGAAAACCGCCAGAACTATCTGCGTTACTTCGTGCTCTGGTGCGGCGAACGCGGCATCGTGCAACCGGCGGAAGTCAGCAAGGCCGTTTTGGAACGCTACCAACGCTGGCTTTACCACTACCGCAAGGAGAACGGCCAGCCGTTGACCTTTGGCAGCCAGTTCACGCACCTGGTGCCGGTGCGGGCGTTCTTCAAATGGTGCGCCCGCCAGAACCACACGCTCTACAATCCGGCCAGCGAACTGGAAATGCCGAAGATGGAAAAGCGGCTGCCCAAGCACATCCTCACCGCCACCGAAGCCGACCAGGTATTGAACCAAGCCAACGTGGCCGATCCGCTGGGCGTGCGCGACCGGGCGATGCTCGAAACCTTTTACTCGACGGGCATGCGCCGGATGGAACTGGCCAGCCTGAAACTTTACGACCTCGACATCGAACGCGGCACGGTGATGATCCGTTTGGGCAAAGGCAAAAAAGACCGGATGATCCCGATTGGCTCGCGGGCGCTGGCGTGGATTGATAAATACGTCATCGAGGTGCGCCCGGCGCTCGTGCGCGAGCCGGACGACGGCACGCTGTTCCTGTCCAATCTCAACGAAGCCTTTACGCCCAACCGGCTCACGCAACTGGTGCGGGAATACATTGACGCCGCCCAGCTTGGCAAACGAGGCAGTTGCCATCTGTTCCGGCACACGATGGCCACGCTGATGCTGGAAAACGGGGCGGACATCCGGTTCATCCAGCAGATGCTTGGACACGCCGAGTTGTCCACCACGCAGATTTACACGCAGGTCAGCATCCGCAAGTTGAAGGAAATCCACACGCTGACCCATCCGGCCCGGCTCGACAAACCGGCGGAGCCTGTCCCCAAGCCCGACGCGGCCACCGCCAACGGCGCAGCGGTCGAGCCGACCCGCGAGCAGCAGGCCGTCGCGCTGCTGACCACCTTAGCCGCCGAAGCCGCTGAGGAGGAAAACGGGTGACGTTCCGCCCTCGACCTTGACTCCCGGCCTCTGGTAATCTTCCGGCCACTTGAACGCGGTTAAAACGACAATCTTCCTGCTCTGGTTCGTCCTCGTGGCGAGCCTGGGGAACGTGTCGGCGCTCACCCCCGGCGCAACCGAAAACCGCACCTGGGAAAAATCCTTGGCAACCGGCGAAACGCGCCAGGCCGGGCCGCTGCAAACCGCTGGCGGGCATCAGGAAAAGGGCAAGGCGGCGTATGATATTGCGTCGGCCTCACTCCTTGCCGCAGAGGGTGGAGCAAACATCGCATTAGGCTCAAGATATAGTGGCCTGCGAACATTCGCGTCAGACATCGGGGCCGACCATCTCTTGGACGTGCCGAATAATCAATGGAAGGACGTTTTTCTGTCACACGTGGATAATCCTTCTACGACGTTCCATGTTAACATGGGTGGGTTTTTCGGGGACACGCCGTCGGAAATGATTCTCAATGAAATGCAGAGTGGCTCGCACACTGGTTGGGAATTGCAGCAACTTCAGCAGGCAGGGCGGCTTCCCCAAGTGAATTTTTATCAGCCAGGGCAGTTAACACCAATTCCTAATCCTTTCATAAAATGAGTGCCTTGTTTGAATCCAAGCGGAGTTTCGTAATTTTCAGCTACGCCGCGAGTCACGGTTTGTTGTTGCTGCGGAGCAGGAAGACGAAGGAGTTTCCGACCAGGATCGACATACTGTTTCAGGATGTCAGAGCGATGGAATTAAGGTCCTGGTTTGAGGGCGTAACGATTGAGGAAGTTGATGTGGCATTTTTGAAGGACTTCAACAGCAATCCGGCACAAATGATCGAACCCGGAAACAAGGTTTATGCCATCAAAGGTCGTGAATGGCTGGGCTTCATTGTTGGTGGAATCGTTTCGACACGGGAGGACGATGGTGAGTTTTTCGCTCCTAGCGGATTGATCGAACCAAGCAAATGAGGGCAACGGCCAGGTTGTGCCCAATCCGTTTCACTAGGAGGGAAATATGCCCAAAGAAATTATCCGTTCGGAACGCCGGTTTCAAATTTGGAAATACACGGTGAGCCATTGCAGCCTGCTCCTTCGCAGCACCAAATCTGACGGCTTTCCAACTCGCATAGACGTGTTTTTCAAGGGCGTGAAGGAGTTTCACTTGCCAACGATTTTCACCGGGCTTTCGATAACGGAGGCATCTGAGACGGATGTCCGACAGCTTTGCAGTTTGCGTAAATCGCTGTCCATCGGCAAAGACGCCAAGGTGTTCAAAGTTCAGGGAAGTGATTTTATTGGCTACGTTACCGCGTTGATCGCTGTCTGCCATGAAGATGAAGGCGAGTACCACGACCCAAGTTTTTTTGCCAAGGAGAACATCATTTGACTGTTTTCAGTTGAGGTTGTCCCGGCCCAAAATCCTTACAGACATCTCTCCTGCGCGAAGCTTCACCCTTTGGCAATGGGGGTGATGGTGATGGAGGCGACGAAGGGCATGTGGCGGTCAACTTCGGCGTAGCGTTTGGCGAGGGCGCGAACGGCGGCCAGGTCGTTTTCCTGGAGCTTGTCGGCCAGGAAGCCGAGCCGCCAGCCGAGCACCACCACGTCAGCAGTGGAGAAGGCAAGCGCGAGTTTTTGCGGCGGCAGGTTTTTATCGTCCTCAGCATCCGGGTTTGGTTCCAGTGAGTATTCGATCAACTGGCTGGTGTGGAAGCCACGGCGCTTGTTTTCGGCCAGGTGGAACTCGATGCAGGCGCAATACTTGCCGGAGGCGGCGTAACAGGAATTATCGTCGAAGTTTGGCATGGGCGTTACATATGGATGCCACCGGAGCGGCGTTGCTGTTGTTGGCGCTGGCGAATCTGTTCAAGCTCCCGGCGCAGTTTTTGACCGGGCGTTTCCTTGACGGCGGGCGCAATCTTTTCGGCCTGTGTGACCGACTCGGTTTGCTTGGCTTTTTCGGCGACGGCTTCCGATTGCTCGATGCCCAGCCGTTCACCGAGCCAGCGGCGCACGTCCTCGACGACCTGGGCGATGCGTTGCACCGGCGCGAGGCGAGTCAGGCGCGTAGCGCGTGTCGGGCGCGTGGGGCGGACGGCCCGGAAATCTTCGCGCATGGCGGCCACTGGCGGCTGGTGGTCGTGCGCCAGTGCCTTTTCCTTTAGCTGCTCCTGGCGGACGAAACCGAGCTTGGCCAGGTCATCGCGGAGGGCTTGCAGTTCGACAGCGGCCTTGCGCGAGTGCGAATCCGTGACGCGGCGGGCGAGCAAATCGGCGTCATCGGTGAAGACATGGACGCGCTCGCGGCCACGGGAAATGGAGACGTAAAACTGTTCGCGGTTGACGGCGGCGAACGATTTGGAGGACGCGACCAGCAACACGTCATCCACCGTCTTGCCTTGCGAACTGTGCGACGTGACAGCGTAGCCGTGAGTGAAGGTGTTGAATCCGGCCGGGAGCGAACGGCCATCGGCCAGGGCAATGCGGCCGTTTTGGATCTCCCGGACTTGGACACGCTCGCCGTTGATGAACTCTTTGCCGTGGTTGGCTTGCAGCAGCAGCCAGTCACCGGCGGCGACTTTCAGTTCGCGGGCCTCGCCCACGTCAAAGGAGGCGGCGGAACTGGCCGGGATGAAATTTACTTCCGTGCCATCGGGACGGAGGACACGCAAACCGTTTTCCACTGTGGCGACCACTTCCACCGTGTCGCCCCGGTCAAAGTGTTTGGTTTTGCGGACGAAGCGCAGGCGTTGGCCGGGTTCAAACTGGCTGGCGTTTTTCTTTTGGGCTTCCGTCCACGAGAGCGAGTCGAAGACGGTGACGGCTTCATCCTGCTGGCCGAGTGAGCCGTCAGCTTTCAACGCCTCACGCACCTTGTCGGTGACGGCCTCAATCTCCGACCAGGTTGGCGAGACCAGCAGCGCCGACCGGCCCTGCTTTGTGGCCGACAAGTAGGCATCAGCGGCACGCTGATACAGCTTGCCGTCATCCGTGAGCGTCTCGGTTACGGCACCGAGTTCGAGCAGCTTGGCGAAGGCTTTATCCGTTTCCTTGGCGGCGGCCAGCTCGACAATCTGCCGGAAGGCTTCGGGCTTCTGGCGGCGGATGGTGGTCAGTTCGCTGAAACGGTAGTTGGAATACTGCTCCAAAATCCGCAGCGCGTCGCCACGGGTGACGCTGGAATGCTGGCCGGTGTCGCCGGAGAGAATCACCCGGCAATCCTTGAGCCGGGCCAGTTCAACGACTCTGGCCAGGTCATCCAAACCGACGGCCCCGGCCTCATCCAGCACGACCACCGAACCACGCGGCAAGTGCGCTCCCGGATCGGCCAGCTGTTACGCACTTTTTTCTGATCGTAGAAACGGCCAAATTGGCGTCGCAATGTTTTTGGCGATTTGACCGGATTGGCATCGTATTTTGTGGTCGAATAGCCGTGCTCTGGTCGTAAGGTTACGACTGGGCGAAGCGTTTTTGAGGTTTGCCGGGTTTCAGGACTTCTGACCGCGCTGCCGTCGTAAGCGACTGCTTTCGGGTCTCTTTCCACATTAGCGTCGTAAAGGTCCGAACTGGGGTTGTAAATAATCCACTTTGGGCTGTCTTGCCACACTGGGATCGTAAAACCGTTTTTCTGCGGCTGCGCCCGCTTGTGGCCGGACTGCCGTCGTAGGGCTACGACGGCAGTGGCCGTTGGCTACGTGCCCGTGATCTGGCGCATGGCGTCATGGAAGGAGAGGCCGAGGACTTGGGCGTGGAAGTCGATGGCGTTGCCGGCCAGATTACGTTCGGGCCAGCGCCAATAGGAGTCTTTGACGATGAGACCGGGATAGGCAGGCAACACAAAGTTGCCAGCCTCCCGGGGGACGATTTCAAGTCCGCGTTGTTTTAGCAACGGAACCAGGGGGGCCAGCCGGGCGGAGCGGATTTGTTCACGCGACCAGCGTGGGCCTTGCGCACGGCCATTATGCGGCGATGGGTTGGTCACAGTCTTTCCTCCAGTGAGGTTGAATGAGCACCTGGTTGACTTGTTTGAGGTCCACGATACGAGTCTGGTCGCGGACGGCTTCGATGAGGGCGCCCAGACACAGGTTGCGGGTGCGACGCAACAAGCCTTCGCCGGAACGAACGACGAGGGCCAGCGCTTCGGGGGTGAAGGTGTTGTGGCCCAGGCCGGCGCGGTCGAGTTGATCGAGAATGAACTGTTCCACGGTTTCGGGGGCCAGCCGTGGCAGGAGCGCCGAGTAAGTGATGCGGGAGCGGATTTCCTCGTTGATGGACAGGGTCAGGGATTGGAGCAAGGGCGGCTGGCCGATGAGCACCAGATTGTGCGAGCGCGGGAAGTCTTCGCAGAGCAGGCGGAGTTTGCGCAAACAATCGGCGGGCATCAGGTGAGCGTCATCAATGATGGGGACGAGCATTTTACCGGCGCGATGGACGCTGAAGGCTTGCTGGACGAGCAGGCGTTCGCAGCGATGGTCATGGCCCTCGAACTCGATTTGGAAGGCTTCACAGAGGATGCGCAACGTGTTGTGGTAAGTGTGGAGGGTGCGGTTGACGACGGGCGTGATCATCCGTTTGGGGTCATGGTTTAACAAGGCCTGTTTCAAAATGCTTTTGCCGGTGCCGGGTTCGCCCAGCACCAGACACAGGCCGCCCTGCTGGGCGTGGACGCGGAGGATGTCGAAGATTTCCTGCTGGTGGGCCAGCAACGTGACGGTCTCAGGATCGAAGGGATGGCGTTGGAGGCCAAAATGGGAGCGGATCATGGTTTCGGAGTGGTTGAAGGGTGATTGTCAAGCGGAGGCAAAGGTTTACGGTCGTTGGCGATGGCGTCTAAGAGGCGGGCTGGCCCCATGCGTTCACCTTTGTAATAAACGATGACTCGCGCCGTGGCCTGCGAGCGTTGGAACCGGAGGTGGATGGTGCGGTCGGGCAGATGCCGGGGCGCTTCCCAGCGGAGCGATTTGAAGGAGAACGTATTGTCCGCCCGGACGTAGCGTTCTTCCTCGACAAAGAACATTTCGTCATTGGCTTCATTGGGCGGGAGAAAACGCACCCATTTGCGATCCAGGGCGAAGCGGTCCAGTGGCGACATGCCGAGGATGGAATGAACCTGGGCGTTGTAATGTTCCTCGACCCACTGGGTGAACTGCCGGTTGAGCGCGTCCAGCGAACTGAGGTCCAGTTCGCGGGCCAGGAACTGGTCACGCACCGTGCGAAAAAACCTTTCCACTTTTCCCTTCGCTGCGCCATCCCGCACGGGCGTGTGATGGAGCAGGCAGCCCACCCGGGCGCAGATTTGGATGATTTCCTTGGAGGAGTAAATGGAACCATTGTCCACATACAGCGCGCACGGAACGCCACGTTTATAAAAAGCCGCGCGAAAAGATTCGATCAGGGTGTTGACGTTCTCGGCCAGAAAGAACTGGCCGTGACAACAGACGCGCGAAGCATCGTCAATAAAGGCGATGAGCCGGGACTGCACCGGCGAGCCGTTATGGGAGACAAACGGTCCATAGAGCGTGTCGGCCTGCCACATTTCATTGGCGTGGGCTTTGGCAAAGGCCAGCCGATGCTTTTGGTCACCATCCTCCTCGGGTTTGAGCAGTTCATATTGTTTGACGACCCGCCGGAACGTATTGGGCGCGATTTGCGAGCGGGTCAACAGCCCTTGCTCAATGCACAGGCGATAGAGCAAGGCCAGCGTCGGGGTCTTGCCGTGAGTTTTGGGTTGCACTTTGCGGAGGGCCTCCAGCAGGTCTTCGAGCGCCACCTTGCGGACTTTGCCCTTGTCGGAGCGGGGTTGGTTTTCCATGACGGTGACCCCGTGTTTTTGATAGCGGGAGAACCAAGTCTGGATGGTGCGCCAGGTAAACTGGCGGGGTTGGCCGTCCTCGTCGGTGAAGGTCATTTGGCTGACCGTCTTGATCCGGGCCTGGATGCTTTTGCCCTCGGCCAGGTCAATGGCTCCGAGCACGCGCATTTTTAGATAGGAAGTGGGATTTCGCATGAGTGATTTTTAAAGTTGCCCGGCCGGCGTTGGGCCGAGGGGCAGAATGGTTTTCATTCACGCGGGTGACGCTACCGGACGGCCGCGGGCGGGGAGGATGGTATTTTCGTGTTGTCGCCCGAATGACCGTGGCAGGGAAAAAAAGTCGGCGGTGGTAATTCGGCCAAAACCGAGGACTGGCGGCCATCCTTCAGGACCTCAACCCAAGAAGGGCTGCTGAAAATGCCGTTGAAAATCCGCCGGTGGACAGGGGCTGCCGGGAAGGACGGTTTGGAGATGTTCAACCGTTTGCCGCAAGGGATCAGCGGAGCCGCTGGCCGGTGCGGGCTGTTCCCGGCAAAGCCGGGTGCGCAACGCATCCAGCCGCCGGTGCAATCCACGCCACAGCCGGTAAATGGTTTCCAAGGCAAAGGGCAGCCGCAGTTTTTCCGCTGCCGCCTTGAGGGAAAGTCCCGCCAGCCATTGAATCAGACATTGCCAGAGCAATATCGAGGTGAAGGTGTGCCGTGGCAAAATCCCGGCCAGGAAGAGGGAAAAGCTCCGGCCGCAACCGCCTCGTTGTCCACGGTTGGAACAGAACACCCGCTGGCCTCGGAACGCCTCTCCGTCCGCCGCGTTGGGATCATTGCCCAACGACCGGCTGTGCCGGTTCAATGTTCCCACGCAGCCGCAATGCGGACACGGCGACTGCTTGAGGGAAAAAGCTGGACCCGCAACTCCTGCGCGTCGCGCACGAAATGAAAAGGCAAATGGAACATCCCCTTTGCTGCCGGATCAGACAAGTTTCGTCCAGCACTTTTTACGGCACTCCCCGACGGCGGAACTCGGTGGAATAGGATTGAGAGAAAAAGAGGACGGCGCTGACGGCACTCTGACCGCACTGGCACCGTAATCTCACCCGAAACTACGATTTCATTTCGGCCAAAACACGGCACTTTTTACGACGGCACTGCGGCACTTAACA
>Ga0181528_10001497_pt1 | contig 14484 bp, 13 predicted proteins | sample PEATcosm2014_Bin_47_FD_119742 | JGI IMG/M metagenome (GOLD analysis project Ga0181528, IMG submission 119742) | Peatland microbial communities from MTU Mesocosm Facility, Houghton, MI, USA - PEATcosm2014_Bin10_10_metaG | ecosystem: Environmental > Terrestrial > Soil > Wetlands > Peat | place...
GCGGCAAGGGGCACAAGAAGGGCGGCGGCGAGGCCGTTGACGAGGTGATGGCGGCCGCCGCGGCCGAGGTGGCGGCCAGCGGGGTGGGGCCGACCAAGCTCAGCAAACTCGACCTCAAGTTCTACGAAAAGGAGCTGGTGCGCCTGCAAATAGAACTGGTCAAGCTGCACGAGTGGATCCGGGCCAAGGGTCTGAAGGTGGTGGTGCTGTTCGAAGGGCGCGACGCGGCGGGCAAGGGCGGCGTCATCAAGCGCATCACGGAACGGCTCAATCCGCGCGTGGCGCGCATCGTGGCGTTGGGCACGCCCACCGAGCGCGAGAAGACGCAGTGGTACTTCCAGCGCTACGTGGCGCAACTGCCGGCGGCCGGCGAGATGGTGTTGTTCGATCGCAGTTGGTACAACCGCGCCGGCGTCGAGCACGTCATGGGCTTCTGCACCGACGAGGAATACGCCGAGTTCATGCGCACCTGTCCCGAGTTCGAGCGCATGTTGGGGCGCGCCGGGATCGTGCTCATCAAATACTGGTTCTCGGTCAGCGACGAGGAGCAGGAGCGGCGCTTCCAGCAGCGTCTCGACGACATCACGCGGCGCTGGAAGCTGAGCCCCATGGACGTCGAGTCGCGCAGCCGCTGGGAGCTCTACTCGAAGGCCAAGGACGAAATGTTCTCGTACACGGACATCAAGCAGGCGCCGTGGTTCGTGGTGGACGCCAACGACAAGAAGCGCGCCCGGCTGAACTGCATCGCGCACCTGCTCAGCATGATCCCCTATGAGGATCTCACGCCGGAGCCCATCGAGCTGCCGCCCCTGACCAAGGGCAAGGGCTATGTGCGCCCGCCCATCACGGACCAGACCTTCGTGCCGAATCTCTATCCCTGAGAGCGGGAATAGGCGTCGGGCGTGGGGCGTGTGGGTCCAGCGTGGAGGAGCCGTGCCGCCACGGCCGTTTGACAAGCACACCCGCCGTAGCCTACGATGCAGGCAGGTGGGGCGGGCGAACGGCTCATGCGACGATCGTGGCTGGACCGGGTGCTGGGGCGCGCCGACACCGAGGAGGTGCGGAAGGAGCTGGCCGCCCTGGCGCGCGCCGAGGAATGGGAGGCGCTGTTACAACTTGCCAACACGGCGCTGAAACAGCTGCCCGATGATGGCGTCGTACTCAACCATGCGGCGCGCGCGCGGCTCGAAACAGCGACGCAGGCGGATCTCAGCGCGGCAGTCGAGGAGGCGCGGACGTGGCTGGCCACGGCCTTGGACGGCGACCCGGGCGATGTCGAGGCGCTCTATCTCAGCGGGTTGGTCGAGTTTCTGGCCGGCCGCATGGAGGCTGCCGAGGCCGCTTGGCAGCGCGCCTGGCAGGCGGACGATACGCGCACGGCGGCGCGCGACGGCCTGATTCGCGTCTGGACCACTGTCGGACGCGTGCCGGATTGGGGAGTACCGGTCGTTGAACGCGCCCTCGCTGACGCCCCAGGATAGAGAACAGGCTTGGCGCCTGCTCCTCGACGCCTACCACCGAGGAGGCGCCGCGGATCGCGCCACCTTGTCCGACAAGGGCTTCGCCCTGTGCGGCGCCCATTTCGCCGCCGGAGACCGCGACCCGCTGCTGCTGGTGGTGTTGGGCCGCGAACTGCTGGCGCGCAAACTGTTCGACCGCGACAGCCGCGAGTTGTACCTGCTGCTGGGCGCCGCCGACTCCCCCGAAGCACCCGCCGCGCGCCGCGCCGCGGTTCGCTGCGACGCGCGCCTGCGCGAGTTTTCACCCAGCCGGCTCGACTGGTATCGCGAGTCCTTCGCCGCCGGCTCGCTGTCGGCCGCCCTGCTGCTCACCGTGGCCGCCGTGCGCGGCAAGCTGCCCCCCGACCCGGCCTCCGCCGCCGCCGTGCGCCGCTGCCTGGGTGAGCTGCCCGCCGAGCAATGGACCGCCGTGGGCCTCGATCCGGCCACCGCCCAACGCTGGCTGGCGCGCTGGTACGTCTCACCCGAAGCCGGAGCGCCGACGCGCTCCAGTCTCGCCACCGTGGCCGAGGCTCTGCGCGCCGCGCCCCATGACGCCGACTTCCTGCGCTATCTGTCGCGAGGCTGGCGGCCGCGCCAGGATGCCGAAGCCGTGGCCGTCTACGCCGCCCTGTTCGCCCTCGAACCCGACGACGCCGACAACACCGCCGCCTTGGCCGAGGCCGCCGCCCAAGGCCTGGTGCCGAGCGCCGAAGCCTGCGCCCCGCTGGCGCGCCGGCTCCAGGATGCGCCCGGCGAAGCACCGCGGCTGGGCACCGCGTTAGCGCGCGCCGCCGCCGCCACCGAGCGCGGCGACGAGCAGGCCGTGGCCTGGCTGGAAGCCGCCGCCGCCCTGCCCGAGGCGCCGCCGGAGGTGGCCGGCTGGCTGGCGGTGTGCCGCGCGCGCGCCGGCGCCGCCGACCCCGCCGGCGTGGCGAGCCTCGAGGCCGCCCTGTTGGAAGAAGTGCTGCCGCCCGCCTGGCGCGCCGAGATCGGCACGCGGCTGCTGGCGCTCGACCGCGAGCGCGGCGTGTTCCGAGCCGATCTGGCGGCGGTGGTGTGGCAATGTCTGCCCGAGGAGCAGCGGCCCGACGACCTGGCCCTGACGCTGGCGGAGCGCTATCGCGCCGAGCGCCGCGTCGACGGCGCGGCGGCCGCCGTCTATCGGCGCGCCTATCGCCTGTCGCCGGAGCCCGACCTGGCCCGTCTGCTGGCCCACGCCTACCTCACCGACGAAGAGACCCCGCTGCGCGAGAAGATCGCCCATTGGCGCGGCTGTCTGGATCGCGGCGAGGCCGAACCGGACGTGGTGGCAGCCCTGGCCCGCGCCTATGCCAGCCTGGGCTCGGCCACCGAGGCCGCCATCTACGTGGCCGACAACGCCCCGGAAGCGCAGCGGCCGCGGCTGCTGGAGGAGTTGTGCCGCTATCGCTTCCGCCGCCGCGATTTCGCCGGCGCCGAGGCCATCGCCGGCCACTGGATGCGCTTGCGGCCCGACGATCCCGAGGTGCTGTTGGTGGTGCTGGCGTGCCGCGTGCGCCGCCGCCTGGGCGACGGCCGGCCGCTGACCGGCATCGACACCTCGGCCGCCGACCGGCATGGCGAGCACGCCCGGCTCCAGGCGCTGGTGGCGCTGCTGCGCGCCGCCCAGCAGCCCCACACGCCGGTCGACCTGGGGGCCGCGCTGCGGGCGCGCGCCACCGACCGGCCGGCCTTGGCCGCCGCGGCCGCCGCGCTCGCCGGACAGCGCGTGGAGACGGCAGGGATCACCACCCGTGAATCCGCCGACGTATGGATGCTGGCCCTCGCCGAGCAGATGGGCGGAAACGGCCAGCGCGCCGAGGCGTGGCTGGGCACCTTGCCGGCGGCCCTGGCGGGCGCCGGGCGGGCCCTGCTCGACGCCCGCGCCCTGGCCGAGAGCGGGCAGCCGCGCGAGGCGCTGGCCTTGCTGGCGCCGACTCTGCATCGCGCCGGCGCGCCGTGGGATCCGTTGCGCGCCGTGGCCGTGGACCTGGCCATGCGCCGGGGCAGCGCCGACGACGTGGCCGCTTTTTTGAGCCACATGCAGCCGCTGCAGGCCGTGGCCGCCGAGCTGCGACTGGTGGCCGAGCTGGAGGCGGCCGGCGACCCGACCGCCTTCGAGCGGCTCGGCGAACTGGAGACGGCCACCCATCCCGAGGCCGTGGCGGCCATGCGCCATGCCCTCCAGGCGCGGCAGGTGTACCGTCTGCTGGAAGCTGGCGAGCCGGCCCGCGCCGACGAGCTGCTGAGCATGCTCGGCGAGCCGGTGGGCGGCCTGGAGCCGTTGCCGCACGACTGCCTGCACTGGCTGCAGGCGCTCCTCGCCTGGCGCCAGGGCAAGCCCGACGCCGCCTGGAACTTCGTGGGTCGACTCTCGCCGGAGGCGCGGGCGCGACCGGCGGTGGCCTGGACCACGGCCGGCTGGCACCTCGAAGGCGGTACGCCGAACCGCGCCGAGGCCGAGCTGAGCCATGCCCTGCGCGCCCATCGCCGCGATCCCGAGCTGCTCTATGCCGTGGTCAGCCTCGACGCCTCGTGCGGACGCGCCGAGAAGTTCCTCAACCTGGCCAAGTCGCTGCTGGCCTCCATGCCGGCCGACGATGCGCGGCGCGCCGCCGTCGAGCTGCTGGTGCATTTCATGGCCGGCCATCTGGCCGACGTCGACACGGCCCATCTGTTCGCCGCGGCCGACAACCTGGGCACGCGCGAGCTGCGCCCGCGGCTGCTGGGCGTGATGGCGGTGGCCGCGGCGCAGGTGCGCGAGGGGCGCGCCCTGGGCGCCGCCGAGCTGCTGCAGCGCCGCCTGCGCGAGCTGGCCGGCGTCAAGCTGCCGGCCGAGCTGGCGCCGCTGCTGGCCGAGGCCCGCAACCTGCGCGCCTATGCCCTGTTCGTCGCCGGCGACGCCGAGGCCGCCAGCCGCGAGCTGGCGCGCATCCAGCCGGCGACCCTCGCCGTGCGCCACAACGAGGCCGTCATCGCGGAGGCCGCCGAGAAGTACGCCGAGGCGGCGCAGTTGTGGGAGGAGATGCTCACCACGCTGGAGACGCTCCCCGTCAGCCAGGCCGGACCGGCCTATCGCGAAGCCATTGTGTTCGCCGCCCGGGAGCGCGCCGCGGATCTCTATGCCCGTCTCGAGGAGTGGCGCCGCGCCCTGGACCACCTCGAGGCCTGCCTCAAGACGCGGCCCTACGACATCGGCATCCAGCGCCGCTGCATCCCGGCCCTCATCGCCGTGGGCGACGCCGACGTGGCCCTCCACAAGTCCACTTGGCTGCTCGGCCAGCGGCCCCACGACCTCGAAATCCTCCTGGAGCACGCCGCCGTGCTGGTGGGCGCCCGCGGTGCGCGCACCGCCATCGAGTATCTCGACGACCTGGCCCAGCGCCGCCCCGACGCCGCCGACGCCGTGCGCCAGCGCAAGTACGAGCTGCGCGAGCGGCTGCTGCAGAACGCCGCCTCGCGCCACAAGGCGGGCGACTTCATGGGCCTCTTCACGGTGGCCCGCGAAGTGGAGCAGCTCGCCGAATCGGACGACGAGCGGGCGCGCGCCATCGTCCACCAAGCCTTCGCCCTGTCCAACATGGCCGGCTCCGGCGAGAAGGCGGCGGTGCTGGAACAGGCCTTCAACCGCCTCGAGGAAGCCGCCGCGCTGCAGGTCACCGACAAGACCCGCGGCCAGATCGCGGCGCTCCGCGCCCAGATCGCCGTGCAACTGGCGCCCGAGCTGATGCGCCAGGCCGATGAACTGATGAAGCATCGGCGGCGCGCCTACAACAACCTCAAGGACAACCTCGGGGCGCCATCGGGCGAGGTGCGCTCTCAAGTGCTGGCCCTGTCGGAAGCCTTCGAGCGCATCGCGGCCATGGCGCAGCGCGCCGCGGCGTTGGGCGGCGCGGCGGTGCGCGCCGAGGCGGACGGCATGGTGGCGGAAGCCCAACGCCTGGTGCGCGATTGCCGCACCGTGTTGGGAGGCTTGCCGTGACGCCAAAACGTGGGAAGGAAGGCGCCATTGGTTGACGAAGGCTTCAGTTCGGCGTTCGGCGTGCTGAACGTGAGCCGCGATGCGGACCTCGACACCATCGAGGCCACCTTCGCGCGGCTCTACAAGGCGGCGCGGCGCGCAGCCGGCGGCGATCAGCGCCGCCAGGAGCTGAACAACGCCCTGGAGACGCTGCGCGACGCGGATCGCCGCGCGGCCGTGGAGGTGGACAGCTTCCACGTGCCGCTGGACACGCACGGTGTGGTGCCGTCCATCGAGACCCTGGCGCGCGAGCTGCTGCCGCTGGGCGAGCTGCCCAGCGCGACCATCGACGAGCACGTGCTCGTGCCGGGCCCGGCCCAAGTGGCGGCGGGCGTGTTGGCGGGACTCGAGGCCCCGCCCTGGCCGGATGGCGCGGCCCTCCTGCGCGCCCTGGCGGCGCGCGCCGCGCTGGAGGAGTTCGATCCGTGGGAGGATGCGGGAGGCGAGTGACGCGATGAGCATCGCGGACATCGCCGCGGCCGTCGTAGGGCTGCGGGAGACGACGTACAAGGAGCATCAGCGGCTCGTCGGCGGGTTCGACGAGCTGCGCGCCGGCCTCTCCGCGCTGCAGACGGCGCTCGACGAGACGGTGGATCGGCGGTTGGCGGCTTCCGCCCAGGGCCTGCGCGATCTCGAGCGCCGCCTCCAGAACGAGCACGACCGGCGCCTGGAAGCCATCCTGACCACCCTCATGGACGTCGTGGAGCGGCTGACAGCGCTCTCCGACGGCGCCGAGGCCAGCGACGACCCCGCCGAACTGCAACAACGGCTGGCCTCCCTGGCGGTGCCGCGCGACAAGCTGCGCCGCCTGCTCGACGAGGCGGGCGTGCACCCCTTCGTGGCGGAAGGGGAGCCGTACGACCCGCTGCGCCACGAGGTGGTGCGCCGGGAGTTCATGCCGGCCTGCCGGCACGAATACGTCCTCGCCGAGCTCAAACCGGGTTACGTGCGCGAGGGCATCGATCACACTTTGGTCCGGGCGAAGGTCATCGTGGCCGCGCCACCGGTCATGGAGGGCTCAGCGGATGGCTAATTACGTCGGCATCGACTTTGGCACCACCAACAGCGTCGTGGCCCATCTGGTCGAGGAGCCCACGCGGGTCGACATCCAGATCGTGCGCAGCAGCCTCGGTCTGGATCGCACCCCCTCCGCCGTGGCCGTCAGCCGCGACGGCGAATGGCTGTTCGGCCAGGCCGCCAAGGAAGCCAACACCCAGCACAAGGTGCTGTCGGTCAAGCGCATCCTGGGCACGGGCGAGCACGTGGGCCTGGACGGCCGAAGCTATCGCACCGAGGCCATCGCCAGCCTCCTCATGCGCCACCTCGTGACCACCGCCGAGAAGCGCATCGGGGCCAAGATCGACAGCGCCGTGGTGACCGTGCCGGCCAACTCCAAGGGGTTGCAGCGCAACGCCACCAAGATCGCCGCCAACACCGCCGGCCTGCGCGTGCTCAACCTCATCAACGAGCCCACGGCGGCCGCCATGGCCTACGGGCTGGGCAAGGCCTCGGCCGGCGGCAGCCTGCGCGTGCTGGTCTACGACTTCGGCGGCGGCACCTTCGACGTGACCCTGCTGCGAGCCCACCACGGCATCTTCGAGGAGCTCTCCAGCCGCGGCCTGCGCCGCTGCGGCGGCGACGATCTGGACGCCGCCCTGGCCGACTGGCTGCGCCAGGGCCCCCTGGCGGGCCACGACGAGCCGCTGCGGGAAGCCTATCCCGACCTGCGCCTGCGCCTGGCCTGCGAAGACGCCAAGATCGCCCTCTCCGAGGCCGACTCGGCGCGCATCGACGTCGAGGATCTGCTGGCCGGCGTGAGCGTCCACGAGAGCATCGACCGCGGCACCTTCATCGATCTCATCCGCCCCATCGTGGAGCGCACCGCGGAGCCGGTCAACGAGGTGCTCACGGGCGCCAACCTCAAGCCCGGCGATCTCGACCACATCCTGCTGGTGGGCGGCACGAGCCGCGTGCCGTACGTGCGCGAGTTCGTCGAAGGCCTCCTCGGCCGCGCCGCCGAGCCCACCGAGGAGATCGACCCCATGACCTGCGTGGCCCAAGGCGCCGCCATCGTGTCGGGCATCCTGCAGGGCGCCGCTCACATGGATGAGTACGACTACCAGGTGTGTCTCGAGCACTCCTTGTGTACGGATCCCGTGGACGTCATGACGGGCCGCAAGTACCTCGAGCCGCTCATCGAACACGGCACGAAAATCCCCAATCAGAACACCAGCGTCTACCTGCCGGTGGTGGATTTCGCCAAGGAAGTGGTCGTCAACATCTACGAAGGCAACGAGTACGACGAGCCGCTCAACGAGGAGAACGTGCGCATCGGCGAGGTGCACGTGCCGCTGGATCCGCCGCGACCCGCCGAGCAGTGCCCCATCCAGGTGCAGTTCGAATACAGCGAGGACGGCCTCATCACGGCGCGCGCCAAGGACCTCACCCAGAACCGCAGCTTCGGCAAGGTCATCGACTACTCCACCGGCCATCTCTCGGAACAGGACGTGAGCGAGGTGCGCGCCCTGCTCACCAAGATCTTCGGCGAGGCGCCGCCCGAGGTGCTGCCGGCCGGCCTGCCCGAGCCCGCCGCGGCGCCTGCCAAGCCCGGCGCCACGCCCGCCGCCGCCAAAGCCGCGGGGGCGGGGGCCGCGAAAGCCGCCCCGGCCGCCGCCGCGCCTGCCGCCGGTGGGCCGGAGCCGGACGCGCCGACCGAGGTCAAGGAGGCCTGGGCCAGGTTGACCACCGCCGACCGCGTCCTGGCCGAGCTGGGCAACAGCGCCGAGGCCGGGCAGCTCCGTGCCTTGCGCAACCGCCTGGCCGCCGCCTTGGAAGGCATCACGCCGCTGGCCGAGGTGATCGAGCTGGAGAAGCAGCTCGCCGCCGAATTGATGTTCTTCGACTACCTGCTGTGATGGGGCGCCTCGGATGAGCGAGTGGCGCGACGAGCTGGCCGAACTGGAGGCCGAGCTGGGCGATCCCAGCCGCCTCCTGTGTCCCGTATGCCGTTTCGCCCAGCCCATGGCCAACGCCTCGTGCGCGCGCTGCGGCGCCGACCTGTCCCTCATCGCCGGTGTGCTGCAGGAGTCCGCGCGCCACAAGGGCGCCCTCTACCACGCCGTGCTGGCCGGCGACACGGTGGCCGCCCTCGGCCATCTCGACGCCTGCCTCGATCTCACCGGCCCCAGCCCCGAGCTGGCCGTGCTGCGCCGTCTCGTGCGCCACGGCACGGTGCCCGTCGAAGTTCTCGGCGACCTCCATGACGACGACCGCGGCGACGTGGTCGAGCCGCTCGCCGTCTATCAGCCGGCCGGTGCCGAGAGCGCCTTGACACCCACCCTGGCGGCCGACGAAGCCGCCGAAGCGGCGGCTTTCGCCGCGCTCTACGTCGAGCCCGAGGCCTTGCCCGAGGAGGACGACGGCGAGGAGGAGGCCGGCGAGGAGATCTACACCGCGCCGCCCGTCCTCGCGCCGATCGCGGTCATGGCGCCGCCGCCGACTCCCTCTCCCCGCCCGTCACGCACGGAGTGGATCTGGCCGCTGCTGGCGGTGCTGGCGACCCTCGCGTTGGGCGTTGGTTTGGGCCGTCTGAGCGTGCTGACGGCGCCCGTCCGTCCCACCGTGCAGGCCGTGCAGTGGAAGATGGCGCCGCTGCCCAGCCCCAAACCGTGAGCGCCCCGACTCGTCGTATCGGACTGTTTGGCGGCACGTTCGACCCTCCCCACGTCGGTCATCTCGTGGCTGCCGAGCGATTCCTCACCCATTTGCACCTGGATCGGGTGCTGTGGATGCCTTGCCAGCAGCCGGTGCTCAAGGATCGGCCCACGGCGAGTGCCGACGACCGACTCGCCATGGTCTGCCTGGCCGTGGCGGGCCGCGCCGCCTTCGAGGTCAGCGATCTCGAATTGCGCCGGCCCGGCCCGACCTACACCGTCGACACCCTCGAGTCGCTGGCGGGCTACGAGCCCGACGTGGAGTGGTGGCTGCTGCTGGGACTCGACGCGTTGGCCGACTTCCCGCGCTGGCGCAACCCGCATCGCATCGTGGAATTGGCCCGCCTGGCGGTGGTGGAGCGGCCCGGCGCGGAGAGCGAGGCGGTGCTGCGCGGCCTGCCGGCCGAGCTGGCGGCGCGCGTCGAAGGCGTCCCCATGCCGCTGCTCGCCATCGCCTCGCGCGACCTGCGCGCCGACGTCGCCGCGGGCCGCTCCGTGCGCTACCTGGTGCCCGACGCCGTGGCCGCCCACATCGCGAAACAACGCCTCTACGCACGTGCCTAACCAAGCACGCAAGCCGTATTCGCGTACACGAGCCGTATTCGCGCCGGCTGGGCGATTGGGATGGTGACCTCATCGCCGCCGTGGCCGGTCACGCCGCCGGGGTCGAGCGACGTGGCGCGCGCGACCCGATTCGAGGCTGGATCAAGCATGGACTATCAGCGCCGCACCCTGCGTCACACGCCCGAGATGGACCGACCGTCCTTCGTCGCCTCGCCGCGTCCACTGCGCACCGGCGAGCCGTATCCCGCGCCGACCGCCTTCCCGTCGCGCACCACGCCCGATCCGAGGCCCGCGCCGCGGCCCGCGCCAACGGCGCCACGCCCGGCCGCCTCTCGCCGCTCGCGCCGCGTCTTCCGCTGGGAGCGGGCCATGGGCTTCTTCTTCCTGCTCATGGCGGGCGGCATGATGGCGGGCATGAAGAGCGCCGCGCCACGGCCCGTGCGGAGCGCCGCGCCGGTGGCCGCGGTCACCGTCTACAACGGCAGCGACCGCCTCGGCCTCGAAGCGCAGGTCATCGCGCGGCTCACGGCGGCGGGCTGCGTCGCCGAGCCGGCCGCCTCGCCCGTGCCGCAGACGCCGCTCACGGCCGTCTACCACGTCGACGACCCGGCCGTCGCGGCCCATGTCGCCGCCGCCCTGGGACTCAAGGCGGCCTCCGCCGGGCCCGCGCCGCAAGCCGATCCGCCGCTCGCGTCAGGCTCTAAAGGGCGCGTCGTGATCGTGCTGGGCAACGACTTCCCTGGCTGATGGCGGGGAGTGGGCGTGAGGCGTCAGGCGTCAGGGAAACGGCGGCCACGCTCACGCGGCGCGTTTCATGGCCACGTAGAAGGCCGCCGTGCCGCCCAGCACCACGCCGGCCCATACCACCAAGGCCGTCACGTTGAGCGGCAGCAGTTTCGTGCGCGCCGCCTGGGTGATGAGCACGATGAGCACCGCCAGGAGGCCGTCCACGGCCACTCGCACGAACAGCATCAGGATGCGGTAAAGGCGCAGGATGCGGTCGCGATTGGCGGGCGTGAGGCGCACCGGCAGGTTGATCAACTCGGGATGTTGGTCCCCGACGCGCGTCACCAGCACCATCAGCGTGTCGAATAGCAAGCCCACGCCGGCCAGGATGAACAGGTGGCTCTTGTCACCCCATTGCAGGGCGTGGCCGCGCCCCGTGAAGTGCAGCGGGATGTTCGCCGGCAAGCTCTTGTAGACCCAGGCCTGATAGCCGATGGCGGCCAGCAACACGACCGTGGGCACGCTCTGCACCAGACGCTTCATGACGCCACCATCGCCGCTGCCGTGAGCGGCGTCCATGAGCTTCCTACCACGCTGACGGTCGATCCGCAGCCGAGATAGGCCAGCCCCGCCGTGACCCGGGACCGCAAGGCGTCGTCCGCGCCGCTGAAGACGAGGTGATCGAGTCCGCCCAGCACCGCGGCGTAGGCCCCAATGTAGCGGCGCAGGCGATGCACCAGCAGCCGTTGCGCGAAGTCGGGGTCCGCGGCATCCGCCACCCCCTCCAGCCCCCCGTCGGCCACGAGAGCCTGCTCGACGGCCTCCAGGCTCAGGCCGAGGCTGTCGACCAGATAGAGCACGGCGGCCGGATCGATGTCGCCGACGGTGTGCGCGCCCGGCACGCCCTCCAGGGCCGTGGCGCCGGCGCTCACCTCGCGCGGCTGACCGTCCAGCAACGCCGCCACGCTCACCGTCTCGGCCACCACCACGCTGACGCAGCGCCCCGGCGGCGCCGCGAGCCGGTGTACCGGTCCGTGGCGGCCGCGGCGATACAGGCCGTGCGCCTCCGCCAGCTCCGGCGGCAAGGCATAGGTTCGCGCGGCAGCCGGCAAAGCGCGGAAGAAGGGGGTATCGAACACCAGGCGCTGAGGCACGCCCGGCCACTTGGCCTGCGCCTCGCGCCAGGCCGCCAGACGAGGCGCGGTGTCCCACGGCTCGAGAGCCCCGGCGGCAGCGAGCGCGGCCTCGTCGACGTGGTCGGCCACTTCGCCCACTTCGTCGGGCGCGTGGACGAAGCGCTGCACCACGGCCGTCACGTCGGCCGGCGGCAGGGCGCCGAGCGGGCCGCTCCACATCGGGGACCGCCCATTGTCGGCGGTGAGAAGGGCGGCGATCGGTTGCCGGCCGCCCGCGTCGAGAACCAGGAGCGAAGGTTTCACCGTTGCTTGAGCTGTTGCAGGCCGTCGTCGACGCTGGCCGCGGCGCGCGTCACCACCGTCTTGAGGTGGTTGAGCAGACGCTGGGCGTAGTCGTCAGCGGCACGGCGGCTGGTGTCGTCGTATTCTTGCGTGGTGCGGCGCAGCTCGGCGGCGTATTGCTCGGCTTCGTCGCGCATCTGGCCGGCGTATTGTTCGGCCTGCCGCATGAGCTGATTGGAGCGCTCCTCGGCCAGCCGCGCGATCTCGTGCTCGCTGGCCAGGGCGCGGGCGCGGGCCGTGGCCTGCTCCATGAGGTCGTTGACTTCGCGCTGTGTCTGGTCGCGATCCGATTGCGCGCGCCGCCGCGTCTCGATGGCCTGCGCCTCGGCGTCGCGCAGAATCTCCTGGGCGTCGCGGTATTCCTGGGGCAGACTCTGATCCAGCTCGTGGATCAGGTTGAGCATATCCCGCCAGTCGAGCAGCACCTTGGAGCCCAGGCGGACGGAATTGTTGACCACCGCCTCCATGTCGGCGACGATCTCTTTGTGGCTACGGGTGGGGATGATGACGCCCCCGTTTCTGTTCCACGGCACGCTCTTTCAAGGGCTCGAGCACCGGCGGCGGCACGGCGCGCGCCACGTCACCACCGAACAGAGCCACTTCACGCACCAAACTGGAACTCAGGTGGGAGAACCGTGGGTCCGCGGGGATGAACACGGTCTCGATCCTCGGAGCCAGTTCGCGGTTCATGTGCGCCATGCTTCGTTCGTAATCGAAGTCCGCGCCGCTGCGCAGACCCTTCACCACGACGCGCGCCTCGACCGCGTCCGCAAACTGTACCAGCAGGCCGGTGAACCTGTCAACGCGCACGTTCGCCAAGCCGCCCGGCGCGGCCCCGTCCAGCGCGGCGCGCAGCAGCGACTCCCGTTCCTCGGCGCTGAACCACGGCGTCTTGGCGGTATTGTCGAGCACCGCCACCACCACCTCGTCGAACAGCGCCGCGGCGCGCAGGATGACGTCCAGGTGGCCGAGAGTCGGCGGATCGAAGGTGCCGGGCACCAGGGCGCGCGTCACGGGCTGCATTCTCCGCGCCCGCTCACGGCTTGAGCGGCGTCGGATCCCCCATTAGCCGCACCACGGCGATTACCTTGTCGTCCTCGCCGACAATGGCGCGCACGTGGCCCCAGGTGAGCAAGGTGAGCCCGCCGCCCCAGCATTTGCCCTCCACCTGCGGCGTGCCGGCCAGCGCACGCAGGGCTTCGCCGGTGGTGTCGGGCCGCGTCGTGAACAGCGCCAGAGTGGTGTACGGATCGCAATCGGGGTAGCGCAGTGCGGCGTACAGCCCTTTGCCCACGGCTCGCGGATCGAGCAGCAGGCGCAGCTCCGCGCCCTGGTAGCTCTTGTCGAAGGGCGGCCAGCCGCTCAGATCTTGCGCCGGCCGCAGACGAGACAGCACGTCGCGGGCGAAGAGGCGCTCCTCGGGCGTCTCCAGGAGGTGCCGCTCATCGATCTGGGCGCGCATGGCGTCCACCGCGCTGGTGCTGCGAAAGTCGTTGGCGTCGAACACCAGCATGTGGCGGCGCATGGCCAGCGCCACTTCGAGATGCGCCTCGGCTTGGGCGCGCTCGGCCGTCTCACGATACCGCGCCCACAACTGCACGGTGTTCAATCGCACCAGATCCTCGGCCGGCTCCGGGTGCTCGACAGGCGTCCACACCGGTCCCGCCGCGGGCGCGGCCGGCGGCGGCGTCGCGGGGGCGACGGGCGTTGGAGGGGTGGCCGGCGGTGGCGGGGCGGCCGGCGCCGCTGGAGCGGCGGGTTTGACCGGCGTCGGCGGTGTGGCGGGTGCCGCGGGGGTAGCCGGCGCGGGCGCAGTGACGGGCGGCGGCGGTGCAACGGGTGTCGGCGGCGCGGCGGGAACGGGTGTTGTCGGCGGCGCGGGTGGCGCCGGCGGCTCCAGTGGCAGGCCCATGCGCTGCAGGGCGGCCTTGGCTTCGGCGCCGGCGTTCTGGTCGCCCGCCAGGCGGATGACGAGGCGGAACTCGACGGCGGCGCCGTCCTTGTCGCCCCGGGCCACTTTCACCCAGGCCAGGGCCCAGTGCGCCTCGACATAGCCGGGCGCCAGCGTCACGGCGCGGCTCAGATCCGTGACCGCCTCGTCCCAGTTCTTGGTGCGCTTGGCATTCAGTCCCGCCTCGCAGGCGGCTTGCGCCTCGGCGCTGGGAGGGGCGGGCTTGTTGTCGGCGGGCGGCGCGTCGGCCGCGGCCGCGGCGGCCGGGACGACGATCCTCGACAGCCCTCTGGCCAGGGCGATCGAGCCCATCCAGCGCCTAGCCGGCAGCCATTTCAAATTCAGCCTGGCCGCCTATAGCTATCGCGACCTGCTCACGGCCAAGCAAGATCCCTTGCCGCTCGAAGACTTCATTACCGACTGCGCCAAGCTGCAGCTCGACGGCACCGAACTGACCAGCTATTACTTCCCCAAAGACCTGACGCCCGAGTACCTGCGGCATATCAAGGAA
>Ga0181528_10001498_pt1 | contig 14478 bp, 15 predicted proteins | sample PEATcosm2014_Bin_47_FD_119742 | JGI IMG/M metagenome (GOLD analysis project Ga0181528, IMG submission 119742) | Peatland microbial communities from MTU Mesocosm Facility, Houghton, MI, USA - PEATcosm2014_Bin10_10_metaG | ecosystem: Environmental > Terrestrial > Soil > Wetlands > Peat | place...
CAATAACCCCCCCCCCCCCCAAAAAAAGGTGCCCCCCCCCCCCCTTGAAAGCAGCATTGAATTAAGAATAATTCGAGAGTGCGGGGATGCAGGAGCCGCGTGGACTCCAGATCTGCAATTCTGCAGCAGAACGGCTGGCGTCGACAGATTTCTAAGTCTTCCACGCCTTGCATACACTTTGTTCTAACTGTTCTTGCCGGGCTTTCACCCATGGCGAATAGTGCTTCTCTGTGATCTTCACCGAGCTATGTCCAAGCAAGATGCTCACCTGATCCAGCGGAACCCCAGCCAACAGGAGTTCTACAGCGAAGGTGTCCCGCAGCATGTGGGGGTGCGCTGGCTTGTCGAGCTTTGCAGCCTTGAATATCTTCTCTAGCCATCGCCAGAAGGGATCACCGGCATTGTCCTTCGTCGCCGAATCCGCGCTCCAGAAGAAATAGCGCGAATTCGGCCCTGGCACAGCCTCCAGCACTGATACCACGTGCTTTGGCAATGGCACATAAACCGGAGTTCCGGTCTTCTGTGTGTAGAGCATGAGCTTGCCATCCACCACGCGTGCGCGCTCCAGCCTGACCGCATCCCCAAGCCTTAGTCCACTCCAGCGCATGAGCAGCACTAGTCCACGGAGCTGCGCCCTTTTCTTTTCTGCATCCACGGGAAATGCATACTCGTCCACCGTCTTCAGGATCTTGTCGAACTCGTCTCGTGTGAAGTAGTCCGTGGGTACGGTGTCCACCTTGATACGGGAGAGTCGCTTCGCCGGGCTGTTCTGAATCCAGTCGTGATTGATGCAATAGAGGAAGAAGCTGCGCAGGCGCTCCTGACGTTTGCGGCGGGTCACGGCACCCGCCGTCCAGGTTCCGCGGAACTCCTCAAGCAGTTGCAGGTCCCAGTGCTTCATAGAGGGCACCGGCTTCTTCTTAGCCCACTCCGCCAGATCGTTCAATTCGCGCTTTAGTTTGGCCCGATAGTTCTCTGAAAGATTGCGGCTTTCAATATCGGCAAGGTATGCTTTGATCGCGTCAGCGGTAGAGCTGACGGAGAGTTCCGGAATTCGGTCGCCCTTCTCCAGTGCGCGCGCCCGGAGTTCGGCTTCTTCCCATGAGCGTGTCTTGGCGGATCGTTGCGGGCGTGGCCATGCTAGTGAGTAGTGCCATTTGGGGCACTTGCAACGCTTCCATTGCGAGTCATTTCGCTTTGCGCAATCGGCGGAATGGCGGGTGTAAACGGTAACGATCATTTGCATATTTTTGCATACTCGCACCGTCAATCATGCCATTTTCGCCAAATAAACAACTAATGTAATCAGTAAGTTACGGACGTGAATACGGTCCCAAATGTTCAACTCCCTCCCTGGCCATCATTAAAAACTTTTAAACTCAATCACTTAGAACTACAATTTTGGATTGTCCGCGTTTTGACCGCTGCCCAGGTTACACTCTCCTGCATGAGCAGCGTAACTGCGGTTCCAACAGTAGATGTCTATGCGCGAACTATTCCGTATGTCAGCTTGAATCCGCCAGGGTCGTACTCACTTTTCATCGTTGGATTGTAGCTGACTCTCCTGACCGGTACAAGAGGCAGCACAGTTTGACTAACGAATTGAAAAATAATGGTTTATATACTGTTTAGCGAAGCGAAGTTGGCTGCGTTGGCCAGCTTGTTTCCACGAGCTTAGGCGCAATAGGAGGACCACGCGGTGCGGGAAAGTAAAACGTTGTTGCGGGCGGGGGAACAAACCGGTGCAGGAAAACCAAACCGTTGTCGGGTGGACACTCTACCCCTAGCAGGGGAGCTGCATAGCTACCAGCGGTATCTAAGCAGCAACCGAAAAACGTCGAGTTCAACTTAAGAGGAGCAGCTGCGAATGTCTTGGTTAAACACTATTAAATCGGTAAGGCTACGGCACCTTCGGGTTTGAGATACAGGAGGTGTGTATAAAACCCGCGCGACGACTACCACCCGCTGGAGCCTTTGTACACGCCCCAACTCGATGTATCCATGCTTGCTTCCTGCACAACGTTCGTCCACAAGCACAAGCCGAGAATGCCTACTCATCCCGCACAAGCACAAACGACCCTCACCGGAACCTTACGCAAGAGGAGCGAGCACGCTGTTTGATTTCACAAGAACAGAGTGCTTGCTTTCGGACGTTATTGCTGATGGGATTCTAAATGCGGGCCATCCTCGTGTCGCGCGGATTACAAAACTCACTTCCAGCATCTTGTCAAGCTCATCTTCAACGCCTGCTCCGCGTCGCCGAGCAGCCCGCGCTCGTGCAGCCAAGATGCTCGCCCGCAATCCTCTCGATGAAGGTCACCAGTTCTGTTATTGCGGAGTGCACCTCGGGCGAAAGCGGTGCCTGCAACTGGAGACTCTTGGGTTGAATGCCGATCACTATCACTTTGCACGCGATGGAGCGCTCCAGGTAATTCACCAGGATGCTCAATGGAAGAATGTGGGTGGAAAAGGCAGTGGTACGGATAGACTCCGGAGGGATGACCGCTACGGTTCCTGGCAATCTGCCCAGCTCGGACGTGTCGATAATGATGAGATGTGAGGGGCAGAAATCTCTGATTGCGCCGGTGAGATTTTCTGGGGCAGTACCACCATCGAAGGTCTGGATAGTTCCGGAGCATCGCTTGCTGGTGCGTTTTCGCAACTCCTGTACCAGCAGCGGGCCCGCCCCATCGTCGCCGCGCAACTCGGAACCTGCTCCCAGAACGGCGATTCGAGAAGCACCGGCCAAGGCTGCGCGCAATTGAGTCTCAAGGCGGCCGTGCATGGGCTTGCTCCGATCATCCCTCAGTCGGTAGCTGTTCGGTGGGCGTCACCTCGGCCGTGAGACAGACCTTCAATGTCGAGCGGTCCAGCGATGCCAACTCGAATTTCCCGGAGCTTACCAGCACCTTGCGTGGACATGAATCAACGCACTGGGCACAGTAGATACAGCGGGCCAGGTCGATGGAGATCTCAAACTGTTTCTCAGCCACCTTCGTAATCGTGATGGCATTGGACGGGCAGTCCTTGGAGCAGAGTTTGCAGCCCACGCACTTTGCAGCGGTAGACTCCATCTCTCCGCGAAAGTGATCGGGCATTGCCGCCTTCTCGCGGGGATAGAGCGAGGTCGCGGGCCGCCGGAAGATATACGGAAGAACTTCGCCGAGCATCGCCCCAGGCTTCCTCATGACACCATTCCTTTCACTAACAAATCGATGAGAACCTGGAAGACGGCCGCGTTAGCAAGGTACTTCCAGCAGAACTCAACCATCTGGTCGATTCGCAGTCGCGCCATCACGGTGCGGAAGACGGCCAGCAGCGCCACGATGATCAGAACTTTGAGGATCCAGATCACAAAGCCAGCGCCAGCCGGTAGCCCCAGTCCGAACGGCAGGAAGACGGCTGCGAGAAGAGACGCGCCAACCACCATTTCCACGTCGATTGCGAGCCGGAAGAAGGCCAGCAGACGACCGCTGTACTCGGTGAAACTTCCGCCCACAATCTCGGTCTCGGCCTCTGGAATATCGAATGGAATGCGCTCGAGCTTTCCCTGCAGCGACACCAATGCCACGACAAAGCCCGGCAGATTGAAAATCCAGTAACCCGGATGCGCACCATAGAAGCTCGCTACTCCGCTCAGTGACCAGCTACCAGCCATAATGGCCGGGCCGAGAATGCTCATGAAAAGCGGCACCTCGTAGGCGAATAGCTGTGTCAGCACCCGAACCGCTCCGAGGGTTGCGAACAACGAGTTCGAGTACCAGCCCGCAAGGAAAAAGCTCAGCGTTGGAAGTGTGAGCAGATAAAGAACGACGATGACATCGCCTTCAAACGAGAACAACGCATTTCGCGACCAGAGCGGTATGTATATTGAGGAAGTCAGGACGGCTGCCACCGCTACTGGGGGAAGAATCTTGAAGATCGTATGATCGGCATCGTCCGGGATGATTTCTTCTTTGGAAAGCAGCTTGATGAAGTCAGCCGCCGGCTGATACCAAGGCGGGCCCACGCGGTTCTGCAGGCGCGCGTAGAGCTTACGGTCAGCAAACTCGGCGGCCATACCGAACAGGCTCAAGAACAATAGCCCCGGAAAAACCAAAATGCTGAACAACGCATATCCCATACTCACCACCTAATCCCCGACATACGTAGCTTGCTCGTACTGAAATCAACTCCGCGATTCTTTCGATACCACTCAATTCCATAAGTGCGGAGAGCGTTCCAATCAATGTGTCCGCGTCCTCCGTCGGTATCGTGGACAACTACTGCGCGATCAGTACAGGAAAAACAAGGATCGATTGCCGCCAGCACGATTGGTACATCCGCGAGGTAGCTGTTCTCAAGCATCTTCGCTACGGCTTGTACATTGGCCAGCGTGGGCGCGCGCACCTTGACGCGCTCCGGGTTCTCGCTGCCGTTGCCGCGGACGTAGTGGATGTCTTCGCCTCGGGGTGCCTCGTAGCGGGACACCGCCTCGTCGGCGGGAATCTTTCGAGGCGCCTTCACTGCGATTGGTCCCTCTGGGAGATTCTTGACCACCTGACGTATGATCCGGCAGGATTCCATCAATTCACCAACCCGCACCAGCGCCCGACCATAGACATCGCAATGCGAGTCCGTCACTACTTCGAACTCCAACTCGCCGTACGCCGCATACGGATCCTGTTTGCGCACGTCCTTCTTTACATTGGAGGCGCGGGCGACGGGGCCAACCGCACTGAGGCGCACGGCATCTGCCTGCGGTAGGACCCCAACCGCGAGAAGTCGCTCGGCGAGCATCGCATCCTCAGTGGCAAGCTCGATGTAATACTTCGTGCGCTCCTCCATGACGTCAATACCGCGAAGGATCTCGGCGCACTGCTCCGCAGTAATGTCACGACGAACTCCGCCGATGGTGTTGATGCCGTAGTTCACACGGTTGCCGGTTAGCACTGCCAGAAGGTCCAATACCACCTCACGGTCGCGCCATGTGTACATCAGCAGGGTGTCGAATCCGATTTCGTGTCCGGCGACTCCCAGCCAAAGCAGGTGGCTGTGCATGCGCTCCAGTTCGGCAATCAGCGTACGGATGTAAAGCGCCCGTGGGGGCACCTGTAGCGATGCAATCTCCTCAACGGCCTGCACGAAGGCTGTCGCATGGGAATGCGAGCAGATTCCGCAGATGCGCTCGATCAAATACAGCGCGCTGATATAACTTCTCTGCTCGCAGGCCTTCTCAATGCCGCGATGGTTATAGCCGAGCATGGCATTGAGTTGCACGATGCGCTCGCCTTCCAGTGTCAGGTCGAAGCGCTCAGGCTCCTTCAAGGCGGGATGCTGCGGACCGATGGGAATAGTTACCCTAGCCATTGTGCTCCTCCGGTTTCGCTGCTTCCTTTTGCGGCTTCCAGTTCTTCAGTAACGGATGTTCGTTGAACGGCCACTCATCGGGCAGAGGATAGCGCGGTCCGGGTGCAAGACCCTCCACGCTCGCTCCGAGCAAGTCTTTGACCTCACGCTCGGGGATCTCCGCGGCAGGAAAGAAGCTGGTAATCGTAGGGATCACCGGATCGCTCTTCGGCGCCTTGGTCCTGATATTGAGCACAATGCCGCTATGTTCCTGTGCGAGGTGGTAGAGGAAGCCCAGGTTCTCGCCATCATCCAGTCCAGTGAGAGTGCAGAAATCCGTGAACTTCAGTTCCTCCTTTACGAACTCAAGGAGCTGAATAAGCAATTCGCGTGGAACTTCCACCCACATGCGACGTGCTCTTTGCACGCGAAACTTCCCCTCGGTAACCGGCAATCTGGTCACGATCTGCTGCTGAATGTCCTCTTCCTTTGTCACATCATTCTCTCCAGTGGCGAGACGGTACCGTTACTGGCCGTCATCTCTCGCGCATCCTCAAGGCTGGCCAGAAGCTTCATCACTCCGTCCAGAATCGCCTCCGGGCGTGCTGGACAACCCGGAACGTAGGCCGAGACCGGGATGATCCGGTCGATACCACCGTCCTGCATGTTGTAGCAGCCGTTGAAGACGCCTCCGGAGCAGGCGCAGGTGCCGACCGCGATCACGAACTTTGGCTCTGGCATCTGCTCATAAACACGTTGCAGCCGATCCTTGATCCGTTTCGTTACCGGTCCGGAGCAGAGCAACACGTCGGCGTGGCGCGGACTGCCTTTTAGCAGCACGCCGAAGCGCTCCATGTCGAAGCGTGGTGTGAGGGTATCCACGATCTCGATGTCACATGCGTTGCAAGAGCCCGTATTGAAATGGATCACCCACGGCGACTTCATCCTGGCCCAGACGACGATTCTCTCTTTTACTGTCATTCCCTCACCTCCCGCCCTTGCTCGCTCGCCGCACCAACATGAGGCGAAGCAACTTTTCGAGGTCGCTCCTAACTTTCTCGCCGAAAAGGATAAAGAGTCCTGACCCGGCTGCAACAAGATAAAAGATGATGATGCCGACGTGTTTTCGAAGCCCATGCTGTGGCGCGGTCGCCAGGATCAGGACTACTACATGCATGATGGTGAAGAAGAATGCGACGGGGAAGAACTCGTCGTAGTTCGGCTGGACCCGATTTCTGGCCATGTCTTCGCCGCAGGCGTAGGCTTTTCGTTTACCGGGCGACTCGGTGCCGCGTGCCGCCAGCGTGCCTGAAGCCGTCTGCAAGCCAAGAATCAGCGCGAACAGCACGACGAAACAAATTGGAGGCAGCAGCAGCCAGTAGCCCATGACGTTATCCCCTCAAGTTTTCCAGGTAGCGACGGTCCAGTGAATCAGTGCGACGCACTATGTTGACGATGATTCCTGCGGCCACGGCCATTACTACAACCTCGATCATGATCACCGTAATCACGCAGGCTTGCGAAAGTGCGCTGTGTCCCGAGACGCAACCTGCAGCCACCAGAAGCAAAGTGACGGCTTTGGTTAGTATCTCGATCCCAATAAGAGCGCGTATCAGGTTGCGCGTAACCACGATGCAAAAGAACCCCGCAACGAAAAGCAGTGGGATAAAGATCACCATCATTCGGATCAGCTCTGCCATTTGGCTTGTCATTGGCACACCTTTTCAGCCTTTACGTTGCTACGCCCTGCCGACGGCTCTGAGTGAACCACTTCGCCCGTGACAGTGTCGTCCGGCTCCAATTCGTCGGAGAGTACAGTTCTCATCCGTGCGTCCCCCGTCCTTTCAGCCCTGGGCACACCTTGCTTGAACAGCACCAGGATGCCGAAGAACCCGGCAAAGATGACTAGCGTCTGCCCTAACAAGTCGAGTTGTCGCTCATTCCACAGCACGCTGCGTGCATCAGCGTCTACCGCAGCCTGCGGCAGCACGGTGCCCGCTGGAATTCCGACCATCAGCAGCACTCCAGCTGTGGCCATCAGCAGAACCATAAGCACTCCGAAATGTCGGCTGTGAGTATTCATTTCCTCATCCTCCTGGCGCGATACCTGCGGCTTGGTCAGGCTGATGGTACACATGAAGATCACGGTAATCAGCCCTCCGCACACAGAAAGCTCAAAGACCGCAGCCAGTGGAGATTCCAGCCGGAACATGAGAGCGCTCAGAATGATGCTGGTCAACGCAAGAGCAATCGCCGACTTTACGAGGTCTCGCTTCATCACGGCTCGTAGGGCGGTAATCAACAACACGCCGAGAAGCACGAGATCGATAACCATGGCGACGCTCCCTCTTCTTTACAACTCACCCCAGAATGCTCTGGATCGGCAGAATGAAGCTATTCAACACGCGCGGGAAAAACACACCCATGCCTATAGTGATCAGTGACAGTACGATCTCAGGAATAAGAAACGGCAGCCGCACCTCCCGGATATCCTTGAACTGTTCCGCTAGCGGACCGAAGAAGACGCGGCGCTGCACGGAAAGAAAATAAGCACAGGTCAGCAAACTGGCCAGCAACGCAACTACGGCGTAGGCTCGATTTCCCGATCCCCACACGGCAACAATGACAATCAGCTTGCTCCAGAAACCTGCCAGTGGAGGAACTCCTGCCGTGGAGAGAAAAGCCACCACTGAGGTCGCGCCGGTCACGGGCATTCGAGCAGAGAGTCCACCCATCACATCCATGTTGCGAGTTCCGGTCTGCTCTTCCACGGCAGCCGCGTTCACAAATAGCTGGCTCTTGAAGATCGCGTGATTGAACAGATGAAAGACGGCTCCTGCAATTCCCAACGCGCTCCCCGCTCCCAGGCTCAAAACGATGTAGCCCATCTGGCTGATGCTGGAGTAGGCTAGCATTCGTTTGAAGTCCCTTTGCCCGAATGCCGCCATGGCACCAAGGACGATGGTGATCGTGCCCAGGAACAGCAACACATATTGGAGTTGCTGAGTTCTTCCGAGCACGCTGACAAACAAGCGGATCAACGTATAGACTCCAGTGGCCTTTGTCGCGATCCCCGCCATCAGCACCGATACTCCGGCGGGAGCTGCCGTGTAGGCGTCTGGTAGCCAACCATGAAACGGCACCACTCCACCCTTAATGCATAGACCGACAACAAAGGCCGCGACGGCAACTCTCGGCAAGGCGCTCGAGTTGCCAACGAGCATCGCATGTACCGTTGCAAACGATGTAGAGCCAGTGGTCATCAGTAGAAGTGCAATCGCGGTGAGCATGATTACCGAGGCGATGGCAGAAAGAACCAGGTACTTGAATCCTCCCTCCAAGCCGAGCCTGTCGCGCGTCAGCGCAATCAGCACACAGAAAGAAACGGCGCAAACCTCGGTGAACACGTACAAAGAGAAGAGATCATGCACCATCGCTATGCCGTTCATGCCGGTGGCAGCTAGAATGGTCAGGCAAATAAACTCGAACTTCCGGCTCGCGTTTCGCTCCGTGAAGCAGCCCACCGGTAACGCGGCTAGCATCACGATGGCCACCGTAAGCAATAGGACGATGCTCAGGCGGTCGACGGCAAGAGGAAGTGTCTCCAACCCGAAGAAGGGCGTCAGCACTCGATTCCAAAGTGGCAGCGGAAGAAAGATCGCGAGCGCAGCCTGGCAAGCCGCCATGGTCATCGCATAGGCAAAGGCAAGGCGCTTCAAGAAGCCGAACGGCAAGTTCAGCGTGATCATCCCAATCAGTGGTACGAATATCAGGAATGCAGCCACTGCCATTGCCTCTTTTCCGGCTGCTCCGGCGCTGGTTCTCGTTGCCCTAACGCCTGGAGTCAGCCTCGCCCCGCTAGTAGAATCCGTCCAACGACGCAATGATCACGGCAATCGCACCTATCAATGACCAAAGAACATAGGTTGGATAGCTTCCGTTTTGTAACTCGCAGAAGCCCCGAGTAAGTGCGCGGTTAAGCCTCACCACGACTACCTCATACACCGAGTCCACGCCGCGGTCGACAGCAAAGGCAACCTTTGCATACGCGGTCACAAAGTTGAGCGCGATCTCGTAAGGATCGAAGTAGCGCTGCTCCGCCATCCTGTAAACCTGGGAGAGTACCGGCGCATGGTGAATATGATCGACTGCTCCGAGGGACGCCCCAGTGCGCCTCACTCCCCAAGCGTGGTTAAGGCAGGCTGCGCCGAGGCTGATCATGGTCAACGTCACCAGCAATGCGCTGTGCGGGAAGCCAGAAAAATCATGGCCTTCGAGGCGCACACCAAGAATCGGCTGGATCAGGCTCCTCAGCGGCAGCGAATTATAGACTCCAAACAGAATGCAGAAACCTGCGATTGTAATCATCGGGGCCAGCATTGCAGCGGGAGCTTCCTTTACCGCTGCCTGCTCTCTGCGCAGGTCGCCAAAATATGCGGCATGACCAAGCTTGAGAAACGAGGCCGCCGTCAGGAACGAGCCCAGCAGCGCCACCGCATAGTACGCCCAGTGCCGCTCCAGCGCTCCAGCATAGACCAACTCCTTGGAGAAGAATCCGTTCAGCGGTGGAGTTCCTGAAATTGCAGCGGCGGCGACCACGAAGCAACTCATCGTTGCCGGCATCCTTCGGGCCAGCCCGCCTAACTTGCTTAACTCCGTCGTCCCTGCCTGCCGCTCGACTGAGCCGGCGGTGAGGAAGAGGCAGCTCTTGTACAGGGCGTGGTTGATCATGTGAAACAGCCCTCCCACAATGCCGACAGGGGTGGCCGTTCCAATGCCGAGTACCATGTAGCCCACCTGGCTGACCGCGTGGTATGAAAGGAGCCGCTTGTAATCCTTCTGGATGAGCGCCATCGCCACGGCGAGCAGAATTGTGGCCGCACCAGTCACCATCAGCACAGTGCTGACCCACGCGCCTGCGGTCAACCGGAACATATCCAGGCAGAGCCGCGCAAGCAGATAGATGCCAAGGAGTTTCTCCAGCGCTGCTGGCAGAAATGCCATGAACGGCAACGGCGCATCGAGTGCCGCATCTGGTATCCAGCTGTGGAAGGGCATGCAACCGGCCTTGGATAGTGCTCCGGTTGCGATGAGTAGAAACGCGATGGAGCCCATACGGTCCAGCGGCAACGAGATCTGCGAGATCCCCATCGTGCCGCTGAGATGGTAGGCCATTCCGATACCGAACATCATGCAAAGGTCGGTGACTCCGGTGATGATCAATGCCTTCACCGCTGTTCGGTAGGCGCCAGGATGACCAATGATGATCATGCCGAAAAGGGTGAGTGCAGAGGCTTCCCAGAAAAACAGCAACAGCCCGAGATTATCGGCAAGCAGCGCCCCGTTGACCATTGCCAGTGACAGCAGGAGGAACGCATAGAACTGCTTGCTTAACTGCCTGCCTTCCAAAAAGGCTGTGCAGTACAGCGTTACCAGCAGTGCGAAGACCCCGGTAGCCAGCAGAAGGAAGGCGCTGAAGTGGTAAAGGCGCAGGGCGAAAACCATTCCGTATCCGCCCGCCCACGGCACCGAATACCAGAGCTGCCCTGGAAAAAGCTCTATTGCCAGCAGAACGTCCGCCACTGTCGCAGCCAACGCCAGGAACTTGATCCACGCTTTCGCGCTCCGCGGAACGGACAGTGTAAGCACCCCGGCCGCGGTGGGCACCGCGATGATTGCCAGCAGCCCGTAGGCACTCATTGCGCACCTCCCAGCATCCACTGCGTCGTCATGCGTAGAGGGTCGGCAACGTATGAGATGAAGATTCCCCCTGCAAGTGAGAGCGTTGCCAGCAGACAGACGCTGAAGACCATCGCTGGCGATCCTTCCTTCTCAGGAACCTTCGCCTCACCCATGAATACCAGTACGAAGATCCGTAGCAGGTACAAAATCGTCAGTGCGGCACCGGCAACAAAGATCGGGGCGAGCCACAGCTTTCCGTTAGCCACTGCACCGCTGATGACCATGAACTTGCCGAAGAAGCCGCCAAACGGCGGAAGTCCCATGACGGAGAACGCACAGAAGAGGAATGCGATTGTAGTCACCGGCATTGTGTGTAGCAGGCCACCCAGTTTGCGGATGTCGCGGGTGTGAGTATTCTGCTCAACGATGCCTGCACAAAGGAAGAGCCCGCCTTTGGCCATCCCGTGCATCAAAATGTAGAGCAGAGCGCCAGCCACAGCCATCTCCCCCCCAACCGATAATCCCAGGAAGATGAAGGCAATCTGACTGATCGTCGAGAAGGCGATGATGCGCTTAAGATCGGTTTCAATCAGTGCCGCTCCTCCGGACAGCAGAGTGCTGGCTCCTGCGATGGCAGGAATAATGGTGTGCCACTCGCTGCTGAGCGTGAAGGTAGCAACAAAGAGCCGCGCATAAACATAAACTCCAATCATGACCAGCACCGCTGCATGCAGCAGGGCGGTGACCGGGGACGGCGCAACACCCGCATCTGGTAGCCAGGTGTGCAGCGGCAGGGTGGCCGACTTGGCGAAGATTCCGAACAGGATCAACAACACCACCAAATTCGGCAGTGGTCTGCCTCCAAGCCAGTGCCTGATCGTAATCAGATCGAACGAGCCACTCTGTTCGAAGATCAGAAGGAAGCCCACCAGCATCATCAGCGCACCAAAGACGGTGACGAGGAAGGCCTTATCGGCCTTCTGCACCGCTTGGCTCGTGCGGTAAAAGCCGATCAATCGCCATGAGGCAAGCGCTGTCATCTCCCAGAACACAAACAGGTAGATCAGACTGGCTGAAAACACAATACCCATCATTGATCCAAGGAAAAAAACAACAATGAAGTAGTACTCGTTCTGGTTTTCGTAATGGCTGATGTAATCCCAGGAGTAAAAGACGATGATGCTGCCGATCAATGTTGATGTCGCCGCCATGAACAAGGCGAGCGTGTCACCCACAAAAGCAAGGTTCAGCCCTAGCGGAAGCGGCACAAAGACGGTGGCGATGTTTCCTGCCAGCGCCGCGGGAAAGAGCAATAACGCGATGGCCAGAGGGGCCAAAACCAGTACCAGAGCCAAGACATTACGAAGGTGGCTGGAAATGTGCCCGACAAGAGGAAGCAACAATGATCCGACAACTGGAATGAAAATTGCCAGGAGGATACACATCGGGCCGCTCACACGCCAAACGAACATCGCAGGCGAAAGCGGAAGGAGCACAATGCCTCCCTTCGGCCACCGGGAGTTCCTCTGCGAGCGGCAGAGGGGGGACCCCGGTCCGCCGAGTGTGACGGTCTTATCACGTGGCAAAAATTTGTTCAGTGACGGAACTCACGGGGCAGAGTGATATTTGAGCGGCCAAGCTGGAAGCTATTCTGCCACGATGAATCCAGCCCCTGACGCCACTAAGGCGCCAATCGCTGCCTTCCAGTTCTCAGCTTTTGGCACTCCATGAATGCGCTCGGAAGCGCAGACGAGCGTCATCAATTACTTGACAGCCCAGAGGGCAGTGCTAAATTATTTAGCCGGGATGCCGGAGGCCGAGGAACCTAGTTCTTCGAGGATGGGTGGCTGCGGCCGACGGGAGGCTTGAGTCCGACGCCGTCCCGTGAGTGGGGGATCGTTCTGCGACTGAAGCTCTAATCGAACATGCACAGCTGCCCGTGCTGATGGTTCTTGCTGGCGGGCCTTGGTGACCCAAGCGAAGGTTCCAGAGATGGAGCAGAGCGCTGTTGCCTTTTTCCGGGCGACTGCAACCTCTGACGCCTAGAGTCTCGCGCGTTGCTGGCTGCGAGACAGAAAGTGAGAGCAGGACCATGATTTCCACGTCGACCGTTCAGTTTCATGGCGAATCGGGCGCACATCTTACATTTGCGGAAGCGCCATGCCCGGGGCGCGTCTTTCGAGTTCTGGAAGTTGAAAGGGGAGCGTTGTCCGCTGTAAAGTGCGAGATTTGCCATCGGGCGATCTCCGCACGGGAAAGCCGCCTTTCTGATCCACTAAATGAAGAACTGCCCAACATCCGCAATAAGGAGGGGGCAGTAGCTGCCGTTGCCGCAACTTATAGGTATCGGCACGGATCCGAGGACTGCACCATAGAGATTCCGACCAAGTGGTTCCGGACCGCACAGAATGCTTATCGAGTTTTTACAGGAACAACAGAAGAAGCGGCGCTTATGGCTTGGCCATGGGCAGACGTGAACGACAGGCTGGAGGAGGCAACGGTAACGTATTCTTTACGTCAAAACGACACCTGGTGCATGGTGGAAAAACACCCGATCGCATTGTGACTGGGCTGATCGTCCCACTGCTATCGGCTTCGAACTCGTCAAGTGGCTTGCGGGCTAGGTTTACGAACACGCGCGCAGTTATGCACGCGAGGTGGCGATCTTCGGTCCGCTGCATTACTTGGCGTTGCTCGAACCGAAGACGCGGGCGCTGGATCAGGCGGCACTGCTTGCAGGCTGGCAGTTGCCGGAGTGCTTCGCCACCGATGTAGGAACGCTCTCGTTTGTGGCGACCATCACTAACCTTGGAAGCGAGACAGTGTATCTGAATGGCGACACGCTGACCGCCAGTTCTCCCTTGGTCAGCGATGATACCCCGTTCTGGAGCAACTTCGTGGAGCCGCTGGGCAGCGGAGATTCGGCGACCACGGAACTGTTCACGATCACGATACCTGGGGGAACGTCCTTCGGATTGTGCACGGGATCGTTCGTGCTGTTGGGTGGAGCTGATGATTTATCTCAGTTCCAGTTAGGGTCAGCGGACTACAACGTCAATGTGGCAGCAAACGTCAACGTAACCCCGGAGCCCTGCGCCTTCCTGTTTATGGGCGCCGGGCTACTCGGATTCATTGTCAAAACCGACGATAGCGAAACGCCTCCCCAGCGGAAATCCAGCAAGAGGATCGCGAAGCCCATCAGGATCAGGTTTGTTGCCGTAACCGGAGATACTAGACCGAACTGTAAGGTTGCGGCTTGTGTGAGATATTCCAAACTGGCGAGTGCTCCAATGACCACGGCACAGAGAGCACAGATGCGAGAGACGGCCTGCAATGGGCGACACACGCGGTCCAGCAAGAGCAGGGAAACCGCGAGGAAGACAAAACCAGTGGCCGTGGCTGGTCTGGACTCCGCAAAGCTGGAGACCAGCCGCTTGAAAGTTTCCGGGTCAAACAGCCACCCAGCAA
>Ga0181528_10001499_pt1 | contig 14473 bp, 11 predicted proteins | sample PEATcosm2014_Bin_47_FD_119742 | JGI IMG/M metagenome (GOLD analysis project Ga0181528, IMG submission 119742) | Peatland microbial communities from MTU Mesocosm Facility, Houghton, MI, USA - PEATcosm2014_Bin10_10_metaG | ecosystem: Environmental > Terrestrial > Soil > Wetlands > Peat | place...
TAACGACTCGCCCTTGGCGAAACGCTTGAGTCGCAGTGATATCCCCTGCTTCTATTCGCTGTGCGGAAGACAGCAAGTCTGCGGGAGCAAGAGCAATCCCTTCCGCTGTGAGCTCGCTTGCTGGCTCTGGTGTCCGCAACCGAATGATCGTGGAGGGGACGGACTGATCGTACTGGCAGATTTGGTGGGCGGCGTCTGATCCAAATTCTCGAATCCATCTTTCGATTAGCCAAACGGGATGAGAGAAGACAGATGCAAGGACTTCAGGGGAGGAGTCCTGGTCGTCAGAAACATTGCGCTTTTCGCCCGGCTTTGCCGACAACTTGCGTAGGACGGCATTCACAAAAGGGGCCGCAGAACTCTTTCGGGCGCGCTTTACGAGTTCGACGCTCTCGTGAAGGGCTGCTCGCGCTGGGACGCGAGTGAGCCACCGAAATTGATAAAGGGCGAGGCGAAGGGCGATCAGGATTTCGATATCTAACTTACCGAGAGCCTGAGAGGAGGTGCCCGCGATTTCTTCATCCAATCTCGAACGCCAACGCAGAACGCCCATCACGAGTTCGGTGGTTAAAGCGTGATCGGAATGGCAGAGATTCTCGTAGCTGGCGGAATGTAGGAGTTCGGAAGCGTATGACGATTCGCGCTCGACGCGGAGCAGAATGTCGAAGGCAGCAGCGCGCGCAGGAGATACAGGCATCGATTGCGATTGTAGGCTGGAAAAGCCTAATGCAGAAGGCCGCGACCGTTCATTGCTGAATTAGACGTACAAACCACTAGCCCAATTTTTCTCCCGGCTGTGGACGATATCCCTGAATGAAGTCGTGAGCGGTAGACCGCTTCTTTCCTTCCAACTGAATCTCAACGAGTTCGAGCAGCGTGTCGTTCGCACAGCCGACGAGCAATCGCCCGGCGTCGATGATAAGTTGACCAGCAACAATGCGTTTGCTGCCGGCGAGCGGGCGCACGGCCAGAATCTGGAGAGTCTTGCCACGAAACTTGGTGTAAGCGCCCGGCCAGGGTTGGAAGCCGCGAATCCGATTCGAGATTTCGGCGGCGGAGCGCGTGAAATCCACGAGGCCATCTTCTTTTTTCAAGATGGGGGCGAGGGTCGCATGCGAGTTTTGTTGAGGGCGTGGCTGAATCGTACCAGCCTGTAATCCACGCAGCGTTTGCACAACAAGGTCGGCCCCTATGTCAGCCAAAGGCGGAGCGATAGTCAGTGCCGTATCGTTCGGTCCGATTGGAAGTTCCCGTTGAAGAAGGATGTCGCCGGTATCAAGGCCCGCATCGATGCGCATGGTGGTGACGCCAGTGACGGTTTCACCGTTCGCGATCGCCCATTGGATGGGCGCGGCGCCCCGATACTTTGGAAGCAATGACGCATGAAGGTTAATGTTGCCGAAGGGAGGGAGATCGAGCATCCATTGAGGAATGATGCGTCCGTAGCCAACGACGATGATTGTATCCGGCTTAAGCGCTGTGAGTTGAGACCGGAATTCGTCATTCACCTTGATGCGATCAGGCTGGGTGACTGGAATTCCGAGAGCAGTTGCCGATTGCTTTACCGGCGAGCCCACGAGTTCGAGACCGCGTCCTTTGGGACGATCGGGCTGGGTGACCACGAGATGAGTGCGGAAGCCGGCTGCGGCCAACTTTTCAAGCGTCGGAACGGCGAATCGCGGTGTGCCGCAGAAAACGAGATCCAAAGACATTGGGCCATCGGGTGATTTTGTGATTGTGTGACTGGTAAAGCGTGTTGCGCGAGATTCAAGCTCGCCAAAATCTCACATCAACTCGCCTCACCATTCTCCGGCCTTCACCAGTTTGCGAATCTTGCGCTTCATCAGATCGCGCTTCAGGGCGCTGATGTGGCTGATGTAGAGCTTTCCGTTGAGATGGTCGGTTTCGTGGAGAAAGGCGCGAGCCAATAACTCCTCCCCGGTTTTCTCGTAGAGCTTGCCGTGAGCGTCCTGGGCTCGAACCGTCACCTTGTTGGGGCGGGTTACATTCTCGCGGAAGTCCGGGAGACTGAGGCACCCTTCGCTTTGAGTGTGCCGACCCTCGGTGTGAATAATTTCCGGATTGATCAACACTAACTTCGCCTTGGGATCCTCTTTGAAAGTTACATCGATCACCGCGATGCGGCGACCAATGCCGATTTGCGGCGCGGCCAATCCGACTCCATGAGCCGCATACATGGATTCGAACATGTCTTCGATGAGCTTCTCGAGGTCTGCGTCGAAGACAGTTACGGTCTCGGCTGGCTTCTCGAGCACAGGATTGCCAAATTTAACGATGGGATAGATCATCAGTAGTTTTTCAGCTGCTGGCAGTAGCCCTGAAAATTCCTCACAGTTTCGGTCATTGAATCACCGCCAAACTTGTCGAGAGCGCAGCGCGCGAGAGTGAGTGCCACCATGGCTTCGGCAGCGACGCCCGCCGCTGGAACAACGCATACGTCGGAACGCTCATAGGCAGCCTTGACCGGCTCGCGAGTCGAAAAATCGACGGATTGCAGGGGTCGGCGCAGTGTGGAGATGGGCTTGAGGTACCCTCGAATACGGATTTCTTCGCCATTCGAAATACCCCCCTCAATCCCTCCAGCGTTGTTGCGGGTTCGTGAGAAGGCCGTAAAACCTGCCTTGGCGGCATATCCGATTTCATCATGCACGAGGGAACCAGGAGAAAACGCCGACGCAACTCCTGAGCCGATTTCTACAGCTTTGACGGCTTGCAGCGACATCACTGCGGCGGCCAATAGAGCGTCGAGGCGCTCGTCCCATTGCGCGTAGGTTCCCAGGCCGGGAGGAACTTGATGGGCGACGACTTCGAAAACGCCGCCAAGGGAGTCGCCGGTGCGGAGAACTTTATCTACTTCTTCCTTCATTCGCGACTCAAGTTCGGGGTCGGCGCAATTGAGCAGAACGTCGTCGCGGTCGTAAAGCGCGCGGATTTTGTCCCAAGGCACCTGTTCCGACAAAGTAACGCTTCCGGTGGTAATGACGTGGCTGAGAATTTCGATGCCCAGCTCGCGTAGGAAAAGTTTCGCAATCGCCCCGATTGCCACACGGGCGGCAGATTCTCGCGCGGAAGCTCGTTCGAGAATGTAGCGAGCCTCAGGAAAGTTGTACTTCAAGGCACCGGCAAGGTCCGCATGGCCGGGACGAGGGGAGGCAACACGTTTGTGCTTCGCCGGATCGCCATCACCGACCGGCAGAGATTCCTGCCAGTTCTTCCAGTCCCGATTCTCAAGCTGAACAGAGATGGGAGAACCGATGGTGATGCCGTGACGTACGCCGGAGAGAATGTGGGCGGAATCGCGCTCAATCTTCATGCGTCCACCGCGGCCATATCCCTGTTGACGCCGCCAGAGTTCGCGGTCGAGAACGGCCTGGTCGACCTTCAAACCGGCCGGGATGCCGGACAGGAAGGCAACTAGAGCTTCTCCGTGGGATTCTCCCGCTGTGAAGTAGCGCAACATAAATTTTTGATTGTACCTGATGCTACTTGATATACGATTGCGGGTCACGCTGAGTCTATGCAGCGTTCAGAGAAATCAGCGATTTAGGTCGATTTTGGCGACGCAGAACGAGGGCTGCGAGGTACAATAGGCTAACGTTTTAGTCTTTTGTGTGGGCTCCGAGCGGGCCCGCGCCACATCACAATTTCCTCTGGCTATGAAGAAGGAGCATCCGTGTCTCCGCACGCACAGATCCGTGAAGACGGAAGAATTCGGTGCGTACTGGTGCATGATCACGTCTTGCTCCGTCAGGGACTACGTCGTCTACTCGAAGACGAGGCGGATATAGAGGTCGTAGCCGAAGCCGGGAATGCAGCTGAAGCTCTGCGCACGGTTTTCGAACACCGCCCCGAAGTCGTCCTCACCGATGTGCATATTTTCGAGTGTGAGCCCGATCAATCGCAGCAGTTGATCCTGCGCGAATCCCCGGCGAGCAAGGTGCTCTTCCTAACTGCGGACGAGGGGGAGGACACCAAAGAACAAACGCAGGAGGGACCGGATACTCATGCGCGGCGCCGCACGTCCGCTTCTGAATTAGTTGCGATGGTCCGATCAACAGCCGCAGCCGACGTCGCTCCACGGCCCGAACCGCATCGGAAACATCCCACCGAATGGCCCACTGAGGATTTGCTTCCGAGGCAACGAGTTCTGACGGTTCGCGAACGACAAGTGTTGAAATTGCTGGCCGAAGGACGGACTGTCCGCGCGGCGGCAACCATCCTTGGACTAAGCGTGAAGACCGTGGACGCCCACAAGTTCAATCTCATGCGGAAGCTCGGGATTCACAATAAGGCCGAACTGGTAATGTGGGCGATCCAGAAGAGAGTGGTGAAGCTGCCGGTGAATTTGTAGCAATCGCGGGAAGTGAATACGACAATAGCCCAGAGGCAAAAGCCCTGGGCTTATTTATTTTGCGGGTGACGGACCTATTCACAAATCGCAGTGTCGGCTAATTGTTCCAAGCTCGAAACGGTCAAATCCGGCTTCCCTTCTGCGGGCTTAACGGCTCCTATGCCAGGTCTAGCGGATGGACGATTAACCCACACTGTGGCCAATCCCAGAGCCTGCGCGGGCAGAACATCGTGATAGATGCTTTGGCCGATGTGCAGAATCCGATTTGACGGAACCTTAAGCCGGCTGATCGCAAGTTCAAATAATCGCAGAGAAGGTTTATAGGCTTGGGCTTGTTGCGCCGTGACGACCTCATCAAAATCCACTTCCAGCTGAGGACGAGTCGCCGCGAACAAGTCGTCGTCGATGTTGGACAGAATTGCGAGCCGAAAGCGCGACTTAAGAGTATGGAGCGCTGCGACTGTATCGGGCCAAGGTCTCCAATTGGGCAGAGAGTCGGGCAAGGAACGCTCTTCTGCAGTTGTCGGCGTGAATCCCATCTGCCGACCAAACTGACGTACCACTGAAATCAGGACTTCACGATACGGCTGGAACGAACTTTGTTCGGAACGCTGCTCGAATTCTCCATAGAGTTCCAGGAGAGCCGAGTCGGTGATCTCTTTCCCGTGGGCAGAGAGAAGCCGATGGAGGACCGAGAGTATTCCCGTCTCCCAATCAATTAAGGTCCCGTAACAATCGAAAGTCAGGATTTCGAAGCGAGAGAAGTCGAGCATAAGCGCGGCTGAGTCCGGCTCTATGGCTAAAGGTACGCTGGATTCGAGTCCGGGCATCGGGACGACAATTCCGATGCCCAGGCTGGAATCGGTTTTATCGCTTCACTGCAAGAGCCTGCGAAAGTTGGAAAGTGACAGCCGACTCGGCAGGAAGAACGATGTCCTTATTGCCAGTAAAAGCGGCCCCCCCGGCTCCCGCGCCGCCTCCAGCCGCCATTCCGATTGCAGCCCCTTTGCCCCCACCGGCGAGAGCGCCGATGATTCCCCCGAGTGCAGCGCCGCCACCAGCGATAACCGCCGTCCGTTTCCCCTTGCCTTTGGCGGAGAAGGTGCGCAAATCAGCTTGCACTGGAAGATCGACTCCATTCAGGCTGATGGAGTCGAGGCGCACTTGCAGTACCGCTCCACCAGCAAACTTACCGAGAGGTTTGGCGTCGGTGACAGTGCCGCTCACCTTGGTACCCTCGGGAATTGCAACCTCACTACCGACCAGTACATGCCTGGCGACAACGCCTGTGAACGTCTGCCCGGCCTGGCTCAGTTTAGAACCGATAGCTGTAGTCAGGCTAATTGTGACCGAGGCCCCAGCTGGAACAATGATCGGCTCCTTCCTAGCTTCCCGCGGTTCCTTCTGTTCTTTGGGTTCGTTGGCCTCTTTGGGTTCGTTGGCCTCCATTGTGCCGCCGTTCGCAGCGCCTTGCGTATCCGGTGTTGCTGCGGGGTTGTTCGAATTATCGGGAGCGGCCGGCTTGCTCTTACATCCAAGCAGGGAAAATGCAAGACAGAAACTCAGGGTGAGTACAGTTAGGCGCACGCGCATCGGAGCCTCCAAAACTGGAAATTATTTTATGGATGGGAGAGGCAGGGGGCAACTCGAAGCTTCGATTGACGACCAATCAAGAGTGCATCCGACGTTCGATGCTTTGAGAAACGCTCTACCGCCGAGGTACAAGGTCGGTAAGAGTCGGGATGTGTTCTGCACTGTCGGCAAGTGCTTCGCTTGAATCGACGCTCGACTCCTCGGGCGCCTCGGCCTGAGAGGCCTTCTTGGGAGCCAGGAATTTTTCTGTGTTCAACAGCGGCCGTCCTAGAGCCGCGTTATAACTGGTCCAAGGGCTATCCAGGTTCGCCTCGCGCTCGAAATGAGCGCGCATCGCCTCCATCTTGGAATCCAGGTCGTCGAGATAGTGAAGCATCAAGGCTTCCGGAAACATCGGCAATTTTGGCGACCCGAATTCGTACTGGCCGTGATGGCTGATGATGAGGTGTTCGATCAGTGTCTTGAGCTCTTCCGGGAAGCCCGGAATGTATGCGAGCTTGGCTTGCAGCATCTCTAATTCGATGATCATGTGGCCGAGCAACTGACCCTTTGTCGAATAGGTGAACGATCGGTTGTACGTCAACTCGTGGATCTTGCCGATATCGTGCAGAAAGACGCCGGTTAGAAGAAGATCACGGTTGATTTGAGGATAGTTTTTGCAGATCAAGTCGCTGGAACGAAAGAGAGAGACGACGTGATCGAGCAAACCACCGATATAGGCGTGATGGAGAGTCTTTGCCGCGGGTGCATTGCGGTAAGCGGTTGCAATCTGAGGATCGGCCATAAAGGCTTGGATCAACGACTTGAGATGCTGATTCTCAAAGCCCTCAATAAAACCCGTCAACGTTCTCCACAACTCGTCTATGTCTTTTGTAGTTTTGGGGAGGTAGTCCGCGAAGTCGATCTCAGATTCACCAAGCTTGCGGAGTTTGTGGACAGTAAGCTGGAAGCGCTGCTTGTATTTATTGACGAGTCCCTTGACCTTAAGAAAATCGTCCTGCTCGAAAGCGTCAAGCACTTCCTCGACGTTGTCCCACATTTTTGCTTCCAGCTGACCGCTTCGGTCACCCAGTGTGAGCGCGAGGTACGGCTCGCCGGTCTTCTTAGGCTTGATCTGCTTGGCTACCACGACGAACGATGAGGTAACGATTTTATTTTCGTGGCGAACGCAATCGCAGATGTAGAAATCTTTCATGGGCTGTCCGAGTATAAAGCAATCGCAAGTCTGCCAAGATCAGAGGATGCCAAGCTTCTTATGTTTCTTCTTGCCGAGCTTCTTGGCGTCGGATTCCTTGGCTGCTGCGGTTTCGACAGGCTTCGTCTGATTGGGGCTTGCTCCGGTATCGTCGTACCCGGGCTTGTAGTCGATATACGCGTCCTCACGCAGCTTTGTGAGATAGGCGCGAAGAGCCGGCTGCAATCTCTGATAGTAGAGGGCGTCTTCGATCTTGGGGAGGACGTCTTTCATGGGCGGGATGCCGGCCATTTGATGGTCGACAACTTTCAAGATGACATAGCCCTGCTTGGTACGGATGACGTCTGAAACGTCCCCGGTCTTCATTGCGAAGGTCTTGTCTTCCAGCTCTTTTGCGAGTTGACCGCGCTTGAAGATGCCGAGCGCCCCGCCGTCAGCGGCCGAAGGACCGTCGGAATTTTTCTTAGCGACGTCCTCGAAATTGGCGCCGCCGCGAATCTGCTTGAGAAGATCGTTGGCCTTGGCCTCGGCAGCGCTCAGCGCCGCGGCATCGTCAGCCTGCTTGGCAGCCTCATCGGCAAGAGGTGGAGTAGTGGCAGGCGCCCCGGCACTCGCTGATGGAACCTGGGATGGCGCAGGAGCAGCAACCTTAGGTGCAACCAGGATTTCACTCAGCCGGATAAACTCCGGCTGCTCCATTTCGCTTTTATGCTCGTCGTAGAACTTTTGCTCGTCTTCTTTGCTTATCGAAAGATGGCCGCCAACTTCCTCGCCAATTACTTTCCGAGTGATGATCTGGTTTCGCTGGGTTTGCTTGAAGTCTTCCCATGAGATTCCCTGTTTTTCGGCTTCTTTCTCGAGCGCCTCCATGGAATCCAGCTTCATGTCCTTGCGCATCTGGTCCAGTTGCTTGATCAGATCTGTGTCGCCGGTGATACCGAGATCCTTGCCTTTTTCGAGCAATAGCTGCTGATCGATGAGATCGCGGAGAACATCTTTTTCCTTCTCGGCGTAAACCACATCTGCATTAGCCGGATTCTGCTGCTTAACTTCGTCCCTGAGCTGATCTTTGCTGCGCGCGTATTCGGAGCGCGTGATGATCTGGTTATTTACGCGAGCGATGATTTCTTCGACGACCTGGCCGCTGGCGAGGGCTGGCATGCACGCCAAAGCAATGAGGATCAGGGAGAGCTTTTTCATAAAATTGTTGGGCCGCCACGCTTCCTGGGCTTGCGGACAAACGGTGGGCTAGGGCCGATACCGCATTTTACTACTTCCGAAGCAGCCTTGGGCCGCACCTCTTACTTGGACGCACCAGCGAGGTGGATGAGTTGGCTTTGCAACGAATTAAGCTGTCCGAATCAAGGCGAGCGCGGTCCGGTCGTCGCAGATTGGAGATCCCTCGCTGAAGTCGGCAACCCCTTTCAAAACGGTGTCGCAGAGGGCTTGCGCCCCCATCGTTGGGGCATTCTGCAGAAGATTCTTGGCGCGATCAAGACCGAATTCGTCAAGGGAACGGTTGAAACGTCCTTCGCATGTGACGACTCCCTTGGAGACAAGCAGAAGCGAAGAGCGCTGTTCCAGGGCCACGATTCGGGCTTCTGCCGTTGCATGGGAGAACAGACCGAGCGGAAGGCCCGTAGAAGCAAGTTCCGTGATGCCAATGCCGTCTTTCAGAAGTGCTGGGGTGTGTCCGGCATTGACGTAGCAAAGTGTTCCGAGTTTCTCGTGATAGCAACCGATGAAGGCCGGGCAAGACAGAACCCGATTGGCGCCTTCGATGAGCCCGCGGTTGAGATGCAGGCTAAGTTCCGTCATGGCGTCGGCTTCGTTGATGTCCGGCCGCGAAAAGAGATCGACTCCGACGCTGCGAAAGATACGCTGCGCGTTCGTCAACAAGTTGCGATTGTCCTCGCGACGTCCGGCAACATCAAGCAGCCCGATCAGGACACGCTCTGGGCTGGCGCGAATCGAGTCATAGAAATCACCGGCAATGCGTTTGCCGACGAAGACTGCTGCGATGTCGGCACCATCGATCGCGGGGAAAACCGTAGGAACCGGCTCTGGCGCAGGTATGGGTTCATCGTCGCGGGAGCGAAATAGAGGACACATAAGAAGTTGGGTGCAAGCCGAAAGCTAGCACAAGAGACGGAACCGGGCAATCAGAGCTAAAAGAGCGCAGGTGGGGATGTACTAATCGCCGTACTTGTCGGCGAGATATCGAGCGAGGTCGGACTCCAGTTGCCCGTAATCCGAGTGAATCGTGGAGCGCAAAGCAGCTTCCGTAGAGTTACCCTCGCTGAGGCGTTGCAGAAGACGTTGCACGTCGCTCATGCCGTAGGTGTCATTGATATAGGAAACCGCTGCCAGCGATTCAGCATAGGCGACATAGGCCTGAGCGCCGGAAAAGTTCAGGAAGCTTCCTTCGAGAGCATTCAAAGGAATGTTGCGTTGCGATTTGAATAGCAGGGAGAGTTGCCGCCCATCGCCACCCAGGCTTTTCGGCTCAAGCAACTGGGCGATTCCTTCGTGTAACCACAGAGGACACCGTCCGCCAGAAAGCTGGGTAATAAAGGAATGCGCAAGTTCGTGCTTCAGGACATGTGCTAGCTCGGGCGTCATGGAACTCAACCCGCTGATGGGAATGCGCAGTTTGCCGTCGTTGATCGCTCCGGACCACGTCGGGGCATGAGTCACGTCGAAAAAAGCTTGCTCGGTGTAAAGCGTGACGAGAATGTCGTCACGAGAAGGGTTGCCGAGCTCTCGAACAAGGTCATCGTAGTCCGATTCGAGCGCCGCTAGAATTTGCCCCCGAAGAGCATCGGTGGTCTGCTTTCCTTCGTAGTGCAGGACGAAGTGGGAACTTTCGCCCTGGGAAAAGTCCGATTCTACCGTTTGTTCCCGTTGGGCTTTCGCCAACAGTTGCTGCACTTTGACGTCAGGACGCAACTCCAGCGAATGCTTCCAGGAGATGACTGCATCCTTTGTGTGATCCGAAGCGAATTGGGCGTATCCGAGCATGGTATAGGCGTCGGGAGAATTGGGAGAGGAACGCGCGGCACGCTGCGCGTAGGACAGCGCTTGGGTCGCATTACCCGTGCGGACCATCAGGGCAGTGTAATAAATAAGGATCGTAGAATTGTCCGGTTGCAACTGCAAAGCGCTCTCGAAGTAATGGCGGGATTGCGCGATGTTGCCATGCTCAAACTCGAACTTGCCCGCGATGAAATCGGCGGTCGCGCTCAACTCCGCATTGCCCTTCCGTTTCAACCCCGCAAGTACATCGTCGTCAACCTTGTTGTCCTTGATAATCTTGCTGACCAGATCGCCCTCGTTCGCCAGGCTGTCGGCAGGTGTAAGCGTGGGCAGATCAGGAATAGTTGCAGAGCCGTTAGAGTGCACGGGAAGTCCACCGGCATCTACCCGGTCGACAGCTGATTTAGGAATGGCGTACGAATCTTCGCCGATTTCGTATTCATAGCGATTTCCGTTTTCGCGAACTTGATCGGCGAGAATTGTCCGGCCGTTTTTCAGATGAATAGTGTCGGCCCACGCAATGGCTGGAGCGGGCGCGAGACATAAAGCCAGGAAGATGACACGAAACCGCATTCAGGCGCATTCTAGCAACTGAGGAGTTCCCGACCACGTGACGAAGGTACTACCTAAGAACGGAATTCACTGGATCGCCGCGGTTTTTCTTGCTCTTTGGGTTGTGCCAGGTGCGGCCGGAATGGCAGAAGCTCCGGCAGACAAACCAGCGGAATCGCTATATCTACAGCTCGGCGAAGTTGGGCTCGATCCAACGCGCGTATACCAGGTGAGGGGGGCCGCACTGAACCGGGGCGCGGTTCAGATTTCGCTGGATGACGGGACGATCGGATTCACTCAAGATGTGATGGGCCGGATCACGGGAGCATTCTTTGAAGGAGACGGCGAGATCCTTCTAGTCCCTCCGAATGCAGTGGAACGAAGCTCCATGAGCTTGTTTACGGGGATGGCAATCCTGGAGGAACGGTTCGCCACGGCCTACTTCCGATTCAACGATGACGCAGCCACAGAATTGCAGCCCGATCTGAGAGCGACCAGCGAAAAACAGGAGTTTGTTGAACGATGGGGAACGACCGCTCGAAATCTGGCGAGCGCGGATGCGATGAGGCTGTTGATGACTTTCAGCCGAATGCTGCCGGTAAACGGCTTGCCAGCTTCGCTGCGGGGGTCAAACGCCCAGGCGAACAATCTGCCCGACCGGTTTCTGCACGCACGGCTGCAAGGAACGAAGCTCGGAGTATTCGACGTCTATTTCGACTCTACGGCTGCGGAGCAAACCCAGGCAGGACAGCCTAAGACGACGGATCAAGGCGAGACTTACTACAACGTCTGGACGTCGTTTTCGTCCACTCCGGAAAGAAAGCATGACTCAGCACCGGGACATGCATCCTTACCGGAGAGCGAGCAGACGAATGAGAACACCATCGACATTCGTCGTTTCAAGATTACGACAGAAGTACTACCGCCCAAGGAAATTCACGCGCGCGCTTTGGTGGAGTGCGAAGTCCGTCGGGGCGGCGCACGTGCATTGCTGTTTGAATTGTCGCGATTCCTGAAGATGGATAGTGTCACTCTGGACGGGAGCCCGGTGGAATTCATCCATAATCCTGCCCTGGAAGGTACGCAGCTTTCGCGGCAGGGAAATGATCTGGTGGCCGTCATACTGCCAGAACCTGCCTCTGTTGGAAAGCGATTCGAGCTTGGATTTACCTATGGCGGCGAAGTGCTCGCAGAAGCTGGCAGCGGACTCCTCTACGTGGGAGCGCGCGGAACGTGGTATCCGAATCACGGCATCGACATGGCCGATTTCGACTTGGAATTCACGTATCCACAAGGCTGGACTCTGCTGGCGACGGGAAAACCGACGCCGATTTCGGCGGATCGTCCAACTCCGCCGAGCGGGCAGCAAGTCTCGCGATGGGTTTCGGAGCGGGCCATCCCCTTGGCAGGGTTCAACCTAGGAAAATACCGGGAAGCGACGACGAAAGCGGGCGATGTCACGGTCGCGACCTATGCTACGCAAGGCGTGGAGAAAGACTTTCCGAGCGCAAGCATTGAGGTGATTGAGCACCCTTCGTCTGATCCGTTAGCGCCGAGACCACCGCGCGTGATCATCCCTACCCGCCCTTCTCCGGCCCAAAATGAAGTCCACGTAGAAGAGTCGGCTGCGCAAGCCGTTCAGTTCTTTGCCGAGCGCTTCGGCCCGTTCCCTTATAGCAAGCTGGATCTGACGCAGATGCCAGGTCGCGAAAGCCAGGGTTGGCCAGGCCTGATATTTCTTTCCTCATATGCGTTTCTAAATGACGAAGAGCGGCAACAATTACATTTCGAACCGTACCGAATTCTGATTCAGCATCTGATCCCCGCCCACGAAGTAGCGCACCAGTGGTGGGGAGATTTGGTCACATGGAATAGCTATAGAGACCAATGGTTCTCCGAAGGATTGGCGAACTACTGCGCTCTGATGATGCTGCAAGAAAAGAATCCAGCGGGTTTTCGGACACTGATGGAGCAATTCAGAAACGATTTGGCTGAGAAGAATAAGGATGGGCTCGCTCCGAGGGACGCGGGCCCGGTGACTCTCGGTACGCGTCTGCTTTCGTCGCGCTTTCCTACAGGATACGAGGCCATCAGTTACGGTCGAGGAACTTGGCTGTTCCACATGCTGCGAACGATGCTCCAGGATGCAGATGTGCAACACGAAGCGCTAAAGGGACAGGGCGTCCACGATGAACCGTTTGTGCGAGCCCTGAGGAAAGTTCGTCAGCGCTACGAGGGCAAGGCCATTAGTACAGAGGAGCTCTTAAGCGTTTTTGCCGAAGAACTCCCACCGTCGCTTCGATACGAAGGGAAGAAATCGCTAAATTGGTTTCTCGAAGGTTGGATCAATGGGACTGCGATGCCGCGCTTGGAATTGAAAGGCGTTAGGTTCACTCCTAAGGGAACTGGGACCACAGTGACCGGCACAATCCTACAAAACGGAGCGCCCCCGGACCTTGTTACTTCCATTCCTGTCTATGCCGTAACAAACACAAAGCAATCAGTCCTGCTTGGGCGAGTGTTCGCAGATGGCGTGGAATCTTCTTTCCACCTTGCCGCCCCTGCCAGAACCCACAAGATCGTGATCGATCCTTATGGCACAATCCTGACTGGTCTCAAATAACAGCACGAGGGCGAAGGTAAGCGGATCAGATTATGGCCACGACAAGAAGAGAATGTCTCGCAAAGGTTCGCTGAGGTCCTAGTCCGGAAGAGGCATCTGAATTCTTAATTCCATGAAGTCAGATTGCAGCGACGAGACCTGCGAATGGCACTCGGATTGAAATGAGATTGGGGTCTCCGGAGTCAGTTGCGATATATGGCACGGACGAGGGTATGGACTTCATCCATATAAGAATCGAGCTCAAAAGTGAGACGAGCCCAATCGAAATTTTCTAAACCTTTGCACTGTTGAGACAACACCGCGAAGCCGTCCTGCTCGAGAAGATTTACCTCGCGGTTTTCGGTATACCCGTAGTTCAGCCCGCTCATCCGGCAGAGCAAGTCACTAAGTTCCACCAAAGCCACAAGTCCAGCGTTTTCACGCGATTCCTGAGGAGAGTGGTGAAGGGCAACAACTTCTCGGAGATCGGCTGAGAGTTCCCAGCGATTCGCAAGCAACCGGCCGCTGTCGCAATGAGTAAATCCGAGAACCGACTGCTCCGCTTCGTGGAGAGGAATTCCCTTCTCGCGCCCGAGTTCAAAAGCTGTGCGGAATTCTTTGGGCAACATCCAGAGATTGACGATGATGCCGAGGTCATGGAGCAGGCCTGCAAGATACGCTTTCCCAGGGTCCGGGTATGAAATCTTACGGGCAAAATGGCGGCAGACCAGAGCGCATCCGAGGGAGTGCTCCCAAAATACAACAGGATCCAGTCCAGAGCCGTCTTTTGGGGTCATATTGAGCACACCGCACGACATCGCAATGTCGCTCACACGTTGAAATCCCAGGCCGACGATAGCCCCTCGTAAGGAATCTACTTTCTGCCAGCGACCAAACAAAGGACTGTTTGCCATCTGTAGACATTGCGCAGCGAGAGACTTATCTTGCGCGATCATGTCGGTGACTTTCTGTACATCGAGTTGTTCTACGGGCTGGTCGAGGTATCGCAGCAGTGGCGCCAGAACTGCGGGAATGGTAGGAATCTGGTTCAATTCCTCGATTCGCGCGAGCAAGTTAGCTTTCGTTTCAGCCGACGTCATACTCCCTGCTTTCCTACCTGCGA
>Ga0181528_10001500_pt1 | contig 14472 bp, 14 predicted proteins | sample PEATcosm2014_Bin_47_FD_119742 | JGI IMG/M metagenome (GOLD analysis project Ga0181528, IMG submission 119742) | Peatland microbial communities from MTU Mesocosm Facility, Houghton, MI, USA - PEATcosm2014_Bin10_10_metaG | ecosystem: Environmental > Terrestrial > Soil > Wetlands > Peat | place...
CGATGCAATTGATCAAAGGCCGTTTTTCTTATCGTCTGTCGCATGAGTTCGGATATCTGGGCGAGGTTTGGCAACGAGGGCTTTCCGAGATACAGGTATTGGGCAAGGAAAGTTTTATGCAGCATCGGTCCTACATTGCCATGAATCCGGTAAAGGCAGGACTGGTTGAGTCTCCCGATCAGTATCCGTATTGCTTTGAGTTTTTGGCGAGAAAGAAGGCAGCAGGGGCTAAAGCCCAGAGTCTTTAGGTAACGGTAGCGGCACGACTAAAGTCGTGCCCTGTTACAAAGCAGTTAACTGAACCGGGGCTTTAGCCCCTGAGGGAAAAGAAAATGGCCAGGGTGAATGATTTCATGCTGAAGGCTGATCGAGACAAGAAAGCCGCCACATTCGAAAAGCGGCGGCTAGCGTGGGAGAAAAATCGTCAATCTGGAGAGATGTCCTATATCTTCAGGTATGGCGTACTTCGATTCGGTGGAATTATGTTTCTCTGTTTCCTAAGTTTTGATGTTATTTTTGATCGTCAAAAACTGCAAGGAGCACGATTGCCTGGGATTATTGTGGGGTATTTATTCATTTTTGTGATTGCGTTCTTTTTTGGCTTGTGGGAATGGCATTCGAATGAAAAACGCTATTGTAATATGCAGAAGCCGCAAGATTCAAACATTGAAAGTCAGATGAAATAGCATCAAAGATTTCGCAGTGAGGCATGAAAGATGGCGACACCTAGAATTACCATTCCGAGCAACAAGAAAGTCCGCCCGCACCCGACGCAAAACGAAGCGCTGCTCTTCGAGAAGTCGTCGCCGGGAAAGCGCGGTTATATGTTGCCGCCGCTGGACGTGCCTGCTGTCGATGCGGCCTCCTTGCTTGGTGCGGCGCATCGCAAGCAGAGCGCGGAGTTACCCGAACTTAGCGAGATAGAAATCATCCGCCACTTCACGCGGCTCTCGACGTGGAACTACGCCATCGATCTGGGAATGTATCCGCTCGGCTCGTGCACGATGAAGTACAACCCGCGCGTGAATGAGTGGGTAGCACGCATCGAGGGATTGGCGGATGCGCATCCCTACAGGCCAGTGGCGCTGGCGCAGGGAATTCTCGAAGTGATGGATAACCTCCAGCGCTGCTTGCTGGAAATCACCGGCATGGATGCAATTACTCTGCAACCGGCGGCGGGCGCGCATGGCGAGTTTACCGGAATCTTGTTGGTTCGCGCATGGCATGAGTCGCAGGGAAATGCGCGCAAGAAGATTCTGATTCCCGACTCGGCGCATGGCACGAACCCGGCTACCGCGGCGATCTGCGGCTATACCGTTGAGAATCTCAAATCGAATGCCGAAGGCGGCATCGATCTGGAGGCGCTCACTCGCCAGGTGGATGAAGAGACCGCCGCGCTAATGCTGACGAATCCCTCGACGATTGGCGTCTTTGAGAGCCAGATTGCCAAGATTGCCGAGATTCTACACGCAAAGGGCGCCCTACTTTATATGGACGGCGCGAATATGAATGCGCTGGTCGGCAAGGCGCGGCCCGGCGACTTCGGCGTGGACGTGATGCATCTGAATCTGCACAAAACCTTCTCAACGCCCCACGGCGGCGGCGGTCCCGGATCGGGGCCAGTGGCGTGCAAAGCCTTTCTGGAGCCATTCCTTCCGACTCCTGTGCTCTCCAAAAACGAGGACGGCACGAAGTGCTGGAAGTACGACCGGCCGGAGTCGGTTGGCCGCGTGCGCGCCTTCTACGGGAATGTGGGAATGTTCATTCGCGCGCTGGCTTACATTCTGGCGAATGGACCAGACGGTCTGCGCCAGACCACTGAAGACGCCGTGCTCAACGCCAACTACATTCGCAAAAAGCTCGAAGACGTTTACGAGTTGCCGTACGAGACGGCGTCGATGCACGAGGTGGTCTTCAGCGACAAGCGGCAGGCGGAGAAGGGTGTCAAGACCGGCGAGATCGCCAAGCGGCTGATCGACTACGGGTTTCATCCCTACACGGTCAGCTTTCCGATGATCGTGCAGGGAGCGCTGATGATTGAGCCAACGGAGAGCGAGTCGCTGGATGAACTGGATCTGTTTATTGCAGCGATGCGCGCGATAGCCCGCGAAGTTGAGGAGACGCCGGAGATCGTCAAGACTGCGCCGCATTCGACGCGGGTTTCGAAGCTGGACGAAGTACAAGCGGCGAGGAAGCCCATTCTTCGTTGGAGGCCGGAAGTGGCGGAGCCGAACGCTCGCTGACCGCACGCTGGGGCGATCTTGCCAGAGGGGAGAGATTTTGCAGGCAGAATTGTCCCTTGTATCTCCCCGGCCATACAACCTGATGAACAAGCCGTCGGCATGAGGCAAAGGCCTGATTTCGTATGGCAAGACGGGCCCATCCTGCGTCTTTATGCCCAGGGTGATAGATTTGTCTTTCATGGATTGATGGGACGGCCTACGGGATGGAAACACTGATTGCCGAGGGAATCGGCAAGAGCTACAAGGGACGGCAGGTGGTCCGCGGAGTGGACCTGAGGATCTCGCGCGGCGAAGTTGTGGGCCTTTTGGGGCCGAATGGCGCCGGCAAGACCACCAGCTTCTACATTATTGTGGGCCTGGTGCAGCCGGAGAGCGGGCGCGTTCTGGTCGACGCGACCGATATTACGCAGTTGCCGATGTACCTGCGCGCACGCAACTTCGGCATCAGCTATCTGCCCCAGGAGCCATCGGTCTTTCGCAAGCTGACCGTCGAGGAGAATATCCTGGCGGTGCTGGAGGCGCAGCCACTGGGCAACCGCGAGCGCCGCACTCGCGCCGAACGGCTGATTCACCAGTTGAATCTGGGCCATATCCGCACCACGCGCGGTTATGCGCTCTCCGGCGGTGAGCGGCGCCGCGTCGAGATTGCGCGCTCGCTGTGCATTCAGCCCAATTTCATTCTGCTGGATGAGCCTTTTAGCGGCATCGATCCGATCGCTGTACTGGAGTTGCAGAAGATTATCTTTGAACTGAAGGCCAGCGGCATCGGAGTTTTAATTACCGACCACAATGTGAGGGAGACCTTGAGCGTAACCGACCGGGCTTATATCATCGCCGAAGGAAGAATCTTTCGTGCTGGAACGCCGCACGAACTGGGCAATGACGTGGAAGTGCGGCGGGTTTATCTGGGCGAGGGATTCACGCTGAGTTGAAGCGGGCTGGCGGCAGAGAGGCGGAATCAGTAAGCGACGGTACGCTGCCTTTTGTCAACCCTGCGGCGCGGCAAGCTCCGCGAAGCATTTCAGAGCGAAATTCCCGGATTGCGTGCCGCCCAATCCGGAACTGTTGTCTTGAAACGCAGCATTTTATCCTTTAGTCTTTTTCTCGCGGAAGTAGACTGACGGAGAGTGCAAACGGGAATCGAGTTCCTTTATGGCGCTGTTGCAACCCAAATTGAGCTTGAAGGTGGCGCAGCGTCAGATCCTGACTCCGGGCCTGATGCAGATGGTCAGCGTGCTTGCGCTCAATAAGCTCGAGCTGAAGGAGATGATCGATGCCGAGATGGTGGAGAATCCCGTCCTGGAAGAGATTGACGAGACGGTTCCGATGCTGGATGAGGTCGCGGGCCGCCAGGAGCGCGATGAGCGGTTGGAGCGGCTTGAAATCGCTCCCGACCGGGTTGTCGAGGAGCCCTCGCTCCCGACCAAGGACGCCTTCGATGAGGTTGACTTCGGAACCTATTTCCAGGATTATCTCGACCCCGGTTATCGCACACAGCCGGAGTACGAGGAGAGTGAAAAGCCCTCGTTTGAAAACTTTCTCTCCCAGCCTACGGCTCTCGCCGGTCACCTGGCGTGGCAGTTGGGAACTTTGAGTCTGGAGCCTCGTCTGCGCACGGCTGCCGAGTTTGTCATCGGCAATCTGGACGAGGACGGCTATCTGGCGGGTGGTGAAGAAGAACTGGTGGATGCCTTCCGCTCCCCGCAGGAGATCGCGGAAAGAGAAGCTGTGAAGGAGCTTCTGCGGCGCGCTATTGAACTGGTCCAACAATTCGATCCCGCCGGGGTGGGCGCGCGCGATCTGCGCGAGTGCCTGTTGATTCAGATTGCCGCTCAGCAGCATGAGTTTTCCCAATTGTTTGCGCATCCGCAGGCCGATACCGAGGAGAATCCTCATCGCAGCTTCCGGGAAGAGGCCGAGGCGCACATCGAGGAGCGGCGGCGCAGCATGGAAGTGGCGGCCCTGATAGTAGACCGGCATCTGCCTCTCTTGCAGAAGCGGGATGTAAAGGACCTGGCGCGAACCGCCCAGATTACTCCCGCCGAGGCCCATGCCGGCGTGGAGTACATCCGCACCCTCGATCCCCGCCCAGGCCGCCAGTTCAATCGCGAACAATCGCGGCTGATCGAGCCGGATGTAGTCTTCATCAAGCGGGGCGACACCTGGGTGGTCTCGATGAATGAAGAAGATCTTCCCAGCCTTCGTCTCAGCCGGCGCTACCGCCGGATGCTCACCGCCGAGAACACCGATAAAGAGGTGAAGGAGTACGTCAAGGAGCGCTTCCGCTCAGCGATGCAGTTAATGCGCAATATCGCGCAGAGGAAGAGCACCATCCTGCGGACTTGTGAAGTGATTGTGCGCCGCCAGCAGGATTTTCTTGAAGTGGGCATCGAGTCGCTGCGGCCGATGATGATCAAGGAAGTGGCTGAGGAGATCGGCGTTCATCCCTCGACGGTCAGCCGCGCCGTGGCCAACAAGTATGCGCACACCCCGCAGGGGGTTATCGAGCTGCGCCGCTTCTTCTCCGAGGGATCGAATGGACCGGAGGGCGCCGATACGCCGCTGGTGGTGCTCAAGCGCAAAGTGCGCAAACTGATCGAGGAGGAGGATGCGCGCCATCCGCTGACCGACGATCAGCTTGCCGCCATGCTGCAAGCGCAGGGCATTCAGTTGACTCGCCGCACCGTGGCCAAGTACCGCGAAGATATGAACATTCCCTCGACCCATCAGCGCCGCAAACGCGAGGGATAAACTTTCATCTTTCGAATAGGTGGGCCGGTCCGGCGGGCCTTCGAGGAGCGGAGCCGGTGTTGTACTGTTCGGTGCAACCGGACAGCGGATGTAGAATCCAAAGAACTCCAGCAGCTTGCGCTGCTGGAAGAACGATGAAGCGGAGGCTGACCATGGATGTGGAGTACACCGCCCGGCAAGTGAAGATCTCCAAAGCGCTGCGCACGCAGGCCGAGGAGGGGATGGAACGGATTGCCCGCATTTTGGGCAGAAACGCGCGCGCGAGCATCACCTTCAGCGCGCTGAAGCGGCTGCAGGTTGTGGAGATGACGATCCAGGCCCGTCTGCTGACCATTGCTGCCTCCGGCGAGGCCGATACGCTGGAATCGGCGCTGCGTCATGCTCTTGTCAACGCTGAAAACCAGGCGCGCCGCCATCGCGACCGGCGGATTGAGGGCAAGCGATTGCCCAAAGGCGAAAAGATGCTTACCGCGCCTCCGGTGGCCCGGCCCAAAGCCCGCGCCATTCAGGAGGAGGCGGAGTTGCCGGAAGCCAAGCCTGCGCGTACACGCAAAAAAGCCGGAGCGGTGATCGCCGTGCATTCGTTTCCGGCGGGCAAGACGGTTGTCGAGCCGCACATCGTCTCCAGCGCCGAGGCGATCGTTTTGCGGGCCATGAGTATCGAGGAAGCGGTCAAAGAGGCCGAGTTCCGCGACCGCGATCTGCTTATCTTCCGCAATCTTTCCGGAGAACAGTATGTGCTTCATCGCCGCCGCGACGGCCAGATGGAGCTGGTCGAGCTGCCCTAGCCGAGATCGAAGCGGGACCGCCCTTTGTGAATTTGCTTTCAGACCGGACGCAAGGGGCGGTTTCCGATGTAGGATGTGGCCATGACGCTCTCGAAGCATTCCCCCACACGCAACCCCGCGCAGGCGGCTGGACGGCGTGACAAGGCGGACAAGCTGCCGGCCAAACCCACCAAGGATCTGGTCATCGTGACCGGAATCTCCGGATCGGGCAAGGCCTCGGCGCTCAGGTCCTTCGAGGATCTGGGCTTTCACGCCGTTGACAACCTGCCGCTGGAGCTGCTTCCCGATTTCGCCTCTCTGGTGGCCAAATCTGCGGAGATTCAAAGCGCGGCGATCGTTGTCGATGTCCGCGAAGGCCAGACTCTGGACCGTCTCCCGGAGATTCTCAAGCAGGTGAAGAAGCTGCTGCGAACCCGCGTCGTCTTTCTCGACGCGCAGGACGCGGTGCTGGTGCGGCGCTACTCCGAGACGCGGCGGCCGCATCCTTTGGGCCGTCAGGAGACGGTCTCGCGCTCGATTGTGGAAGAGCGGCAACTGCTGGACCCGATCCGCAATGTTGCGGACACCTTGATCGACACCTCCAACTTCAACGTGCATGAGTTGCGCGCGCAGATTCAGGCGCGATTCGGCCATGAAGAGCAGAGCAAGCGGCTGCTGGTCAGTTGCCTGAGCTTCGGCTTCAAAAATGGCGTTCCTCTGGATGCCGACATGGTTTTCGACGTTCGATTTCTACCCAATCCCCACTTCGTGCCTGAGTTTCGCAAACTGACGGGCCTCGATCCCAAGGTGGCCGCTTATGTGCGCGGCTTTCCTCAGACCGTGGAGTTTCTTGACCGGGTGACGCAGCTTCTGCTTTACCTTTTGCCGCATTATGTCGAGGAGGGCAAGAGCTACTTGACGGTGGCCTTTGGCTGCACCGGTGGCCAGCATCGCAGCGTGATGATGGTCGAAGAGATTGCCGCCGAACTGAAGCGTGCAGGCTATCAGGTGAAGGCGCTGCACCGGGATGCGCAGCGTTGACCGACAATCTGATTCTGATTACTTTGCTGGTCAAGCTGGGCGTCGTGGCCGCGGTTGCCAGCGTGCTGGCGCGTGTCAGAACCTTTCGGCGGCTCTTCTTTGCCGAGGACCGCCGTCCCCGGCAAACGCTGGCTTTGCTGGCATTTTTTGTTGTTCCGCTGATGTTGGGTGTGTGGATTCGGATCGACGTGCCCAACTTTTTGGCCGCCGATATTTCCTTTGCGGCAGTGATTCTGCTGGGACTGATGCTGGGGCCGGGCTGGGCGATGCTGGGCGGGGTTTTGCTCTCGGCACCCGCTGTCTATCACCATGAGTATCTGACCCTACCCTTCAATGCTGCACTGGGGCTGGGAGCGGGACTGCTGGGAGGGTTCGTCGAGAAGGAGGAGATATGGTCCTTTACGCCCTTCATCGACCTGAGCCTCTACCGCTGGATTCGCCGCAACCTGCGGCAGCCACGGATCGACCGGCAATTCCTCATGCTCTTTCTCATCGTGGCGGCCGAAGTCTGCCGGGACTGGATTGCGCACGCGTTTCCTCATCGGCTCTTTGCCTTGCTGGCAAGTCACTGGTGGCTACAGGCTCTGGTTGGCTTGAGCGCGCCGATCGATGTTGGCATCGCGCTCAAGGTCTGGAACACGCTGCGCATTGAGATGAAGCTCGAAGAGCAGAAGCGCCTCCTGCTCGAGGCGCGTCTGGATGCTCTACAGCGCCAGATCAATCCGCACTTTCTCTTCAACACGCTGAACTCCATTGCCTCGCTGGTGCGCGTGAAGCCGGAGCTGGCACGCGAGATGATCGTGAAGCTGGGCAACATCTTGCGCGCCTTGCTCAAGGATCACGACAGTTATGTGCCGCTGAGCGAGGAACTGAAGTTTACCGACGATTACCTGGACATTGAAGTCGTCCGCTTTGGCGCCGAGAAGCTGCGCGTCGAAAAGGAGATCGATCCGCGGACTCTGGGAGTTTTAGTGCCCAGCATCCTGCTTCAGCCGCTGATCGAAAACAGCATCAAGCACGGGTTAGAGCCGCGGCTGAAGGGCGGGACCGTCACCTTGCGCAGCCGGCTCGATGGCGACCGCTTGCTGATTGAGGTGGCTGACGACGGCGTCGGCATGGGCAACCGTCCGGCCTCGGCGCTGCGCCGTGCGGGCGCGGGCATCGGCATGAAGAATGTGCAGGAGCGGCTGGAGGTTCTCTACGGCAATCTGGCGCGCATCAGCGTGGTCAGCAATCCTGGCCGCGGCACACTGGTTTCGATTGAGATTCCCGCCAGCTTGCCGGAGCTACAGAATAGGCAATTCGGCACCGGGAAGCCATGACGCTCGGACGGAGCGGGACGGCTCTATCGCAGTCCAGAGCTGGTTTTTGCCGCTGCATCCGTTATGACTTTGCCAGCCGGTTCTTGGAGCGCGCGGCTAGAAACTCCTGATATTCATCCTGAATCGACATTCCCGGCTTCCGGGATAAGGGATTGCGCTGCGCCAGATGTTGCAGCCAAGCATCGTGGTCGTCGGCAGAGGCTTCGGCGACCACCGCGCTGACCGGAGCGGTGGCGGGCTGTTCTTCTTCAACTTTCCGGCCAACACTGAAGATCCAGTCGCGTTCAAAGAGGGCCAGTCCGGCGATACCGAAACGCAGAAAGGCATAAAAGGGGATGGAGTTCCGTCCCATGCCGACGGTGACGATCAGCGCGAGACAGGCCAAGTGGGTCAAGATTGCCGGGAGGATGGGCAGCGCGACGCCCCTTTTGCGGTCGGCGTCGATCACCAACCAAGTTAGGAAGAGATGATAGGAGAGGAGGATGAAAGTATAACTGGCCCACGCTCCTTCGGGCAGAAAGGATGCCGCCAGGTAACCGAGCAGAGCGGAAAGAATGAATGCTGCCACGTCCGCCGGTTTTGCAAGTTTTGAAAACAACCGCACGAACGATAAAAAGCCCATATTGTCTCCATTTCTCAATCGCTGAAGCGCGTTTCAGATCAGTTAGGGATCGCTGAACCATATTTTCATTGCGGACCAGAGCTGTCAATCGGGAAGAGGCCGGATGTGGAGGCGATAGAGCGGTTCTTCAGCGTGATCTGCGCCTCTTCGCGGTATCCTCAAAAGATGGTACGATTCACAGTGCTGGCATCGGGATCGAAGGGGAACGCGACGGTTCTCACGGGAGGGCGAACGCGGATTCTGGTCGATTGCGGGCTGAGTTGCCGGGAGCTTTTCCGGCGCATGAGGTTGGCGGGCGAGGAGCCGGAGACGCTGGATGCGATAGTCATCACGCACGAGCACTCGGATCATGTTGGCGGTGTGGCGGTGACGGCGCGCAAGCTGGGAATTCCGGTCTACTTTACCGAGGGAACCCACCGGGCCTGGATGCGCTGGATCTCCCCGCGCAAACAGATGACATATGCGCAGTGGCTGGAGCAGACGCGCAAGCAGGCTGCGGAGCGACAGGCCGAGACTGCGCAGGCAGGCGAAGAGGGCGAAGAGGGCGAGGCGGACGAGAGCGATCTGGCGGAGACCGAGGTTGCGAAGGAGACAGTTGCACCCGCTGTGACGAAAGATCCCACCTGGCTTCCTGCGGTCGAGTACTTCCAAGCCGGTGAGCCATTTGAAATTGGGGACCTCAGCGTGAGCCCCTTTACGATTCCGCACGATGCCGCTGATCCTGTTGGGTTTGTCTTTTGCGCCGAGGGGGTGCGGCTGGGTTTTGCCACCGATTTGGGCTACATTCCTCCCAACGTCAGAGCGCAGCTTCAGGGGCTGGACCTGCTGCTTCTGGAATCGAATCATGACCTGGAGATGTTACGAGACGGCCCCTATCCCTGGGCGGTCAAGCAGCGGGTTCTCTCGCGCGTTGGCCATCTATCCAACGAGGCTGCGGCTGGCTTTCTGGAGGATGGCTACGACGGCCAGGCGGCCTATGTGATTTTAGCGCATCTATCTGAAAGTAATAATCTTCCAGAGCTGGCACAGGTTGCTGCTGAGCGCGCGCTGAAGGATCGCGCGAGCCTGATGGCCAATCGTCTATTGCTCGCCCGGCAGCAGGAAGCGCTTTCCTCTATTTACTTTTAGATCAGTTACGTTACAATGGTAAGACACGGGCTTCACTCTGTACCAGGTAGGTTGGCAACGAATATGCCAAGGCGGCAACGCTGAGGCGAGGCGAAGTGGAGCAGGCGTCACCAACGTAGGAACAATGGATGGTGCGGTCTGAGATTCGCCTTGGTTGCAACGTGAGTCGCGCAGAAATACGCGGCAAGAAACATCCTTTGCAAAGTGAGTCGTAAACTCTATGGCAAGAACCAGATGTACTGACAGAGTCGCGGGCGCCATTCTGGCAAGCTGGCGATATGACATCTCCGGGATCTCTCCGGAGATGCGCAAGGACTACGAGCAGCATTTTGCGGAATGCCCCCGCTGCCGAGCGCGTCAGAACTTCCATCGCAGCCTGGATGTAACTCTGGCTGTGCTGACTTCGCTCGCCGTTTTCTTTTTTCTTTTCGCGTTGGCGGTCCTCAAGCACATCAAACCGCTGGAGCACGTCGCCTTCAATGTCTTCGGCCTGGACATCACCGACACCTACCATATGCTGGTCTCTGCCGGGATCGCGGGGCTTTGCTTCTCGGTGATTCTCTGGCTGCTGGTCTTTACGGCGACCCCGGTGCCGGCCTACTTGGGCGGTATTGCGGCCGAGCGTGCGCGGCTCATTGAAGAGCGGCTGCCGGCGGCGATCAAGGCGCTGCGTTCGCGCTAATATCAAAACGACACAAGAGAGACTCGGGCCTCCCCATGCGGGAGGTCTTCGTGTGTGCGCTATGGAATGGAGATGGCCGCGATGCGAGTCGGCAAAGTGGAGGTAAGGCGGCTGCTGCCTGGGCTTAAAGTGAGCGAGGGGTATACGCGCCATCCCTTTGACGAGGAGTTTGGGGTGCGAACCAGCGGCTTGGTCGCCGGGCGGCATTTGAAGAGCGGCCATAGCCATGATCGCCATGCGACGGCTTACTACGGTATTGCGCCCTCGGTCTTCCATGCGCTGCTGCGGCGCTGGCGAAGAAGCCGGAGAACTCTGCCGGTCGAGGAGGTCAGCTTCATCGATCTCGGCGCAGGGATGGGCCGCGCCCTGATGCTGGCGGCTGAGTTGCCCTTTCGCCGCGTCGTGGGAGTGGAACTGAATCCCACGCTGGCGCGGATTGCAGAGAAGAATCTGACTCTCTGGCGGCGATCGGGGCGGGCGCGCGCTCCGGTAAAAATGATCTGCGGCGATGCGGTCGAATTTCCGCTGCCCGAGGGTCCGTGCCTGATCTTCCTGTTCAATCCCTTTGGTGCGCCGGTGATGAGGCGGCTGCTTGCAGGCTGGCGCAAGCTCCTTGCCGGACGGGCAACGAAACTGGATCTTCTCTACGTCAACAATGAGCAGGAGCACGTGCTGGAGCGCGTGGCCGGATTGCAACGGATATTTCTTGGACAGGTGCGGCGTTCGCGAGCGGATGCCATTGCCGATCACAAGATCATGGCCAACCAGCCGGAGGGGGAGTATGCATCGGCGAATTACGAGGACTGCTCGATCTGGCGATGGAAATCAGGAAGCGGGAAATAGGGAGAGCATTTGAAGCAGCAGCATCTTATCCTCGGAATTGGCGAAGTGCTTTGGGATCACTTGCCCGATGGGCCTCGTCTGGGCGGCGCGCCGGCGAACTTTGCGGCGATGGCTGGGCGGCTGGGCGATCACGCGGTAATTCTGAGCCGCATCGGGCGCGACGAGTGGGGAGGCAAAGCGGTTGAGCGGTTGGAAGCGCTGCCTGTAGATGTCAGCTTTCTTCAGGTGGATCCGGCGCACGATACCGGCCGTGTGACGGTGGCCTTCGATGCGGGAGAGCCTCGGTACACAATCCATCAGCCGGCGGCCTGGGATTTTATGGAGGCGAGCGAGGGCTGGTTGCAACTGGCCGAGAGGGCTGACGCTCTCTGCTGCGGCTCGCTGGCGCAGCGCTCCCCAGCGTCGCGGCAGACGATACAGACACTGGTGGCGAGAAGCTCTACATCGTGCGTGCGCGTCTTGGACGTGAATCTGCGCCCGCCCTTCTACTCCAGTGAGGTGATTCGGGAGTCGATTGAGCTGGCCACCGTGCTCAAGATGAACGACGAGGAACTTCCGCGGCTCCAGTCGCTGCTGGGCCTTCCTGCTCCGGATGGCGCGGCGCCGGTTTCATTGCAACGTGCCGCGGAGCGGCTGCTGAGGGAGTTTCCCGCGCTGCAGATGGTGGCTGTGACGCGAGGCGGACGCGGCAGTTTACTGGTGACACGCGACGAGTGGCATGAGCACCCTGGAATCTCCATCAAAGTGGCGGACACGATCGGTGCCGGCGATGCGTTTACCGCGGCGATGACTCATTACCTCTTGCGTGGCGCAGGCCTTGCCGTGCTCAACGAGGCGGGCAATCGCTGGGGTGCGTGGGTGGCCTCGCAATCCGGCGCCATGCCCCCGCTGCCCGAAGCCGTGCGTGCCGGGATCGCCGCCGCGATCGAAGATTGAGGCAACGGCCGGAGCAAGCGCGGCCAGCAGTTCACAGAATGGGATGTATAGGAGAAAATGGAAGTAGATGGCTGCGGCGGGCGCATCCTTTCGCCAAGATGGCCATCCAACTGATAGCTTGATTCAGAAGGAAATCTTTTTCAAAAATGGGCTCAAACCCTTATTTTTCGCTGACGATTCTCTTTGCAGCGGCGCTCGGATTCGGTCTGGCTCCGCTGGGTTTGGCGTGGCTATGGGCAAGGCTGTTTTCGCCCGCGAAGCCGAACGCAGTGAAAAACGCCATCTACGAGTGCGGCCTGGAATCGAAGGGCGATGCCTGGATGCAGTTCCACTCGGCCTACTATTTGTACGCGATTATCTTTTTGATCTTCGACGTGGAAGCGGTCTTTCTTTTGCCCTTCGCGGTGGCTTTTACCGGGCTGGGAGCAGCGGCCTGCGGGGCGATGCTGGTTTTTGTGCTTTTATTGGTGGAGGGGCTGGCGTGGGCGTGGGCGAAGGGTGTTCTGACGTGGTCTTGAGTCGCCTGAAGCGGATCAAGAGCAGTGAATGAGTGAAGAACAGTGAATATGTGGTTGAGAAGCTGTGGTTCTTTTTGACATGGGTGAGAAGCAAAAGCCATTTGCGGCTTAATCGAGCTTTTCTCACTGATTCACTTCTTCACTCATTCACTCAATTCACTGATTCACTCGAAGCGGAGCGAGGCAAAAATGGTGGACGAAGGACTCAAGATCGAGTTGGGCAAGCAAGGGGTCTTCGTGACCACCATCGAGGAACTGTACAACTGGGGGCGGCGAAACTCCATCTGGCCCATGCAATTCGGCCTCGCCTGCTGTGCGATCGAAATGATTGCGACGACGATGGCCCGCTACGATCTGGCTCGTTTCGGGGCCGAGGTCTTCCGTCCCTCGCCGCGCCAGGCAGACCTGATGATCGTCTCCGGAACGGTGACCAAGAAGATGGCTCCGCAGGTGGTGCGGCTCTATAACCAGATGGCCGAGCCGAAGTATGTCATCGCCATGGGGGCCTGCGCGATCAGCGGCGGACCCTTCAAGCAGGGCTACAACGTGCTCAAGGGAATCGACCGCTACATTCCGGTGGATGTGCATATTCCCGGCTGTCCGCCGCGGCCTGAGGCTCTGATCCAGGCCTTCATGACATTGCAGAAGAAGATTGACGGACAGCATTTGACGGGCGAAGACCGTCCACGTTTTCTGGATGCCGCGCAACAGGGCGAGTTTCCCGTGCCGGTGCAGGGCGAGCATGATCTGGAGCCGGCATCGAACAAGGGTGTATGGCCGCTGCCGGTGGTGATTCAGTGAAAGGGTGCAGTTACAGTACGGAGGAACGAATGAAGAGCGTGGATCGGGATTTTGTCGGGAATGGATACGTCGGAACAAATTGGATTTATGGTTATTCTTTCTTGGCTCTTGGATTAATTTGTATGCTTGTCAAAATATGGAAAGGTTTTCTTCTACATGGATTGTCTTTTGACATATGTTTTCAAATGTTTTCGCTTCCATTTTTCTTCATAACTCCGTTAATACCTGCCCTTCTATTTAGAAGATATATTAGGAGCGCTTTGAAGGAGGAACTTATCAGTGAAAGAGTGGCTGAGAACTGCGAATACTGGATCGGAAAACTAATAGTCACTGTTTATCTAGTGTATTTTTGGTATTTTATGCAATTGAAAGTCGCATAAGGTGTAGCGGAATGAAGACGGTAGAAGAAATTAAATCGATGATCGAAGCGGCCATTCCGGGGGCCGGGGTGGAGATTGCCTCCAATCCCAACCCCGCCTTGCCGCATTCGCTGCGGATTGCGCCGGGGTGTGCGCTCGATGTGGCGAAGTTTCTGCGCGATGATGCGGAACTCAAGCTCGATTACCTCTCGAATGTGACCGGAGTGGATTGGCCGAATTCTCTTGAGGCGGTTTATCACCTCTATTCCGTCGAGAAAAAGCACGGGCCGGTGGTGATTCGTATGCATACCGTCAACCGGAGCGATCAGGTAGATCTGCCTTCGCTCGCACCGGTCTGGCGCTCGGCGGAGTTTCAGGAGCGCGAGGTCTTCGATCTCTACGGAATCGTCTTTACGGGCCACCCGGATCTGCGGCGGCTGTTGATGTGGGATGGCTTCA